>Ga0326727_10019263_pt1 | contig 13751 bp, 7 predicted proteins | sample MB2enrmetagenome_FD_207643 | JGI IMG/M metagenome (GOLD analysis project Ga0326727, IMG submission 207643) | Lab enriched peat soil microbial communities from McLean, Ithaca, NY, United States - MB29MY | ecosystem: Environmental > Terrestrial > Soil > Wetlands > Peat | place: USA: New York... | reverse complement strand
GTGCCATGAAAGCGTGGCACATTTTACCCGCACAGGAAATTTAGAAACGCCCTTGAGCGCGACTGCATCGCCGAGCTCTTCCTGTTCTGAATCGTTTGAGGGTTCGGTCCCTTTTACCATAGCGTAAAACTTGTCCGCAATCCGCTTCGCCTCACCAATTGACTTCCCTTTTACAAGATCCGTCATTATCGAAGCAGACGCCTGACTTATCGAGCAACCCGCACCGGAAAATCTTGCGTCTTCTATTATTCCGTTCTTAACGAGCAGAGTAATTTCGATATCGTCTCCGCAGGATTCGTTGTATCCTCTCGAATTCTGAGTTGCATTCTCGATAACACCATGGTTGTGCGGATGCTGGTAATGGTCGAGAATTATTTCCGTGAAAAGATCACTTAATGACATGAGCTCTTTCCCTTGGCTTGAAGATCTTGGCGGCTTTCTCAAGCCCGGCGGCGAGCGCTTCAACATCCGACTCATCGTTATAAATGTAGAAGCTCGCTCGCGCAGTTGCCTGCACGCGGAGCGCCCTCATGAGAGGCTGCGCACAATGGTGGCCGGCACGAATAGCAATTCCTTCCGAATCGAGAATGCTTGAGATGTCGTGTGGATGAGCACCGTCGATCGCTAATGATATGACGCCGGTTCCATTTCTCGCCGGCCTGTAAATGTGGATGCCATCGATGTCTGCAAGACGCCGTGCAGCAGAATCACCCAGTCTTGACTCGTGTTCTCGGATGTTCTGCATTCCAATTTTCTCGAGATATTCGACTGCCGCCTTAAGACCAACAGCCCCGGCGATGTTTGGCGTGCCTGCCTCGAACTTGTGCGGCGGCTTTGCATAGTTGGAGGTCGTCGGATAGACTTCGTTAATCATCTCACCGCCGCCAAGAAAAGGCTCCATCTTCTCAAGGATGTCGTAGCGCCCGTACAGGCAGCCGATGCCCGTAGGCCCGCACATCTTGTGTCCGCTGAAAGCGTAGAAGTCGCATTCTATTTCCTTGACATCGACAGGCATGTGAGGCACTCCCTGTGCACCATCAATAATGCATAGCGCACCCGATTCATGTGCGAGCCGCGCAATTTCTTTGACAGGATTTATCGTGCCGAGCACATTCGAGACGTGGACGACTGAAACCGCTTTCGTCCTCGCGCTCAAATTCTCTCTCAGAGATTCAAGGTCCAGCCGAAAATCATCGTTCAACTTGATGAATTTCAATACAGCGCCAGTGTGTCGTGAGATGATGTGCCATGGCACAAGGTTGCTGTGATGCTCCATTTCAGTCAGGATTATCTCGTCTCCTTTGCGAAGGTTATTTAATCCCCAAGCATACGCAACTAAGTTTATGGCCTCTGTGGCGTTTCTCGTGAAGACTACCGATTCAGGCTCCGGTGCATTGATAAAACTTGCAACTTTCGCTCTCGACTCCTCATACATGTCGGTCGCTATCTGGCTGAGCTCATACGCGCCTCGATGCACATTTGCGTTAAAGTGCGAGTAATAATCATCGAGAGCATCGATTACGTGCTGAGGTTTCTGGGTGGTTGCCGCACTGTCAAGATAGATGAGCGGTTTTCCCTTTGAAGCCCAGTATGAGAATATCGGAAAATCTTTCTTATAATTATCAAATGTCATTATTCATCTGCTCTTTCAATGTCTAGAAGGCCGCGAACTACTCTTTTAGACATACAAGCCAACAAATTTCAAGCGGAAAAGATTCAGTGCCATCGGCTTATCAAAAAACCCGGGAAAAGCTGAGGTGTACTTTGTCACTTCCCGTGGCAGTTCTTATATTTCTTTCCGCTCCCACAGGGACATGGATCGTTTCTGCCGACCTTTTCGGCAACCCTGATCGGTCGGCGCTTGATCTGCCCTTGAGCAGCAGGCTCCCGGTTTGCCTGCATCCCAAGTCCGGCAGCGGAATCGTGCTGAAGCTGCATCTGGTCTCTTCTCGGCGCTTTTGTACGCCGCTGCGGTATTTCTTCGGGAACTGCCGGGAAAGCCCGGAACACGATCTGCAATACTTCTTTGTTGATGGAGCCTAACATTTCGACGAACATATCGAACGCTTCTCTCTTGTACTCGACCAGCGGATCCTTCTGTCCATAAGCGCGTAAGTTTATTCCCTCCTTGAGGTCATCCATTTCACGGAGATGCTCTTTCCACTTTTCATCGATTACCTGCAGAGTTGCCATTCTTTCAAGCCGGCTCATAATATCGACGCCAAGCTCTTGCTCTTTACGGTTGTAGAACTCTGTAGCAGCACCGTAAGCCCGTTCTGCAACACCGTCCTTGCCGAATCGGCGGAATTCGTCCGGCGTGAAGTTTACTTCTATGAGAAAAGTTGTCCTAAGCTCATCGACGAGTCCGGCTATATCGCCATCATCGTAATGATTGTCGATGATCTCGTTCAGGTGTTCGCGAAGCATGTCGAAGATTTCGTCTTTGAGGCGCTCGCCGACGAGAGCGTGTCTTCTGCGATCATAAACAACTTCGCGCTGCTGGTTCATCACGTTGTCATATTCGAGCAGCCGTTTGCGAATGGCAAAATTGTTTTCTTCGACTTTCTTTTGCGCCCGCTCAACGCTTCGAGTAATCATCGGATGCTGAATGACGTCGCCTTCTTTCATCCCGAAGCGATCCATCACTCTCGCGATCCTGTCGCTGCCGAAGAGTCGCATCAGGTCATCCTCAAGTGAGAGGAAGAACTTCGTCGATCCTGGATCGCCCTGCCGTCCAGAACGGCCTCTCAACTGACGGTCAATGCGGCGGGCTTCATGCCTTTCGGTGCCGACGATGTGCAAGCCGCCTTTCTCAACGACGCCCGGTCCCAGCTTAATATCTGTACCACGACCAGCCATGTTTGTCGCAATCGTGATCGCTCCCGGCATTCCAGCACGCGACACAATTTCCGCCTCGCGCTGATGCTGCTTTGCATTCAAGACTTCGTGCCCGACTCCGCGCCTCTTCAGCATCCTGCTCAGCGTTTCGCTGACCTCCACGCTTGTGGTGCCCACGAGGACGGGCCGGTTCTCCTTCTTCATTTCCTCGATTTCATTGATGACCGCATTATACTTCTCCCGCTTAGTCCTATAAATGACATCGTTGATGTCGTTGCGAACCATCGGTTTGTTGGTCGGAATAACGACGACATCCAATTTGTAAATATCAAAAAATTCACCAGCCTCCGTCTCCGCAGTTCCAGTCATGCCAGCTAATTTCTTGTAGAGCCTGAAATAATTTTGCAGCGTGATCGTAGCGAGAGTCTGCGTGTCGCGCTCAACTTTCACACCTTCCTTCGCTTCAATTGCCTGGTGCAATCCCTCGGAGTATCGGCGGCCTTGCAAAATTCTTCCGGTGAACTCATCGACGATCAAAACTTTCCCATCTTGAACAACGTACTCGACGTCTTTCTCGTACAGCGAGTATGCGCGGAGAAGCTGAGTAACCGTATGGATCCTGTCGCTCCGTTCCGCGTAAAGCCTATACAACTCTTCTTTCTTGCGCTGCACCTGGCCGGGAGTCAGGAACTTATCGCTTTCGATAGCAGCAACTTCGGTCCCGATGTCCGGCAAGACGAACATGTCTTTATCGGCTCCTGCAGACGAGAGATATTCACGACCCTTCTCAGTGAGATCGATGACATGAGTCTTCTCATCGATAACATAGTAAAGCTCGTCATCTATCTCATGCATTCGCGATCCCTGGTCTTTCAAATATTCAAGCTCGGTTTCCTGCATCAAGCGCTTGTTCGACGGCTCGTTGAGGAGTTTTGTCAGCCTTTTGTGCTTCGGAAAGCCATGGTACGATCTCAAAATCAAGACACCCGCTTCCTTTTCTTTCTCCTCGGATAAAAGCTTTTCGGCGTCCGCAACGAGTTTATTGATGAGTCGAACCTGTTCGTTCACGAGCCGCTCGATACGCGGTTTCATATCGTCGAAAGTATGTTCCGTAGAACCAACAGGTCCGCTAATGATAAGTGGTGTTCTCGCCTCGTCGATCAACACCGAATCGACTTCGTCTACTATCGCGTAGTAATGTTCCCGCTGGACAATATCTTCCGCTCCGACGCCCATGTTATCTCGGAGGTAATCGAAACCGAATTCATTGTTGGTTCCGTAGGTGATGTCGCACTCGTACATCTTCCTGCGCTGCGTCGTATCCATTTCGGCTTGAATGCATCCGACGGTAAGTCCGAGAAATTCAAAAACTTTTCCCATCCATTCGCTGTCGCGTTTCGCAAGATAATCATTTACGGTCACGAGATGAGCGCCTCTTCCAGGAAGCGCATTGAGATAAAGCGGCATCACCGCGACGAGAGTCTTTCCTTCGCCGGTCGCCATCTCGGAAATTTTCCCTTGGTGTAATACTGCTGCGCCCATGAGCTGGACGTCGAACGGAACCATGTCCCAAACGATCTTGTGCCCGGTTACATCCCAGCTTTGTCCGACGAGCCGGCGGCACGCTTCTTTTACTATGGCAAAGGCTTCAGGAAGAATCTCGTCTAAGATATCCGCGATGACATTGTCCCGCTCTTCTTCAAGCTCGTCGAGACGCTGATAGATTCCTTTTCGTTCCTCGCCCTGAACATCCTCTTTGAGTTTCTCCTTCAACTCGGCGATTTCTTTTTCATACTCCGCCGTTTCTTCCTTGATGCGAGAACGAAATTCTTCCGTCTTGTGGCGGAGCTCGTCGTCGGATAGGCTGGCGAGCTTGCCGAAAGCTTCATTTACTTCCTCGGCTATAGGGACAAGCTTCCTCGCGTCGCGCTCGTGCTTAGAGCCGAAAATCTTCTTTGAAAAGGGAAATGGCATTATTTCTCGTCAAAAGTGTGTTGAGTCTATCGAAACATGTGATAAAAAATATATGCAGGCTGACAGAGGTAATCAAGGTAATGACGGGAGCGCAATTCAGCTCTAGGATCCGCCATCGGGTGCTGCAATTTCTATTTTATTTTACTTTACTTTTCTCTCACCCACACATTATTCTCCGCATTCACATCAGGCAGAATTTTGTCGGGATCGACAATTACGGAGTCAATCGTGCTCGTTGAATTGTAGTGGAACGTGAACGCGTCGCCATGCTCCCATATCTCGACAGGAAAATTCAATCTGCCCGATCTTCCGCTCGACTCTTTCACTTCAACCGTAGCAGGCATGACCATCTGATCTTTGTTCTCAATCGTAATGAGCGAGCCTTTCGTCGGATCGCCATCTATATATTTAACGCTGTCGACCGCCTGATCGAGTTTGTAGTTTTTCACGAACCAGCCCTTCCAAAACCAATTCAGGTTTTCACCAGAAGCGTCGTTCATGGTCCTAAAAAAGTCTGTCGGAGTCGGGTGCTTGTACGCCCACCTCTTTATGTAAGCGCGAAACGCGTAATCAAATCTGCCATGGCCGAGGAAATACTCGCGAAGCAAGTAAAGTCCAAGTGCGGTTTTATAGTACTCAAGCACATGCGAGTATTTGCCCGGAATTGCATCGGCATAGGAAATTATCGGCTGCGATTCAGGACTCAACAGATATGGCACAATATCCCGCGCTGGATTTTTCGCAAGAGGATCAAATTCGTTGTCACGCTTCGGTGCATATTCTCCGCTATTAAATTCATCTGAAGCGTATATGTCTATAAATGTATTGAAACCTTCATCCATCCATGCATTCGCTCGTTCGTTCGAGCCGACGATCATCGGAAACCAAGTATGACCCAGTTCGTGTGCGGTCACAAACCACATCACCTTGTTCGACATCTTCCACCAATCGAATACGATTCCCGGATATTCCATTCCGCCAACAGGCCCAGCCACGGCTACTGCAAACGGATAAGGATACTCATACCAATCTTTAGAGAAAATCTCTATGCTCCCTTTTGCGTACTCCGTAGCACGTCCCCACATCGAGTCTGCCGCACTCTCAATTGGATACACCGCCATCGCGAGCGCCTTCCTGCCGCTCGGCAGATTCATCCTTGCAGCATCCCAAACAAACGCACGCGAGCAAGCCCAGACGGCATCGCGGCAATTGGTCATTTTGAAATGCCATGTCAGCATGCCTTTCTCGGTCGGCCGCGTTTCAGGATTTCCAATCTCTTCCGGTTTCACGATGTAAACCCTTTTGTCGCTCTTTCGCGCTTCGTCGAGGCGTCTGATTTCGGTCTTCGTCAATACATCTTTTTGATTCACGAGCTTTCCCGATCCGACCACGATCACGTCCGCCGGAACCGTCACGCTGTAATCGAAATCGCCGTAGTCGCAGTAGAATTCTCCTTGACCGAGAAACGGCAGACTGTTCCATCCGTTTACATCGTCATACACTTCCATTCGAGGATACCATTGTGCGATATCGTATATCGCGCCGTTCTTCGTGTACATCCAACCGCTCCTCGCAATGCTGCCAGGAGGAATGGCAAATGAATATTCAATTATAATTTTTATTTTGCCGCTTTTCGGTCTGATCGGCAAAGCGAGCCGGATTTGCATTCGAGTGTCGGTGATTATGTAATCTGCCTTGGAGTTTTTCCCATTCGAGTTGACAAAAACAGATTTGATGCTATCCCCTCCGTCAAATCTTCTCGGTGGACTTCCTCCGATCATCATGGCACGCGAGTTTTCACTGAACTGATTCTGCTCAAGCTGGAGCCAGACGTAAGGAAGCTCATCCGGGCTATTGTTCGTGTACGTGATCTCGACTTTGCCGGTTACGCTCTTAGTCGCGGTGTCGAGCGAGGCAACAATCTTATAATCAGATCTGTTTTGCCAGTATTGCGATCCTGGCGCACCGTTCCCGCTGCGATAGACGTTACCCCCATGGTTGTCAAAATTTGGATCGAATATCTTATTCGGATCGTACTTCGTCGATGACTCCGCTTGCGAGGAAGTCTGTTGAGAAATTGCTCCAAAAGCAAAAAGAAACATCATACAACAAAACAAAATCCACGGGAATATATTTTTCATTTAACCGACCTTCTGTTCTTTACGAGTCTGTTTTTCCTATGAAAGAGATTTGTGGCAGCAACTTTTTACAACTGGAACGTAGAGTAAAATATGAATCCTACTGCTCCCATCTGCTCGACTTTAGAAATATACTTTCGTAGTCCCGTAAACGCAAAAGCTACCTTGATCCATAAATCTTCAAGCTCCTGTTTGCAATCTCGTGCCACCAATACTAAATTCTATCAAAGATGAAATTCTCAAAATCGGCGATATTCCTGGGCATAACTGCAATCATCGGTGTTGCAGTTTTTATCTACTTTCTTCCTGCTTATTCCCCACTTTACTCAATCGACAGCAGACTTACACGGTCCCAAGTTCAACAAATGTCAAAGGAAGTTGGAACTCAAATCGGATTCGACATGCCAAGCGGCCTAATGGAAAACACAAGGCTTGGCACCGATGACATGACGATGACATTTCTCCAAAGTCGAGCTGGTACACAGAGAGTAAATAGTCTAATTAGAAATGACTCCATTCCGATAAATCAGTGGACTGTAATCTGGTTCGACGGTTCGCAGCAGACCATGGAAAGCGGAAGATTCCAAACTTCTTTTTCTCAAACCGGGAATTTGGTGTCATATAAGATATCGGTTCCGGATTCAACGGGAGGAATATACTTACAGGAGAAAGAAGCGAGGGATGTTCTGGATTCTTCCTGGGCGGCTCGCCGCCTTAATGTCGTCACGGGCACAAATCTTTCGGATTGGAATTTGAAAACTTCCGAACCCATCCGATTAGAGCGGAGGCAGGACTGGACATTCACTTTCATCCCGAAGGATGGAAGCGTCTTTGGCTTGACTGTGCACGCGTCAATCCGGGTCAGCGGAAATCAAATAATTTCCTACGAGAAGTCTTATCAGGTTCCTTCTGAATTCAGTGTCTTGTACAATTCCAAGAGCACCCCATTCGTTTTCCTTTCTTTCACGTCATGGGTGATCATATTCGTCCTATTTGCAATCGGGCTGGTAATTTTTCTAAAACGGTACAACGAAGGGGAGGCTGGCGTCGGCTCGTCACTTCAAGTAAGCTCTACATATTATGTTATGGCGGCAGTATCGATCATCCTGAATTTCCCGGGCATTTCAAGAGGCATCCAGATCGGTGCGCTGAACCTCTTCTATCAGAGTATTGTAGTCATGGTGGCGTTGCTCCTTTTATGGACCCCGCTTCTCGGGATCCTTACCTTCTCGGCGTGGGGAATCGGAGAGTCTTCTGCCCGTGTCCAGTGGCCGGAGAAACTGTTTACTTTCGATGCGGCATCGCATTTCAGATTTTTCAACGAAAAGGTCGGCGTTTCGGTGCTTCGTGGTTTTGCGGCTGCCGGAATTTTACTCGGAGTTTATGCGGCGGCACATCCACTGTTCCACCTTCTTCCTGTCGACGTAGGTGTAGGTCAGTCGCTAGACTCGTACTTCCCATCGATTCAGGCGATAGCAGATTCATTTGCCGTCGCTTTGTTCAGCGAGACTTTTTACAGGTTTGGCGTTCTCTCATATTTTGGAAGAAAGCGTGTTGTCGCGGGTGTGATCGTCTCTGCGATTCTATTCATACCTTCACTGTTTTATGAGCTTCCTTATGGCGGATATCAAGCATCGTCTTATATCCCATTGTCTCTCGCTTTATCCGCAGCGATGATTTTTTTATTTTTGCGATACGATTTTCTGACGGTTCTCGCGACAAGTGTCCTTTTCAACCTAGTGCACAATCTAATTCCAATTTTCGGATCCGAGGCGCCATTCTTCAACCTGAATTCGGCAATTGCCATCGGCATTCTCGTTCTTCCAATCGTGATATCATTCGTCGCACTCTGGAAGAGGCAGCGCTTCGAAATGACCGTTGATCTCATGCCGAAGCACATCCGAAGGATAAGCGAGCGCGAACGGATGACGAGGGAGCTGGAGATCGCAAAAAACGTCCAGATCAATCTTCTTCCGCGCACGAGTCCGTCAGTTCCAGGGTTTGAGTTCGGAGGAATTTGCATGCCCGCGCTTGAGGTTGGCGGTGATTATTACGACTTCGTCCAGATGAAAGATGGATTGATAGGAGCCACCATAGCAGACGTTTCCGGAAAGGGTTTGCCCGCAGCGATCTACATGACTCTCACGAAAGGTGCGCTGCAGGCTTATGGTGCGGAGGAAGCGTCGCCAAGAAAAGTTTTAAGCAGGATCAACTCGATAGTCTATCGCTCAGTCGCGCGCGGAATTTTTATCAGCATGATTTACGCCGTCATCGATACGAACAAAAAGAAGGTGCGATTTGCACGTGCAGGGCATAATCCTCTCGTATATTTCTCGACTGAAAAGAAAGATGTAAAGCTTTTGTCGCCAAGCGGCCTCGCTCTTGGATTGGACAACGGCGATAAGTTCGATTCCAACCTTGACGAGATGGAAATCATCCTGAGACCCGGAGATTCTCTGATTTTCTACACCGATGGATTCAGCGAGGCGATGGATCCGAAGGCAAACGAATTCGGCGAAGATAGATTGGTGAAGCTTATTGAATCGACAAGAGGTTTGCCCGTGAAAGAAATGCTGACAAAGATCGAAGGCGAAGTAAGGAGATTCGCCGGCGGTGCACCGCAGCATGATGACATGACCATGGTAGTGATAAAAGTGAAACCGGAATGAATCCCGGAAAAGTTAGTTGAGAAAAGATCGCATACGGATAATCGGTGAAAAAACGGATCTCGTGGACAAAAAATGGAATAGAAATCTGTGGCAATGTGTTCAAATCTGAGCGACCGGCGTGCTGTCCTTCGCGAGACTTTTACAGCTGCGACAGCTTTTTCAGAACCGCTTCGTGTATATAAGGGTTAGCTGCTACTGCGGTGCGGTTGTAAATTGTCGAGTCCCCTTCGAAATCCGTAAAGATTCCGTGAGCTTCTTCGATAATAATCTTTAACGCCGCCACATCCCACGGACTCACAATCGGATCGAGCATCGCCTCCGCCAAACCTTCCGCGACGAAAGTGTAGCCGAAGCAATCGCCGAATCCGCGATCATGGTACGCAGACTTGATGATCTCTTCGAAACCCTTTTCATATTTCGAACCTAGAAAAAAGTTCAGTCCGCCGAAGACGATGGTCGATTTCTCCAATTCCTTGACTTTACTGACCCTTATTCTCTTTCCGTTTTCGTAAGCTCCCTGTCCTTTCGAGGCATAATAAACCTCCTTCAGCGCCGGAAGTGCCATGATACCAGCGACGATCTGTCCTTCATCTTCGAGTCCGCAGAGCGTTCCCCAGTAGGGAATTCCACGTGTGAAATTTCTCGTACCGTCGATCGGATCAATTATCCATCTCGTCTCGCTCTTCGCCGACCCTGCCCCAAATTCCTCGCCGAGGAATCCGTGGCTTGGGAATTTCTTTGACAATTCTTTAACGAGAAATTTCTCGCAAGACTTATCAGCAATGGTGACGGGACTTTTGTCGGACTTATAATTTACTTTGAGGCGGGATTTTCCGAATAGATCCCTACGGGGAAAATATTTCAGCGTAATGCGCTCTGAAGCCTTCACGACTTTCAGAGCATACTCCAGTTCTCTGAGGTATGATCTCAAGGGATCTTATGAGTAGGAAATTACTGTTGGGCAGTTGCCTTCGGTTTGTTTGGTTGGGAGCGGCGGGCTTTTATTTTAGCCTTCATCTTCTTGATTTTCCGTTGATGTTTCTTTACTGCGGCTTTCCTTTTCTTGTTCATTTCTTCTCACAACTCGTGTTTGGATGATTTCACATCAATTTTAATAAAAGCATGGAGAAAATACAACCTAAAAAAGTTTCGAGCCTTCAGGGCTCAACTGTCAGCAGGTCGCATTTTTGAATCTTGATTTTACTTCGACACCATCGTTTTCCTTACCTTACTCCACTCATCCGCACTCACCCGGCAAAAATAATTGGACTTCACCCGATCCTCTCGTCTTCCTGCTTCTTACTTCGGTGCCGGCGTGTCTATCTCGTAGTTTTTTATTTTGAGGTAAAGCGTTTTCAGGCTGATCCCCAAAGCCTTCGCAGACTTCGTGCGGTTGAAGCCATTCGCCTTGAGAACATTCTCGATGTGAATTTTTTCAAGCTCAGCAATGGATAGTCGAGTCGGAATTCTTCGCAGGTCAGCCGATTTGACTTTTGAAGTCAGCGCGATGTATTCGGGTGTTATCTCGTCTCTCGGCGCAAGTATCGCCGCCCGTTCTATCACGTTCTCTAGCTCCCGTATGTTTCCCGGCCAGTCATACGCCATTAGAAGCTTGAGAGCGGATTCGGTGATCCTCTTTGCGGTTCGCGTCTTTTGTTTTTTCTGAAGAAAATGATTTACAAGTATTGGGATGTCTTCCTGTCGCTGGTTGAGCGGAGGAACTTCGACGTGCACAACGTTTAGCCGATAGAGCAAATCCTCTCTGAATTTACCTTCTTCGGCTTCATGGTCCAGATCTTTGTTAGTAGCGGAAATGATCCTCGCATCGACGCTCATTTCTACGGTTCCACCGACTCTCCGAAAAGTTCCGGTCTCGATAAACCTGAGAAGTTTCGGCTGGACTAGATAACTTATGTCTCCAACTTCGTCCAGGAACAGTGTACCACCATTCGCGATCTCAGCAAGACCTTGCTTCAGCGAATGCGCATCTGTAAACGCACCCTTCTCGTGGCCGAAAAGCTCGCTTTCAATCAGGGTGTCGGGAATCGATGCGCAATTGACGGCTACAAATGGCTTTTTCACCCTCTCGCTGTTTTCATGAATGAGGTGAGCAATGAGTTCTTTGCCTGATCCGCTGGGACCTGTAATCAGAACGGATGCATCGCTTGCCGCGACTTTCAAGGCAACGTCAATCACTTTCTTAAGTGCAGGACTTTCCCCGACGATTTCGTACTTGCCTTCGCCGATCTGCATCTTCATCACTTTGTTGTCAACGATGAGTCTGCGCATGTCGAGCGCGTTCCTTATCGAGACAAGAAGCTCATCGAAGTTGTACGGCTTCGTGATGAAATCGAATGCCCCCATTTTTATCGTATCGACGGCGGTTTTTATATCGCCATAACCGGTCAAGATCAGGACTTGCGAGTCAGGCTGATTTTCTTTGGCAAATTTTAAGACTTCTAATCCGTTTATTCTCGGCATCTTCAGGTCAAGAAGAATTACATCATACGGCTTTGCCTGAATTCTATTGATGCCGACCGCACCATCATTCGCCGTATCGACTGAAAAGCCTGCTTCGTCAAGCTGAAGCTTCAAAAGATCGGTTACATTTTTCTCGTCATCGACGATGAGTGCGTGTATGCTGCCGGCCATGCGATCATTCAGATAGGTCTATCATTTTTATATTGCCGATATAAGCAGTCACCTTGTCGCCTCTCAGGTCACGCAGCTTTGCCACGACTCCTTCGATGCGTTCCGTGTTTTCCTTCATGATCGATAGATAACTCATGATATCGGGAGGTATCTGTTTTCTCTGAAGAACATTGATTGCCAACTTCAACGCTGCGAGAGGATTGTTCAGCTCGTGAGAGATGGTCACGATGAGACTCTTTATTCCATCTATCCTTTCGCGCTGTGCCACTTTATTCATCTCGGCTTCTGCGAGTTTCTCGCGAAGTCTCACGCGTTCGACAACATTTAATATGAGGCTTGGAAGAATAGAAGTAATCGCCTCTTCTTTCAATAAATAATCCTCAACATCCAGCTTCATCGCCTCGATCGCAAGCTTAAAATCGATCGCGTTAGTCAAAAAGACGATCGGGATACGGATTCCTTTTTCTCTGATCAGCCGGGTAGTCTCAAGCCCGTTGATTCCGGGTAATTGAAAATCGACTAGAATGACATCGAGGTTCTGGCTGTCGGCTAGAAACTTGAGAGCATCTTCGCCTGTCTCCACCCAAACGAGATTGAATTCAGCATCCTTGTAGGGCTTGAGGTAGAGTTTTGCCAACTTCGGTATGTCAGGGTCGTCCTCTACCATCATTATGTTGAGTTCACGTTTTTCCATAGCAAACAGTTTCCTTATTTCAGTAACGGAGTTTAAGTCTTCCATAAGAATATATCCATCCAGAATTTTAATCCATAACCTTTCTCAAGAACGCAGGTCGCTCGCCGGGCTTCGGAAGAGGTGCTTCTTCTTTCACCACTTCATCCATCTTGTTCAAATGTATGTTAATGCCGTTTCTCTCGAATGTGGGCTCATCGAAAGAGCGCCAGTCCTTGATGCTCCAGGTTTGATCTTTCACTTTCTCCTTGTCCTTCAGCATTGACCTCTTCCTCGGATCGGGGGTGGGTGTCGGAAGAGGCTGTGCGTGGTGGTTCAGCCCAGCAGCAATAACCGTGACGATAACTTCTTTTTCTATCTTTTCATCGATCGAAACGCCTACGATAACCTTACTTTCATCATCCCCGTTCTTTGCGACACTGCGAACAGTTTTGACTATTTCATCGAACTCGTGGAGTGCAAAATTATTGCCTGCCGTAATACTGACTAATATTCCTTCAACCCGCTCGAGTGAGACTTCTTCCAGAAGCGGATTGGAGATTGCCGCCGCAGCAGCTTCTGCTGCGCGTCTTTCACCGCTTGCGATTCCCGTACCAATGATTGCATCGCCGCGGGAAGCGAGCACAGTCCTTACGTCAGCAAAGTCAACGTTGACAAATCCAGGTTTCGTGATAATTTCTGATATTCCACGAATCGCGTCGTATAAAACATCGTAAATCTTCTGTAAAGAAGCAAGATACCCTGCAGACTTGTCAGAGATCGTCAGCAATTTTTCGTTGGGGATGACAA
>Ga0326727_10019261_pt1 | contig 13754 bp, 4 predicted proteins | sample MB2enrmetagenome_FD_207643 | JGI IMG/M metagenome (GOLD analysis project Ga0326727, IMG submission 207643) | Lab enriched peat soil microbial communities from McLean, Ithaca, NY, United States - MB29MY | ecosystem: Environmental > Terrestrial > Soil > Wetlands > Peat | place: USA: New York... | reverse complement strand
AGATTAAAAGAGCATTTGGAAAAGAGAGGATCATTCTGCTGGCCATCGAGGACATCACAAAACGCAGGCAGACGGAGGATATTTATAAAACCCTGATGGAAAAATCTCTTGTGGCGGTATTTATTGTGCAGAAGGGAAAATTCCGCTTTATTAACACCAGCGCTATCGCGCACGCAAATTATGATTCAGAGGAACTCGTAGGCCGGGATGCCGATACAATCGTTTATCCCGAAGACAGAGCAATGGTGAAAGAAAAAGGCCGGGCCATGCTGCGAGGTGAACATCCCGCGCCATATGAGTTCAGGATGGTAACCAAGAACGGCCAGATCAGATGGATCATGCAAATAGTATCCCCTATCGAATATGAAGGGAACATGGCTATATTGGGCAATGCCATGGATATCACCGAGCGCAGGCATGCGGAGGAAGCGCTGCAAAAAAGTGAAGAGCAGTATCGGGCATTGGTGGAAAATGCTAGCGATGTCGTCTTCAGAACGGATAGTACCGGACGCTTCACCTTTGTGAATCCGGCTATGCTTAGTATTACAGGATACAGCGAAGAGGAAATTATTGGAAAGCATTATAAAATATTGTTTCGCCCGGATAAGTATAAAGAAGTCATGAAGGCCTTAGTGGGTCAATATGAAAATAGAATTCAAAATACGTATCAGGAATTCCCCATTCTCACAAAAGACGGCCATGAGAAATGGATTGGGCAAAATGCTCAGTTGATTGTGGAAGATGATCATGTGATCGGCTTCCAGGCAGTGGCCCGCGATATCACTGAGCGCAAATCGATAGAAGAAGCGCTGCGTCAGAGTGAGGAAAAATATCGAACCATTCTGGAAAGTATTCAGGAAGGCTATTTTGAAGTTGATCTTACCGGTAATTTTACCTTTAGCAACGATTCAATGTCCCGACTTATCGGGTGCTCCAAAGAGGAATTGCAGGGTATGAATTATAAGCAGTTCACAAATGAAGAAACCGCAAAAGAAGTTTTTCATGCGTTTAATGAAGTTTACACAACAGGGAAACCATCCAAAGCATTCGATTGGCAGGTTATTAGAAAAAATGGGGATAAAAGATATATTGAAGCATCCGTATCATTACAAAAAGATTCATCAGACAAACCAACGGGGTTTAAAGGCATGGTACGCGATGTCACCGAACGCAAGCGGGAGGAAGAGATCATACGGCAGAGCGAGGAGAGATACCGGACTATACTTGATGAGATGGCGGATGCATATTATGAAGTAGACATCACCGGCAATTACACTTTCGTTAATGATGCGCTTTGCCGTCAGTTAGGGCAGTCTAAAGAGGAATTGCTCGGAACAAATGTCCGGGTTTCAATTGACAAGGAGGATATCAAAACTGTGTATAATGCCTTCAACAGGATATACACTACCGGTAAGCCCGAAAAAAACATCAGCTACAAGATTATACGTAAGAATGGAACCATAATATTCATCGAAAATTCCGGTTTCCCTCTGAAAAACAAAAAAGGAGAGATTATCGGCTTTCGGGGAATTGGACGCGATATCACCGAACGCAAACAGTCGGATGAAAAGATTGAGTACCTGGCCACACACGACACTCTGACGGGTCTGCCCAACCGCTCGATGTTCAGCCAACTTCTAAATTACGCCATTAAGACGGCGCATCGTTATCAGCGTCAGTTTGCCGTGTTATTCATCGATCTGGACCGCTTCAAGATTATCAATGATACCCTGGGGCACGATGCGGGAGATCAACTCCTGCAGGAAATCGCCGCGCGGTTGAAACAGTCTCTGCGGACCGTTGATGTAGTTGGCCGTCTGGGAGGGGATGAGTTCGTTATATTGATCGAAGAGGTAAGCGATTCAACCCATATCGCCACAGTAGCCCACAAGATCCTCGCAAGCATTATGAAACCCTTTACGCTGATGGGGCAGGAAAGCCGCATAACGGCGAGCATCGGCATCAGCATGTACCCGAAGGATGCACTAGACGAGCAATCCCTGATGAAAAATGCCGATATAGCCATGTATATGGCCAAAGAAGAAGGTAAGAACAATTACCAGTTCTACTCCGCGGATATTCAATCAAAATCGCTGGAACGTCTATCGATTGAAACAAACCTGCGCTTTGCCCTTGAGCGCAATGAGCTTTCTTTGCATTATCAGGCCAAAGTTGACTTCAAGACGGACATGATTACCGGAGTCGAGGCGCTGCTGCGCTGGCAGAATCCATTTCTTGGTTCGGTAACCCCCACGCAATTCATTCCCGTGGCCGAAGAAACAGGTCTGATCGTGTCCATAGGCCGGTGGGTATTGAAGACAGCATGCGCCCAAAATGTTGCCTGGCAAAAGCAGGGTCTTCCCGCTGTCTCTATAGCGGTAAATCTGTCGCCGCGACAATTCATGGATGACACCCTGCTGGATGATATCAGGACAGCGCTTTATGATTCCGGCATGGCGCCAAATCTGCTGGAACTGGAAATTACCGAAAGCGTGGTCATGCATAATCCTGCGCATATAATTTCTTTATTGTCTAAAATAAAAAGCATGGGTGTACGGCTGGCAATTGACGATTTCGGCACCGGTTATTCATCTCTCGCCCAAATTAAACATTTTCCCGTCGACACGCTCAAAGTTGACCGATCCTTTATCCGCAATATCCCTCAGGACGCTGAAGACAAGGCGATCACCGAGGCGATTATAGCTATGGGCAAGACCTTAAGTCTTACCGTTGTGGCTGAAGGCGTGGAAAACGAAGAACAAATAAATTTCTTAAAAGAACACTCCTGCGATGAGATGCAGGGCTACTTTTTCAGTAAACCCGTTTTGCCGGAACAGTTTGCCGATCTGCTTCGGGAACATGTTCCTTCTCCGCCGGAGTGGAAAAAAATAAAGTCCATAATAATGAATTCGGCCAATAGGCCGCTGCATTAATCACCGGACGCAGAGCAAAAGAAAATGGCCCTAAAAAACCGACTCATAGTCTCAGCAATACGCCGGGAGTATCATCAACACCGTATGTGAACCTTTACATATATGCAAGCTTTCAATCAGTAATAAACACCATTCACGCCACAAATATTTTCTCCTGTCTTTCATCTTTTAAGGCCATTATTTCCTTTGACATTCAGTACATTTATATATTATATATATGAAACTATTAAAACGTTCTGATCACTAAAATCATTTCAACACTAAGGGGCAATCCTATGAAGGATCAATCACTCCGGGTATTAATGGTTGCGGATTCAGAAAATGATGAGTTGCTTATAATCCGTCAGCTTAAAAAAGGCGGATACAATCCGGTGTATGAGCGGGTCGATACCGCCTCCACCATGAAGAGGGCCCTTCAAAATAAGCAATGGGACATTATCCTTTGCGATTGCAGCCTGCCGAAATTCAACGGTCCCTCAGCCATTTCACTATTGAAGGAAACAAATGTCGACACCCCTCTTGTTGTTGTGACCGGAGCTATCGGCGAAGAAACAGCCGTAAACTGTATGCGTTTAGGCGCCCAGGATTATGTTATGATGGATAACCTGTCCCGTCTTTGTCCCGTTATAACCAGAGAACTGGAAGAATCAAAAGTCAGAACCAGGCAAAAGGATACCGATGAAGCGCTTCGGAAAGCTTCACTAGACTGGCAAGTTACTTTTGACGCAACCAGCGACGCAATCTGTCTTTTGGATGCTGATCAGCGGATTTTACGCTGCAATTATACAATGACCGAAATGTTTGGAACCAAGCAGGAAGATCTTATCGGACGGCCCTGCTGGGAGATAGTCCACGGCACGACAGAGCCGATTCCGGAGTGCCCGATTACTCGAATGAAAAGCTCGCTTGTTCGCGAAAACATGGACCTGCAGATGGGAGACAGATGGTTCAATGTCACCGCCGATCCCATACTGGACGAAAAACGAACACTTCAACACGTGGTTCACATCGTGCGGGACATCACCGAGCGTAAGAATGCGGAGGAAGCGCTTAAGGATAACGAAACTAAATTCCGGACACTTTTTGAATTTGCCAATGACACCATTTTCTTGATGGATAATGATATATTTATTGACTGTAACCAAAAAACTCTTGAGATGTTCGGCTGTACCAGGGAACAGATTATTGGACAGCCCCCTTACCAATTTTCTCCGAAAGTTCAGCCTGATGGAAGGAATTCCAAAGAAAAAGCACAAGATAAAATCAACGCAGCGATAAATGGTCAACCTCAGTTTTTCGAATGGAAACACTGTCGTTATGATGGGACGCTTTTTGATGCGGAAATCGGCCTAAACGCTTTCAAAAACAAAAATAAATACTACATTCAGGCAATTATTCGCGACATCACCGAACGCAAGCACAGGGAGAACAAATTGCGGGAAAGTGAGGAAGGATTCAAGGCGATGGCGGACGCCTCTCCGCTTGCCATCTATGTGTCGGTCGGAATCGAGCAGAAAGCGATCTATATTAACCCGACCTTTGTCTCGTTGTTCGGCTATACGTTGGATGAAGTTCCGAGCGTGGAGCAGTGGTGGCCTTTGGCGTATCCCGATGAAAACTACCGCAGGCAAATAACCGATGAATGGACAAAAAAAGTCGAACGCGCCATTGAGACGAAGTCCACTATCGAACCGATGGAGGTAGTAGTTACCTGCAAAAATGGTTCAAAGAAAAATATCTTATGGGGATATGTCTCTCTGGGTGAAAAAAATGTTGCATACGGATTTAACCTTACCGCACAGAAAAAAGCAGAGGAAAAGATTAAGAATAGTGAAGCAAAATATCGCAACATCTTTGAAAATGCCGTTGAAGGCATTTACCAGGCAACGATAGAGGGCAGGATTATCACAGCCAATGCTGCTTTTGCCCGGATGGCCGGATATGGCTCATCTGAGGAATTAATTGAGTCAATAAAAGATATGGAAACCCAGCTTTATGTTCATCCCGAAGACCGGAACAGATTCCTGGAAATCATTAAAACAAAAGGCTTTATAGAAGGTTTTGAGGTTGAATTTTATAAAAAGAACAAAAGCAGGTTCTGGGTCGTCGTCAATGCCCGAATGGTCAAGGATGAACAGGGGAAAGTCCTCCACATTGAAGGACTCATAGAAGATATCACCATTCGTAAACATGCGGAGGAGCAAGTTCACCAGACCCTTGAGAGGCTCAAGCGAGCGGTTGGCACGACGATTGGGGTCTTGGTAGCCGCCGCAGAGTCCAGAGATCCCTATACGGCAGGTCATCAGCTGCGGGTTGCGGATTTGGCCCGTGCCATCGCCACGGAGATTGGATTTTCTCAGGATAAAGTAGAAGGAATCCACATGGCAGGTTCCGTCCATGACATCGGGAAATTATCCATCCCCGTGGAGATATTGACCAAACCTACCAAACTGACAAATATTGAATTTTCCCTGATTAAACAACATTCTAAAAGTGGATACGAAATGCTCAAAGATGTGGAAGCGCCCTGGCCTCTGGCAGAAATTGTCCACCAGCACCATGAAAGGATGAATGGCACCGGCTATCCAAGAAATTTAAAAGGGGATGAAATTCTTATAGAGGCACGAATTATGGCTGTAGCGGATGTCGTGGAGGCCATGGCTTCCCATCGTCCCTACCGTGCGGCATTGGGTATTGAGATTGCTCTTGAGGAGATTGAAAAAAATAAGGGAATATTTTATGACGATGCTGTTTCCGATGCCTGTCTGAGATTATTCAGGGAGAAAGGCTATCAGTTTACATGAAATAAGGAAACCAATCCCGTACATGATTACAATATCCGAAAAGCCGAAATAATCCGTGTAAACCATACCGGTTTTTATCTGTCCCCGGATTATTGGCGGATTATCAGCGCATAGGGTAACAGGAATTATGTCTTCGCCGGCTCCTCTTTGAGCGCCCGGCGCAGAATTTTTCCTGTTCCGAGCATGGGCAGTGAAGTTCTAAACTCGATTTGGGCCGGCACCTTGTAGGCGGACATGTTTTGTTTTGCCCATTCTGATTGCTTCTCCGGTTGCTGTTTTACCCGGCTGCATGACGATGAAGGCTTTAACGACTTCCATTTTTTTCGGATCGGGAATACCGATCACCGCAGACTGCGAGACGCCGGGATATTGGTTCAGCATGAATTCCACTTCCTCCGGATACACGGAGAAACCCGAAACCTTGATCATTTCCTTGGCCCTGCCGATCAGGGATAGAAAACCGTCCTCGTCAAACTTGCCCACATCGCCGGTATAGACCCACCCGTCAATGAGGGTATTATTTGTTCCTTCCGGTCTTCGCCAATAGCCTTTGAAAACGGCCGGATTCTTCACGACAATTTCTCCCGATTCTCCAACAGGCATTTCCTTCCCGCGGTCGCTTAAATCAACTATCTTGAAATCGGCTTCAAATCCCGGAATTCCCATCGTGCCGTACTTGACCTTGTCGCGGGGAACGTAGGTATCGGCGGTGTGCGTTTCACTGAGTCCATAGGCCCCTTCCAGCAATATGCCGCCGTTTGTAAAATCCGCCCACTTACGGGAAATTTCTTCGGTAAGCGTAATCCCGAAAGATGACGTAAGACATAACTTCAGGCTGCTCAAATCGTAATTTTTGCCATCCGGATGCGTCATGATGCCGACATTCATCGGCACGGCGCTGTACCAGAAGTCGGCCTTGTATCGCTGCGTGGCTTCCATAGTGGCCAACACATCAAATTGGGTAAAGAGAATCTGTGTGGCTCCGGCGTAAATACAACTGTTCATGCCTGCCACCATGCCGGCGATGTGAAAAACGGGCATGGAAACGAGGCTGATGGTATCTCCGGTGATTCCGGCAATAGCGCAGACTGCCGCTGTTTTAAACAGAGCCGCATAAAAACTCAGCATGGAGCCCTTGGGCAGGCCCGTTGTTCCTCCGGTATACTGGAAAAGGCCGATATCCTCATCCATATTAATATCGACCATTGGAGGTGTCTTATCGCCCCTGGTGATAATCTCCATAAAATCATCCGTTCCGGAGACGTTCTGTCTGGGAATCTTCATGACGTCCACCAAAGGCATGGTGGGCTTTGCCGGCACAAAATCGTTGAGATTGGTCACGACAACTTTCCTGACTTTTGTCCTGGGGACGACATTTCCGGCGATGGGCATGAGAATATCCCAGGTGATGAGAATTTCGGTTTCAGCATCGTTTAATTCATAAGTCAACTCCATTTCCTTAAACAGCGGAGAGCAGGGACAGACAATGGCGCCGAGTTTCTGTATGCCGAAATGAGCAATGACATACTGGGGGCAAGTGGCCATGAAGATCGCCACACGATCGCCTTTTTTAACACCCTGCCCTCGCAGATAATTGGCAAAACGATCTGTTGCTTCATCCAATTCCCGATAGCTGATTTCGCGTCCGTAAAAAATAATCGCTGTTTTCTCAGGCATCTGGCGGGCCCTGATTCTCAGATATTCATGAATAGGTTTTTTGCCGTGTTCAAAAGTTAATGTTGTGGGAATATCCTTCTGCCAATTTTTCATCCAAATACGATCCATAAATAAACATCTCCATATTTTATTTCTGAGACTCAAATTTGAAGCTCTACGTATAAAGCCGCAAAGAGTCCTCGATTCATAAGGAATGATTCCTTTGGGATATTCGCTTGCTTATTGATTGAAAAATGAAGCGCATTGAAATTTGTAAGCCGAACAATCCCGCAAACGGAGGTATAATAATCTGCCCCCTTAAACTTGTATCACATGTGGAGTTGGAATTCCGCATTTTTTAATGAGATTCTTTATGAAACTGGCACTGCAACAGTGATCGCGTCAGGACGTGAAAATGAACAGACATAGATTTCAGATAATTATATAACATTTCATGCAGATAGAAATTATGTTGAAGAATTAAAGGCAGTCCTCTCTGCCTTTTGCCAGTTCTAATGCCTTGCAATTCCCCAGTTCACACGCTTTTTGCGCATCGCGACAGCCGGGTTCCTTATTACCCTGCATTAAATAAACAATCCCCCTGCCGTTATAAGCATCGGCGTAATCCTGTTCAAGCCGGATTGCGTTATTAAAATCTTCGATGGCATTTTGATACAGACCGATCCTGGCATAAGTCATCCCCTTATTGCAGTAGGCAGCTGCATTATCAGGTTTGAGGCGGATGGCTTCATTATAATTTTCTATCGCCAGTTGATACCGGCCGAGTTTATCGTACACATTTCCTCTATTGTAGTATGCTAAAATATTATCAGGTTTCAGGCGGATGGCTTCATTGTAATCGCCAATGGCTCTTTCATACTCAGAGAGGTTCTCGAAAATTTTCCCTCTGTTGTTGTAAGCAGCGGCATTATCGGGTTTCAGGCGGATCGCTTCATTATAATTTTCAAATGCGCGTTGATAATCTCCCCGCTTGGCGTAAACATTTCCCTTGTTGAAGTAGGCGTCCGTATTATCGGGTTTGAGGCGAATCGCTTCATTATAATGATCTAAAGCCTCCTGCATTCTGCCTTCATCAAACAGGACAATGCCCAAACAGTTATGCACCATGTAGTTATTATTTTTTGCCTGCAGAGCGTGGGTGAAAAGGGCTTTACTGTTTTCCCAGTAGCGGCATTGCTGCCATGATAAAACCGCCAGGATGGCGATAAATGCTATTCCCGCGGGGAATAATATTTTTTTGCGCGTGTCTTCATGTTTAAATAAAAGCGGAATACCCCAGACAAGCCCGATGGCAATGCCTACAGAGGGTAAATAATGATAGCGATCGGCCATCGCGTCATATACGCCTTCAACTATTTTTATGACCGGCAGCAGGGTTACCACGTACCACAGCCATCCGACAAACAGATACGGGAAACGTTTGACTGCCGCAAAGGCGGCAACGCTGATAACCAGAACAAGCAACGTGGAGACTAAGACTTGCCAGATAGGAAGTTGACCGGGAAAAGTATAATATACAGCCAGATTATACGGCATAAATGTTTTTTCAAGATAAAGCACAAAATAAACGGGTGCGTTTGCGAACCGGAAACTAAGGGGAAGATGTTTTCCGTATGGATTGTACTGAGCATAAATAGCAATGATAGAAAATATTGCCGATAAAATAAAAAAAGGTGTTTTCTCCAGGAGTTGCCATAACGGAATAATTCGTGCTATCCAGGTTTTAGGTAATTTCCGGTCGCTAAAAAGGGATATATTTTTCAGGCGTTGATCTTTGGGGGAATCTTTTGGATTTCGTTTTCTTTTTTCTTTATTTTTGGAATCGGGCATAACGCTCTTTGCGGCTGATGTTATTCCCTGCTGCTGAAAACGGCCAAGCGGCCAGTAATCTAGAAGAATCATAATGACCGGCAAGGTGACAACCATAGGCTTGCTCATAAGAGCCAAAACAAAGCAAAATACAACAGGAAGATACCTTTTTATAACCGGTTTTTCGGTGTAATAGACATAAAAGCACAAAGTAAGCATCCCCAAAAAGGCGCTCAGGACATCTTTGCGTTCAGCAATCCAGGCAACCGATTCCACATGAAGCGGATGAAGCGCGAAAAAAGCGGCAACAAAGGCGCTCGGCCAGATTGCCCCGGTCATGCGGTTAAAAAGCCAGAACAGCAGCAGAGTGCTCAGTATATGCAGGATAAGATTGGTCAGATGATAGCCGCCGGCATTCAGGCCGTAGAACTGGTAATCCAGCATCAGGGAAAACCAGGTTAAAGGATGCCAGAATTCAGCATAGGTTGTACAAAACGCCCAGCGTAATCCGGCAAGTGAAAGTCCTGACTGGATATGACTGTTGTATATTACATAAACGGGATCATCGAAATTGACGAAGCCATATTGACTCACTTGCCAAAAAACAGCAAATGTGACAACCGTTAAAACAATATAAACGATCAGTTTCTGTTTGCCGGGACTGATATTTATCTTATTGAACATATCCGGTTTTTCGTTTCCTCTAATCATGTAGTTTTACCGGTTATAAAAAACAACATCAAAGGTTTAATTTTCTATATAATGTTGTTAAAGAAAATTCAATCAATGATAACAGATTAAAGTCCGGCATCTTCTTCAAGGTTGAAGAAAGGTTGGAGATTTGAGGATTACGGGATTGCGCTTCCCCGATTTAGCGGGTTTAAAAAGAGAATGAATATTTCTCTTATTAAGCCAAATGAATAAGCTGCCTTATAGACTGTCAGGGCGTGCCCGGCGGTCCATACGTTCCCATCTTAAAATTGAAATTCCCGACGAGACGATACTGGGGAGCGGGAACCGTTGTTGAATCGTAATCGGTCAAAATGACGTCGAACGAGCCTTTGACGATGTCGTCAACTGTCGAGTCGGAAGTAAATGAGATAGTCCCGCTCTCAACTTTCTTGAGCGTGGATTTCTCTCCGTTGAAGACCATAAATGTGCCGGGAAATTCCTGATAGAGACCGTTTGCTTCAATGGAATAGTTTTGTCCGGTGATATCCGGCAGCGGTGTGGATTCAGATACCGGAATGTCGATCCTGATAACAGACACGCAATTGACATCGTCCACATTAGCCGCGATATTTGCCTGGATCGACCAAAATGACGCGTTGTTTGTGGAATAGTAGAAATTCCACTTTTGAAGCCCATAATCATCCTCGGTCAAGGTTAGTTCATTGTCATATTCTATCGCGCTTACTGTTACATTTGCTCCTGTTTGAGTCGCGGTTGTTTGAGTCGTGGTTGTTTGAGTTGTGGTGGATGTTCCGTCGGTATCCGTCGATGCTGTATCCGATCCGCCGCCTCCTCCGCAGGCCGCAAGCAACGCGACCAGAGCCGCTGTTACGAGCATCTGCTGTAAACGGACGCCGCGTTTGATATGCGTGGGCTTTGCATACCCCTCCTCAACAAGCACTTCTCCGAGTTTTTTACCGGAACCGCTCTGCTTCAGCAACGCATCTTTTAGTTGTTCGCGGGAGATGACCCCGGTAGAAATCAGCAGCTCTCCAAGTCTCAAGGGACTGGGAGAAGGCGCCGCAGCAGACTGGTTCATCTGAAAGTCGAGCAGACATTCCAACTGGCGCGACGTCAATAAGCCCAAACGGATAAGTGTTTCGCCAAGCTTTTCCCCTGTCTTTTGCTGTTCGGCAAGCGCCTGCTGAAGTTGCTTTTCCGTTATATGGCCGGCCCCAACCAGCATCTCTCCGAGCATCAGGCGAACACCCGCTGCTGTTTTGACAACATTTTTGGCCTCGTCAAGAAGCGCCTGAACGGAGATGACTGCGCTTATGTCCGCAGGTTCAAGCACCTTCATTCTGACCAGTACCTGACCAAGCAGTTCACGGGTGCGTTTCTGCTCCTGGAGAGCAAAGTCTATGTCCGTGGCGGATACAAACCCGCCGTCCAGAAGAACCTGGCCTATCGGGCGTTTATGCTTCATAATCATTGCCATTGAAATCTCTCACGTTTCGGGTTTAATTATATGTGCCGATTCATTCCATTGCAACATAACTGCATACTATCTGATTAATTTAATCATAATATTTTATTTTTAGCTAATTATTTTTTGCATTTTCACTACGTTCATTAATCCCTTTAATTAATATTAATCATTCAAATATCGCATCACCGGCGCCATTCGGATGGCGGCATAATTGAGTTTTGCAGTCTTATTTAAGCTGATAACATTTCTGCCTAAATAATCTCAGACAGGCATCGGCTGCAGCATCATCATAAAGGATTCCCTTATTTTTTTCGATTTCTTCAAGGGCCGCTTCAATACCCAATGATGCGCGATAAGGACGGTGGGAAGCCATGGCCTCAACTACATCTGCCACGGCTAAGATTCGGGCTTCGACCAGAATTTCATCGCCTTTTAAATTTCTTGGATAGCCTGATCCGTTTATTCTTTCATGGTGCTGGTAGACTGTTTCCGCCAGCGGCCAGGGAGATTCCACGTCTTTCAATATTTCGTATCCACTCCTCGGGTGTTCTTTAACTAATGAAAATTCTATATCTGTCAGTTTTGTAGGCTTAGACAATATTTCCGATGGTATGGATAATTTCCCGATGTCATGGATGGAACCAATCATCCGGATTCCATCAATTTTCGCCTGAGGCAATCCCATTTCCATAGCAATGGCACGGGCAAGATCCGCAGTCCGCATCTGGTGACCGGCCGTATACGGGTCTTTCATCTCTACAGCTGATACCATAACTTGAATAGTCGTGCCCACTGCGTTCCTTAGACTTTCGAGTGTCTGTTGAAGTTTTTCCTCGCCTTGCTTACGCTCGGTAATATCGCGGGCCATGCCTCTAAAACCTATAGGCTGCTTGTTTTTATCAATCAACAGATCGGACCACGACTCAAAATATCTTTTTTGCCCGTTCTTCATGATGATCTGATAATAAAAATTTCTATCGGGTTTGCCTGTTGCGAATATTTTCGAATAAATTTTCATGGCGTGCTCCCATGACTCGGGACTCACATAGTGTCGGTAATTCATCCCCATGAGCTCCTCGCGTGAATAACCGGTTTTCCGCATAAAGGTTTCGTTGAAAAAAACGAGATTCCCTTTCAGATCAAGTTCAAAGTACGCGTCGTCAAGACTCTCCAAAATGCCGCGGTACTTTATCTCGCTTTCCCGGAGGGCGTCTTCCGCCTGCTTGCGTTCGGTAACGTTTATACCTACACCGAAAAAATAATCAATTTCGCCTGCTTCATTAAAAACAGGCTGTCCATGCCATTCCACCAAAAGCTGCCTGCCGTCTTTTGCCAGAATGTGATTTAAGTTAATGGTGGGCTTTTTAATCTGAATTAATTGTTCAAAGACCTTCGAGAGGGCATCCTTATCAACTTCCGGAACAAAGGTTGCCATATAATTCTTACCCTCAATCTCGTTTTTGGTATATCCAAGAGCCGATAGGAGTGCGTCATTCATCAGAACAGTCTCTCCCCTGGAATTAATGGCAACGAAAAATGCCGGGGAATGTTGAATAAGGGTTTGGTTGAAATATTTTTCCTTTTGCAGTTCTTCCTCCATCCGCTTTCGCTCGGTGATATCGTGGTAAAGCACTTGAAAGTGTTTGGCGCCGTCCCAGATTATTTCTTTACGTAAAACCTCAAGATGGCGAACCTCACCATTTTTTCTTACAATGCTGATCACATAATTCAATGGCCCGTTCTCGCCCCGTTTTCTTTGTTCCCTTCTTTGCCGGTTCTGTGCCTGACTCTCAGCGGTATAGCACTTTGTCACAGGGGTGTCTTTAAGTTCCTCCATACTGGCGAATCCGAAAAGATCCAGTATCGCCTGATTGGCATAGAGAGTCTTTCCATCAGCGGATACAATCCGCACGCCCATAACGGAGTCATCCAGAAAATTACGAAAATTCTCATCTGCCTGCTTTAGCGCATCCTCCGCCTTTTTGCGCCCGGTGATGTCTCGTGCGACAGAAATCAGACCCGCGACTTTTCCATCGCGCATAATGGGAGCTCCGCTGACTTCGCCAATCTTTTTGGTTTTGTCCCTGGCGACAAACTCATAAATCACCGCGGGAATAGTTTCACCCTTCAGGACCAGGTTTATATCAGCTAAAGCCTGTTTAAAAGATTCCGGCGTAAGGATATTTGCTATTTCCCAAACAGATCGGCCATTAATTTCTTGCGGCTTGTATCCCATTATTTTTTCCACGCTCGGGGATACGGATAAAATATTCAGATTGGCGTCAATCATATAAATAACGTCGGACACATTCTCAAAACTCAGCCGGTATGTCTCCTCCAATGCCCCCAATCTCTGATTCGATATCTCGA
>Ga0326727_10019259_pt1 | contig 13756 bp, 14 predicted proteins | sample MB2enrmetagenome_FD_207643 | JGI IMG/M metagenome (GOLD analysis project Ga0326727, IMG submission 207643) | Lab enriched peat soil microbial communities from McLean, Ithaca, NY, United States - MB29MY | ecosystem: Environmental > Terrestrial > Soil > Wetlands > Peat | place: USA: New York... | reverse complement strand
CTCTTTACACCAGATCCTGGTGTCGCTTGAACTCTCTGGGTTAGACATAATGACTCCTTTATGGTGATTACATATGTACCACGTGGGTCAATCAAAATAAGACATGCAATAGTCACATAGCCTGGTTATGACACCAAACGTGAAGACTTATTTCTGATTACGATCATCAACCCAACATTGTTTTACCGTTTCACGGACTTTTAACCCCGATTACTCTATGGTCATCTGGTTATTTACACTCTTGACGCCGTTTACGTCATTTGCGTATTTGGTCGCCAAGTTTATTTCACTGGCATCTTTAGCCTTGCCAATCAATTTGACTACGCCCCGATTTGTTTCGACTTTGGTATCAATAGCGCTGGTTGAGCGATGATAGAGCAACGTCATCTTGACCAGGGCGGTGATGGAAGCATCATCAATCTTCCTGCCTTCAGTACGAGTCTTTTTCGAATTCTTTTTTACAATCATCTCATTTATTACGTCTTTAACACCTTCCACATCTTTGGCGTATTCAGTCGTCAATTCTTTTTTCGCCGCGCTGGCAGTATCACCGCGCAAGGTCACGACACCGTCATGGACATCAACCTCGGTCCTGCCGGCGCTCACGCTACGATGGAATAAAAGCGTCATTTTTACTTTTGTGGTAAGCCATGCATCAGAGCTTTTGGCAGGTATCTCACCTTTCATTTCCAGCCTGTTGTCCACACTCTTGACCCCAGGGAGGCTCGCAACGGTCTCCTGGGCCAAAGCTTTATGAGATTCTTCGAGTACTTTCCCCGTTAAGGTGACAACTCCATCCACGGATTGAATTTTAATGTCATCACCCTGAAGGTAGGTCTTGAATACATACGACTGCTTGGCAGATGATTCGATGCGGCTGTCGGTGTTCGCCGCGCCCGCAGGATTACTGATTGCCAACATAGTCACTACTGCCAGTAACATGGATACTGAGATTATCGCTTTCATTGAATGTTCTCCTTGGGTTGTTACAATAATTTTTTATGTGACGGTTGCAGGAAAATCCATTACCTCATGCTGCTTTTACTTCTTCAAAATCACCGTCTACCACGTTGTCTCCCTTGGGTTTTGACGTGCTCGCCTGATCCGCGGTGCCGCCGGCCGCACCATCTCCTCCCGGTCCTTTGGCGTGCATGGCCTCAACCAGTTTATGGACTAATTGGGCAAGATCATCGGTGCCTTTCTTGATAGCTTCGGCGTCATCACCTCCCATGAGTTTTTTCAATTCGGCGAGTTTGTTTTCGATGATCCCCTTTTCAGTCCCATTGATCTTGTCGCCGAACTCCTTCAGAGTTTTCTCGGTACTGTAGACCATATTGTCGGCATGGTTACGGGCTTCAATCACCTCGCGTTTCTTTTTATCCTCATCCGCATGGCCCTCGGCGTCACGCACCATCTTGTCAATCTCTTCCTTGGACAGGCCGGATGAAGCGGTTATGCTTATAGATTGTTCCTTGCCGGTGCCGAGGTCCTTGGCGGAAACATGCACAATGCCGTTGGCGTCGATGTCGAAGGTCACTTCGATCTGGGGCACACCACGTGGAGCTGTCGGAATGCCGGTAAGCTCGAAGTTGCCGAGTGTCTTGTTGTCGCGGGACATTTCACGTTCACCCTGCAAAACGTGGATCGAAACCGCAGATTGGTTGTCAGCTGCCGTGGAAAAGGTTTGACTCTTGCGGCAGGGGATGGTGCTGTTCTTCTCGATCAGCTTGGTCATGACGCTGCCCAAGGTTTCAATACCAAGGGAGAGTGGAGTTACATCCAGCAGAAGGACGTCCTTGACGTCGCCTATAAGAACGCCGCCCTGGATACTCGCGCCGATGGCAACCACCTCGTCGGGGTTGACACCCTTGTTTGGGGCCTTGCCAAAGATACCTTCAACTATTTTTTGGACAGCCGGCATGCGGGTCATACCACCCACCAGGATGACCTCGTCAATCTGGCTCGCAGATAACCCGGCGTCCTTGAGAGCTGTGCGGCAAGGACCATCCAGCTTGGCCAGCAGCTCGGCACAGACAGACTCCAGCTTGGAACGGGAGAGCTTAAGGGTCATATGCTTCGGGCCGGAGGCGTCGGCGGTGATAAACGGCAGGTTAATATCGGTCTCCACAGAGGTTGATAACTCGCATTTGGCTTTTTCTGCCGCTTCCTTCAAGCGCTGCAAGGCCATTTTGTCGCCACGCAGATCAATGCCCTGGTCTTTTTTGAATTCGTCGGCGATCCAGTCAATGATGAGCTGATCGAAATCCTCTCCTCCCAAAAACGTATCGCCGTTGGTTGATTTGACCTCGAATACACCGTCGCCTAGTTCAAGAATCGAGACATCGAAAGTCCCCCCGCCCAAGTCGAAGACAGCGATCTTTTCGTCCTTCTTTTTGTCGAGGCCGTAGGCCAGCGCGGCTGCCGTCGGTTCGTTGATGATGCGTAGGACATTCAACCCAGCGATCTTTCCGGCATCCTTGGTGGCCTGGCGTTGGGAATCGTCAAAATAAGCCGGTACGGTTATGACCGCGTCCGTAACACTGGTTCCCAAGTAATCTTCGGCGGTCTTTTTCATCTTCTGCAGGACTATGGCCGAGATTTCCGGTGCGGAATAGCGCTTACCACGAACCTCAACCCATGCATCGCCGTTATCTGCCTTGACAATTTTGAAAGGGGAGATGGCAATATCTCTTTTGACCGCCTCTGTATCGAACTTACGTCCAATCAGGCGTTTGATTGAATACAAGGTGTTTTCTGGATTGGTGACCGCCTGACGTTTGGCCTGCTGCCCCACCAAACGTTCACCACTGTCGGAAATTGCCACCATGGATGGCGTTGTGCGGGTCCCCTCGGAGTTTGCGATAACGACCGGCTCACCACCTTCCATAATCGAGACGCAGGAGTTGGTTGTTCCCAAATCGATTCCTATTACTTTACCCATGACGTAAAAACCTCCTTTCGGTTTCTATGTTTATTGTTAAGACCGTTTTTTGTTGAGGGCATAGAATTGCGTCTGCTTAACCAAAAAGGTAAAACGCAACTAACGTACCAGAAAAGACCTGTGAATAATGTGTGTGCAATAGGCTGATTTTAGAGAAAAAACGTAAGGAGATTATGTTGGTGAGGCGGAAAACCGTCAGTGGAGTCCGTCATATTTAACATAACTGTACTATATGACAGGATGTATTCAATAAGAACTACTGCCCCTTCTCATTCCAGATGGGATTTCGTTTATCATCAGGATCCAGTTTCTTGAGTTCCTCCGGGTCCACATGCCAAAAAGACTCATCGATTGCCGCTTCCGCGTATTCCTGTTTCCGGTCATGGGCAAAAGGGCACCACCAGTTTTCCACAATCATAACGAGATAGGTGGCGTATCTGAACAGTGCGACACTCAAGGGACAATAATGTTTGCAGTTCATAACCCAGAATATTCGGTAATGCGCCGGGTGATACCACGGTATGTTGATGGTCGGTTGCTCATCGTTTCTGTAACGATGTGACACCCAGGTGGGGACAAATTCCCAATAGGATTTGATATCCATGCCGCCAACATATTTCAGATGGGTTTTAATCAGAAAAACCCCCATCACAACGAACGGCACGGTCGTGATAATTGGCAGATAAATGAGTGGAACACCGATTATCACTTTCCAAAGAGGTTGATTTACGTAGTTGCAACCAATCCTAACTCGATCCACGTTTTTCCCTTTCTCATGCAATTTTCAAATGGATATTGTGGATCAGAATCAAACCATTAACTGGACTGCTTGCAACCAAAGTCATTTGCGAATATTTCTTTAACATAGCAAATATCATGTGGTTGCCGATCAGCTTGGCACTTATAGCTTACGGTTAACTGGAAATTACAACATTTCCTTCATCCACTCACTTCCTGCAAAAAGACCGTTCGAAAGCAATCCCGACCGGTCTTTTCGATTTTGCCTTTAATGCACCCGGACAGGCGAAATATATTTATTTGACCTTAATTATTAAGTAGATAAAGATTTCGACATGGCGCCATGTTCCAACGTGCGAAACCGAATTGACTTACTTATTCTAGGATCGAAAATCCCCTTTTGCTTCTGCGAGAGATAGACTGTATCCCTCAAACTGTTTCCGCCAATCACGCGCCCACTCCAAAAGGTTGTCTGGGGCTTGCTTCTGTTCGCCTCTAAGGTGCTTCTCTTCGGAATTGCGGAGGTCCTTCGCCTCAACCGCCAGTTTTCCGAGTTTATCCCGATACTCTTGCTTCTCTTCTATCGAGTTTGTTTCCTCGGCATAGGCTTCGATCAAAAAAAGATGTTTCCTCACACACATCTCACCACCCGTCTCGCAGGGGCAAGATGGGTCTGCTATGTGATCCTGCAGAAGGAGGAGTTCCATCACCAACTGGTCATACTGCCATTCCAATATTTTATTCATGCTAATCTCCTTTTACTGAGTCTCGAATAGTTATAAACCACGACAAATCTTCATTCTGTTACAAAGATTAATTTGCAACTTACGCGCCAATGAGCGTGTTTGCGCTAATCTCTCAACATGCGGTTTGTTATTTTGATTATTGAAAGCTGATGTAATTGGTTAAGTGATACGGCAGACCCCTTTTAAGCGTTCGTCAGCACATATAATTGAAGCGGCATGCTCAACCACCCCGCACCCTGTCATCTTACCCTGGCAGCAAGCATTGAAACCGAACCTCCCTCGACTCCCTCGACCGGAAAACTGATCTGTTAATTATCCTTGCGAAGACCAAACAGATACAATATCAGAACCCTGTCGCCCGTTGCCACGTCGCCTTGCACCAGGAGGTTTGCCATCTTCAGGGCAAGACCGTGGAATTCCCGATAGGAAACCACGAGCCGTCGCACGCCGGTGCGGTTCACAAAGGCGGTTTTATCGCCCAGCGCCTCGAATGTCTGCATAGATGCTCTTTCATTTATGTTTTAGTCAGCGTGAATCACTTAGAGTTGCTGAGCTGCTATAAAACGCCAGATCAAATGCTGCCAAGGGTCTGAGAAGAACTCGTTAAAATTCTGTACCCAAATTCTGTATGTCTGTAAGAATTCATCTGGCTCGGTCTCCAAAGTTTACGTTGTCTTCGGAAAATCAGCTCCTCGCGAAACCGATTCCCACGAAGAAAATTCCTTACTCATTTTTTGAAGTTTTGCCGTTGCAGCCTCATACGCATCATTGCCGAGAAGAAGATGGTGTGGCGGATTTGGGGACTCTACCGCCTGTAGGATAGCATGTGCGGCGCGCACCGGATCTCCTGCTTGTTTGCCTGATATGGCGCGCACATTACTGCGCCACGCACCCGCCGTTGCTGTGTAATCGGCAATAAGCCGTTTGCTTTCGTTTGCCGAGCGCCCGGCCCAATCGGTGCGGAATCCACTCGGCTCGACCAGCATCACATTAATACCCAGTGGCTCCACTTCCTGCCAGAGTGCTTCAGACAAACCTTCCACCGCAAATTTAGTCGCGTTGTAGAAGCCGAGCGCCGGAAATGAACAAAGTCCGCCGATGGATGAAAAATTGACGATGAATCCTTTGCGCTGTTTGCGCATTCCCGGCAACACAGCTTGAATCATCCGGCTCAAGCCAAATACGTTAATCTCGAACATTCGGCGCACCTGATCCTCTTCACTTTCTTCCACGGCCGCAAAGTAGCCAATACCCGCGTTATTCACGAGTACGTCGATGCGACCGAACCTTTCTTCGGCCGCCTTGATGGCCTTATCAATCTGACCCTGATCCGTGACGTCCAGTTTGAGTACCAAGGAGTTTCGCACCGCGGCAAGGTTGCTTACATCATCAGGATTGCGCGCAGTCACGACTGTGGTATAGCCGTGCTCAAGCAAGTGCATGGCGAGTTCACGGCCGAAGCCCGTCGAACATCCAGTGATAAACCAAACAGGCTTTTCATTTTTCGTTGATTCATTCTCGATCTTTGACATAGTCGCCTCTCCTTTGAATGTTGTCGTGGATATCGATCAAAACCCACCCTGACTCAGCCACGCTCACAAGGTGATCTTGTAAATCAAGTGCCAACAGATCATTTACTGGATAATGCTTGGCGGTGAATGTATTTGCTTTTGCCTTACCTTCCTCCCGCAATCCTGGGAATCCACTTCGGAAAAATTACCAGCACCATACACAACGGGAGCAAATAACCTGCCAATAACCAATGTAAAATAAAAAGGTTGGATTAGTTGATATAACAAGTCATTAGACCAAAATGAAAGAACATCAGGGCGTTTAGCTATCTCAACGCTATCTGTCATATATGGCAGTTCCATCAAACTTAACGGATATCGTTGGTGCTTTTCCCCTTTTCCGGCACCATCCATTCCCCTTTTCCCACATACAATCAGCCCGTTTCAGTCGCAGTGTCCTCAGGTCGCCACTGGCACGTTAGTTGCGATTTCCTTTTTGTAATGGGACACGGGCACTATCATGTTTTCAGTAAAAGGTGCGCTAATTTTGTCAAATACATTTAGAGGATGAATCTTGTCCTGGTAAGACAGTTTTTTTTGTTCGAAAGAGCGTTGGTAAATACTCAGGGAGTAAACGATGGCCACAACCGACGAACTACTTGATGAATTGATGAGAAATTGTAAGAAGCCAGAAGACCTCTACAATGCAGGTGACCGCATGAAGGTCTGGGGTAAATAGGGAGCCTTTTGGGGCGGTTTTTGGGGTTTGATGTTTGGATCGGCCCTGTTTGTTATACCAGGCGTTGGTCCGCTTGTGATGTTTGGCCCGATCGTGGGGTGGCTTGTGGGGGTATTGGAAGGTGCCGTGGTGATCGGTGGGCTGAGTGCGTTGGGTGCCGCGCTGTATAGCATTGGTATTCCCCAGGACAGGATCATGCTGTACGAGACAGCGATCAAGTCAGCCAAGTTTCTCGTCATCGCTCACGGTACATCGGATGAGGTGTCAAAAGCCAAGAGCATCCTTGAGACAGCTGGAGCAGAGCAAACTGACGTGCACTCAGGTATCAAAAGTTGATTCTCATACGAGGTGCACACCATGCCCCAAAACATGTCGTTAAGAGCCGGGAATATTTGTCTAATATTGAAAACGAGCACATATCGCTTCAATTAAAAAGGTGTAACCTCCCATCTGACTCAAACAACTAAGGTTTGGGACATTAGGCGGGAAGATCCAGGACGCGGGCTTAGCATCAATCTTTGGGGAAAAAGCCGCGAGCGGAGTTCCTCTGTAGCCATCTGCACTGGCCAGCCGAACTTCGAAATATCTAACTGAAGGAGGCAAACCAACAATGATGGGGACTTTACGAAATTCAATTAGTATTGGTGTACTCAGCACAATGCTCATTACAGCATGCGCAACGACTCAACTTACCTCTGCCTGGAAAGACCCGACTTATACGAGGCAGCCCCGTAAGATCATGGTCATCGGGGTAGTCAAGAAACCGGCAATCAAAAGAATTTTTGAGGATGAATTTGTCAGACAACTCAATGCACGAGGAATAGATGCTATAGCGAGTTATACAGTAATAACCGATAAAAAGCAGGAAGACCATGCGGTCATCGAAGCGAAGTTGAAGGAACTGGACGCCGATGCGGTGCTCATTTCGAGGTTGGTGAGCAAAAAGACAGTGCAAACGTATGTTCCGGGAAGTGTCTATTACCCGCCTTCCTATTACGGCAACTGGCGCGGTTATTACGGTTATGGTTATGAGGCCATTTATACCCCTGGTTATGTGGCCGAGGACGAATATGCGCTCATGGAAGCCAACCTTTATAACGCCCGAGACGACAAGCTGATCTGGTCAGCCACGTCCGAAACCGAGTTACTGGGTTCAAGTCAGGATCAAATTAAATCCTATATAGGCGTCATGGTGAATGCTATGGCTGAGCAGAAATTACTGAGGTAGATATTATTTATATTGGCTTATTAATTGATGGCAATAAATACTGATTGCTTTCGGAATTGGTAACACAAAGTGGTATTTACTATTTTGACCTGATATGAAAACAGAATTTGTTCATAGTAGAACAGGTAACAAGGAATATTGTTGCAGGTTATAGGGAGGAGAGCCATGAGCAACACAGCCATTTTAGAGGTCTTTTTTGACTATATCTGACCCTGGTGTTACCTCGGTACCGTGCGTACCGATCGTTTGCAACGAGAACACGGAGTCGAACTCCGCTGGTCGGTCTTTCCCCTTCATCCTGAAACACCGGAGGAAGGAATGGAGCTTTCGAAGCTTTTTGCCGGCCGCGAGGCGGAGATCGCTGCCATGCAGGGGCGGCTGTCCCAATTGGCAGCCGCAGAGGGGATTCCGCTGACGGTTCGAACACGCACCTACAACAGCAGGCGAGCCCAGGAACTAGGGAAATGGGCAGAGTTGCGGGGTGCGGGAGACCCTTTTCATCGTGCCGTTTACCAAGCCTATTTCGTCGAGGGGAGTAACATCGCACTAGTTGACGAACTTATGCGGATTGCCGATTCAGTTGGACTTCCGACCGACGAAGTGCGGGCGGTTCTCGCCGAACGCCGCTTTGCCGTAGCGGTTGATGCCGACTGGCAACGGGCGGGAAAATTACGAATTACCGCAGTCCCGACTCACCTTTGTAATGGGAAGCGGTTGGCGGGGTTTAGTGATTATGTTGATTTCGTGAGTCTGATCGGTAAAGGTTCATAAGGCTCTTCTGCTCCAGATGCATGTTCGACGCAATGTTCCCGCGACTCCGTATGCGCGGCACCTAAAAACTGGAGGCAAATTATGGAAGCTGAAGAAGGGAAATGAGTACGTATTAACTTCATCTGCAAGCTTGAGGATGGAACCATCAGTGACATAGCATTACGAGATCCTCTGGAATTCGTAATCGGCCAGGGAAACACCCTCCCTTCCCTCGAAACGGGCGTCCTGGGAATGAAGGCCGGTGATTGTCGGACCATCAGGGTGCCCGCAGCTGAGGTGGAGGAGTTCCCTTTTGACGAGGACGAAGCCCCGACTGAAGCGCACTTCCCGGCTGGAGCCGAAAGGGTTCCGGAACTACAGTACGATTTCGGCCCCAGTGAAGGTGGGGATGACGATGTGTACATGGCCGTCCAGGAGGAATCCAACGGGCCACACAGCAACCTCATGGTGGCCGGTCCTGACTTCTTCTTCGAGGTACAGATGATCTCCGTCGAGGACGACGACCTGGAAATGGGGGAACTGGAGGAACTGGAGGAGCAGTAACAACGATAATTAGCTTCGGAGGAAGAAGGATGTCTTTTTCTGAAGCAGCAGACTCTCAAAAAGTATGTCGCTTGTTCCAGCCCCGGTTTGTTCCGTTCTCCTAGTTGATTGCTATTTGCAATAAGGAAAACCATCCGGGGACTGAGCACATGTCTGTGAATTTTGACAAGGCCGATTCTCGGTTGAATATGATTTTGCGCCTGGGCACAATTTGTATCCCGGTAAGAGATCCTTTCCATGTGAATCGTCTTTTGACCCTATGCAGTATGGCATTCCGTTTTGATCTTGAGCACAAATCTCATTATTGCGGCAAGTCCGATTCAGAGTTGAATTTGATTGTGTGCCTGGGCACAATTTGAATCCAGGCAAGAGACCATTTCCATGTGAATCGTCTTTTGACCCCATGCAGTATGGAATTCCATTTTGATCTTGCGAACAAATTTCGTCATTGCGACAAGACCGCTTCTCCGTTGAATATGAATTTGCGCCAAGGCACCATTTGAAGCCGGGTAAGAGTTCTTGGGAATAAGCAGGGAACACATTAAATAAAAGCAAGTTGATCAAAACTAAGCTTTTAAGTGCAAAGGTACTCATATAGCCTCCATCAAGTTACAGAAATTATAAATCAGCCTGACAGAGTAGGCTGGTCTTTAAGGCAACTTATCAGTCAGATGAGAAGGTGATGGGAGCTGCGAGGTGTCCCAACCTCCACCGAGCGCCAAAATCAACCCTACGCTGGCAGTTATCTGCTGAATTCGAAGCGTAACCGCAGTTTCCTGATTAGATAGCAATGCGGCTTGCGCGGTAACCACATTCAGGTAAGGATCAATTCCCAAATTGTAACGATTTTCGGCAAGAGCGTAGGTTCGTTCCGCCGATTTGACTGCTGCGTCCTGATGGGAAATCTCATTCGAAAGTATCCGCAACGACACGAGGTTGTCTTCAACCTGCTGAAAAGCCGTTAGAACCGATTGTCTGTAATTGGCAACTGTCTCATCATACTGAGAATTGAATTGCTCTACCGTGGCCTTACGCAATCCCGCGTCAAAGAGAGTTTCCGTGGCCGCAGGCCCAAGAGCAAAAAAACGGCTTGGCCAGGTGAACCACGTCGCGAACAGGTAGCTTTCGAGTCCTGCCGATGCACTTAACGTAATTGTTGGAAAGTATGCTGCTTTCGCAATGCCAATTTGTGCGTTGGCCTGAGCGACCAGACGCTCTGCCGCGGCTATATCGGGTCGCCGCTCAAGAAGCTGGGACGGGACACCAATGGGAATCGCGGGCGGGCTTGAATTGAACTGTCCGATCGAAATTGAAAACGTTGACGCTGGTTGACCGGTCAGCATTGCAATAGCATGTTCAAATTGCGCACGCTGTATGCCAAGAGCGGCATCCTGTGCCAGTGTGGTTTCGAGCTGCGTCTCAGCCTGCGCCACAGCTTCATCAGAATCTATCCCTGTTTCATACAGAGCTCGTGTCAGGTTGAGAAACAGCTGATAATCAACCACAGTGGAATCCAACAGTTGTTTTAACGCATCCTGTCCGCGTAGCTGAAAATAATCTGCAGCAACATCGGCTTGGATAGTGAGACGGATGTTTTCAAGATCCGCTGCGTTGGCCTGCGCTCCGTAGGCAGCCGAGCGGATAGTGTTCCGGATACGGCCGAACAGATCGGGCTGCCAGATCACATCAAATGGAAGGAGAAAATTTTTAATTATACCATTATTGGAAGATGAGGAGCCTCCCGTTGTATTGCTGGATAACCGCTGCACATTAATAGAAGGGCTCGTCGTAACCGTAGGGAAAAGCTGTGATCGTGCTTCCTTGACAAGAGCGCGCGCTGCAAAAAAACTTGCCGCAGCTGCAGCGATGTTTTGGTTCGATATATTTACCTTTTCTTCCAGCTCATTCAACAGAGGATCATTGAAAATTTCCCACCACTTACCGCGAAGCGCATCATCTTTTGGTTGCGCGACTTTCCAGCCTTCCGTATCTTTGAAATCTGCGGGAGTTAATTCCTTGAATGCCGCAGGAGTTGCTGCTGTCGGCCTTTGATAGGTCGGGCCAACCATGCACGCTGTTAAGAGGCAGGAGATCGCAGTGAGCAGGATTGATGTCCTTAGATGTAAATGTGTCATAGTTTTATGCCCCACTCATAATCCTGCATCGATGGTGGCAGGCTCAGCCCCATGATTAACTCTATCGTTATTTTTTCCCAATATCCAAATCCGCAGCCTGTCAAACGCCAAATAGACAACCGGCGTTGTATAAAGCGTAAGCAGCTGACTCAAGAGAAGTCCTCCTACAATTGTAATGCCAAGGGGGCGACGGAGCTCAAACCCCATGCCTGTTCCCATCGCCAGCGGCAAAGCGCCCAAGATTGCTGCCAATGTCGTCATCAGGATCGGACGGAATCGCATCATGCATGCTTCAAATATTGCATCGGCCGTACTCATTCCTTCCTGGCGCTGTGCCTGAAGAGCAAAATCGATCATCATGATGGCATTCTTTTTTACAATTCCGATCAGAAGTACTATGCCAATTATAGAGATGATATTCAGATCTTCTTTAAAGAGCAATAATGCGAGCATCGCGCCAACACTCGCCGATGGCAGAGTTAAGATGATCGTCAGTGGATGGACCAGACTCTCATACAATATACCGAGAACGATGTACACCGCCAGCAGTGCCGTCAAAAGCAGTATCGGCTCCGTGCCCAGAGATTGCTGGTAGGCCAGCAGCGTACCCGAAAAGAACTCCAGCAGTGTGGAAGGCATTCCAAGCCGTTTCTGCATCTGGTTGATACTCAATGTAGCATCGCTCAAAGAAAGGTTTGACGAAAGGTTAAAAGACACGGTAACCGATGGGAATAAGCCTGTATGGTTGATTGCCAGCGGCGTTGTTTTGGCCTGGACCCCAGCCACGGCGGACAGCGGGATATTGCCATTGTTGATTGACGTAAGATAAATGTTTTTCAATCCATCCGGGCTCTGCCAATATTGAGGAGCGACTTCAAGCACTACATAATACTGATTTAATGGCGTATAGATAATGGATACTTCAGATTGACCGAACGCGTTATATAACGCCGAATCCAACGACTGCGCGGTGAAGCCGAGCTTTGCCGCGGTAACGCGATCATAGTTCACAAATTCATCAAGACCGCCATTCTGCTGATCCGAACTCACATCCTTCAAACCGTGTAGCTGCTTCATTTCGCCCAATAAAATCGGCCCCCATTTTGAAAGATCCTGTACAGTGTCGGTTTGGATCGTGTACTGGTATAATGCGTTACTTGAACGACCTCCAATACGTAAATCCTGCACTGGCTGGAGAAACGAAGAAGCCACGGGCAGTCTGTTCAATTGGGGACGTAGACGGTCGATAAGTTGACTGGCACTGACATTTCTCGCTGTCAACGGCTTGAGCGCAATGTAGATGGAGCCGGTATTTGTGGCCCTGGAATTGCCTGTGAACGCAATCACATTTGCGACAGCAGGATCGTTCTTTATCACGTCGCCGATCTGCTGAATGGACTTTTCCATAGCCTGGAAGGATGAATCCTGCGGCCCTTGAATAGCACCTGAAATTGCTCCTGTGTCCTCCATAGGAAAAAAACCCTTGGGTATCTTGACAATCAGTACCCCGTTGAGCGCAATTGTGAGGAAGAGTACAACGAGGGTGGGAGTCGGATGGTCCAGTACCCAATGCAGGCTGCTGCGATATAGCGACAACACCCAATCAAAAAACATTTCACTGGCCATGTAGATGCTGCCGTGTTTTTTCTCACGCTCGTTTCTCAATAAAAAGGCGCACATCATCGGCGTTGTGGTCAGTGAGACGATCATGGATACGAAAATGGCAGTCGATAGAGTAACGGCAAATTCACGGAAAAGACGACCAACAATTCCGCCCATTAGCAGAAGAGGAATAAAGACGGCAATTAGCGAAACGCTGATTGTGAAAACGGTATAACCTATTTCTTCCGCGCCCTTCAGCGCAGCATCAAATGGCTTCATGCCTTTTTCCATATGGCGCACGATATTTTCCATCACAACTATGGCATCATCGACTACAAACCCAGTTGAAATAGTCATAGCCATTAGCGAGAGGTTGTCGATACTATATCCAAACAGATACATCACTCCGAACGTACCGATCAGCGAGACCGGTACTGCGACGCCTGGGATAAGTGTTGCACGGCCGTTTCGCAGGAAGACAAACACGACAACTATGACGAGGCAGATGGAAATGAGCAATGTCTTCTCGACATCACTGACTGAGGCTCGGATGGTTATGGTGCGATCAAGAACTATTGTGGTATCAATTCCATGCGGAATAGACGCTTTGATAAACGGAATTTGTGCGCGTATGCGATCAACCGTGTTAATGATATTGGCGCCGGGCTGGCGATAGATGATAAGCATAACTGCCCGTTTGCCGTTCAAATAGCCTGCAGCACGGATGTTTTGTACTGAGTCTGTCACCTGGGCAACATCGGACAGACGGACAGCATTGCCGCGGTTATAACCTACGATGAGC
>Ga0326727_10019258_pt1 | contig 13756 bp, 16 predicted proteins | sample MB2enrmetagenome_FD_207643 | JGI IMG/M metagenome (GOLD analysis project Ga0326727, IMG submission 207643) | Lab enriched peat soil microbial communities from McLean, Ithaca, NY, United States - MB29MY | ecosystem: Environmental > Terrestrial > Soil > Wetlands > Peat | place: USA: New York... | reverse complement strand
GCTCCGGGCAGGTAATCGATCCTGTATTCGCCGCTGTTTGGCGTCTTAGAGGGCTACGTCCTGGTCTACGTGGTGCTGGCTGGAAACCGGTAACGATAAGTGATCGAATCACGGTTCCTCGTACCGCATGCGAGGTTAATCTGAGAACAACATGAAGTACTGACCTTTTCTGGCTTATTTCTATAAAACCACAAGCGAAGCCCTCCGTGTCTCTACCCACCTGCGGTAGGAGTTGCCGGCTGTGCATTCGTCAAGCCGACATGAAGACGTTCACAACCATCCGACACTCCACCTGCAAATCTTCGGCCGCAGCGAAGGCAGCTTCGGTTCCCCCAGCGAGGACTCAGTGGAATGTCTCAATCGTTCGGAGAGCGAGTCCAGCGACTGCCCCAGAAGGCATGCGGCTGCTCGTGGTTATGAGTTGAGGGGACGGCGCAACCCGATGAGTTGCCTTCCATCTCTGACCATTTTCATTTTCCAGCCTTGGAGGGGAGGGAAAGTCGTTTGCGTGATGTCACACGAGACTTCCTCGGCAAGCGACAAGATGTTCGGGTAGCGTGAATCGCCTGTCGGTCTTCGTTGCGATAACATTAGTCGGGGTTGCCGACATGGAGCGCTCGTTGATCTGGATCGGGGACGATGACAAGGGCTGGGGCTGCTCGAATTGCCGCTGGAGATTCCCCGTCCCCACGCTGCTTACCGGAGAGGAGGCTAAGGGTGCATACGACCGCCTAGCCGCTGGGAAGTTTGGCGAGCACAAGTGCGGGGCCGGAGCCAGTTTTTTTGCGGCGGAACCGGGAACCAAACGGGACGCTGGCGCTTCTTTCGCAGAGCGTGCTCGGATGCTCATAAAGCGAGGATACACACCGAAGATTGCGGTCGAGATCGTGTTTCATGAGATGGAATTCGAAGAAGGCCACAATTCGAGGATGATGGAGCAGGCGCGTGCTGATGCCGAGGATTTCCTTCTGCGACTCGGCAAGGGCCTCATCTGAAGTGGGACCAGCGTCTCGGTGGCTAATGCTAACAGATGGGATGAGAATGCCGGTCTCCGGCGGGATGCGATTTCTCTGTTAGGCGGTTCCGAAACTGGACGGTTGCTGGCTCGACGTGAACGGGCTTAAGGAGCCGTTTGAGCATGGTCCATGCTTCCGAGCGAAATCTTGAGACAAATTGCAGCAAGTCTCTAAATCTGAGGCTGTACAGGTAGTACCATACATACGTCAGCGATTGCAGGAATTCCAGTTGACGGTGCGATAGCCCCTTTACTGACAACGCGTCTCCGAAGTACTTGTCGTAGACACGCCAGTCTTCCGTGAGGAGTTTGTACCCATATTCACCCGCCTTCGCCATGTGCCAGATCTCGGTACCCGGGTAGGGCACCATCACGCCAACTGCGATGGAGGTAGCACGGGATTTTGCAGCAAAATGTACGGTCTTCAGAGCGGTTCGCCAGGTTTCCCCGGGATGCCCGAGAACAAAAAAGGCCGACGCCCTGAGTCCGGCCTCTTGGGCAGTAGCGATCGCTTTGACCGCCATCTGAGGGGTGATTCCTTTCGTAACGCGTTTCAGAATTTCTTCATCGCCAGACTCCACGCCAAAGCCTAGCCCGTAGCATCCGGATTTCTTCATTCTTCGGTAAAGGTCCAAATCGGCAAGGTTGGCCCTGGAGTTGCCACCCCATCCCCAAACGTATCCTTTCCGCCGGTTTCTGGCGCTGGTCTTTTCCAGAAACTCATCAACCCAACGCCTATTCAGGCCAAACGTGTCATCCGGAAACCAGACCTCGCGTTTGCCTCGTTTCTCGAGCGCATCGAATTCGGCCAAAACGTTGTCAACGCTGCGAAGTCGCACTTGTCTTCCGAGCGGTTTTTGGCAGAATATGCAGCCGAACGGGCAACCCCGACTGGACATGACCCCCGGCTAACCTTGGGAAACAGTTCCCACGCAGGGAAAGGCAGGTCGTCAAGATTCTTCAGCCAGGGACGCTTGCCGGTACGGAAGACTCGGTCGCCAACGCGAAAGGCAATGTCGAGGATGTTCTCCAGTTCCGACGGGACCGCGCCGCTCGCCTTGGCCTCGGCCAGTTCCGTGATTGTGATCTCGCCCTCGCCGGCGACCGTGATATCGACTGACGAAAACTCTTCGAGTGTCCGTTCCGGAAGGGCTGAGGTGTGTGGTCCCCCGATTACGGTCCAGATGTCGGGACTGACGCGCTTCACGATTGTGCACGCTTCCGCGGCGGCGTGAACCTCACGCGTCATCGCGGTCACGCCAAAAATCTCTGGCTGGAACTCAAGCAAGTGCCGGCGCAATACATCGTCCGTCACGACGTCGTTTTTGGCATCGAGGACACGAACCATGTGTCCTCTCTGGAGCAGGCAGGCCGCGAGATAGCCTAATCCAAGATGCCCAGGGCCAGGGCCACGGCCACTCCGACGGGTCTTGCGGTGGCTCCTGGTCGCGGGGTGCAATAGCGTGATTCTCATCGCGCGTTTCCGTAATCTGCCCGCCAGGCGAATGACTCGGCGCATATTCTGTGCCGCAACGTACCTGACAGACCCGGCCGGCTTAAGTCGGAAAACCCCAGAAGAAAACCAGAAAGCCAAAAAACACAAATGGGGAAATTTTGATCGAAAACGTGTACGGCGTTGAGATCCTGTGAAGTTTCTAGGCGTGTCTGGGGTCTTCGACTACGCCGGACTGAAGCGGAACTCGCGCTATCGTTCCGGTTCATGTTGCCTTCCGCGCATTACAAGGACGTCGGCGCCCGGGTTGCATCTTTTCGGAGCTCCATAGCCCACCCCACCTATTCCCCTGTTTACGCTTCGCCTTGTACCTCGCGGTACCCAACGCAAAACTCGGGGCCGAGCGGATCGCTACTCCTTACTCGTAAGAATTTTCCATTCTCTGCTTCATGCCGGTTTAGCCCGGCGCACTGTAATCGGGATTCTCCACCAACTGAGGCTACAAGGGCGCTCCGCTAGTGCACCCTGTCGTTCCCATCCAGTTTTGCGTGAATTCGGTCAATATCGGAAAGTCCCGGTGGAACGGCCATTTCGTCAATGATGTTCGGAACGCCAGCCTCCCGGTCGTGCGGGTATTTGTTGTATTTCTGGTAAACGGGGTTTGAATATGGGCTTGGATATCCGGACACCGATTCGGCCTGATGTTTTCTCTGTTCGGCGTTATTCTAGCGGGTTATGGTTTGCTGAGTGACCGGGCCATTTATGGTCGGTCGCTTGGCATCGATTATCAACCTGGTTTGGGAGCTCACGTTGCTTGCGTTCGGCGGCAGCATGCTCATGCTCGGCATGCGCCGTGGCCGGTTACTGAAAAAATCGGCGGCTGGCGCCAAGGAGAAGCAGCCTCGCAAGCGGCAAGATGTGTTGAAGGGACAATGAAGGCACTATTGCTCGCGAAGTATCGTCATCTTGAGATCGCAGAGGTGCCGAGGCCGATACCAGGCCCGGACGAAGTTCTAATCCGTGTTGCAGCCTGCGGAATTTGCGGCAGTGACGTGCACGGATACGATGGATCATCGGGGCGCCGCATCCCGCCACTCGTCATGGGACATGAGGCTGCCGGAACAGCCGCCGTCCTGGGTATAGCTGTCACCGGCCTCTGCCAGGGCGACCGTGTAACTTTCGATTCCACCGTTTCTTGCGGCGTATGTCCACATTGTTTGCGGGGAGAAATCAACCTCTGCGGCAAACGCCGGGTGCTTGGCGTTTCCTGCGGCGACTACCGCTGCGCCGGTGCCTTTGCGGAATATGTGGCTGTGCCGCGGCACATAGTCCACGCCCTGCCTGAAAGTTTGTCGTTCCCCGAGGCCGCAATGCTTGAGGCCGTGTCCGTGGCGCTCCATGCGGTCTCGCTTTCACAGGTTGCTCCGAAACAGACGGCGCTGGTCCTCGGTGCCGGAATGATCGGGTTGCTTACCTTGCAAGCGCTGCGCGTTGCCGGTTGCTCCAGTGTCTATGTCGCTGACGTGGATGCTTCCCGGCTGAAGCTTGCCACCAGCTTGGGGGCGAATGCTTTGCTCGCGACGGGAGAGAACCTGGTGTCGCAGATTTCCGCTCTTACCGATGGAAGAGGCGTCGATGTTGCGGTGGAAGCAGTCGGAGTCGATGAAACAGTTCGCGCCGCTATAGACTGCGTCGGTAAGGGTGGCAGAGTAACGCTTGTTGGCAACGTCTCGCCGGAGGTGACATTGCCTCTGCAAGAAGTGGTCACGCGCCAGATACGGTTGCAGGGTTCCTGCGCCTCTGCGGGAGAGTATCCGCAGGCTATCGAGTTGGTAGCCAGCGGAAAAATTCAGGTCAAACCGCTCATCAGCGCCATCGCTCCACTCGAAGAAGGGCCGCGCTGGTTCGAGCGCTTGTATTCCCGCGAACCGAATCTAATGAAGGTGATCCTCACTCCCGGACAGGTCTGAATAGGCAGAACAATTATGAGCAGCGAACTTTTCGACCTCAGCGGGCAAGTGGCAATCGTAACGGGTGCGAGCCGCGGCCTGGGACAACACATGGCCCGCGCTCTCGCGAAAGCGGGAGCGGACTTGGTGATAACCAGCCGCGATCTCAACCGCGTGGCCGGTTTCGAAGCTGAGATCAAAGCGACTGGCCGCCGTGCCCTTTCACTCGAACTCGATGTTCGCAACCTGCAAAGCATCAAGAGCACAGTGGCTGCGGCTGAACAGTTCTACGGACGGCTCGACATTCTTGTGAACAACGCTGGCTGCAACGTCCGTAAACCCGCACTCGACGTCACCTGGGAGGACTGGAACCTCATACTTGATACCAACCTGCGAGGGGGCTTCTTCGTTGCTCAGGAAGTCGCACGCCGCATGGTCCGGCGACGTTATGGGCGGATTATCAATATCGGATCGGTCACGAGCGTCGCGGGCTATGCCAGCCTCGGCCCTTATGGGGCGAGCCGTGGAGGCATTCGCCAGCTAACCATGAGCCTCGCAGACGATTGGGGCAAGCACGGCATCACGGTGAATTGTCTGGCTCCGGGGTGGTTTTGTACGGAGCAGAACAAAGTGCTCTATGAGAACAAAGAATGGGTGGAATATCTCTGCGACCGAATCCCCGTGAAACGACCCGGCGAGCTTCGTGATCTCGATGCCGCAGTGGTCTTCCTGGCGGCCGAGTCCAGCCGATACGTAACCGGACAAACCCTGCTGGTGGACGGCGGTATCTCAGTCGGCGCGACCAAGGCACTGGTTGAGCGAAGGTAAGGCTGTATCGGAGTCAATTGGGAGTCTCTGCACCGAGCCATGGGATTTTTTCACACGAGTGTGACCGTACTTCACCGCAATCAGCCGGATGACAATCCGCGGTCAGTGCGTGACCGCCACCTCGTACCAGGTTGTGACCGGCTTCCCTAACGGGATCTCCCATCCTTCGCCTTTCTTTTCGGCACGGATCGGTTCCCCCATCGGCTGGCCCGAGCCGTCGAGGGGTTGCGCAGAAACAGCTTGGGCGCGATCCAAACCGCGCAGGGTGATCCGGCCAACAACCGGCTCAATCAGCGTAGGCGACCCACCCCATTCGGACAAGTTGCTACGCCGCTCGTTCCACTGCATGCCTTCGTTTTCGACACGCGATCCGACCGTCAACAGCAATCTGGAGGCGCGGGGAATCGGCTCCGGTTCCAGGGAAACAATCACAATAGTGCAGAACCGGTTCTGCACGTCCGCCGATAGATTGCTGACAGACTTCCGGTTCGCCTTCACAAACCCAATCAATGCCTGAGACCGCGGAGTATCCACGGTTACCAGCCCGGTCATTGCCGGCGAGTAACACCAGGCCAACTGGTTGGTATCGGAGACCATGGGATTTGAAACCATCGGTACCGCAAAATGCTCAGTCGGCGCTCCCTCTAGCGACAGGATGCGCGATCCATGCTGCAGGGGCACAGCCAACGGGAAACCAGCCGTGAAATAGGAACGATCCGTCGCCGGCAACAGCCGCGCGCTGTCGAAGACCTGGTCGCGAGTGTAGGAGCGCGCAACGGTTGAGTTCGCGGGGCTTACGTCTGCCCGCAAAAACATAAGGGCCCCTGCGGCAAGCTGCGGCATTTTGACGGGATCCAGCGAAATGTCAAACGCGTCTCCCACATAGGGCTTCCAGTCGGGAGACGCCTTGGGCTCAAAGGTGTACCAAATGATGGCATCCCAATCCTGGAAACTGCCGTAGGCGGCGAGAATCGGAATGCCTTCGCTCGCCCAATCGTTAGGAAATGGGTTGTTGACTTCGCTGACGGTGTAGGGCTTCCCGGCAACGGCCGTGCGAGACAACTCGACGACAGTCGAATTGAATGGGTCGTTCACCATGGGCGCTTTGACTTTGTTTTCCCAGTCGTGTTGCCAGTAAGTATGGCCATCGGTGCTGTCGAACGATGAAGTCGCCAGCAGCAAGGGGTATCCACTGCTGGTGTGGCCGTGATCGGCAGTGGTCATGATCAGTGATTTCACGCCGAGGGTTTTTGTCAGAAAGTCCCGCATATCTTCCCAGTAGCCGCGCTGGGTGTCGAGGAAGAAGCGGGACTCTGCATAGAATCTCTCTTTCGGGGCTGTCTCGATCTGTGTCCTGCTCTGCAGCAGAGGGACGGGGTCATCCCCAGAGATTCTGGCGATTTCTTTGAGCTTCTTCAGATCTTCGGCGCTAAGGTTTTTCTTGAGCCAGGAATTGTAGAGACCGGTAAGTTCGCGGTCATAGTACGGTGTGGGGCCGTGAGAGCCGACCCAGAGCGCGTCTTCGTTGTTAATTTCGACCATGGCAACCGCCGGGTCATTGCGGTATTCGGATTTCGTGTAGGGATTGTAATGAGCCAACAGTTGCTGGGCGTACTCCTTCTGCAGTTCGATGATTCGGGGGGCGTAGAGGCTAATTCCTTTGGCGCCCTCGCGGATTTTCTGATAGTCCTGCACGCCGTCGCCCGCCTTGAACGGGCGGCCCACCAGAAGATTGAAATTAATGTAGATTCCCCGCTTCTCCAACTCGGCGATGAAGAAGTCCTCGCGGTCAAACGCCTCAGGATCGAGAGCGCGGGTGTCATCGCGTTTTCCATCGATGAGTCCCCTGGGCGTAGGCAGGTCGAGAAATTGGAACCGCACGCAATTCACTCCAAACCGGGCCAACGTCGCCGCCCAGAGTGGGGCGTCCTCCTTGGAAGGGATCATCACCGAACCTTTACTCCAGTCGGTGATGTTCATTCCCCAAAAACGGATGCGCTTCCCGTCGCCAGTCACAAGATGTCCAGCCTGGGCCCGGACGAATCCATGCTTCCCTGCCGGCGCGTCGAGCAGGAACGAGACATCCACCGGCGAGTGCGCGCGCAGCGCTTTGCGATGGTCCATCGTGAACGGCTGCAGCGCGGCGTCTGTCTGAGCTGAAATTCCCGAAGCGGAAAGTAACAGCCCTGTCGCAAACAAACAAATGCGGCGACGATACCTCATGGACAATCTCCTCTTCCCCATTTCGTCTTAGGCGAAGAAGTTACCTCTTCCACCTTTCCGTGTGAGCAAAGAGAAGCCGCTCGAATCGAGGGACCCGAGCGGCAATTCTGACGCAGCCAGACCCGTTACTTCTGCACAACCTGCTTCAGTGCCTTCGACGTTCTGCCCTCGAAGTTCAAGTCGCCGCCGTATACCGCAGTAATCAGGTTCATGCCCACCGGCAGCGCCGAGGTAAACAGAGTTTCCCTTGGCGTTTCCACGCCTACCCCTACCGAGCCAGTTCGAAGTAAAATTCATCGGGTGCGCGAATTTCGAACTTTACTCCAAACATTATTTCTCGCGAGGTCAAGAAATGAAACATCTGCGTCTAATTGCCGCGGTTTTGCTGGTACTGCTGTTCCCGCCGCTATTGCTGGCACAATCCACCGGTCCAGATGATCGCCGGATCACCAATCCGCAATCCATCATCTCGGCTTCAAATTCAAAGGCCCGTCCAGTTCCAATTGACGACCTGTACTTCACGCGATCGGTTTCCAATGCCTCATGGTCGCCGGATGGAAAAGAAATCCTGTTCACCACCAACATGGCGGGCCGCCCGAATCTATGGAAGATCAGCTCGGCGGGCGGTTGGCCCATCCAGTTGGTTCAGTCGGACGAGCGGCAGTACGCTGGCACATGGTCACCGGACGGGAAGTGGATTGTCTACCAGCAGGATACTGGCGGCAACGAACTGTGGGATATTTTCGCGGTTCCGAGCGATGGGGGCGAGGTCGTCAACCTGACCGCTACACCGGACGTCCGCGAAGAGTCACCGCGTTGGTCGCCCGACGGCAGGACGATAGCGCTGAATTACAAGCCGAAGGAAGGGACTGTTTACGATCTCGCACTCCTGGACTGGGCGACCCATCAAGTTCGCAAACTGACGCACGAAGAAACTCCGAATCATTCCTGGAGTTCCGTGGCGTGGAGTTCCGATGGAAAAACTTTGTATGCCAATCGGGTTGAAGTAAGTTTCACGGACGCCGATGTTTATGCCGTGGATGTGGCCAGCGGAAAGACGACGAATCTGACTCCCCATGAAGGCAAAGTTGTGAATTTTGCTTCATCTTTATCGCCCGACGGAAAGACCCTGTTGATTACCAGCAACGGGAGGGGCGGATACCAGAACGTCGCGCTCTTGGATATTGCCACTAGAAAATTGACTTGGGTCACAGATACTAAGTGGGAGGCAAGCTCGGGAGACTTTTCTCCGAGCGGAGACTCCTTCACGTATAGGCTCAACGCGGACGGCCTCACCGAAGTCTACATCGTGAATGCTGCAACTATGCGCGCCGAAAAACTTTCCCCGCAGGAGGGGCTCAACGACTTCGCCGCCCATCCAAATTCATTTTCCCCTTCGGGCAATCGTTTGCTGCTCTCGCATGAGAGTTCGGTTCAGCCCGGCGATTTCTGGGTCTATGACATCGCGTCCCGAAGCGCGAATCGCTTCACGCATACCGCGATTGCCAGCCTGAATTCAGCGCCGATGCCAGAGTCGCAGATTGTCCACTACAAAACTTTCGATGGGAAAACCATTAGCGCGCTGGTGTGGGTGCCATTCAATTTGAAGCGCGATGGCTCAAATCCTGCGCTGGTGTTGCCTCACGGAGGGCCGACAGGGCAGGTTCAGGATTACTGGAGCCCACGTGTGGCGGCGCTGGTCTCGCGCGGCTACATCTGCATTGCGCCCAACGTGCGGGGATCGACCGGATACGGAATGGATTTTCAACGAGCCAATTACCAGGATCTGGGCGGCGGAGACCTGCAGGACGAAGTGTACGCAACCAAGTTCCTGCAGGCCACCGGTTACGTCGATCCCAGGAAGATCGGAATCACGGGGGGCTCCTATGGCGGGTTTATGACGCTGATGGCGATTGGCAAGACTCCCGACATCTGGGCGGCGGGGGTGGAACTGTTCGGCATTATCGACTGGATGACCATGCTCCAGCATTCCGACCCGGAGCTGCAGCAGTATGAGAAAAGTCTTCTGGGAGATCCCCTCAAAGATAAGAAAATGTACGACGCGGCCTCACCCATTAGTTTCATCCACAACGTAAAGGCTCCGCTGCTGGTTTTGCAGGGCGATAACGATCCGCGCGTGCCGAAAGAAGAAGCCGTTCAAGTCGTCGATCTGTTGAAGAACGACGGCAAGATTGTGGACGCACATTACTATGCGAACGAGGGCCATGGATTTGCAAAAAGAGAAAACCAGATCGACGCGATTCATCGCACGGTGGACTGGTTCGATAGGTACTTGAAGGGCGCTCAGTGAGTGCAAGTCCGCGGCGCCTACGCTCCATCAACATGGCGCCAGGAACAAAGCGGGAGCTTGGCGACGTTGAACGGTGGCGTAGCCACGCTCACCACGTCCAAGCTCGCCGTGGGCACGCACTCGATCACGGCTGAGTACCTAGGGGATGCTGACTGCGCCGAAAGCACGTCCCCTGTGTTGGATCAGGTGGTGCAATAGGCTTCGACGAAGAGCGCGCTGCTTTTTGTCGGACGAAATCACAGATGAGCCGCCCGATATCTGGGCGGCTTTTCTTTTGCATCAGGCGGAAGTTGCGGTGGTAACTGTTGTAACCAGATGGGATGAGAATGCCGGTCTCCGGCGGGATGCGATACGCTCCCAAGTTATCGACGCGCTCGAAGCGCAAGAGATAAAGGAGACCGGCAATGAAAAAGATTAGCACCGCAGCGGCAAAGCAGTCGAGAAATTTTCAGGATCAGAAGATGAAGAGTTCGGGTTCCGGGGTTTGTATGACCGGCGGCGGGGGAAACCGGCGCCCAAGAAAGTGCCCTTGGCGGTGGTGGAGAAAGTGCTGGGGCTGTATCGGGAGAAGTATTTCGATCTGAACGTGCGGCACTTTCACGGCAGCGAGCATCGCTGGTTTCAAGATGAGCGCTGGTACGACTTGCTGGTGATCGTGGACGACGCCAACAGCGAGATTTATTACGCGCAGTTGGTGGAAGAGGAAGCGACGGTTCCGGTGCTGGCGGGGCTGAAAGAAGTGGTCGAACGCAAGGGTGTGTTTTGCGCGTTGTATAGCGATCGCGCCCGTCATTTCTGGCTGACGGCCAAGGCGGGGGAGGCGGTGGACCACGACCGTCTCACGCAGGTGGGGCGTGCGCTGCGCGAGTTGGGGGTGCGCATGATCCCGGCGTACTCGCCACAGGCGCGCGGGCGCAGCGAACGCAGCTTCGGAACCTCCACGCACTGGCGAAGCAACTCGATCATGCGTGGCCTAGCGCAACCGGGCGCATGATCAGGTCCGCCAGTTGCTCTTGCGCCTAGCGCTTTGGTGGTTCCAACGCCTGCGTGTAGCCGTCCATCGTGGTGCTGAAAGAGGCATGTCGCAAGCCATTTTCTGGGCACTGCGCGACCAAAAGGGCGATTTCCAATCCCACCCATGCCAACAGAGTGGACTCCGTTGCAAGTTGCTGGTAACTCCCCACGTAGCGGAGACTCGCACACACTCTCTATGTCGGTGACAACTCAGGATATCCCGCACACGTTCAGGTGGGCTTCCGATGAAATCGTTGGCCTGGCTTATAGAGGCAACATATCTCATCCACCCAATGTCACTACACCGCCGTCGCCGTCCACCGTGATGTGCTGCCCGCTGCGGATGCGGTCGGTGGCCACGCCGGTTCCCAGCACGGCGGGCACGCCGTATTCACGCGCCACAATCGAGCTGTGACTCAGCGGGCCGCCCACATCCGTAACGATGCCTGACGCCATCGCGAACAGCGGCGTCCACGCGGGCGTGGTGATTTTGGCGACTAGAATATCTCCCGGCTTCATTCGGTCGAATTCTTCGGGACCGTGAATCACACAGGCTGGGCCGGTCACCCTCCCTGGGCTGGCGCCAATTCCTCGAATCGTGCTGCCTTCCGCCTGGCTGCTGCGCGCGGGCATCCAGCGGCTGAAGTCGAAGCCGAAGAACCGGGCGCCTCCCTTAACAGGCAACGCGACCGGCGGCGTGACACCACGCTCCTGCCGCCAGGTCTCGCGCCGCTCCGCGATCGCGCGACGATAATCCTCCACGGGCTGGCCGGCATCGAGCAAGCGCGCTGCTTCCTCCACCTCTTCCCACTTGAGCCAAAACACGTCGTCGCGTTCCGCAATTGCGACCGCCGCAACCATTCGGCGCCCTGCTTCGCGCAAGATGCGGCGCAGCACCGGCCATCCCAGGCCGACGTCGGCGAGCGAGTCCTCGCGCCGCGGCGCCCAGCGTTGGGCCCAGCCGAGCACGCGCTTGAACAATCGCAGGCGCAGCCCGCCCAGGCGCGCCAGCAACGATTCGGCTGCCTGCTCCCGCGCCGCCGTTGCCGCCGCCTGCCGCTCGTACGGGTTGCGGCCTTGCCCCGCAACAAAGTACTTGAGCGTTTCGAGGAGCGACGCCGGGGCCTCGGCGGGGACGCTCCTGGCGAAATCCAGGTCATAGACGGCGTGACCAAAACGATTCAGATGTTCCGCGAGGCGTCCGGTGAATTCGCGCCAGCTTTCTCCGTTGGCTATCGGCGCCGATTGCGCTTCGTATGCCGCGGTAATCTCCTTGCCGCTGGTCCGCGCAAGATATCCGGCGAGTTCGTCGTCGCCGCGCGCCCACATCGCGAGATCGTAGAGCGACTTCTCCGCGCGGATCGGCGCGCTATCGAAGCCCAGCAGGAAAGTCAGTGCGGGCGGGTCGCTCTTGCGCTTGATGAGGCGGTTGTACAGGTTTGTAAAAATGGCTTCGCTGACATTCACAACTGCGAGGACGAGCTGGATGCTCACATAGTAGCTTGCCGCCGCTTCCACAATCTGGTGCGCGCCGGCGAGCAATTCCAGCGCAGGCGTCGCGGCCAGGTCGCGCCCGGTCCATTCTTCGGCAACCTTTGCATAGCGCGGGTGTGTTTCATCAGCCCACCGCGTCCGCGCCGTGCGCAGCAACCCGGCCATCCTGCGCCACCGGACCCTCATGGAAAAAAACCGCACCGTTTGCCACGCGCTCAATGGCAATTCGTAATAGGCATAGTCATGGACGGTCAGGAGCGGAAACGAGAAGCGCCGGAGATCCATCACCTGCGCCATCACTTTCTGCATCGCCTCGTTCCACAGCGGCAAGGCCAGAGTCGCGAACAATGGCGAGAGCGGCTCGGGCAGCAGTTCGGCCACGCTTTGTCGAAAGTACCTGGCTCCCGCTCGCGGGACCTTCCATTCGAGCGCCGCGCGTGGTTCGGGCAGCGCGGTCACTGGCCGCGCCTGCACAATGAAGATCCGCCCATCGCACATAGCCCATTCGATATCCATCGCCTGCCCGTAGAGTTGCTCGATCTTCACGCCCAGCCGCGCCAGTTCCGCGGCTTGTGCCGGCTCTAGTGCGGCTCGTTGGCGCTTGCCGGCCGGGACCGGCTCTTCGCGCGTACCCAAGTCCAGTCGCACCGTCATGACTTCTTTGTCGGCGATTTCCTGCGATGCAATCGCTCCCGTGTGCTTGTTGATGACAATCGTGTCTGGCGTAACGCGGCCACTGACGATTGCCTCGCCCAAACCCCATGCCGCGTTGATCATCAGTTCGTCGCGCGCGCCCGTCAGCGGATTCGCAGTGAAGACCACGCCTGCGACTTCGGCCGCAACCAGCTGCTGTACGACAACGGCGATGCTGACGTCTTCCGGCCGGATCCCCTGCCGCTGGCGGTAACCGATTGCGCGCCCCGTCCACAGCGACGCCCAGCACCGCTTGACTGCATGGATCACTTCATCGCCGCCGCGTACGTTGAGGTACGTTTCCAGTTGGCCCGCGAACGACATGCCCGGCAAATCTTCCGCCGTCGCCGACGAGCGGACCGCCACGGGAGCATCGGCGCCCAGTTCGCCATACCACTGCCGTATCATCTCTGCGATGTCGCCGGGAATCGCGCCCTGTGCGATGAGCGATTGGATTTGCTCCGACGCGCGATCGAGCGTGGCGGGGTCGTTGACCTGTGCCTGTGCCGCGGCGGACAGAATTGCGTCGCCGAGGTGGTTCTCATCCACATAGCGCCGATAGGCGCCGGTGGTGATGTGGAAGCCGGGCGGAACGGGCAGGCCAGCCGCCACCATGCGCGCCAGCGATGCACCCTTGCCGCCCACCCGCTCGAGTGTCGCCTGGGGGCTATCCAACTTGAGAATGAATGGACTGGCTTGAGGTGAAGTCATTTTCGGTTTCGATCCTTTCCAAAGCCCGCCTCCCGTGCGCAACCGATCTCCGCACTCGATTCTGC
>Ga0326727_10019256_pt1 | contig 13757 bp, 12 predicted proteins | sample MB2enrmetagenome_FD_207643 | JGI IMG/M metagenome (GOLD analysis project Ga0326727, IMG submission 207643) | Lab enriched peat soil microbial communities from McLean, Ithaca, NY, United States - MB29MY | ecosystem: Environmental > Terrestrial > Soil > Wetlands > Peat | place: USA: New York... | reverse complement strand
GTGCTCCCGGGTCCGCTCCACCCGCGGGTCCTTCAACTCAGCAAAGTACTTCAGGGGATTCTCCATATCCCCATCTCAACTGCATCCGCCAGCCATGCATATAGCGATTAAGATGCGTTTGACCTGCGCCCAGGGCGGCGAGCATGACGACGAGGAAGCGTGTGATGATAAAATGCGGCAACAGTCCGGGGAACTGGAAGGCGAGGATCAGCGTGACGAGGTACACCGCGAGCGGAATTATCCAGAGCAGCGGGATGGCGGCGACATTGGCGGTGAGATAAGCGGTAGCGGCGCTCAGCTGCATGGCAGCCCCCATGGGTAACAGTATCCAAAGGAGCTTGTGCAGGAGCGGGGCCGGGGCCAAGTGGGCTTCATCCCCTGGCTTCGTCTGAGGGAGCGTGGAAGATACAGCGCGGGCTTTCGAAGCGAGGACAGCCGAGACGAGCGCAAACGCGGCAAAGCCGCAGCACCATGCAAGGCGCTGCGCTTTGAGGGTGAGGTGGGGCTCGACGACGGTTGGATAAAACCCAAGCGCAAGCAGAGAAGCCAGGTTGGAAAGAGCAAAGAGGCGATATGGAATGCCGCGGGTCTCAAGCCGGGCAAGCCAAACCTGCAATAGCGGGCTGGTTGCGCCGAGCATGAGAAACGGAAGGCCGATGGAGACGGCGAGCGCCCCGAAGATGGAGAGGACGGGATAAGCGGGGCTGGGATTCATTGACTGAACGGATCAGGCAACCGCCGACGCGGCGGCGGCCAGAAGCAGGAGGAAATGAAGATTCCAGCGGGAGCGATGCGCCAGCCAGTGCGCATAGAGATAGGCGGCCAGCAGAGCTGTCTGAAAGAAGACGAGACAGGTGATCCAGACGGCGGCCGATCCGCCCAGGACCGGCAGGAGCTGTTTGGCAGCGATGGGTTCGACCAGGAAGAGCAGGAACGAGCCGAGAAAGACTGTGCCGCCGAAGAACAATCGCCAACGAGTCATGTGCGGTCTGGAGAATCCGATCTATGAGTTGCCAATGTGTCAGAAGGCCGCCGCCGCGGGCAGAATCTCTTCCACATCGACCCACTGGGTGGGGTAGTTACCGGTGTAGCAGGCGGTGCAGTAGCCGGTGCGCTCCTCGGTTTGGCAGGCTTCGAGCAGTCCTTCGAGAGATAGGTAGGCCAGCGAGTCCGCTTCAATGAACTGGCGGATCTCCTCGATGGATTTGTTGGCGGCGATCAAGTCGCGCTTGATGGGGGTATCCACGCCGTAGAAGCAGGGGGAGATCGTCGGCGGGCAACTGATGCGGAGATGGACCTCGCTTGCGCCCGCGCCGCGGACCATGCGGACGATCTTCCGGCACGTCGTTCCACGGATGATGGAGTCGTCGATGAGGACGACGCGCTTTTCTTCGAGGAGGTTGCGGACGGGGTTGAGCTTGAGGCGGACGCCGAAGTCGCGGACGCGCTGCTCGGGCTCGATGAAGGTGCGGCCGACGTAGTGGTTGCGGATGAGGCCCATGCGGAAGGGCAGGCGCGCCTCCTCGGCGTATCCCATGGCCGCGGTAACTCCGGAGTCGGGCACGGGGACGACGAGGTCGGCGGGGACGGCGGATTCGCGGGCCAGCCGGCGGCCCATCCGGTCGCGGCTCTCCTGCACCCAGAGGCCGAAGATGCGGCTGTCGGGGCGGGCGAAGTACACGTGCTCGAAGATGCAACTGGACTGCGGGACGCCGGTGGAGTACTGACGGCTGGTGACGCCGTCTTCGGTGACCATGACCAGCTCGCCCGGGAGAACGTCGCGAATGTAATCGGCGCGGAGCAGGTCGAAGGCGCAGGTCTCGCTAGCAAAAACGATGGTGTCGGGGCCGTCCGGGTTCGTCATGCGGCCCATGGAGAGCGGACGGAAGCCGCGGGGGTCGCGGGCGGCGAAGATGCGGTCTCGGGTCATCATCACGATCGAGAACGCGCCGTCGATCTGGGAGAGCGAGTCGGCGATGGCGTCCACCAGCGAACCGGCGCGCGAGTGGGCGATGAGCTGGACGATGATCTCGGAGTCGGAGGTGGTCTGGAAGTAAGCGCCGTCGCGCTCCAGACGGCCGCGCACATTACCGAGGTTGACCAGATTGCCGTTGTGGGCGATGGCGATAAGGCCCTTGACCGAGTCGACGCGGATGGGCTGGGCGTTGAGCAGGGCCGAGTCGCCGGTGGTGGAGTAGCGGGTGTGGCCGATGGCCATCTGGCCGGGGAGCTTGGCGAGAATGTCGTCGGTGAAGATCTCCGAGACCAAGCCCATGCCTTTGATGTTGGCCAGGTGGAGGCCGTCGGCGGTGGCGATGCCGGCCGACTCCTGGCCGCGGTGCTGGAGGGCGTAGAGCCCCAGATAGGCCTGGCGGGCGGCGTCGGGATGGCCGTGAATGGCGACCACGCCGCACTCTTCGCGGAGCTTCGGGTCTTCGAGATCCTGTTGCGGGGAAAATGCCCGAGCCGCAGGTCCTTCGACTCGTCCGCCGCGGCGAACTTGCTCAGGATGACAGGCTCTTTCAAGGGTATCCTGGCTTCCCACCCGTTCGCCAGAAAGAAGGCGAAACGATGGGGCACCCAGATTCTCAGTCTGGATGGCGGTTGATGCGCCTGTTATGCCTTCGAAGCCCTGGTAGAGCCGCCGGATCATGCGGTTACCTCGCCGTGGAGAGTGGCTTCCAAGGCGGATGCCCAGGGCTTGCAGAGGGAGGCCAGCGGAGCCGAGATGAAAGGTTCGCCGTCGACGGAGATCTCAAGGCGGTGACCGCCGGTCGAGCCGATGCGAGCTGCGAAGAAGCTGTATTCGGCGGCCAGGGCCTCAATCTTGGAGACGTGGTTGGGGTGGGCGGTGACCAGCATGGTGGAGGCTTGCTCGGCGAAGAGGCCGAAGAGGGGATGGACCATGAGCGACTGATCCTGCTCGACGGTTGCGCCGATTCCCGTCGGAAAGGCAGCCTGGGCCAGGGCTACGGCAATGCCGCCATCGGAGAGGTCGCAGGCGGAACGAAGCAGCTTGCGCCCGGCGAGGACGGCCAGCAAGGTGTGCAGATCGGCTTCCGCGTCGAGATCGAGCGGCGGCGGCTGGCCCCAGATACCACCGAGGATGACCTTGGCGTATTCGGACGAGCCAAAGGCGGTCAGTTCGGCCGCCGCCGTGGCGGCCGGGGCATCCGGCACCGGGTCGGGGAAGATGGAAGCGGGAATGTTGGGGTTGAGTTCGGGGACGACATAGGGGTTCATGGGTATCGGTTTGAAGGGCACGGCGAGCTTGGGGTCCGGTTCCTCATCGCGCGGGATGGGCCAGAGCAGGACTATGTCGTCGCCTTCGCCCTGAAAATGGGAAGGCACAGCCTTGGTCACGTCCTCGAGAATGCCGACGATGCCCAGGACCGGCGTGGGATAGATGCCTTCGCCGCGGGTCTCGTTATAGAGGGAGACGTTGCCTCCGGTGACAGGTGTGCCGAGGGCCGTGCAGGCTTCGGCAATGCCGTCGATGGCCGCCGAAAGCTGGGCCATGATCTCCGGCTTCTCGGGGTTGCCGAAGTTGAGGCAGTTGGTGGCGGCCACGGGAGTTGCGCCGGTCGAGGCGACCTTGCGGGCGGCTTCGGCCACGGCGTGCATGGCCCCGAGCTTGGGATCGAGATAGGCCCAGCGGCCGTTGCCGTCCAGAGCCATGGCCAGGCCGAGCTCGTGGCCCGGCTCGCCGTTTGGACCCGGCTTGCCGGTGCCTTTGATGCGCATGACGCCAGCTTCCCCGCCGGGGCCGATCACCGTGTTCGTCTGCACCATGCTGTCGTACTGCTCGTGGACCCAGCGCTTGGAGCAGACGTTGGCGCTGGCCAGGAGCTTCTTGAGGTCGGCGGTGTAGTCGCGGTCCTTGGCGAGCTGGGCAACAACTTCTTCGGGCGGGTCGAGCGGGACAGGGGCCTTCCATGTGCCGACGAAGCGGTTATACAGCGGGGCGTCGCCGGTGAGGGATTGGTTGGGAATGTCGGCGACCAGTTCGCCGTGATGGCGGATGCGCAGCCGCGACTCGGGCTGGACCGTGCCCACAATGACGGCGTCCAACCCCCACTTCGCGAAGACGCGCAGAACTTCGTCCTCGCGGCCCTTGGCGGCCACCAGCAGCATCCGCTCCTGGCTTTCGGAGAGCATGATCTCGTAGGCGCTCATGCCGGTTTCGCGCTGCGGAACGAGATCCAGCTCGACGTCCAGTCCGACGCCGCCGCGTGCGCCCATCTCGCAGGTGGAACAGGTCAGCCCCGCCGCGCCCATATCCTGAATGCCGACGATGGCGCCGGTGCGCATGGCCTCCAGGCAGGCCTCCAGCAACAGCTTCTCCATGAAGGGGTCGCCCACCTGGACGTTGGGGCGCTTCTGCTCGGAGCCTTCCTTGAACTCCTCGCTGGCCATGGTGGCGCCGTGGATGCCATCGCGGCCGGTTTTTGCGCCCACGTAGATGACGGGGTTTCCCGCGCCGCTCGCCTTGCCGTAAAAGATCTCGTCGATGCGGACCAGGCCCAGGGCGAAGGCGTTGACCAGCGGGTTGCCGCTGTAGCAGGCCTCGAATTTGGTCTCGCCGCCCAGGTTGGGCACGCCGAAGCAGTTGCCGTATGCGGCGATGCCGCTGACGACGCCTTCAACGATGGAGTGGTTGCGGGCAATGAGACTCCGCTCCTCCTCGTCCAGCTTGTCTGCATCGGCCTTAGAATCCCCCTCTTCGGCAATCGGCCCGAAGCGCAGCGAATCCATCACCGCCAGCGGCCGCGCCCCCATGGTGAAGATGTCGCGGAGAATGCCGCCCACGCCGGTGGCCGCGCCCTGGAAGGGTTCGATATAGCTGGGATGGTTGTGAGACTCGATCTTGAAGGCGCAGGCCCAGCCGTCGCCCACGTCGATGATGCCGGCGTTCTCCCCCGGCCCCTGGACGACGCGGTCGCTCTTGGTGGGCAGCCGCATGAGGTGGACGCGGCTGGACTTGTAAGAGCAGTGTTCGCTCCACATTACGCTATAAATGCCCAGCTCGGTGAGCGAGGGAACGCGGCCCAGAGCAGCCAGGATACGGCTGTACTCCTCCGCGGTGATGCCGTGCGCGGCGAGCAGCTGCGGGGTAACCGCAACCGGCGAGGGAACGACTGCAGAAGAGGCGGTAGTCATCACGGATGCCTCCATTGTCGCATGGGATTCACATTTGGGGGCGTGTGGAAAGCAGGGGCGGATTTGGATTGTCCCATTCCGGAGGCTGCTGCCGGACCTTCGGCGATGCGTTTCAGGGCCGCGATGCTTGCAGGCTCTTGAGGTAGGCGCGGACCTCGGGGCTGGACCAGTCTTGGGCGCCGACGAACTTGCGCCGGATGATGCCCTGGCGGTCGATGACGTAGGTCTCGGGCCAGGCCTCGGAGTGATAAAGTTTGGCTGCGGTCTGGCCGGGGTCGCGGACCGAAATCAGGTCCATGTGGCGCCGGGCGAGGAAGCTTCTGTAAGCATCGGGATCCTCGTCTACGCTGACGGCGAGGATTGCCAGATCGGGTTGGTCGTGGTGAAGATCGAGGAGCGAGGGCATCTCCACCACGCAGGGCTCGCACCAAGTGGCCCAAAAGCTGAGCAGGACCACCCGGCCCCGGTAGCTGGCCAGATGGATGGACGCGGTTCCGTCGGAGACGGTGAAGTCGGGAGCTAACTGGCCGGTTTGGGCAGGGTGCGCGCCGCGGTCGCAGGCGCTCAGGAGTGCGAACGGAATGAGCAGGGTCGGCGTGAGGAAGCGAGGGAAGCGCACATCCCTATAATACGAGCGGAAGACCCCAGAGGAAGGGTGACGCGCCATGAGCGAAGAGAAACCGGCGGCGGGAGCGGGCGGATACGAGCCGGTGCTCGGGCTCTCCGATGCGCTGGGCGCACGGATGGAGTTGCCGACGCTGAGAGGGGCCGTCTTCGACCAGCCGGAGCCGGAGCAGTTGCTGGAGCTTTCCGTCGTGGTTCCGGCGCGGAATGAAGAGGATTGCCTGGGTGCGTGCCTTCAGTCGTTGGTGAGCCAGTCGGAGGAGATCTTCGAGCTGGGCAAGGATTGGGAACTGATGGTGGTGGACGACCACTCGACGGACGGGACGGCCGAAATCGCGCGAGGCTTCGCTGGGGTCACGGTGCTGGAAGCGGCCAAGCTGGAGCCAGGCTGGACCGGCAAGGCGAATGCCATCTGGACGGCGGCGCGGAAGGCGCGCGGACGGTGGCTGCTGTTTACGGACGCGGATACGATCCACGAGCCGGGCTGCCTGCGCCGGGCCATCCATGAAGCCGCGCGGCACAAGGTGGGGATGCTGAGCTACTCGCCGCGGCAGATTGTCAGCGGACTGGCGCAGCGATCGCTCATGCCGCTGGTCTTCTGCGAGCTGGCGCTGGCCTATCCGCCGGCCCAGGTGTCGGACCCGAATAGCCGGATCGCCGCCGCCAACGGGCAGTTCCTGCTCGTCGAGCGGGAGGCTTACCGGCGCATCGGCGGCCACGCCTCGGTGGCCGAAAAGGTGCTGGAGGACGTGGAGCTGGCCTTCCTGGCTAAGCGGCGCAAGGTGGGGCTGCGCTTCCGCTATGCGGAGGATGCTGTGGCCGCGCGCATGTACCGGACGACTGGGGCGATGATCGAGGGCTGGACCAAGAACCTGGCGCTCTTGTTCGGCAATTCACTGGCGCTGGCCGCGTGGCGGGCGCTCGATATTCTGCTGCTGGCGGGGCTGCCGGTGCTGGCGGTCGAACTGTGGAACGCTCGCCTGGCCGCGCACTCGTTGCAGTGGCTGGGCGCGGGGTGGGTGCTGGCGCTCCTGTGGGTGCGGACGGTGTTCCGGTTTTACGGCCGGGTGGCCAAGTCCAACTTCCCCTTTGTGGACTGCGCCCTGGCGCCGCTGGGCTTGCCGCTGTTTGTTTGGCTGCTTTGTCGCAGCTGGTTCCAGCATCGAATCTTGAAGCAGGTAAGCTGGAAGGGTAGGAGCTACGCGGCGTAGGCGATCTTTCTATGGTGCGCCCGGAGAGATTCGAACTCCCGGCCTACTGATTCGTAGTCAGTCGCTCTATCCAGCTGAGCTACGGGCGCACACGTACAGTCTCAGGCGAAACCATAGACAGATTATCAGGGTTCATCGAGGGGCGCAATCGGCCGAGGGCCGGTTCAACGGCCCGATTCAGGCTGCGGGGGGTGGTTGCGGGGCCGGCGGCTGCTCAAGCGGCGGCCGGGCAGCGGAGGTTTCCGTGGCGATCTCCAAGCCGGCCTGGCGGACGAGTTTGGCTACGGCGGCGGGGTCAAGCCTCGTGGCGTCGTACTCCACGCGCAGCGTGCGCGCGGCGTGGTCGAAGCTGAGACGGCGGATGCCGTAAACGTCCTTGATGCCGGCCAGCGCCAGTGCCTCCCGCTCCGTGGGCGGCGCTGCGCAGCGAAAGAGAATCTCCACCGTGGTCATAGGGGAATGATAGCAAGGCCGATGCCGCGGGGAATTCGCCCCTAATGCGTTAAGATTCTCGACAGAATGAAAGACATCTACATTGCCGATCTGGCCGCCTTTGAAGAGGGAAAGCTCTTCGATAGCTTCTTCCTGGTTCTTCTCAAGCAGCAGCGCACCACCAAGACCAACAAGCCCTACCTCAACCTGATCCTGGGCGACAAGACAGGCCAGCTTGAAGGCCGCGTCTGGGAGCCGGGCGACCCGCGCATCGCCAGGGACTTCGACCGGGGCGACGTCGTGAAGGCTCGCGGCAGCGCCTCCCGCTTCGACGACCGCCTGCAGATGAAGATCGACCAGCTCCGCAAGGCAGTGCCCGGCGAGGTGGACAAATCCGACCTGCTGCCCTCGACCACCTGCGACGTTGCCGATCTCTGGCGGCAGCTTATGGGCTCCGTGGAGAGCCTCGCCAACCCCGACCTCAAGCGCCTGCTCACCACGCTGCTTGCCGATCCGGCCCTGGCCGAGGCCTACCGCGAGGCCCCCGCCGCCAGGCAGCTCCACCACGCCTGGCTCGGCGGCCTGCTGGAGCACGTGGTCAGCCTGCTCACCCTGGCCGACCGCGTAGCCCCCCATTACCCCATCCTCGACCGCGATTTGCTGCTCACCGGCGTCCTCCTCCACGACATCGGCAAGGTGCGCGAGCTTAGCTGGGAGATCGGCTTCGAGTACACCGTCGAAGGCGTGCTGCTGGGCCACATCCAGATCGGCGCCGCCCTCGCCGAGCGCGCCATGGACAGCCTGCCCAACTTCCCGCCCAGGTTGAAGACACTTGTCCTGCACATGATCCTCAGCCATCATGGGAAACTGGAGTTCGGCTCCCCTAAGCTGCCCATGATCCCCGAGGCCCTGGCCCTCAACTTCCTCGACGACCTGGACGCCAAGATGCAAGCCGTCCAAGGCGAGTTCGACAAGTCGATCCGCGAAGGCAAAGGCCCCGGCGAGCTGACCGGGAAGGTGTGGGCTCTCGACAACCGCCAGCTCATCGACGCCCGCCGCTGGCTGGCGGAGGATAACGAATAGGGACCGGCTGAATAGCTGTCGAAAACAAAGCAAGCATTTTGCAGATCCCTACCCGGAGCCGATACATGCGGCCTATGGGAAGCGGTAGACAGTCACGCGCAGGATGGTGAACGGGCGCAAGATCAGGATTTCTCCCTGCGCGTCGTCGTCGCCGGCGATCTGACGGGTAACTTTCCACTTTCCATCGACGAAGTTACCCAGTTGCACATCGCCGAGGCCGACATTCTGCGGTCCGGGGGAGTTGGGGGTGAAGTCGATCCTCATGCCGCCACCGACGAAGTAATACTCGTCAGGGCCGGTCGAGATGAGGATGGCGGCAGCTTCAAGCGGCGGCTCGGGGTTGGCTGCCGACGGCGACGGATCGGGCGAAGCTACGACTTGTCCCTTCGCCTGCGGAGGTACGTGCGCGCTGCGGCCGGTGTAAGTCAATGTCAGCGTGTAATTACCCAGCTTGACCTGCTTGGGCGGATCGCCCTGGTTGAGGCGCACGGCGGTGATGGAGTCGGTTCCCTGGTGGGCGAGAATCATGGGCGATAACTGGTTGAGAAGGCCGTAAACGGTGGCCAGGTCGGGCGGAATGGGCCTGTTTCCGTCGATGCCGAAGGGCGAGAAGCCGATGGTGTTGTACTTGCCGACGGCCATGATGACATTGGCGGGATTGGTGCTGGTTTCGGGAATGAAGAGCGGGTTGCCATTGCGGGAGAAGCGCGCGCAGAGATTGTCGAAGTACTCGAGGTAGAGATCGGGGGCGAGGATATCGATGTCAGGAGCGCCAGCGCGCCAGACATCATGGACCTGCGGCAGCGGCCCGCCGCTGGGATAGGTTCCAGGCCAGGCATGATTGGGTTGCTGGAGCCATGCGTTCACATACATGGGAATGTTATATTCGGCCTTGCCTGCCTGCACCACCTTCTCAAGGAAGCGGGCATAGTTCCAGGCCATGAATATCTCATCGGAGGGCCAGTGGAGATGCTGCCAGCTGTTCTCATGCTCGAGCGGGCCGAGTATTGAGACGAAGGTCTGAATGGGTATCTCCAGGCTTGCCGGCTTACCGGGGCCGAAAACTTCTTCCCAGGTTCCGGCCTTCTTGAAGCCGTTGGCGGCCCACACCTCGCGAAACTCGGGAATAAGATTATCCTTGTGCGCTTCAAGGTAACTCATAAGCTCCGCTGGAACCGGGCCGGCGAAGGCGCGGTTGGCGGCCGGAGAACGGTCGCGGGAATCGCGCAGGACGCCTACTTCGTTTTCTACCTGCATCATCAGCACGGTGTGCTGGGCACCGTCGACCTCCTTGATATGGCGCATAAGAGCCGCAAAGGCGGCGGCATCGGCGTCGCGCGTGGCGTCGCTCAAGGTGCTGAGTAGCTCGACGGGGCCGGAGATAGAGACCGTCTTGCCTGCGCCGATCTGAATACGGGGAAAGCGGACATAGTCTTTCTTGACCCAGTAGGGCGGATAACTCGAGGTGCCGTTCTTCCAGCATCCGAACCAAAGAAAGACCAGATGCAAATGATTCTCCCGGGCCTTGGCGATAACTCCATCGACCAGGGTGTAATTGAACTTGCCTTCCTCTGGCTCGAACTGCGCCCAGGAGACGCCGACCAGCACGGTATTGAGATTGGAGGCCACAAGTTTGGGCCAGATAGGCTCCATGGGCTCGAGAGCAGTGGCCGCGTTGTTAGAGAGTTCTCCGGAGAGAACAAGAAAGGGCTTTCCATCCACGACCAGTTGCGTGGCATTGCCCTGCTTATGCAGATGTGGGACGCCGGCAACGGTCTGCGCCTGGCTCAAACCCGCCGCGCAAGCGGCAGATAGCATCCAACCGAAAAACATCCGACTCATTCGCATTGATAACTCCATTTGGGCGGCTCTACTGAATTCGCCGTCAAGGCGCTTCCAGTTCGTGCCGGAAGCGCTTTCAGGCGCGATTTCCGGTCACCTTCCCGATTGCCAGCCATTGTACGCCCCGCGGCGTTCGTCCCGCAGTCTATCAGATGGGCTGGGCGGCGAAGTATTGGACGACTTCCAGCCAATTATCGACGCGAACGAAGCCTGTGGCTGTGAGGTTATGCGGCGCGGTATAGAGGATGCCCTGGCCCTCGAAACGGAGCAGGTTGCGGGGCAGGTCGTCGATGAGGTAGTCGGCGCGAAGGATGCTCTTGTTGCCGCAGAAGACATAATGCGTGGGCGGGATGAAGGGGAAGTGGCGCTGCAGCCAGCGGTACTTGGGGCCAAGCGAGTTGGGGACGGTCATCGCTTGTGTGGCGATAAAGATTTCAAAGCGGGCGGAGAGTTCTTTGAGCACCTGCTGGGAGTCGGGCATGACGGCCAGGTCCTCGAAGAAGTCTTCAGCGTCGAGGAAGGCGCGAAGCTGCTGCTGGCGGTCGAGCGGGGCAACCTCCCAGAGGCCCTTGCCGGCCAGGTCTTCAGGGGTCACTTCCTCGTCGAAGGTCTGGTTGTAGCGGCGCAGGTGCTCGGCGAGCGTGTCCGCCATGACCTCATCCATATCGACACAAATGCGCTGCATTCGATCAGGCGACTGCATGGGATTTGCGAATTGCGCGGCCTGCGGCGGGGGCTGTCCGCGGGGATTTGGGGGCTGGGGGCGCAGGGGCCATGGCCGGGTCCCAGTAGAGCAGGCGGGCACAACTGTCGCAGGTGAGCAGTTCGCCCTCACGGAGCTGGTTCCAGGTCTGGGGGCGGACGCCCATGCTGCAACCGGTGCACTGCTGGTTATCGACGCGGGCCAGCCCGGTGCCGCGTGAGGCGGAGAGGTGATCGAAGCGGATAAGCAGGTCGGGCTCGATTAGCGGACGGAGGGCATCGCGCTCCAGGTTGAGGGTGGTCAGTTCGGCGCTTAACTCCTGCTGCCGGATGGCGGCGCGGGCGCGAGTCTTGTCGAGGGCGGCGGCGAGGGATTCGACCTGGGCGCGGGCGGCGGCGAGCGCGGTTTCCTGAGCCTCAGAGCGCTCCAGGCTGGTGAACTCATCGTTTTCCAGACGGTCGGCCTCGGCGGATTCGAAGCGGATTCCGTGCTCGATGGCCACGGCCTGTTCGGTGTTCTTCACGGAGTCAAGCTGGGAGCGCAAGCGGACCACCTTCTGGCGGTGGGCAGCGATCTCGCGCTCCAGGCGGGCGCGCAGGGATTCTTCGCGGTTCAGGGCATCAGCGGCAGCAGCTGCCTGGCGTTCGGCGGCGGCGAGCGCGGCCTCGGCCTGGGCCACTTCGGCCGGCAAGGCGCGCGCGGCCAGTGTGAGGCGGGCACGCTCCAGATCCATGCTTTGCAACTTTACGAGGTTTTCAATGTGCGCTTGCATCTGTGCTATGAAGTCTACGGCATTTGCCGTCCATTAAGAAAATGCCGGGTAGTGTCCGTTTAATGCGTTGCTGACCGCCCGACACAGAAAGGATGGTTATGCAGGCAGACGTGTGCAATAACGACTCAAGAAAGTGCTTGATAAATGTTGTGTCGAGGTTTACGATTCGTCTTATGAGAGTCGCAGACATCAAAAGGGCCTTGGCTCAGCAATTCGCGCTTGACCGCAAGCAGCTCAAGTTGAATCTGGCCGAACAAAACAAGCTGCTCCCCGATGTGATGCACTTCCGCGATCTCCAGAAAGATGAGAGTACACGGGAAAGGCGGATGCGCCGCATTATTGCGGCTTTAGGGGAAGAAGAATTCGAGACCCTTTCAGACTCGTCTAGGGCAGGGGAGGACGTGTCCGACTCCATCGGGGTCGTCACTTCCGGCGATCTTCCTTTGTGGGAGGTGATGGCTGTCATTGTCGAACAGAAGCCGGGAATTCAGGTCATTGAACTGCAATTGGTACTGGAGCAGTTGGGCCGGAAGACCTCCCGGCAAGCCATCGAATCAGCCCTTGCGACCCACAAAAACGAGTTTGAAACAAAGATTCGCGGGAGAGAGAAGTTCGTCTCGCTGAAAGGAGTGTGAAAATGCCGCCTCCACCATCAGGGCGCAAATAGTGAGGCCCATTAGAGACGCCAATCTCTAACGGGCCTTAAACCAACAACCCCGGCAAGCCGAGACTGCCAGCCCTAAACAGCATTATCGGCTTGCCTTCACCGAAAATCAAGAGGCAAAGCCATGACCTGCCATTATTGCCGCAATACCTGCACGCGTTTCGGGAAGCACAGAAACGGCCTCCAGCGGTTCCGTTGCAACCAGTGCCGCAAGACATTCACCGAAGAGCATGAGCGCCCGCTGGACGAGATGCGGCTGCCCTTAGACCGGGCTGAGGCCGTCCTGAAACTGCTCTTGGAAGGCATGAGCGTTCGCAGCGCAGAGCGCGTGACCGGCATCCACCGTGACACGATTCTCCGCTTGCTCGTCCTAGCCGCGGAACGCTGTGAACGGCTGATGGAAGAGAAGATCAAGAGCTTGCCGGTCAGTGACGTACAGGCGGATGAGATTTGGGGCTATGTCTTCAAGAAAGAGGGCCACAAGTGGGACCACGAAAAGAACATTCAAGGGATCGGGGATGCGTACTGTTTCGTGGGGATCGAACGGCACAGCAAGCTGATTCTCGCGTGGCGCCTGGGCAAGCGGGATCAGCAAGCAACGGATGCCTTTATCGGCAAGCTGCGCTATGCGACGGGAGACAACCGCTATCAGTTGACGACGGATGGATTCAAGCCCTACATCAGCGCCGTCGCAATGTACCTCAAGGGTCTTGTGGACTTCGCCCAATTGATAAAGGTCTACGGTGTATCCCGCGAAGGGGAGCAGCGGTATAACCCCGCCGAGGTTGTGGATGCTGTCCCATGCGAAATCATGGGGCGACCAGTCAGAGACCGGATATGCACTTCGCACGTTGAACGCCAGAATCTCAGCATCCGCATGGGAATGCGCCGCATGACGCGGCTCACGAACGCTTTCAGTAAGAAATGGGAGAACCTGCAAGCCGCGTATTCTCTATGGTTTGCGTTCTACAACTTCTGCCGGATTCATCAGACGCTAAGGGTCACACCTGCGATGGAGGCTGGGATTGCGTCCCATCCGTGGACAGTTGCGGAGTTGCTGGCCTGAATAGCGCCCTGCTTATCGTCTTGTGCAGGGCACTCGATCTTTCTTTGAGTTCTTCGATCTTTGAGCCGGCTCCGCAAATTCGGACAGGGGGTTAAGTGGAAGTTCTGCTCGCCCGCAGCCTAAGATGGCTGAGAAGAGGAGAACGGATGAGCAGACGTCCCCGCAGGAACCACACGGCGGCGTTCAAGGCCAAGGTGGCT
>Ga0326727_10019255_pt1 | contig 13757 bp, 9 predicted proteins | sample MB2enrmetagenome_FD_207643 | JGI IMG/M metagenome (GOLD analysis project Ga0326727, IMG submission 207643) | Lab enriched peat soil microbial communities from McLean, Ithaca, NY, United States - MB29MY | ecosystem: Environmental > Terrestrial > Soil > Wetlands > Peat | place: USA: New York... | reverse complement strand
ACGCCGGCACGGAGGCCGGCGCCAGGGCAATGATCCTTTCTGATCTGATCCGCAGATGACGCAGATTAAATGAAACGCCAAGAGTATGAAAAAGTAATCTGAGAAAATATGCGTCATCTGCGGACAATAACTTTCCCCACCGGCAGGTCCGTACCATTCAAAGGTTTTGAAACGAAAATATTACGCCGTCTTTTCTTGTACCAACCCCAATTCCTCCATCATCATCTGGCGCATGATGAATTTCTGGATCTTGCCGGTGACGGTCATAGGAAAGGCCTCGACGAAGCGGACCAGGCGCGGCACCTTGTAATGGGCGATCCGCTCGGTGCAAAAGGCGGTCAGTTCGGCGGCGGTCAGGGCCTCGCCGTCCTTGACGATGATCCAGGCGCAGACCTGCTCGCCATACTGGGGATCGGGGCAGCCGAACACCTGGACGTCGCGGACCTTCGGATGGCTGTGCAGGAATTCCTCGATCTCGCGCGGGTAGATGTTCTCGCCGCCCCGGATGATCATGTCCTTGATGCGCCCGACGATATTGCAAAAACCCTCGCCGTCCATCACCGCCAGATCGCCGGTATGCATCCAGCGGCTGGGGTCGATGGCGGCGCGGGTCTGATCCTCGTCGTCCCAATAGCCGCGCATGACCGAATAGCCGCGGGTCAACAGTTCGCCCGGTGTGCCGCGGGGAACCGCCCGGCCGGTGGCATCGACGATCTTCACCTCCACATGGGGGTGGATCCGCCCCACCGTCGAGACCCGGCGCTCCAGCGGATCGTCCCCCGCGCTTTGGAAGCTGACCGGGCTGGTTTCGGTCATGCCATAGGCGATGGTGATCTCGGGCAGATGCATCTGGCCGATGACCTGGCGCATCACCTCGATGGGACAGGGAGACCCGGCCATGATGCCGGTGCGCAGCGAAGACAGGTCGAAGTCGGCAAAGCTCTTCAAGCCCAGCATGGCGATGAACATGGTGGGCACGCCGTAAAGCGCCGTGCAGCGTTCGGCCGCGACCGTCTTCAAGGTTTGCTCGGGATCGAAGCCTTCCGCCGGCACCACCATGCAGGCGCCATGGCTGATGGCCGCCAGGTTGCCCATCACCATGCCGAAACAGTGATAGAAGGGTACCGGGATGCAGATGCGGTCCCGGTGGCTCAACCGGATTGCCTCGCCGACGAAGTAGCCGTTGTTCAGGATGTTGTGGTGGGACAGCGTCGCCCCTTTGGGACGTCCCGTGGTGCCGCTGGTGAACTGGATGTTGATGGGATCGTCGAACTGCAGCCCGGCCTTGACCTGCTGCAGACGCTGCCGATCCGCCTCGCCGGCCTTGCCCGCCACCGCGGCAAAGGACAGCATGCCGGGCGTTGCCTCGTCGCCCAGGCGGATCACCAGCGTCAAGGCCGGCAACCGGGCAGAAACCAGGGCACCGGGCGCACAGTCGGCCAGTTCGGGGGCCAGGCCCTGCAGCATGGCGACATAGTTGCTGGTCTTGAACGACGGCGCCAGGATCAGGGCGCGGCAGCCGACCTTCTTCAGGGCGTATTCCAGCTCGTGAAGACGGTAGGCGGGGTTGATGGTGACCAGTATCAGCCCGGCCTTGGCCGAGGCGAACTGGGCCACCACCCATTCCGCATTGTTGGGCGACCAGATGCCCAACCGGTCGCCCGGCTGCAGCCCCAGGGCCAGCAGGCCGGCGGCAAAGGCGTCGGTCTCACGGCGCAGCCGGTCATAGTCCCACCGTACCCCCTGATGGGCCACCACCAGCGCGTCGCGGTCCGGATAGGCCTGCGCCGTCCGGTCCAGGCAGCCGCCGATGGTGTCCGACAGCAGGGGCGTGCCGCTGGCGCCATGGGTGTAACTGAAGCTTGTCGCGTCCATGTCCGTCTCCCTGTGACAGTGTTCTGTTTTTTTGGTTTGGTGGGTCGGGCGTTCCTGCCGGATTGGCCAGGCTGTCGCGGATATGACCGGCGCGGAGGCCCGTCCCACTGGCCCGTCCCACTGGCCCGTCCCACTGGTCCATCCCACTTACAGACCGCCCGCACCCCGGGCGGTCAAGGCACGCCCGGCGCGCGAACCGTTCGGGCGTCCCAGCTGTTCGGAAATCCAGGCGCCGGTGGCGGCCACCGACGCCAGGTCGACGCCGGTGGCGATGCCCAGTCCCGCCAGCAGATAGAGCAGGTCTTCGGTGGCCAGGTTGCCGGTGGCGCCTTTGGCGAACGGACAGCCGCCAAGGCCGGCCACCGAGCTGTCGAAGGTCCCGATCCCTTCCTCCAGCGCGGCCAGAACATTGGCCAGGGCCTGCCCGTAGGTGTCGTGGAAATGCATGGCCAGGCGTCGGCGCGACACCCGCTGGGCGACCCGGCCGATGACGTCCCGCACCTGGTCGGCGGTGCCGACCCCGATGGTGTCGCCCAGCGAGATCTCATAGCAACCGAACGACACCAGGGCGGCGGCCATCTCGGCAACCGCGTCGGGAGCCACTGCTCCGTCGTAGGGACAACCGGCGATGCAGGAGACATAGCCCCGTACCGGCACACCCCACATCGCCGCCGCCGTCACCACCGGCGCCAGCCGATCCAGGCTTTCCCGACGCGAACAGGCGATATTGCGCTGGCTGAACCCTTCCGAGGCGGAGACAAACACGGCGACCTCGGCGGCCCCGGCGGCCAAGGCCGCCTCCAGCCCCTTGAGATTGGGCACCAGCACCGGATGGGACACTCCCGGCCGGCGTTCCAGGCCGGCCAGAACCGCCGCCCCGTCGGCCATTTGCGGCACGCGTTCCGCCGAGACGAAGGCACCGGCCTCGACGACCGGCAGGCCCGCCGCCGCCAGCCGTCCGATCAGGTCCACCTTCAGCGCCGTCGGGACGACAGCAGGTTCATTCTGCAAACCGTCCCGCGGACCGACCTCGACCACCTTGACCCGGGTGGGACGGTTGCCGGAAGCCATCTTAAGCCCCCTCGGCCACGAAGGAGACCAGGGCTGCCCCCTCTTCCACCATCGCCCCCACCGGGAACGGCAACGCGCTCACCGTGCCATCCGCCGGAGCGCGCAGGGTGTGTTCCATCTTCATCGCCTCCATCACCAGCAGGGGCTGACCGCGGACGACCCGGGCACCGGGGTCCACCAGCAGGGCGACGATGGTGCCATGCATGGCGGCGGTGACGCCGCCCTGGTCGGCCGAGCCGTCGTCGGCGGGCAGGGCATCCACCACGGTCATCACGTGGGTCTGGCCGTCGCAGAACAACCACAGGCTGTTTCCCTTGCGGACAAAGCCGGCCTTGCGGCGATCGCCGTCCAGGTCCACCGCCAGGCGGCCGTCGACCTCCAGCCGCCCGCCGGCCGTCACGACTCCGCCCGGCAACTCCAGCCGGTAGCCGTCCGGCCGGAACTGCAGGGGCACCAGCACATCGGCCTCGCCGGCGCGAAGATGCAAACAGTCATGGCCATCGTCGTTCAGCCGCCAGCCGTCGGTGCGCCCCCACGGACTGTGGGGATCGCCCGAGGCGGCCGCCTCGCGAGCGGCGGCCGCCTGCCGATCCAACAACACGCCCACGCAGGCCAGTCCCAGCACGGCGTCGGGAACCGCCTGCGGGCCGGGCAAAAGGTCGGCGCGGTGGCGCTCGATGAAAGCGGTGTCCAGGTCTCCCGCGGCAAAGGCCGGGTGCCGGGCGATGGCCGACAGGAAAGCGGCATTGGTGGCGATGCCCGCCACCTCGACGGACGCCAGGGCGGATCGTAACCGGCGCACCGCGCCGGCGCGGGTCTCATCCCAGACGATCAGCTTGGCGATCATCGGATCATAATGAGGGGTGATGCGGTCACCTTCCCGCACCCCGGTATCGATGCGCACCGCGACGCCGGCCTCGGGGAATCGCAACCGTTCCAGGGTGCCCACCGCCGGCAGGAAGTCCCGCTCCGGGTCCTCGGCATAAAGGCGAACCTCGATGGCATGGCCGTCAAGGCGAAGCTGGTCCTGCGACAGGGGCAACGGCTCGCCGGACGCCACCTTCAGCTGCCATTCCACCAGGTCCAATCCGGTGATGAACTCGGTCACCGGATGCTCGACCTGCAGGCGGGTATTCATTTCCATGAAGTAGAACCGGCCGGTGCCGTCCAGCAGGAACTCCACCGTACCGACGCCCCGGTAGTCGATCGTCCTGGCCGCCGCCACCGCCGCTTGTCCCATCCGGCGGCGCAGCTCGGGCGTCATGCCCGGCGCCGGCGCCTCTTCCACCACCTTCTGGTGGCGGCGCTGGATCGAACAGTCGCGCTCGAACAGCGACAGGCAGTTGCCGAAGGCGTCGGCGAACACCTGAACCTCCACATGGCGGGGGGACAGCAGGTACTTCTCGATCAGCAGGCGGTCATCGCCGAAGGACGAGCGGGCCTCGCGGCGGGTCGCCGCCAGGGCCTCGGCCAAACCGGCGTCGTCCGCGACCACGCGCATGCCCTTGCCGCCGCCGCCGGCCGAGGCCTTGATCAGAACGGGATAACCGATCGACCGGGCGGCGGCGGCCAGCACGGCGTCGTCCTGCTCCTCGCCATGATAGCCCGGCACCAGAGGCACGCCGGCCCGTTCCATCAGGGCCTTGGCCTGGCTTTTGCCGCCCATGGCGCGGATCGCCTCGACCGGCGGCCCGATGAAGACAAGTCCGGCGGCGGCGCAGGCGGCGGCGAAATCGGCGTTCTCCGACAGGAATCCGTAGCCCGGATGGATGGCGTCGGCACCGCTGGCCAGCGCCGCCTGGATCACTGTCCGGCCGTCCAGATAGGACTGGCGGACCGGCGCCGGGCCGATGGCGCGCGCCTCATCGGCCAGGGCGACGTGGGCGGCGTCGCGGTCGGCCTCGGAATAGACCGCCACGGTGCGCACCCCCAGGCGGCGCGCCGTGCGAATCACGCGGGCGGCGATCTCGCCCCGATTGGCGATCAGGATCTTGTCGAACATCACACCGCCCCCCAATTCGGCGCCCGTTTCTCCAGGAAGGCGGCCACCCCCTCCCGTCCCTCGGCCGTGGCACGGCGTTCGGCAATGCGCCGGGCGGTGTCGGCGATGACCTCGGGCCCTTGGGGACGATCGGCGACGGCGAAGATCAGCTCTTTGGCCGCCGCCTGGGCCCCCGGCGGTCCAGCCAGCAGCAAGGCGACGATGGCCTCCACCGCCGCGTCCAGGTCGGCCGGCGGCACCACCCGATGGATCAGCCCCAGCCGCCCGGCCTCGTCGGCATCGAACCGTTCTCCGGTGAGGAACCAGCGGCGGGCCGCCCGCGCCCCGATGGCGGCGATCACATAGGGCGAGATGACGGCCGGGATCAGCCCCAGCGAGACCTCGGACAGGGCAAACCGGGCGCCCTCCACCGCCACCGCGATATCGCAGCAGGAGACCAGGCCGACACCGCCGCCGAAGGCCGCCCCCTGGACCCGGGCAATGGAGGGCTTGGCCAGGCCGTTCAAGGCCCGCATCAGCTCGGCCAGGCGTCCGGCGTCGGCCAGGTTCTCGGCTTTCGAATAGGTCGCCATGCGCCGCATCCAGTCCAGGTCGGCCCCCGCCGAGAAGCTTTTGCCCTCGGCGGCCAGGATGACCAAGCGCACCGCCGGGTCCCGGTCCAGGGCGGCCAGGCCGGCGGTCATTTCGGCGATCATCCCCTCGTTGAAGGCATTGTGGACGTCGGGCCGGGCCAGGGTGAGGACGGCGGCGCCGTCGCCGCGCCGGGTAATGCGAATGGTCTTGAAGCTGTCGTCGATCATGGCCTTCAGGTCCTACATCCGGAAAATGCCGAACGGGGTGGGCTCGATGGGCGCGTTCAGCGCCGCCGACAGGCCCAGCCCCAACACCATCCGGGTATCGGCCGGATCGATGATGCCGTCGTCCCACAGGCGGGCGCTGGCGTAGTAGGGGTGGCCCTGGGTTTCGTACTGGGCACGGATGGGCGCCTTGAAGGCCTCCTCCTCCTCGGCCGTCCAGGACCGCCCCTGGGCCGTCATCCCGTCGCGGCGGACCTGGGCCAGGACCTGGGCGGCCTGTTCGCCGCCCATGACCGAGATCCGGGCGTTGGGCCACATCCACAGGAAGCGGGGGGCGAAGGCGCGGCCGCACATGCCATAGTTGCCGGCGCCGAAGCTGCCGCCGATCACCACGGTCAGCTTGGGAACCCGGGCGCAGGACACCGCGGTGACCATCTTGGCGCCATCCTTGGCGATGCCGCCGGCCTCGTATTTCCGCCCCACCATGAAGCCGGTGATGTTTTGCAAGAACAGCAGGGGGATGCCCCGCTGGGCGCACAGTTCGACGAAATGGGCGCCCTTCAGCGCGGATTCGGAAAACAGGATGCCGTTGTTGGCGACGATGCCGACGGGATAGCCGAAAATGTGGGCGAAGCCGCACACCAGGGTAGTGCCGTAAAGCTTCTTGAACTCGTCGAAGGCGCTGCCGTCGACCAGACGGGCGATGACCTCGCGCACGTCGAACGGCTTGCGCGGGTCGGTGGGAATGATCCCATGCAGGTCGGACGCCGGATACAGGGGCTCCACCGGCGGGCGGATGTCGAGGCCGACCGTCTTCGGCCGGTTCAGGTTGGAAACGATGCGCCGGGCGATGGCCAGGGCATGGGCGTCGTCATTGGCATAGTGGTCGGTCACTCCCGACACCCGCGAATGCACGTCGGCGCCCCCCAGGTCCTCGGCCGTCACCACCTCGCCGGTCGCGGCCTTGACCAGCGGCGGTCCGCCCAGGAAGATGGTGCCCTGGTTCTTCACGATCACCGATTCGTCGCTCATGGCCGGGACATAGGCGCCACCGGCGGTGCAACTGCCCATCACCACCGCGATCTGCGGGATGCCGGCCGCCGACATGGTGGCCTGGTTGTAGAAGATGCGGCCGAAATGATCGCGGTCGGGGAAGACCTCGTCCTGGTTGGGCAGATTGGCCCCGCCCGAATCCACCAGATAGACGCACGGCAGCCGGTTCTCGCGGGCGATCTCCTGGGCGCGCAAGTGCTTCTTGACCGTCAGGGGATAGTAGGTGCCGCCCTTGACGGTGGCATCGTTGGCGATGACGACGCATTCGCGTCCCGCGATCCGCCCGATCCCGGTCAGGATGCCGGCAGCCGGAATGGCCTCGTCATAGACGCCGAAGGCCGCCAGTTGCGACAGCTCCAGATAGGGGGTGCCGGGATCGAGAAGACGGCGGACGCGGTCGCGCGGCAACAGCTTGCCACGGGACAGGTGCTTTTGGCAGGCCCGCGGGCCGCCGCCCTTCTTGATCTCGACGACCTTCGCCTTCAGATCATCGACCAGCCCGCGCATGGCGTCGGTGCTGGCCTGGAACGCCGGGTCCTGGCGCGACAGGGTGGACTGCAAAATCATGGGACTGTCCGATCGTTACGCGTTGTCTGAAAACAGCTCGCGGCCGATCAGCATGCGGCGTATTTCGCTGGTGCCGGCGCCGATCTCGTAGAGCTTGGCGTCGCGCAGCAGGCGGCCCGCCGCGAAATCGTTGGTATAGCCGTTGCCCCCCAACAGCTGGATGGCGTCCAGCGCCACCTGGGTCGCCCGTTCGGCGGCGTAGAGAATCGCCCCGGCGGCGTCCTGGCGGGTGGTGCGGCCGCGATCGCAAGCCCGGGCGACCGCATAGACATAGGCGCGGGCGGCATTCATCTGGGTGTACATGTCGGCGATCTTGCCCTGGACCAACTGGAACTCGCCGATCGGCCGGCCGAACTGGCGCCGGTCGTGGACATAGGGCATGACCACATCCATGGCCGCCTGCATCAGTCCCAGGGGACCGGCGGCCAGCACGACGCGCTCGAAGTCGAGGCCGCTCATCAGGACCTTGGCCCCCTCGTCAATGCGCCCCAGCACGTTCTCCTCCGGCACGTCGCAGTCGGCGAAGATCAGCTCCGAGGTCGGCGAGCCGCGCATGCCCAGCTTGTCGAGGGTCTTGCCGGGGGTGAAGCCCTTGAAGCCCTTTTCGACCAGGAAGGCGGTGATGCCCTTGGGACCGGCGGCCGGGGTGGTCTTGGCATAGACCACCAGGGTGTCGGCGACATGCCCGTTGGTGATCCACATCTTGCTGCCGTTCAGGACGAAGCGGTCGCCCTTGCGTTCGGCCTTGAGCCGCATCGACACCACATCGGAGCCGGCATCGGGCTCGCTCATGGCCAGTGCGCCGACCTGACGGCCGGACACCAGGCCCGGCAGATAGGTCTGCTTCTGCCGGGCCGTTCCCCAGCGGTGGATCTGGTTGACGCACAGGTTGGAGTGGGCCCCGTAGGACAACCCCACCGAACCGGAGGCCCGGCTGACCTCCTCCATCGCCACGCAATGGGCCAGATAACCCATGTTCGCGCCGCCCCACTCTTCCGCGACAGTGATCCCGTGCAGCCCCAGATCCCCCATCGCCGGCCAGAGGTCGGCGGGAAAACCGTCGGTCCGATCGATCTCGGCCGCCCTGGGAGCAATCCGCTCGCGAGCGAAGTCGTAGACGGACTGCCGCAGCTGGTCGACATCCTCGCCCAAGCCGAAATCGAAAACGCTGTTCGACGCCATCGCGCCCTCCCTTGGCCGTTCTTGTCGGTCCCGCGTCGGCAGGCCTTGCGTTGCCTGCGCCCCGGGTTTATAAAAACGATCATACGTTTTTTTAATGCGCCCGCAACCGGCATTGTGAGGACCTATCCGATGGTCATGACCCGGGCAGGCCTTGGCCGGCCGAGCACAATGTTCCATAGATGGCGTTGGTTATTGAGTGAGGCGGGCGAGAGAGGTGTGAAATAACTGAGTAGTGGAACAGGCGTCCCAGCCTGTCTTCCCCGAAAAGCGCCGGAAATAAACCATTTCGGCGTCGCCGAATGACAGGCTCGGAGGCCTGTCCCACGCACTCACCAACATCTATTGAAGGTCTTCGGGAAAAGAACGTGAAAGGCGCATCATGGCAAGGACAACGGGGTCGAACGGCCCCAAGACGATGGACGCGATCAACAAGGCCGGGCTGCGCCTGATCTTCGAGCATGGCTACGAAGCCATGAGCCTGCGCCATCTGGCGGCCGAGGTCGGCATCCAGGTGGGATCGCTCTACAACCACATCAGCACCAAGCAGGATCTGCTGTTCGGCCTGTTGCGCACCCACATGGAAGATCTGCTGGCCGAGCTTGACGGCGCGCTCTCGGGCGTCGAGGGAGCGGAAGCCCGGCTGCGGGCCTTCGTCGGTTTTCACGTGCACTACCACATCGCCCGCAAGCGCGAGGTATTCATTTGCTATTCCGAGCTGCGCAGCCTGGACCCTGATCACTACGAGACCATCGTCGCCATGCGCCGGGACTATGAAGGCCGGCTGATCGCCATCTTGAAGCAGGGGGCCGGGGCAGGCCTGTTCTTCGACGGCGACGCCGCGGTGGCCGCCTACGGAATACTGGCCCAGCTGACCGGAGTCTGCAGCTGGTTCCGCCCCAAGGGCCGGCTGTCGGCCGCCGAGGTGGTCGCCCTCTACACGACCATGGTTCTCGAGTCGGTGCGCCGCCGCTGACGTTCCGCGAACGATCGAATAGAGGCAGAGACGCCCTACAACCCGGTCACACCGGCCAGGAAGCGGTCGACGATGCCTTTCAGGTCGACGGCCTCGTGCGACAGCGTCCGCGCCGACGACAGGACTTGGCCGGCCGCGGTTCCCGTCTCGGCCGCGGCCCGGGTCACACTGCCGATGTTGGAGGAAATTTCCCGTGTTCCGGCGGCGGCCTGTTGGACGTTGCGGGCGATCTCGGCCGTCGCCGCGCCTTGTTCGGTGACTGCGGAGGCAATGGCGCCCGAGATTTCCTTTAGTTGGGAAATGCGGCCGACGATGGCGCCGATGGCGGTTACGGCGTCCCGGGTGGCGGCCTGAACCGCGCTGATCTGCTCGCTGATGTCGCCGGTCGCCTTGGCAGTCTGATTGGCCAGGCTTTTCACCTCATTGGCGACTACGGCAAAGCCCTTGCCGGCGTCCCCGGCCCGGGCCGCCTCGATGGTGGCGTTCAAAGCCAACAGGTTGGTCTGGCTGGCGATGTCGTTGATCAGGCTGACGACGGCACCGATTCGAGTCGAACTTTCCGCCAGCCCCTTGACGGTGGCGTCGGTCCGCGCCGCCTCTTCGGATGCCGCCTGCGACACCAGACTGGATTGGTCGACCTGACGTCCGATCTCGACGATGGAGGCCGACAGTTCCTCGGCCGCGGTCGCCACCGTCTCCACGCTGACCGAGGTCTCCTCGCTGCTGGCCGCCACCAGGCCGGCCTGGCGCGTGGTCTGATCGGCACTGGCCGCCATGGCCTGGGCGGTCCCCTCCAGATCACCGGTCGCCTGGGTCACCGTTCCCAGCACCCCGGCCACCGCGCCGTCGAAGTCCCGAGTCAGCCCCTCCAGGGCCTGGGTCCGCTTTTCCCGATGGACGGCGGCGTCCCGTTCCTGCTGTTCCAGGCGCTGACGCTCGATGGCGTTCTGTTTGAAGACCTCGACGGTCCGGACCATCTGCCCGACTTCGTCCTGACGCTCCGCCCCGACCACGGCAACCGACAGATTGCCTTCGGCCAACTTCGCCATCAGATCCTGCACGCCCTTCAGCGGCCGCGTGACATGCCCGATGACGATCCAGGCCATGGCGACCATGCCGCCCAGCAGACCCGGGATGGCAATGAGCGCGGCCATCCGCTGGGCACGCGCGACCTGATCGTCGATCACCGCCTTTTGCCGATCCATCTCCTGCTGCGCCGCTTTGACCTGGGTGTCGAGAAGCGCCGTGCCATCATTGTAGGCTTTGGCGGCATCCCCCAGAATGATGCCATAGGCCTCGTCGCGATGCCCCTGGCGCGCCAGTTCGAAGGCCTGTTTCTCCAACCGCTCGAAGGTGCGGATCAGTGACCTGGCCTTGTCGATGTCGGCCCGGTCCTGCGCCGTGGCCAGCAAAGCCTGCAGTTGATCGAGAGCCTGGTATCCGCTGGCGATGTCGCTGCTGTAGGATTTTTCGGCGGCCGCACGGTCATCGTCATTGCGGGCAAAAACCTGATCGCGGTCCGATGTGGTAATGTTGTCGAAATAGATGAAGGCATTGTTGGCCAGCAACAGACGACGTGCCTGCTGGGCAACGGCATTGCCGGCGCTGTCCCGGACGGTCTCCAAAACGCCGACCATCTGGACTATCACCACCACCGTGACGACGGCGAGGATCGCACCGCCGACGGCGATTTTTCCAAGAATGGGAATATCGGAGAACTTGCGCATGGCATCCCTCCATCCGTCGGCTGAAAACCGACGGCCTTGCCGCAGTAGCAGGTCCGCCATGATACCCGATCGGCCTTTTAACGCCAGTAAGTTGATTTATCTTGTAAGATAATCTCTCCAAGATGTCGGCGTTGGGCTCGGTGAGCTCCTCGGCCTTGTGTCCCCCGGTGCACCGAGGTCCTGACGGGTTGTCTGCCCCTTCTTTCGCGCGCGCGGGGCTGCCTGGGACGCCGCGATGCCGTCATGGTGATCGGCGCTTTCACCGGGACTGGTAACGGAATGCCCCGCTCGGCGACGCCTGGCCAAGGCCGTTGACTCCGTCCCGCCGGCGCCGTCACACTTCGCCCCGACAATCGGTCGTGGAGAGCGACATTTGCCCCTCGGAAAGATCGACCTCAACCTGTTTCGCGTGTTCGAAGCGGTCATGCAGCACCGCAGCATCAGCAAGGCCAGCGACGACCTGCATCTGACGCCGTCGGCGGTCAGCCACGCCCTGGGGCGGTTGCGGCAGGCGCTGGGCGATGACCTGTTCGTCTTCGGCGACCAGGGCATGGAACCGACGGCCCGCGCCATTGCCTTGGCCCCGAGTATCCGCAACGGTCTTTCCAGCCTGGCCGAGGCCCTGTCCGGGGGCGCTTTCGATCCGTCGCAAGCGCTTCGGACCTTCCGCCTGGTGACATCGGACTATGCGGCGCTGACTCTGTTGCCCCTGCTGGTGGCGCGCCTGGCCAAGGACGCGCCGCAAATCGACCTCAGGGTCTTCCCCGCCAATCGGATCGATGTCATCCGCCATCTCGACGATGGCCGGGTCGACGCGGTGCTGGGCTGGTTCGAAGACTTGCCCGACCGGCTGCAGCGGATGCCCCTGCTGGAGGAGGCGGAAGCCGTCGTGGTCCGGACGGGACACGCGCTGACCAGACAGCCGGTCAGCGAAGCCGCACTTCTGGCCTACCCCCATGTGGTGGTGGCCTTGACCGGCAGCGACAGTGACGGCGGCGACGGCTTTTACGACGAACGGGGCGCGACGCGCCGGGTCTGGCTGGAACGGCTGCTGATCGAGAAGGATGCCGACACCATCGGCCGGGTTGCGGTTTCGGTTCCACACTTTTCCATGGTTCCGGCGCTGGTCGAAGCCACCGACATGGTGGCGACCCTGCCACGGCGCCTGGCCCGGCGGTGGGCCGAGGAAAGGCCTCTGGCCCTGCTTGACCTGCCCTACACGCCGTTGCGCGTGGTCCTCGATTTGGTCATGCACCAGCGAGCCGCCCAGGATCCGGGCCTGCAGTGGCTGGGCCAGGTGCTGCAAGAGATCGCCACCGGGCTGTAAGCGAAGTTACCGTTCCCCGTTCAGGGCATCGACCGAGGTCAGGTCGCCGGTGGCGAAGGCCAGGGCGGCGGCGGCTGTCAGGATGTCGGCATAGGCCCGCGCCTGGGCCGATTGCGCCCGTGTCCGCTCGGTCTCGGCGGTCGACGCCACCGTCAGGGTCCCGACGCCCTGGCGGTAGGACTCCAGCGAGGACTGCGCCTCTTCCTCGGCGGCGGCGACGAAGGCCTTGGCCGCGTCATGCTGGGCCAAGGCACTGGTCAAGCTGTCATAGGTGCGCGCGACCTGGCGAACAGCCTCGTCTTGCGCCTTGGACAGGTCCTCCTCGGCGGCGATGCGCTTCGACCGGGCGATGCTTTGCGCCTTGTCGCGAAGCCCGCCGTCGAACAGTGGCATCCGGATCGACAGCATGATGCCGCCGGCCGGTTCGTTGACGCTGTTTGCCCGGATCCCGGTGCCGCCGAAGCCGCTGGGGTTCACGTGAAGCGAGGCGATGTTTTCCCCGACGGTGCCGACCAGCCCGATTTTCGGATAATCGGCCGCGTCGGCGACGGCCACTTCGGCTTCGCTGGCCCGCATCTTGGCCAGCGCTGCGACAATGTCCGGACGCCGGGTCAAGGCCCGCCGGATGGCGCTGTCCACATCTTCGGACAGATGCCGGGGTAACGGCCGGCCGGCACTGGGGACAATGGTCATCTTGAGGGTCGGCCGTAACCCCATCACCTCGAGCAGCCCATGATAGGTATCATTGTCGACGGCCTTGGCCTGCTCGAGGTCGAACACCGCTTTGGCGGTGCCGCGGCGCGCGGTGGCCACTTCGGTCATGGTCGCCAGACCCCGGGCGTGCCTGGCCTCGGCCGCCTCCTGCAGGACGTGCGCACTGGCCAGCGCGCTTTCGGCTACCCGCAGTTGGGACCGTTCGGCATCCAGGGCGAAATAGGCCTTGCTGACCTCGAAAATCAGCTTCTGATGCGCCCCCGAGAAGCCGACACGCGCCGCCCTGGCCATCTGTTGCGCGGCCGCGGTCTGGGCGTCGCGCTGGCCAAAATCGAACAGCAGCCATTCAACCACCAAGGACGGCACGATCTCGGCCATGTCGGCGGTCAGATTGCCTTTCGCGTCGAGCAGCGTCGGAACGGGCATCGGCGCGCGTTGCAATCCGCCCACGGCTTCGGCGCTCAACTGG
>Ga0326727_10019254_pt1 | contig 13757 bp, 8 predicted proteins | sample MB2enrmetagenome_FD_207643 | JGI IMG/M metagenome (GOLD analysis project Ga0326727, IMG submission 207643) | Lab enriched peat soil microbial communities from McLean, Ithaca, NY, United States - MB29MY | ecosystem: Environmental > Terrestrial > Soil > Wetlands > Peat | place: USA: New York... | reverse complement strand
CCCTCGGTGTGCACCTCGGGCGGGGCCAACGGGGCCACCATCACCCTGGTGGCCACGGGCACCTGCACCGTCCAGGCCAGCCAGGCGGGCAACGCCACTTACAACCCCGCGACGCCGGTGAGCCGCAGCTTCACGGTCTCCAAGGCCAGCCAGACGATCACCTTCGCTGCGTTGTCCAACAAGACCCTGGCCCAATCGCCGGTGACGGTCAGTGCGACCGCGTCGTCGGGCTTGGCGGTGAGCTTCACCACGACCACGCCCTCGGTGTGCACCTCGGGCGGGGCCAACGGGGCCACCATCACCCTGGTGGCCACGGGCACCTGCACCGTCCAGGCCAGCCAGGCGGGCAACGCCACTTACAACCCCGCGACGCCGGTGAGCCGCAACTTCACGGTGTCGAGGAGTTAGCAGGCTGGGCCACACGTCTGTCCACTTTGGCCGTGTCCTGCCGGGGCAAATGCCCTGGCAGGACACGGCAATCTCGCTGCAGGACACAACAATCTCGGTTGGGTTAGTTGTTCGCTTTCAGAAGAGCATGCAGCCGCTCTCGAGTGACCTAGAGATGGGAGAGGTCCTCGTCCGTGGAAGGCGCCTTCACGAGGTGGCAGAACGGAAGACGACAAAAAGCTATTTTGGAGTGCAACGGTGGCATTCCGATCTGGCAAGAGTGAACAAGTTTTGGCCCGCCTTTTTTGAGCGGATGCCCAACGCAGTCAATAGTGGGCACACCGTGCAGCGGCGCGATATCGCGTCCACGGGGCCGCGGCAGGACCGACCCTGCGCTACCGCTGGTGTCGGCATCGCTAATAATGTCGCCGCTAGAGCCCTGTTGGAGTGGTCGGTGGGTACCGAACCGGCAGGGAACTCGGTGTGTGCCGGTTTGACAGGGTGGCTTCCGACCGCTTGGCGTCGGCCACATAATGACGACATAAAGGCTCCGTGTTCCGGTGGCCGGTGAGTACCGAACCGGCGATCTCGGGGTACCTGCCCGAGGACCGATGGCGTTCCGGGCCACGGGCGCCGGCGCTGCTCTTCAGCTACTGGCCGCAGCCATTTCCTTGCCGCCAGCCAGGCCGGGGCACGTTCCAGCCGTCCCTTAGCCTCCTCCATCGAGGCAGCTGCCTTATCGCTCGCGGCGACCGTGGCGTTCGCCGGGAACTGGCATGTGCCCAGTAGCGCTTTGGGATCGGTAGCGCGAGCGGGCCGCGACGGACCGATCGGTCCGACCGGGACACACGATGCGACGCGCTGGGGCTAGACGGTCTGAGGGCAACTACCACAGCGCGTGGTTGCGTGTCCTGGAGAACCAACCCTGGACAGCTGGGCGCCAGCCGGGCCCGCGAGAGCGGTCGGGAGATGCGGCAGCGCGGCTGGTTCGTTCCGACGCTACGTTCGGGCCGTAACGGCCTAGCCCGGGCCGTCGCCGCCTTCGAGCCCGTCACCGTCATCGAGGTCGTCGGCGGCCGGGGGCTCCCACCCAGTGAGCCGCTCGACCGCCTCTCGGATCGCCGCCGCGGCTCGCTCGGCGGCCCCTGCTTTTTCGTGGAGGTAGGCCAGTTGTGAGAACGCGCCGATAGCGTCCAGCTCGCCGTGACGGGACCCCGTTAAGTGGTCCACCCTCTATGAGAGCTGGGTTTGGTTGTACTTCTCGGTCCAGGCCTTAGCGAACTCGTTGGGGGTGAGCATGCCAAGTGCACTGTGGGGCCGCTCACAGTTGTACTCGATCCGCCAGTCGTCTAAGAGGACCTGAGCTTCGAGCAGCGAGCCGAACTTGCAGCTGTTCAAGAGTTCGTCGCGGAGGCGGCCGTTGAAACTTTCGCCCATGCGTTCTGCCATGGGCACCCCGGGTCGATGAAAATACTGCCGGCACCGCTGAAGCGGCACCAGTCCGCCACCGCGTGCGCGATGAACCCTGGGCCGTTGTCGAAGCGTACGTAGGCAGGTGCCCCCCGCTCACCAGCCAGCTTGTCCAAGCAGGCCACCACGGCGTCGGCGCCGATGGAACGGTTGACAACTATCGCCGGGCACTCCCGGGTGAACTCGTCGATCACGTTGAGCAGCTTCACGGTCTTGGCGTCGTCGGTCTGGTCGAAGCAGTAATCGAGTGCCCAGACCACGTTGGGCCGGACAGGGCAAAAGGCGCCCACCTGGACGCCGATGCCGGGCGGTGGGCGCCTTCTTTTCCGGCATGGGGCCCTCAGGCCTTCGTCCCGCCATAAGCGCTGGACGCGCTTGCGGTTGGCGGGCCAACCGGCCTTGCGGGCGCAGCTTGCAGCTCGGCGCCAACCCCAGCGTGGGTGCTTGAGCGAGAAGCCTCGCAACCAGGCCCGCAGCCGCTGCTCCTCGTCGTCGGGCAGCAAAGGTCGCCGACGGTGAGTGGAACGGGCCTGGCCCACCACAGCGCAGGCCCTGCGCTCGGAGACCCCGAAGCCGGCTTGCAGGGCAACTACCGCCCTGCGCCTCAGCTCCGGGGTCAGAATTTTCCCTTCGCCACCTCCTCCAGCATGTCGATGTCCAGGGCCTGGTCGGCGACGATCTTCTTCAGGCGCTGGTTCTCCTTCTCGAGCTCGTGCAGGCGCTTGGCGTCGTCGGCTTTCATGCCGCCGTACTGGTTGAGCCAGCGGTACCAGGTGGCCGGGGTGACCTCCAAGTGGCGTGCTACCTCTGCCACTTGCTTGCCCTCGGCCAAGAGCTCCTGGCCCTCGGCGAGCTTGCGGATGATCTGCTCGGGGCTGTGATGGCGTCGCTTCACGTCGGTCTGCCTCCTCGCCCCAATCATGGGGCGCCGGCGTGGCCGGCATCTGGTGGTGGCGGCGGGGCTGTTGAGAGCGCCTGCTGCTGTACCGGGGAAGTTGCAGTAGGGGCTGGGCCACCGCCGGCCGGCCCACAGGCGGTGCAGCGGACCGTTCGGCGGGCCGGGTCGTACCAAGCCTTGGTCCTCGCCTCCAAGGCCGCCCCGCAGGCCTCGCAGGTGCCCTTGTAGCGCAGCGGCATCAGTCGCGGCCCCGGGGGCGGGGGCTCAGCGGCGGCCATGGCCTAGCCACGGTGAGGGCACGGCACTAACGCTACGTCCCCGCCTCAGGCGGGCGGTGGCGAACGACGATGCGGACGGGCCGCTCCTTCGGTCCGGCCGTACAGCTTGGGTGGCACCCTGGGGCCAATGCCAGCCATGCCGGGACAGGCGAGCTCGCTGAGCCCGGGCCGCTGGCGTGCGCAAGCCAGGGCGACGAGGTCCGCAGCTTTCCAGAGAGAACCTGTTCATCGGGCTTAAGCCCGCCCGCGGAGGTGCGAAAAGTTGGCTTGGTGGATCTGGCCTTCGCGGGCACGTCGCTTATGACAGTTGGTCACGGCAGGATCATCGCTGGTCAACGGCATAAAGAGCCCCCGAGGGGCACTCCGCAGATCACCGCATGTGCTATCAACCTCGGTTGATGGACGAGGAACTCTTGGAGATGGCCCGGCACCACGCCTACGGGTCCCTGGGCTTGGGCCCTGATCCCGGACTGGCCTTCGTCGGCGTGCGGGCACTGAGGGAACTTGCCGACTTCTGCGAGGGCTATCAGGTGCGCCGGCTACGTGAGGCTGGGCACAGTTGGGCGGCTATCGCCGCCTGGGCCGGCGTTAGCCCGCAGGCGGTCCACAAGAAATATGCCCAGGCCACCAAGGTGGCCAAGGGCCCATCGAGGTAACCGGTGCCGGCGCGGGTGTGAGCCAGCGCACCAAGCGTTGGGACCATCATGCGGGCGGGATGTCAAGCGCCTTCGTTATCGCCCAAATCAGGGCCGTGAGGTTGGGTATTATGCGCTCGGGTTATGCCGGTTCGATGGTGGCTCTGACCAGGACAGATCGCCGAGTATCTAGAGTCGCTTTAGGGCTGTCTCCGACGTAACCCACGAGCCTTTCTTGGTCCGTGGGAGACGCGTTATCCCGAGTGCCGTCGTCGACGTACCTGACGTAGCGAGCATCCGCGCGGCGAGCCAGTCGGCGAGTTATGGTCAAGTCCACTCGTTCCCATCTCGGGGCGCGACCGCGACCCAAGGAGCGAGCATGCGTGTCCAACGCGTGGTCATGCCGGTGACCAACGCCGAGTCCTGGACGGTGGTGGACGACGACTGCCGGCCGGAACCGGCGATCGAGCAGTACTTGGCCTACCTGGCTGCCGTGGAGCGCTCGCCGAACACGGTGCGCGCCTATGCCACGAGCCTCGAGTTGTGGTTCGAGTTCCTGGCCGGGGTCGACGTCGGGTGGGCTGGGGCCAGCGCAGATGACGTGGCGCGTTTTGTGTCGTGGCTGCGGGCGCCGGCCCCCAATGTGGTCGTGCTCGAGAACGGCCTTGGCCGGCGCTCGCCAGCAACGGTCAACCGCCACCTGGCCGGGGTGTTCGGTTTCTACGACCACCAGGCCCGGGGCGGGGTCGGCTTAGCTGCCACCCTGGTGGCCTGGAGGCGGGTCAACCGGGGCTCCTATAAACCCTTCCTGCACCATGTGACCAAGGGCAAGCCGGTCCCGACGAGGCCGATCAAATTGACGGTGCCCCGCCGGGCACCGCGCACCCTGGAGGCGGAGCAGGTCGTCGCCATCTTGGCCGCCTGCCAGCGCTGGCGCGACCGGTTCTTGATGGCCCTGTTGGCCGAGACCGGGCTCCGTATCGGCCAGGCGCTCGGCTTGCGCCATGCCGATTTCGTGAGCCGGGACAAAGAACTTCATATCGTCCCGCGCACCGACAACGCCAACGGGGCCAGGGCCAAAGTGGCGATGGTGACGGTGGTGCCGGTGTCGGCGCCGCTCGTGCGCCTGTACTCGGAGTACATGCACACTGAGTACGGCGAGCTCGGTTCTGACTACGTGTTCGTGAACCTGTGGGGCGGGCGGCGAGGCGCCCCGATGTCGTACGCGACCGTCGACAAGCTGGTGGCGCGGCTCAGCGCCTGCAGCGGTGTCAGCTTTAGTGCCCACATGCTCCGCCATACCCATGCCACGGACTTGGTCCGGCGAGGCGTGCCCATCGAGGTCGTAGCGCGCTTGCTGACCCACAGGTCGTCTAGGACTACGAGCGAGACCTATGTCCACCTCGACACGGCCGACATACGCCGGGCGCTCGAGGCCGCCGGGGCGTGGAGCGCCGAGGCGGCCCTATGAGGTCCGACGGGCTGTCCCGGGCCGATGCCGGGACTTTCTTGAAGGTCGCCCGCGGCGGCGGCGCGGGCCTGGACCCCGAGTTCGCGGCCGACCGATGGGACGCCGCCCGCCTGGGGGTGCCGGCCCGCCGGGGCCGCGGCTCGGCCCGCTTCGACCTCATCGCCCAGGACTGGCTGCGCGAGCCGGTCAAGCACTGGTCCCGGTTCCGCCTGGCGACCGGCTGCGCCTTTGGCACCATCAGCGCCGGTGCGCTCGGCCTGGGCCGGTTCTCCCAGTTCCTCACCGAGCGCCACCCAGAGGTCGACGACGGGCCTGGCATCACCCGCAGGGTGCTCGAGGACTACCTGGCCTGGCTGGCGACGGGGCCGTACTCCACCAACACCAAGCTGCTCTCGCTCAGCATGCTGAGGGTCTTCCTTGACGCCTGCCGCCGCCATGACTGGCTCGAGCTGGCCTCCTCCGCTGTCATCTACGAAGAAGAGCTCCCCAACCGCGACGACGGGCTCCCGCGCTTTGTGCCCGAATTCGTCATGCGCCAGCTGGAAGCAGACACCAACCTGGCTCGGTTGCCGTCGCTGACCGTGCGCCACCTGGTGGTATTGATGATCGAGACGGGCCTGCGCATCGGAGACGCCTGCAACCTGGAGTTCAACCCGGTGAACGAAGACAGCGCCGGGGGGCCATGCCTGCGGTTCCACAACCTGAAGATCCGTGCGGACCAGCTCATCCCCCTCAGCGCCAAAGCGGCCGGCTCCATCAGGGCCCAGCAAGACCATGTCCGGCAGTGCTGGCCGGCGGGGACGCCGTGGTTGTTCCCTGGTGTCTTGGCCAACGCTAACGGGCTGAAGCCTTACAGCGTTTCCACCCTCACCGCACAGTTGCGGCGTTGGCAGGCCGTCATTGACTTGCGCGACGAAGCGGGTGTAGCCGTGCGGGCCACCAGCCACCGCTTCCGCCACACCCTCGGCACCCGTCTAATCAACAGCGACGTCCCCCAGCACGTCGTCCAAAAGCTCCTCGGCCACGCCAGCCCCGAAATGACAGCCCACTACGCCCATATCCACGACCACACCGTGCGCGACGCGTTCAACATTTACCAGCAGCAGAGGGTGGGCACCGCCGGCCAGCTCCTGCCCTTCGACCCCGATGGTCCCACGGCCAGCGCCGAATGGGTGAAGCACAACCTGGCGCGGGTGCGCGACAGCCTCCCCAATGGCTATTGCGGCCGGCCGCCCCAACAGGACTGCCCCCACCCCAACGCCTGCCTCACATGCCCAGATTTCCAGACGACGCCAGAGTTCTTGGACGTGCACCGCCGCCAGGCCGCTTCCAACGCCAAGCTCCTCGCCAGTGCCGACGCCAACGGCCGTTTCCGCCTTGCCGCCAACTTGCGCCAGGTCCAAACGAGCCTGGAGCTCATCGTCCCCGCCCTGGAGGCGCTCGTCGACCGGGGCCACAGCGGTGCCTGACAATTCCCGCTTTATCGTCCACGCCGCAAAGGAGCGGCACCGCCAAAGTGTGGACAGGGTGCTCGGCACCCTTCGCCACTTCGACCGCGAAGGTGCCCCAGTCACCTTCGTCGCTGTGGCGAACGCCGCCTCGGTCTCTAGGACATGGCTGTACAGAGAACCCACCCTTCGGGCCGAGATCCTGCGCTTTCGCACCAGCGTCCCGGCACGCAAGCCTCTGGTGCCTGCGGCCCAACGTGCCTCACTCGCCTCCCAGCACCAGCAGGTGGGGGCCCTCAACGAAGAAATGCGCCGACTTCGAGAGGAAAACGCCCGGCTTCGCTTGCAGCTCGAGCGCTCGCTCGGTGAGCAGCGCCTGGCCACGGCGAGAACCGTCCCGGTGGCGACGCTCTCGCCCCTGGACGACATGTCCCCGACGCAACGCTCCTGGCCCAGGGCGCTTCCCCCGAAGGACTCTAGATAACGCCGATTCTGTATTTGTCAAGCGGGTTGGAGGTCCCACAAGAAAAGTGCGCAGATCTCCCGTTTATGTACTGGTTGAGGTGGCGTCGCCCCGGCCTCACCACGGCTCGTGGTGTTACGGGTAGCTGTGTCGTTGGTCACCCGGCCCGCAAACGCACTGCCGGAAGGGGGTGCAGGCCTCCAGAGCGGTCCGTGCACGCGTGCCTGCAGGGCCCGCTTGATGGCAGGGACCGGCCCGTGCGGTACGTCCCTACACAGACAGCTCGGTGAGCGAGCCGACGTTGCCGACGCCGTAGTTCGCCACGAACACGTCGCCTCCGGCCACCGCCAGGGCGCCCGGCACGTCGAACTTGTAGGCCCGGTGCACCTAAGCGTGCCCTGAAGTGCCAACTGAGACGTTCTTCCTGGTGACGGTGTTCCTTCGCAACCACTTCCACGCAGCTTGAACGGCCTGAGGGTGGAGCTGGCGCAAGTCCCTGACCAGGCACGATTCTTACTTGCCGGTTGAGGCCAGTTCCGGCACTCCTGGGCCTAGTGCCCGTGCCGAAGTTGCCGGCTTGGGCGTTGAGGTGGATATTGGCCAGGGGCGTGCCCTCAGTCCCGGTGACGGTGCCGCTGATCTTCAGGCCGCCGGCATCTGGACGTCGATGCCGCTCACGCCCGAGGTCGTGACGTCAACTGCTGTGCAGTCGTCCCCACCGGCGCTGAAACCGCTGCTGGAAGAGCTGTCGTAGCAGCCGCCGACGTAGTTGCCGCTGGGGTCGTTGAACCAGACCGTGTAGCTGCCAGCCACCACCGTCAGCGAGTAGGTGCCGTCGGCCGCGGTGCTGGTGCCCGCGCCGAAGTTGCTGCCTTGGGCGCTGACGCCAACGTTGATGTTGGCCAGCGGTGCGTCGCCAGGCTCGGTGACGGTGCCGCTGATCTTCAGGCCGGCCGGCATCTGGACGTCGATGCCGCTCACGCCCGAGGTCGTGACGTCAACTGCTGTGCAGTCGTTCCCACCGGCGCTGAAACCGCTGCTGGAAGAGCTGTCGTAGCAGCCGCCGACGTAGTTGCCGCTGAAGTCGTTGAACGACACCGTGTAGCTGCCGGGCGGGACCGCCAGCGAGTAGGTCCCGTCGGTCGCGGTGGTGGCCCAGGTGTTGAAGTCACCGGCGTTGGCGTTCACGTGGATGTTCGCCAGCGGTGCGTCGTCAGGCCCGGTGACGGTGCCGCTGACCTTCAGGCCGGCTGGCATCTGGACGTCGACCCCGCCCACGTCGGAGGTCGACACGACCACCGCCGTACAATCGGTCTGGCCGGGACTGTAGCTACTGCTGGAGTAGCAGCCGTTCACGTAGTTGCCGCTGGGGTCGTTGAAAAAGACCGTGTAGCTGCCTGGCGTGACCAACATCGAGTAGGTGCCGTCGGGCGCGGTGCTGGTGCCAGCGTTGAAGTTGCCTGCGTTGGCACCTGCGTTGATGCCGGCCAACGGCGACCCGTCGGGCCCAGTAACCGTGCCAGTGATGAGCAGGAGCGGCATCTGGACGTCGACCCCGTTCATGGAAGACGTTGTCACGCTCACCGCGCTACAGGCGGCCTGGTCGGTCGTGAAGCCGGCGATGGAGTAGCAGCCGCTGTAGGGGCCGCTGTACGAGGAGCTGCTGTAGGAGGTACCAAAAGCGATGAACGAGACCGTGTAGCTGTCCCCAGAAGGGACCACGAGCGAGTAGGTGCCGTCGGACGCGGTGCTGGTACCGGCGTTGAAGTTACCGGGCCCTTGGGCGTTGACGCTGATGTTGGCCAGCGGTGCCCCGTCGAGCCCGGTGACCGTGCCGCTGATCTTCAGGCCGGCCGGCATCGTGACGTTGATGCCACCCACGTCCGAGCTCGTCACGACCACCGAGGTGCATGCGTTCTGGTCGTTGAAACCGCTGCTGGAGCTGCTGGAGTAGCAGCCACTGACGTAGTTGCCGTTGGGGTCGTTGAACCAGACGGTGTAGCTGCCGGCCGGGACCGCCAGCGAGTAGGTGCCGTCGGGCCCGGTGCTGGCGCCGACGTTGAAGTTGCCCGCGTTGGCGCCGATGTTGATGTTGGCCAGCGGTGCCCCGTCAGGCCCGGTGACGGTGCCGGTGATGTGCAGGGCGGCCGGCATCGTGACGTCGACACCGCTCACGCCCGAGGTCGTCACGTCCACCGGGGTGCAGACACTCTGGTCGGTCGTGAAGCCGCTGCTGGAACTGCTCAAGTAGCAGCCACTTAGGTACTGATTGTTGGGGTCGTTGAACGAGACCGTGTAGCTGCCGGGCAGGACCGCGAACGAATAGGTACCGTCGGCCGCGGTGGTCATGCCGGCGTTGAAGTTGGGCGCGTGGGCACCGACGTTGATGTCGGCCAGCGGCGTGCCGCTGGGCCCGGTGACGGTGCCGCTGATCTTCAGGCCGAGCGGCATCGTGACGTCGACACCGCTCACGCCCGAGGTCGTCACGTCCACCGACGCGCAGGCACCCTGGTCAGTCGTGAACCCGCTGCTGGAGCTGCTGGAGTAGCAGCCCCTTACGTAGTTGGCATTGGGGTCGTTGAACCAGACCGTGTAGCTGCCTGCCGGGACCGCTAGCGAGTAGGTGCCGTCGGAGCCGGTACTGGCGTTGGCGTTGTAGTTGCCCTCTTGCGCGCCGACGCTGATGTTGGCAAGCGGTGCCCCGTCAGGCCCTGTGACAGTGCCGGTGATGTGCAGAGCGAGCGGCATCGTGACATCGATTCCACTTACGTCCTGGTTTGTCACGCTCACCGGGGTGCAGGCGCCCTGGTCGGAGAAACCGCTGCTGGAAGAGCTGTCGTAGCAGCCGCCGACGTAAGTGCCGCTGGGGTCGTAGATCGTGACCGTGTAGCTGCCTGCCGGGACCGCTAGCGAGTAGGTGCCGTCGGAGCCGGTGACGGTCCAGGTCCAGGGCCACTCCCAGTTGGTGGTTAATTCGATGTCGGCCAGCGGCGTGCCGCTGGGCCCGGTGACGGTGCCGCTGATCTTCAGGCCGGTCGGGATCTGGACGTCGATACCGCCCACGTCGGAGGTCGTCACGTCCACCGGACTGCAGGCACCCTGGTCGGTCGTGAAGCCACTGCTGGAGTAGCAGCCGCCGACGTAGTCGGAATTGGGTTCGTTGAAGCCCAGCGTGTAGCTGCCGGGCGGGACCGCCAGCGTGTACGTGCCGTCGGTCGCCGTGCTAGTCCAGGTGAGGAAGTTGCCCGCGGCTTGGTCTAGGGCGATGACGTGGATGCCAGCCAGCGGCGACCCATCGGACCCGGTGACGGTGCCGGTGATGTACAGCGCGAGCGGCATCTGGACGTCGATACCGCCCACGTCCGAGGTCGTCACGTCAACCGGTGTGCAGTCGCCCTGGTCGGTCGTGAACCCGCTGCTCGAGTAGCAACCATTTACGTAGTTATCACTGGGGTCGTTGAACGAGACCGTATAGCTGCCTGCCGGGACCGCCAGCGAGTAGGTGCCGTCGGGCCCGGTGCTGGCGCCGACGTTGAAGTCGCCCGCGTTGGCGCTGACCCAGATGTTGGCCAGCTGCGTCCCGTCAGGTCCGGTGACGGTGCCGGTGATGTGCAGGACGGTCGGCATCGTGACGTCGACTCCACCTACGTCCTGGTTTGTCACGTTCACCGGGGTGCAGGCGCCCTGGTCGGAGAAACCGCTGCTGGAGGAGCTGTCGTAGCAGCCGCCGGGGTAGTAGCCGCTGGGGTCGTTGAACGAGACCGTGTAGCTGCCGGGCGGGACCGCGATCGCGTACGTGCCGTCGGTCCCCGTGACGGTCCAAGTCCAGGCCCAGTCCGAGTTGGTGAATACGTAGATGTTGGCCAGCGGTACCCCGTCAGGCCCGGTGACGGTGCCGGTGATCTTCGGGCCCGTGGACATGGTGACGTCGATGCCGCGTACGTCAGAGGTCGTCACGTCCACCGGGGTGCAGGCATTCTGGTCGGAGAAACCGCTGCTGGAAGAGCTGTCGTAGCAGCCACCGACGTAGTTGGAATTGGGTTCGTCGAAGCCCACCGTGTAGCTGCCGGGCGGCACCGCCAGCGAGTAGGTGCCGTCGGCCGCTGTGCTAGCCCAGGTGAGGAAGTTGTCCCTGTAGGCATTGACAAAGACGTGGATGCCAGCCAGCGGCACCCCGCCGGACCCGGTGACGGTGCCGGTGATGTGCAGGGCGAGCGGCATCGTGACGTCGACACCGCCCACGTCAGAGTTCGTCACGACGACCGGGGTGCACGCACTTTGGCCGCTGCTGAAGCCACTGCTCGAGTAGCAGCCACTTGCGTATTGACCGCTGAAGTCGTTGAACGAGACCGTGTAGCTTCCTGCCGGGACTGCCAGCGAGTAGGTGCCGTCGGCAGCGGTGCTGGTGCCGGTCCAGCCGTTGAAGTTGCTCGCGTTGGCGCTGACCCAGATGTTGGCCAGCTGCGTCCCGTCAGGCCCGGTGACGGTGCCGCTGATCTTCAGCCCCTTGGGTATCGTGACGTCGACCCCGCCCACGTCCGAGGTCGTCACGACCACCGCCGTGCAGGTGCCCTGGTCTGTAGTGAACCCGCTGCTCGAGTAGCAGCCGCTGACGTAGTTGGCATTGGGGTCGTTGAACCAGACCGTGTAGCTGCCTGCCGGGACCGTCAGTGAGTAGGTCCCGTCGGGCCCGGTGCTGGCGCCGGCATTGAAGCTACCCGCTTGGGCGTTGACGTTGATATTGGCCAGGGGCGTGCCCTTAGGCCCGGTGACGGTGCCGCTTATCTTCAGGGCAAGCGGCATCGTGACGTCGATACCGTTCACGTCGGAGGTCGCCACAGCCACGGCCGTGCAGGCGCCCTGGTCGGCATCGAAGCCGGTGCTTGAGTAGCACCCGCCGACGTGGCTGCCGCTGCTGTCGGAGAACGAGACCGTGTAACTGCTGTCTGGCAGGACCGTCAGCGAGTAAGTGCCGTCGGACGCGGTGTTAGTGCCGCCGCTGAAGTTGCTGCTGTTGGCACTGACCCAGATGTCCGCTAGCGGTACCCCACCGGGCCCAGTCACTTTGCCGCTGATCTGCAAGCCTAGAGGCATCTGGACGTCGACCCCGGTCACGCCGGAAGTTGTCACGCTCACCGGAGTGCAGTTCCCGTCGGTGTTGAGCCCACTGCTCGAATAGCAACCGCCGACGCCACCGTAGAACTGGACGGTGTAGCTGCCTGGAAGGACCGCTAAGGAGTAGGTCCCGTCGGCTGCGGTGTTGGCCCAATAGGTCCAACCGCCGGCGGAGGCGCTAACGAGAAGGTTCGGCACCGGCGCTCCGTCGGGCCCGGTGACCGTCCCGCTGAGCTGCGGGCCGCTCATCATCTGGACGTCGATGCCGCTCACGGCGGACGTTGTCACGCTCACCGGCGTGCAGTTCTGCTCAGGGCTGAAGCCGCTGGCCGAATAGCAACCGAAGATGTAGGTGTCGGCGTAGTTTGCGTTCTGCCGGGAAAAGTCCAACGTGTAACTGCCGGGCAGGACCGCCAGCGAGTAGGTCCCGTCAGGCCTCGTGCTGCCCCACAGCGTCGTCCCGTCCTGTACCCAGACGTTCGCAGCCGGCGCCCCGTGCGGCCCCGTTACCGTGCCGCTGATCTGCAGGCCGCGCGGCAAGGCGATGTCGAGCCCGGTCAGGGAGGTTGTCACGCTCACCGTCGGGCAGAAGTACTCAGCCGGGGTGAAGCCACTTGTCGAATAGCAACCGTCGACGTACGTACCAGAATTGTCCTGGAAGAACAGCTCGTACTCGCCGGGCGCGAGCGCGAACGAGTAGGTCCCGTCGGTCCTGGTGGTGGCCCAAGTCGACGCGTTCCCGCGAGCCTGGACGTCTATGCCTGCCAGGGGCGTCCCGCCCGGCCCGCTGACGGTCCCGCTGATCTGCACGCCGAGCGGCATCTGGGCGTCGACCCCGCTCACGTCGGAGGTTGTCAGGATGAGCGCGCTGCAGGCGTTCTGGTCTGCGGTGAAGCCGCTAGCCGAGTAGCAGCCGTCGACGTAGGTGGCGGCGTTGTCGTCGAACATCACGTCGTAGGTGCCCGGCAGGACCGCGAGCGAGTACGCCCCCTCGGCTGTGGTGGTCACAGTGCTGAACGCTTCGATGGTGGGGGGCCCGTCGTTGATCGCAATGTTCGACGTGCCCACGCTGATGCCGGCCAGAGGCATCCCGCCGGGCCCGGTGACTGTGCCGGTGATGTGCAGTCCGAGAGGCATCTGCACGTCGACGCCGCTCACGGGGGCGGTTGTGACGCTCACCCCCGTGCAGTCGTAGGGGTCGGCGCTAAAGCCGCTGCCCGTGTAGCAACCGTTGACGTAGGTCGAAGTGTTGTCGTGGAACGAGACGATGTAGCTGCCGGGCGCGACTGTCACCGAGTAGGTGCCGTCGGCCGCGGTACTGGCCCAGGTACTGCCAAAGCCGGAGTTGGCCTCCACGGCGATGCCCGCCAGCGGCGACCCGCCCGGACCGGTGACGGTGCCGGCGATGAACACGCCGGACTGGACCTCGATACCGGTCTGGCGCCCGGTTATCGACGGCTTCGCGGTGTCCCTGGCGCGCACCCACTGGGTCCCGGCGGTGACGAGGGTGACGGCGAAGCTGTGGGAGCCGGCGTCGGAGCTGGTGAAGGTGTAGTCGGCCGGAAGGACCGCGGAGGCGTCAGAGCTCGTGA
>Ga0326727_10019253_pt1 | contig 13758 bp, 33 predicted proteins | sample MB2enrmetagenome_FD_207643 | JGI IMG/M metagenome (GOLD analysis project Ga0326727, IMG submission 207643) | Lab enriched peat soil microbial communities from McLean, Ithaca, NY, United States - MB29MY | ecosystem: Environmental > Terrestrial > Soil > Wetlands > Peat | place: USA: New York... | reverse complement strand
TCTCTGTCAGGGGGCGTGAGCCCCCTTGACGATACCGTATAATGGAGGTTACAAGAATGCTGACACTAGCAACAATGGAAACAGCGGGCATAATCGCAGAACTGGCAACCCTGACCGGGGTGCTGGTCGTGCTGCACGTGACCGCACCGGATGAGGATGTCAAACACATAACAATGGAGGGATGAAACGATGGTTAGACAAACTATTGAAATTGATTGCCCGCCGGGATATCCACGTCCGGGTGATCTGATCGAAGCAGTGATTAAAGATACCGGGCTCCCAACGCGGGAAACCACAAGCCGGTTATTCGGTTGCTGGGAATGGGACTATAATGATGTCCCGGCTGAAATGTGGAAAAAGGTACAGCCAACCCTCAAGGAGCGATTGACAAAACTTTGCAATGATGGCATCTGCCGCTATTGTTCGTGGTGAGAGGGTAATTTGGACTTCGCAGGATAGATATTCAGCGACAAAAAACAGGAGGGAAAAATTATGCAAAAAGTCACAATGGAGATCAACGACGGAACGCTTGCGGACCTGAACGATATCGGCGCGATCATTTCAGCCGATGCACAGAAACGAGGACACACGATCACAATGAGCCCGGAAGATACTATAAACTGGATGCTGGGTGTTATTGCCGGGATGGATGCACGGTATAACGCGATTGTATTCCCGCAGGAGGACTGACCTGCGATGATCGGCGAGTCTTTCGTAGTGCTTATACTCGGCGGGGTGATCGGGTTCGTGGTCGGCTGGTTCAGCGCGGGCGCTCTCCAAATCTGGAAAGATACCCGGAAAAGCGAGGCGGGAAAATGAGCGGCGCGGGAAATCTTGTGACTGACTTTAAACCCGGCGACCGGGTGCGCGGGGTCGTGACCGGGCTGTATCTCGGTGAGGTCATATCCGCGAAGGATGAGATGGTGCAGATCCGCACTCCAAACGGGCTCACGGATCTGTTCCATATCGCATGGCTGGACCTGATCCCCGCTGATGTTGAGGGACGGGCGCGGGTGTGGGTTTGAAAAAATCGGAGGAAAAAACAATGTGTGAAAAACAGATGATGCATGGACAGAAGGATCATCTTTGAGTGAGTGTATTGTTTCGCAGACGGAAAACGGCGATATTTATCTTAATATCGGCGCACAAGGACTGTCGAAAAACGGCGCGTTCCTGCACATGACAATGATTATTACAAGGAAACAAGCGGCGGCATTGGCAGACAGACTCGCTGAAGTACTCAAGATGGTGTGAAAATGCCACCCAAACTTAAAGAATTGTTTGACCTTGATCGCGAGATCCAAGCTACCGAGAAGCACCTGCGGGCGGTAAAAGAGATGCGGGAATGCACGCTCGCGGGGATACTTTCGGCACGGATCGGTGAACAAAACGGGTATCAACTACTCGCAAAAGAGCGGCAGGTCCGCATTCCCGACCCGTTAAAATTCTGCGAAAAGTTTCCGACGCTATTGCCGGGCATCATAAAGATTGAACTGCGCAAAGCGGATCTGGCGCTCGGCAGGGGAGTTGTGGACGGGCTCTGCGATATCCAGCGGACGTATATCTATCGCGTTGAAGAGACGGGGGCGCACGAATGACAGAACAGCCAACAACAGACGAAATGTTCTTGGAAATCTCCAAGATCTTTGCGAAAATGCGAGACGTGATCCAGTCACAAGACGCACAGATCAGGCGAATTGAATTTCGTTTGGATCGACTCGAAAAACAGGCGGGTATAAAATGACGGATGAAAAACTCTTTACCCCCTCCGAAGTCGCCGAGCGCGTCGGGGTCAGCCCGCGCACGGTGTCCCGCTGGTGCCGGTCGGGAAAGATCGGGTCCGTGCTTCTGGGTGAAGGGCGGTATGCCCGGTGGCGGGTTAAGGAATCGCAGTTGAACACGTTTATGGACGAACGGAGTGTAAGCACATGAGCAAACTTACCATGCAGGACATCCAAAATTCCCCGTTTAACCACGAAACGGAAACCGTGGACGTTAAGCAGTTGCGCGGGAAAGACGGGAAGATCGGGACTATGCCAGACAAAGCAGACGACGGCGAGCCGGTGTATTACCTTATCACCGAATCCGAACTGCGGCAGCTCTGCTGGAATGGCGCGGGGTTGACCCAGGAGGAGCAAACGGGTATCGGCCTCCGCATCCATCACCGCCCGATCCGCACGAACAGGCAGCACGCAAGAGCGGCGGGGAGGTTCGCGGTTAAAATCCTGAAAGGGATCGCGCACGGGATCGCAGTGGTTTGCCGTGAAATTATCAAGCTGATTAATGAGAATACAGCGCCGCCGGTCAAGAAAAACGGCGGGAAAAAGGCGGTGAAAAACGATGAGTGATGAAACGGATTTCGAGCCGACCGATGAAGATTGGGCAGCGTATCTCGAATGGTCGAAAGCGTTTGACGCGCAACTCGAACAAGAGGCGGCGGCTATCGAGGCGATGGAACGCGACGCTTACCTGCGGTCGCTCGTTGAAGAGGAGATGGATTGAACATGGGAACAGAAAGGGAAATTGTGGAAAAGGCGCGAGCCTATAAGGATGCACAGACGGCGTACCTCAAAGCACAGCGGGCGTCTAACCGCGCTCTTGCTGATATGCGCCGGGCAAAAGATGATCTGTTGGAAATAATTTAAAAAAAGTGATTAATTTTTTATGCGGGTTTTGGGGATGGGGTATATCCAGCCCAATACCACAACATACAGCAAAGGAATACGCCGCCTTCCGCGATTATGCAGCTTATTGGGAAAGATGGAACGGGCCCAAGTAATATCCATGTGATACCGATGATCGAACAAATACCAAGGAATACATAGAGTGATCCGAGTTTTCTAAAGGTTCCGTCGATCATTTTCATCCCCGCTGTTCCATGATCTCTTTGAGTTTCTTGCCCTCGATATAGAAGTGTTCGCCGAGCGCACCGTCAAGTTCTTTCAGGGCGCTGATCGCTTCGCTCATCTTCTTGTCGTCAACATACGGCGCGAGGGCTTTGAGTTTTTCGCGGATCTGTTCGCGCACGATAGAGGTTTCGCGGGCGCAGAGTCCTGCGAAATTGTAGGGGAATGGGGTTTCTTCGGTCATTCTTCCGCCCCGGTTTTCTCTTTTTCTTTGGTAAATTCGTCAAGGGTTTTGTTGATTGGTCCTTCAATCGAGAACGAAATCCCCATCGAATAACCCATGATCTGCACGGCAGACGGCGCAACTTTGAACTCATCTGCGATGGCAGCGGTTACTGTGCCGCGCAATTCTTCGATCATCTCTTCAATGTCGCCCGAACCCTCTTCTAATACGTCAAGCTGCGGGCAACTGATAATATAATCGGGGTGATCTTTTACACCGGGATTATACTTGATTGATCCTCGTACTTCAACTGGCATTTTCACATCACCTGCTGCTGTTCTGTTACCATCTCTTTGATGATCGCCATCAGAGCGTTGATGGTTTCCTGCTGCTTTTCGACCTGCTGTTCTAACCCTTTTGCCAGTCCCTTGTAAAAGGTTCCGGCAGCGCGTTCATACTCGCGCTTTTCCATTTCTTCTGCGAGCATTTTTCAATTCACCTGAATGAATCGTTTAACATGTTTCCTATATCGTCATCGCCGTCGCTTTTCGTCGAGGGCTCGGATCGGTCGGACTTCTTTGCGATACACTTTTTCGGGCTGACTTCGACTTTCATTTTCATTAGGGGGGTACACTCCCGCCGCTTCCAGCAATCGTAACAGTCGTTTTCGGTCATGTTATCACCAATATATAATGAGGAACGGCAAAAGGATCATGCCTGAAATTACTCCAACCCCAAAAATTACAATGGCATTTAAAATTAAATCTTTGCGGCTTGGTCGGATTATTCTTTGAATTACTATATCCCCGTCATCAAGTTTTCGTAGGTGGATGGCGCACATATCCATCTCATATTTTTTTCCATCGGTTCTTAATATTGTCCAAAATTCTTTCATTCTTTTGTCACCTTCTTTTTCTTTGGTTTGAATAACAGATAGAGCCCGGCAACCACAACCACGCCCACCGCATACCACTCGTAATCCCACAATAGGGTTAGCGGGTCGCTGGCACGGGTTTTTAGGGCGGTTGCCGCGTAAAGCGTGCTGTTGCCCGTCGCGTATGCTTTTGCCGCAGAATCGCCCGCTGCCGACCAGTCTTTTGCGTTCATGGATATTTCTGCCTGATTGAGCAGGTTAAGCGATTGCTGGTACTGGTCGCTGACATTCGAGAGCCCCGGATAATCCGCCGTGCTGTTGTTGCCCGCGAACCATCCCAAGATCATCGCCGTCTGGTTAATGGGTTTCTCGGCGATTTCGATATCGGTCTGCACCTGATCGCGGTGGATCGCGTCCTCCGCTTCGGTGATTTCCTGATCGATTTCCTGCGCCCGCCCGACTGCCGATTCATATTCGGAGGGTTGGAGGGTTTGAAGATACGCGATGCCGTTCTGCGCCATTGTATAGAGCGTGGCGGGAGTCGATCCGCTGGATTCGTTCGCGTTCTGGATATCGGTTTTGAGCGTGGCGAGTTCTTTCTGTTCCTGCACGGTAATGTAACTGATATCCGCGCCGTTGATGTCGAGCGTATAGAAATCCTGCGTTGAGCCTGCGATAACCTGGTTGTTTTTGTCGTATTCGCTGACCCGTAAAAGGATAACGTTCTGCGATGAACTGACGTTCGGCGCGAGCCCCCAGAGCGTGACGTTGATATGCTCCCGCGTGCCGAGCGGATACGCCAGCACCCAGCCGGGCAGGTATAACTCGGTGTCGGTTGCCGGGACTTGCTGCCCGTTTACCTCATCCAGTTCGAGCGAATGCGTCCATTGTGCGCTGGTAAGTGCGGTGGAAAGCACGATGGAATTATCGGGGTTTTCGGTGTAAAGGTTGTAGGGCGTCGGGTCAATTGAGAGCGAGATTGAGATCGGTTGGTTCACCATAACGCTGCCGTTCGGCGTGATCTGGATGTCGTTTATTGACATTGCGTGAACAGGCACGACGATACCGCATAGTATGAGTACTGCTATAAACGCGAGGCAAAGTCCCGTGAGTCCTGTCGAATTTTTGGTTTCTTTTTCGTTTTTATATTCCAAAATAATGAGAAAACCAATGAGAACACCGCATAACCATATAGCATTCCAAAGACCGGATATTGCGATAAATGTACCAAAAAAGATTACCCAAACGACGCCCATCATCGCCATAAATAAACGATTTCCTTTAAAAAGTTCGCTCATACTAAATCCCTTTCTGGACCGTATCTCCCGATAACAAAACCGCCGGTTATCATTAATGCAAAGAACACAATTACCACACTCATTTCGGATTTTGCGATTCCCCCTGCTATTATACCCCCAAGTAATCCGAGATAACATACAAAGAGAAATGGTGGGGTTGGTGATTTGTAATTCATTCGGTCGCCAGCTCCTGTTGCAGATCGCTTTCGACAATGCCCCGCACCAGTTCCTGTAACAGTTCGTTTTTCTGCGGGGCGGAGAGTTCTTTCCAGTGGGATTTAACAAGATTTATGTGGTTTTCGGGTTTGTGATATTCCCCGCCGATAGAATCCCAGTACTGTAACCAGTCAGCTTTTGCTTCGCCCGTGAGATCGCCGCGGCCTTTGTTGATCGGTATCCACGGACCTGATTTGTGGATGCCTTCGGTATCGGCTTTTGAATCGAAGCATTTGTTCATTTCGTCCAGCGAACCCCAAAGAGCGTACCGGCGTTCGTCAAGGTTCTGCCGCACCAGATCGTCAAAGAGGCAGGAACGGAGCAGGAACGCGTCGAGAATGGTAATATCGTGCGGGAACGTGACACGGAGATGAACGTGTCCTTTTGACGACCGGCGATATACCACGTTTACGGGGCATTCTAACTTTGCTTCAAGTTTGACAATCTGTTCGCGGATTAATCCGAGCGTGATACCCGGCTTTTCGTCTTTTGGTGTATCTTTCTGGTCGCGCAGGAAATACTCAAACCATGTGTCAACGTCAACGGTACAGAACCGCCCGATGATCTTGTTTTGGAACAAGCCGGTCATAACTGTTCCTGATAATCCCTGCTTATTCCCGGTCGCGGTGTCTGTCGTTGGTAGGTGTCGGGGGTAAACGCGCCCGGTCCCATGCGGTTTACGTGCGTGAGGATGTCGCCTTCGATAAGCCGGGTAAGCTCTCCGAGGGTGTCGATAACGACATGATGTTCCTTTACTAGAGCTGCCCTTTCCAATGCTGCCGCACGAACTTTCCATATCGTTGCCTCGACAAATTCGGGCGCATACTTGCTCATCAAAAGCAATTCTACGCGCCATAAAAAGGGGGGTTCGTATGGATTCTCCACACTTTCAATCTGTTCGAGCGGTTCTGGTTCTGTGAAATCTACTATATGTTCGTTTGGTTCTAGGTTTCCTATCGGCATTATGATCACTCTGGGGATTGTGACGTGACGGGTATTCCCATTTCAGTACATACGTTCGATAGTTTGTTTACCAACACAATGTATTCTGGTTCGGTAAGATGCTTTAAAATCAATGAGAGCGAGTGCCTTTCGGGAGTTGCCCCTTCCTTTTTTTCATCTTCTGTAAGAGGCCACGGCGGAAATTCTATGTTATGATCCATAATTGCGTACTTTTTTGCCATGATCATACCTCAATATACGGGCGGGGGATTATATCGATCGTACCCTTCTCTCGCCATAAATTCCGGGTTTTCAATTTTTTCAGTACCGATTTTTATGTGTTCCGACCAGTCCTCTACATCAACGCGGTTGGCTTCCCGTATGTTCGTCCCAGGAATCTTTTTTGAGACAATGCGATACCCGATGCTCTTGACGATGGCAAAAATATCCTCCACACGGGCGAGATCGTCGCGGACAAAATAAATTAAATCTACGAGTGCGTAGTTTTTGCGATCTCCTTTATCCTGAATCCAACCATAGATAGTTATTCTCTGCATTTTTATACCCCCACACACGCGGTTAATTGTGTCATTTCTTCTTGTGAGAGATAACACTTCCCACCATAATAAGTGTTTATGATCTCGGTGAAATGCTGCTTCCAATATTCACGATTAAAATTTGTTTTTGAGTGGCACGATTTACAAAGTGGTACAAAAAGTGGTATAGAACTGTCGCAACACGTTTTTTTATTAAATGTCACATGGTGAATGTGAAGTTTTCTTCCATTTTGAGGAGTCCCGCATTCCACACATCGGTAATCAAAGAATGCCCGAACCCTCTCTTTAAATTCACGAGTGAAACGCGGGCAGTAAGGTTCAAATGAGATCCCCCCCTGCCAATTTGGGTGATCTTCACCCGATAGCATTGCATGGCTTAATCTTTTTTGTATGATTTCTGGGGGTTGGTGTTTCCCCAACCAGAATTTAACCGGGTTCGCTTTACGGGAGATACTCATTTTTTCTTTTGTTGCTTCTGAATGGTGTTTTCCTGTCATTGGACCTATTTTACCCATCCCTGCCAAAGATAGTTTGTGCCTTGTTTCTTCCGATATTGGAGGACGACGTTTATTCGCTTCACTTATTTTACGTCTTGCTTCTTCAGATTGTGGTTTGCCGTAATGTGGGTTTTTTTCCCCGCAAAACTTACCTTTTCGCGCTTCGCTAAGTTTACGTTTTGTTTCTTCTGAAAGGTGCATACCTTTTTTGATGAATGGCATAAAATCTCATTCGTCCTTTTTCGGAACTTTAAAGACTTTCCCGCACCGGCACTTGTAATCGCCTACGAGTTTGCGCTTCCAGATTTGAGATGCCCCGCAGTAAGGGCATCGGTGATCCAGTTTCTTGCGCTTGTAAAACTTGGTTTTCATAACTACAAATATAATTTATTTTTATTTATACCTTCCGAAATCATCCCCACTTCGGGTTAAGCGAGAGCGTGTCTTTCATCTTCTCGCGGGTATAGAACAGTTGCCCGATCTCCCATGCGTTCAGGATGAGTTGCGGGTTTACCAGATCCTGTAACGAGAGCGGGAACGGCGATTGCTCGATATACACCATGATCTGATGTTTCTCTTCGCAGTTGTCCAGCGGGCAGGGTTCGGTCGGCCTGAAACACTCCATTTCGGGAGAATACTCGCAATGGTATTTTACCGGGCGGTAAATGTAATCGGTTTTGTCGCGCCACCGTTTGTCGTTGCTTCCCAGATCCTGCGCGTCCCAGACAACATCCCACCCGTTCTTTCTCCGTTGGTTGAGGCATTTTTCAACGTAGGTTATGATCTTGCCCTGCCGCCCCGCCGAGTTCATCAGCCCGGATACTTCGGTTAATCCGATAATCGCGCCATATTCGGGATCGCCTTCTTCAACGTCAAGCCAGAGGTCAAAGATTTCCTGCGAGGTCATGTATTTCGACCACGATGGTTTTCCGGGATCGGCACCGGGATACCGGGTATGGAAGTTGGTGATCACCATCCGGTCTTTCTGCACGAACTCCTGATAGAGCAGGTGGACATTGGTTGTGGTCTTGCCGTTGCCGCACGCGGATGGGTGAATGGTGAGTTTTGAAGTGTTTGCCGCGTCCTGAAAGGTTTTGCCGATAATTCCAATAACGGTCATTTAAAACCACTCCGCTAACTTGCCCTGCTCCTGCGCTTTCTTGATCCTCCGCTCCGCCGCCTCGAAATATACCCGCTCTTTTTCAAAGCCGATGAATCGCCTATTTAATTGGATTGCCGCGATAAGAGAGGGGGCAGAACCAAAGAACGGATCGCAGATAATATCATTCTCATTGGAATATTTTTCAAGAATCCAGCGCATGAGCGGGAGGGGTTTCTGCGTCGGATGAATGCGCTCCTCTTTGTGTGCCATATCTTCCTGCAGCATTCCGTTCCATTTCCATTTGAAGATACGGACTGCAGTATCAAAAGAAGTCCATGCAAGTTCAGCATCGGCAAAGTTTCCAGTATTATCTTTATCCCATATTACCCAACATGGGGATGGGGGAAGTTCAAAATAGTTCCCGCCAAAAATAATCTGGTTCTTTGAGATCCGGAACATTTCATTAAAATATTCTTTTGTTGGTGGGGCGGAATCGTCGAATAGAAGATAATTTGTAGGCTCTATACAATTTGCCCCGCCGATTTTCCCAAACGGTTTTGCCCCGCCGATCCTGATCCCATACGGCGGATCGGTCAGTACCAGATCCACCGACTTATCCGACATCTGCCGCATCCCTTCCAGACAGTCCATGCAGTAGATCCGGTTCAGCTCAAGCGTCATCGCATCATCGCCTTCATCATCGGGTCCGACTTCTCATTGTCCTGCATCGACACCTGAAACGACCGCACCATTTCGACCAATTCCTGCCGCCCCTGCCGTTCGAGGGATACCATCAGCTCGTTAAGTTTCTGTTTGGATGCCGTTATCGCGGGGGTGAGGTAGGGATGCCGTTCGAGAGTTTCCTTGAATATCTTCAGGAAATACTGGTCGCGGAACTCATCAAGGGTTGCGAACCGGAAAAAGGGATGGTTGATCTCGGTGAACATCGAGCCCGCGAACAGCTCTTCGGTCAGCACGACACCCATCGTTTCCCCTTCGATGTTGTCCCATTGGAGCCCCGTCTGTTCGTCGATGTTTTTATCGGAAAACGCGGTCGAATGGATAGCGTCAAGGAACTCTTTGTATTTGTTGGACTGCGGTTTTTTAGAATCTTTTTTCGGCGCGACTTTTCCCATGTCCGTTGTGCCGAACGCCGCGAGTCCTGTCGGTTTTGCCGGGTCGGGTGACATGTTTTTACCTCACAGTTTCCCCATTGCGGCGAGGATAAGCGTCACGACAAGCCCGAACGCGGCAATCATCCCGATAACCATAATGGCAAAGGTTTTCCAATCTTCCGGGGGTTTCGGGCGCGTGAATATCTTTTCGGCGATGGGCGCGTTCGATTGCGCGGTATAATACGAGCTCATTACCCCGCATTGGTAGATGCAGGACTGCCAGACGACCGCCTTAACTTCTTTCTGGATTTTCGCCCAATCCGGGATAAAGTAATAGGCTTTGGGGTGCAGGGCACAGAAGTCAAGGGCTTTCTGGACTTTCTTTTTCAGGTCGGGATCATACTCTTCGGTATGCGTAAGTTCAAGGAATATCTTTAGAAACTCCTTTGAAACCTTCGCGCCTTTGTAGATTTTTGCCGCCGCCGAGTCCTCGCTTTCGTCTTTTTTCTGCACTTTTTCGGCGGGTTTTGCCGCATCGGTTTTCTGTTCGAGCGGGGTTACGGGGTCGGATAACGCGAGAAAAACATCGTCTGCCTCCGTAAGTTCTTCGTATTTTGCGTCGATGTAATTCTGCCGGGCGCGGTTGATCTCCTTGAAATTCTCATCGATTTCATACGCGAGATCGGGGTACTGGTCGAGGATATCGCCCATCTGGGTGCAGTCCCGGAGATCGAAATCGACTTCAAGCGTCATCCCGCCGTCCATGATCTTCGGCGGAATGTTCGGGTTGATCATAAACGCGAGCTTGGTTTCCTCGCCGAATACCCGCAGGGTTTTTGACTTTACGATAAGCTTGATATCCCGCTGCCCACGATCCGGCACCATCGCGCTCCTGATAAAAAGACCGTGGTCGAATACGCGGATACGATACCGTACTTCAGGTACTGCAAAAGGGTTAAGTCCCATTTCAACTCACGTCCGGCGTGTCCCTCTTTTCTAAATACTGGTGCCAGTCCGATCCCGGAAGTTTCAGGGAGAACCAAAATACGATCATCATGGCGGCGGCGACGAAAGGCGCGACGTAATCCCCGCGAATTGAGGATACGATCATCATCACGATCATAATGCCATAACAGTACATGTCCCAGACGACGCCCGCGAAAAACGCATTGGCTTCTTTGAGGTTCTTTTCAGGACCGGGTTTTGCTTCCGACATCACGGCATAACTCCCGCCGCGCCAGTCAAGGCAGATCCGTTTGATATCCATTCCCTCGACTTTGGCGACCAGGACATGCGCCCATTCATGCCCTAATGTCTGGACGAGCATCATCACCAGCGCGACGGACAGCCAGAGCCAGAGCCCCGCCGCGATACTCACAACCGATGCAAGCCCGAAAAGGGCGATCATTACCATGTAGCCGTTCGTTACATAAACTTTCATTCTTGATTACACCTTCTGCGGGAATACTGCCACCGGCAGTAAATGACAAAGATTAAACAGGTTAAAATGATTCCGAAAATAAATTACCGGGCCTGCCAAACCCCAATCCCGGTAAAAAACATCGACTGCGCTTAAATTGGGGGGATAAGGCGGGAATATTTTAACTCCCGTAAAATCGGAGGGGATCATTATGGGTTCACCGGTAGAACATCTTTGATCTGTTCATAGGTAACGCCGTATCTCTGGATGAGGTACTTGATGTGTTTTACGGGGGCATCGTTGCCGACTGAAATGACTTTGGACTGCTCGCGTTCTTTGGTAACGCGATGCTTCCATGCTTCCGAATGATCTTTCGGTCGCATTTCCTGGACTGTGGTTTCGATTCTCATTTTAAGTATCCTCCCTTTTTAAAGGCAAGGAAATGGGGGGCGACAAAGAAGAACGCGTATATCAAGAACGGCACTTCCGTTATCAGGGTTTTTCCGGGAACGTTTGTCTGGATGAACATGACCAAAGCGTAAAGGGATACCATTGACGCGACGATCAGGAACACGCCGAGTTTTCGGATCATCCCGACGATGATGCAGGCCATGATAACGAACAGATACCACCACTGGACGAGCAACGCGGTCATCTGGTTGTAGATTGAGGTATCCGCGCCCGTGGATGCGGTGCTGCACCCACTATCGGTTGCGGAATACAGGCAGAACGTGTGTGTTTCGTTGCTCGGCAGTCCCGAAAGGTCAAAGAGGTGTGCGCTGCCGTCAAAGTTCGGGATAAACCAACCGTCAAGCGATGCGTTTGTTGCCGTGATCGCGTTCGACCACGACCACGTAATAAACGTCGATCCGATACTCGACGCGTTTACGCTTAAAGTTGCCGAGGCCGGGATTACCAGTACGAACATCGCCAGCGCGAACAGGATTAAGCCGAGGGTTTTATGTTTTAGGTCAATCATAGGTCACGTTCCCGATAAACTGCCATGTTCCGTATCCGAGGATCGTTGCCGGGTTCGCGTAGTTTGTCGTCATAGCCGTCGATCCAACCGGCAATTCGCTTCCCGGAATGGTGAAATCGAGTTCCGCGTTTGTTGCGGTTCCTACATTGGTTACGATGGCATTTGATCCTGTGGCGCCGGTAAAGGTGTTGTTGACCGCGACCTGCCCCGCCGGTCCCGTTGGCCCGGTCGCGCCTGTTGCGCCAGTCGGTCCCTGCGGTCCTGCGGTCATGTTGGGCGTCTGGTTCATCAACCCGGTCGCTCCCTGCGGACCAAGGAATAATACCGCGCTTCCCCACGTTGATCCGCCATCGGACGACGTGCGGAAATATTTGTCACCCGCGAGAGGCGCCCCGTGCCACGCCACCCCGTCTGCCGAATATTCAAACAGCACCTGGATTCCGGTTGCCGTGACATAGCTGACATTGGTATAATATAAATTGTTCCCGCCCATGCCCTGCTGCCGGAGCTGTTCGATGGTGACGGCTGACGCTGGAATTATCATTAGTGCCAAGGTAAATACCGCCATAACAATAATGAGAATCCCATTTCGCACATCAATCCCCTCGCGCAATCTCGATCCCGATAAGGATAAGCGTCGCTATGCAGGGTATCCCGAATATCGCCCAGAGCCAGAATGGGACAAGGGCGTTCTGTCCGACGCCGAGAATTGTACCCATTAAAGCCCCGAACTGTGAGATCGCGGATGCAATACTTGCACCTGCCGCAAGGATGGCGTCAATGAATGGTATTCCCGTATGGAAATTCGCCGAGGCTGTTGTAAGAAGGATCGGGGCTATGATGTTCGTCACGACAAACCCGTTGGCGTTCGCCGTTATTCCTGCGAACCCGGTGCTTGACGATAGGGACGACGGCTGTGCTGGGAAATTAACCGCGTTTGCCAGATTGACCGTGAACGTCGCACTTGATCCGCCGTTCACATTAACTGTCAGGGTATTCGCCGATGGGGAATAAATCGTTTCGATGCTTGTAACCGTGCTGGGGTAGTAATAACTCCCGGAAAGAAGCTGATATGCGTTACCTGTATAGACACCGTTGACATACTGGACGTATAGCCCGGTGGTCGTGACCTGTACCTGTAAATCGCCCGTCCCGAAATTATTTACATCAACATCAAAATTCGCGTTGACCGAATCTTGGACATTATAGACAACATCGTATAATCCTGCGCTGTTCGGCTGGACGTTCTGCACCCAGAAATGGCTTGAAGTCAGGGGGATGTTGCCAGTCAGTTTATACCCGACACCATCAACCTGCGTCCACGGGTTAAAAATCGAGCCGCCTAATACACCGTAATTCAGGACTGATGCGTTATACCCGGAACTATTGGTAAAATCCTCGATATAGATCAGGTTCGCATTTCCCGAATTGGATGCCCCGATTGAAGGATACATCTGCCCGTTTATGGTAGAACTCGGTGAGGCGAGACTGCCGACGTTCGCAAGGGTAAGCGTTCCTGCCGCCGCTTCGTTAAAGATTCCTGTTATCGCTGTTGTTGCCGCGAAAAATATGAGGATGTACAGGAATAACTGTTCTCTGTGCATCTTGGAATCATCCCCGCCCGAACAGGATGGCTATTGCCACAGCAACGAAAACGAACGCGGCAACCCAGATGAAACTAATGAGCCC
>Ga0326727_10019252_pt1 | contig 13760 bp, 7 predicted proteins | sample MB2enrmetagenome_FD_207643 | JGI IMG/M metagenome (GOLD analysis project Ga0326727, IMG submission 207643) | Lab enriched peat soil microbial communities from McLean, Ithaca, NY, United States - MB29MY | ecosystem: Environmental > Terrestrial > Soil > Wetlands > Peat | place: USA: New York... | reverse complement strand
TTCGGCGCTCAGCCGCACCACGTGCTTCTTGACCCCAGTCCCCGACATGACCGCCCCCTGGCAAACCAAACCGACGGCGCCAGGGAATCACGATGGCCTTTCAAATTCAATGACGCGAGGTAGTAGACCCTTGGTGGGCATGGGCCGCGAAGCGGACCGATGCGCAATGCCCCGGCCAGTGTTCCCACTCCGACGGATAGTGCCGTCGGGCCGGACCACGAGCCCGTGATCTGGTGTTCCGAGTCACGTGACGGGGCGGATGCATCTGCCGCGATCGGAACATTAGAACTTCTTAATCGGAATCCCATGCTTGCGCAGCGCATAGCCAATCTGCCGCGGCGTCAAATTCAGCATCCGCGCCGCCTTGGCCTGCACCCAGCCCGACTTCTCCATCGCCTCCAGCAGTTCTTCGTGCTCCGACTTTTCATCGGCGCGCGAGGCCTTGCAAGTGGCAGCCGATGGGCAAGCCTCCTGCGGCCCGCAACTCGCGGCCGGGAGGGCGGGCGGAGCCGCCGCGGCGGCAGGGGCTGGCCCGTTCCGCCACAGCACCGCCGACAGGCAGCCGTCATTGCGGCAGGCAAAGTCGCGATCGGCGATCATCTGCCCCCGCGTCAGTGTCGCCGTACGCCGCACACAGTTCTCCAGCTCGCGGACATTGCCCGGGAAATAACATTGCTGCAGCACTGCCAGCGAGCCTGGAGCAAACGAAAGGCTGGTCTTGTTGTCGGCGTTGAACCGCCGCAGGAATTCCTGTGCCAGCAACGGAATATCGCCGCGCCGTTCGCGCAGCGGCGGCAGGAAGATCGGCACCACCGACAACCGGTAATACAGATCGGCGCGGAACGTGCCTTTGGTCACCGCCTCTTCCAGGTTGCGGTTGGTGGCGCTGACCAGCCGCACATTCACCTTCAGCGTGCGCGTGCCGCCGACCCGTTCGAATTCGCCTTCCTGCAGCACCCGCAGCAGCTTGGCCTGGAACGAGCCGGAAATCTCGCCGATCTCGTCGAGAAACAGCGTGCCGCCATCGGCAAGTTCGAAACGCCCCTTGCGTTGCGCCAGCGCCCCGGTGAAGGAGCCTTTTTCATGGCCGAACAACTCGGATTCCAGCACGCTCTCGGGCAAGGCGGCGCAGTTCAGCTTGATGAACGGCCCGGCCCGCCGCGGCGAGCCTTCGTGCAGGGCCTGGGCGAACAATTCCTTGCCGGTGCCCGACTCGCCGCGCAGCAGGACCGACGAGGAACTGCGCGCCACCAGATGCACCTTCTCCAGCACCGCGCGCAGCGCCTCGCTTTCGCCCACGATCGGCGACGAGCCGGAGCGCCGGAGCTGTGCGGCCAGGCTCTCGCGTTCCTTTTCCAGCCGCCGCTGGTCTTCCAGCATGCGCTCGCGGTCGCGCATCACCAGCCGGTGCAGGCGCACGGTCTGGCCGATCAGGTTGGCCGCCATTTTCAGGAAACGCACATCCTCGTCGGTGCGCATGTCGCCCAGGTTTGCCCAGCGGCGGTCGATGGCAATGGCGCCGATCACCCGGGTGCGGTCGCGGATGGGCACGCCGATGAAAGCGACGTTCTGTCCCTCGCCCCACAGGCCGCGGTTGCATTGCTGGAATGTCGGGTCGCGGGTGACGTTTTCCACCACCACCGGCATTTCGGTCACCACGATCTGCCCGACCACCTTTTCCGGCAGCGCGTCGAAGTAGCGCCGTGCCCCTTCCGGGTCGAGCGAGGCCGACACCACCGTTTCCGCGTCCCCGGAATCGTCGAGAATGGCGATCACGCCGTGCGACATGTCGAGAAAACTGTGCAGCACATGCAGTGTGCTGGACAACACTTCATACAGGCTGCCGGGGCCGCACAAGATCTTGGAGATCTCGTAGATGCCATACAGCGCCAGGTCGGCCCGCGGCAGTGGCCGCTCGCTACGGTCGAACGCGGCCGTTGATCGCAGGGAGCCCATGTGTCGTTCCCAAGGGTCACGAGGTGGCGGAATGTCCACCTCGCGCGTCTGTGACGCGACAATGGAACGATAGCGATATGGCAGCGTAACGGGCAACGGCAATCGTGCGACGAAACATGACAAATCCGACAATAAGCAGCTTTGGCCCGTCGTTTGCTTCGCCGCCCCGTCGACCGCAGTTCCGGGGAGGTCCACGTGCGTGTGTATCGCCGTTCCGTCCTGCCGGCCCTGGACTCGCCCATCGTCGTGCTGGGCACCGACGAGGTCGCCTCCGCGGTGGCGCACGCTTTGTTCCTTGGGGGATGGCCGGTGGTGATGGCCCGGGATGCTAAAATTCCGGTGCTGCGCCGGCGCATGGCGTTCGACGACGCGCTCGAACAAGGCGAGATGGACCTGGCCGGAGTACGGGCGCGTGGCGCCGACACGATGCTCGGCGTGATACAATTGCTACAATCGGCCGACGTTGTGCCGGTTACCGACATTCCACCCGACGATCTTCTTTGTCTCGGCCTGGTGCGCGGCGTGGTCGATGCCCGGATGCGCCGGCACGAGCCCAAAGCCGATCTGCGGGCGGTGGCGGGGTTCTCGGTCGGCCTGGGCCCGGGCTTCGCCACCGGCGAGAACGTGCATCTCGCCATCGAGACCGCGCCCGAACTGCCCGTGCGCATTGTCCGCGACGGCCCGACGCTGGCGCCGCATGGCCGTTCCGAGCCGGTCGGCGGTGCCGGCGGCGAGCGTTTCGGGCGTGCCCGCTGGTGGGGCACCTGGCTGACGCCGCATGCCATCGGCGACGCGGTTACAGCCGGGGCCGTGGTCGGCAGTTGCGTCGGCACGAAGCTGCGTGCCCCGCTGTCCGGGCGCCTGCGCGGGCTGGTGCGCGACGGCGCGCTGGTGCCGGCCGGCACCAAACTGCTGGAAGTGGACCCGCGCGGCGATGCGGGCCAATGGGCGGGCATTCCCCCGCGCGCCGCCCGCATCGCCGAGGTCACGCTGGCAGCCGTTCACGAGCTTGAGTCGCGGGCAGGCGAAGCGCGGGAGACAGTGGCGGGAATGTCGCGGCGTATGACGTGACCCCGCCGGGGCGTAACCCCGGACTCCACCAGAGGGCTTTGCCCCCTGGACCCCCAAAAGGGGCTATAAGCCCCTTGACCCCTTACTTAAGGAATGGGGTCAAGGGGACCACCGTTCCCTTGCGGGTCCAGGGCAGCGCCCTGGCCCTATTTATCTTTTTCTACGCCCTGTAACGGCGAGAAACCGCCTCTCCTACGCCCGCCTGTGCGCGCGCCCACGCAGCGATCGTATCCGCGCAGGTCGGCAGCACGGGCGACGGCGCGCCCAGGAAGCTTTCCCACTCCTCGCGCAACCCGGCGCGCACCGCCACCAGCACCGGAATGCCGGATAGCAGCGCCTCGGTGATCTCGGCGCGCATACCGCCCCCCAGCGCCTCCTGCTTGCCGAAACGGCTGACGACCAGCAGGTCCGGCCGCGCCTGCACCGCTTCGCGCAGGGCCTGGCCGGCGCGTGCCAGCGCATCGCCGTCCAGCGTGCAGCCTTGCGCCTCGTGGCCGAGCGGCTCGTCCAGCCGGATCCAGTCGCCACTGGCCAGCACCAGCAGATTCATCTCGCGCCGGCCCGGTCCGGTCGCCGGCCCGAACACCTGCAGCAGACCGCCGACGCGCATGCCGGCGTGCCGCAGCGCGGCGACCGCCACGGCCATCGCCGCGTCGGCATCATCGCCGCTGTCGAACACCACCGCGGCGGTGCATGGGGGACTGGCAAAAGCGCCGATATCGTTCTGCATGGCGGCATCATAGGCGATAGCTGCAACACATGGTAACATATTTTCACTCTTTCTGTGCCGCTCGCGTCATTGTGCGGCCTGGGCGTGCAGCGCCAGCAACTCGGGCGGGGTGACCGGCCGCTTCACCCGGCCGGCATGCGCGCGCACGCGACCGACAAGGTCGGCGACGACCTCCTCGGGTGGCGTCACGCCGACCCGCAGCAGCGCCTCGCGCACGGCTGCCGAGCCGGAATGCTTGCCCAGCACCAGGCGCCGCTCGCGGCCGAACAGCACCGGGTCCATCGCCTCGTAGGTCGCCGGGTCGCGCAGCAGGCCGCTGACATGGATGCCGGATTCATGGGTGAACGCCACCTCGCCGACGATCGGCTGGGCCGGCGGGATGCTGCGCCGGGCGGCCCGCGCCACCAGGTCGGCCAGGCCGGCCAGGTGAGCGAGGATGATTCGGCTGGTGGCCAGCCGCAGCCGCGGCAACGCCGCCGCCACCTGTTCCAGGGCGGCATTGCCGGCGCGCTCGCCGAGCCCCAGCACGCACACGCTGGCCTGGGTGGCGCCGCCGCGCAAGGCGGCCAGCGTGTTGGCGGTGGCCAGGCCGAGATCGTCGTGGCCGTGGAACTCCAGGGCCAGATCCGTTCCGGCGCGCAGGCGCTGCAGGGCCGCCTCGGTGGCAAACGGGTCGAGCACGCCCAGCGTGTCGGCATAGCGGAAGCGCCAGGCGCCGGCGGCGGCGGCGGCGTCCAGCACGCGGGGCAGGAAGTCGGGGTCGGCGCGGCTGGAATCCTCGCCGCCGACGGCCACGGTCAGGCCGCGGTCGCACGCATAGGGCACCACGCGGGCGATGCGTGCCAGCACCTCCGCCGGCCCGCCGCGCATTTTGGCGGCAATCTGCCGCGGCGAGGTGGGCACCGACAGGTTGGCATGGCGCACGCCGGCGCGCAGCGCCGCGTCCACGTCGGCTTCCGTCATCCGGCACCAGGCGGCGACGCGGGCGTGCCGGCTGGCCTGCACGGCGGCCTGGATCGCCTCGATCTCCTCGCCGCCCATCACCGGCGTGCCGGCTTCGATTTCATCGACCCCGGCGGCGTCGAGGGCCGCGGCGATGGCGGCTTTCTCGGCCACCGTGAAGGCCACGCCCGGCGCCTGTTCGCCGTCGCGCAGGGTGGTGTCGTTAATGGCGCAAGCGGGCAGGGCGGTCTGGCTCATGGCGACATTCCGGTGCGGGGGAGTCGGCAGCCTGATTTATTAAGCAAACGCCGCGCCACTGGCGGTGCCGGGCCGGTGGCGTCCTGCCGGGCCAGACGGTGTCCGGTTTCCGACAGGGGGCAACCCGCCATCGGTGCCGATAAAAAGCAGATAAGCCAGGCCAGGGGCGCTACCCCTGGACCCCGCAAGGGGACAGTGGTCCCCTTGACCCCATTCCTTAAGTAAGGGGTCCAGGGGCTTTGCCCCTGGTGGAGGTCCAGGAGGCGAAGCCTCCTGGTGGGGTCCGGGGCAACGCCCCGCCGGCTCGGTTGCCTACACCTGGATCATCTGTCATATCCCCGGACCGACGCGGTCCCGCTGCCGCGCCATACGGCCGCGTGCGCCTTCATTCTGGGCGGCCGAAGCTTGGGGAGATGTTCCGGATGATTGTCGCCTACCCTCTGATCCTGGCCGCCGGGCTGCTGGCGCTGTACTACGGGTACAGTACCGGCAAGCAGGTACTGGCTGCCGACGCGGGCTCCTCGCGCATGCAGGAGATTTCCGCCGCCGTGCAGGTCGGCGCTCGCGCCTACCTCAACCGCCAATATACGACCATCGGTATCGTCGGACTGGTGATTCTCGGCGTGCTGTGGCTGACGCTCGGTCACAAGGCCGCTATCGGCTTCCTGATCGGCGCGCTGCTGTCGGGCACGGCGGGCTATGTGGGCATGAACGTCTCGGTGCGCGCCAATGTGCGCACGGCGCAGGCGTCGCGGACCGGGCTGGCGGAAGGGCTGGACATCGCCTTCAAGTCGGGCGCCATCACCGGCCTGCTGGTGGTTGGGCTCGGCCTGCTGGGGGTCGGCGGCTACTATATCGCGCTGCGCCTGCTGGACGTGCCGCTGAACGACATCATGTCGGCACTGGTCGCGCTGTCGTTCGGCGGCTCGCTGATCTCCATCTTCGCCCGGCTTGGCGGCGGCATCTTCACCAAGGGCGCCGACGTGGGTGCCGACCTGGTGGGCAAGGTGGAAGCCGGCATTCCCGAGGATGACCCCCGCAACCCCGCCGTCATCGCCGACAATGTGGGCGACAACGTGGGTGACTGCGCCGGCATGGCCGCCGACCTGTTCGAAACCTACGCAGTGACCATCGTCGCCACCATCCTGCTCGGCAACATCTTCTTCGCCGCCGGCGAGGTGCGCGACGCCATGCTGCTGCTGCCGCTGCTGATCGGCGCCGCCTGTATCGTCACCTCGGTCATCGGCGTCCGCTTCGTCAAGCTCGGCGCTTCCAACAACATCATGGGCGCGCTCTATAAGGGCCTGATCGTCACCGGCCTGCTGAGCACGGCTGCCATTGCCGTGGTCATCGCCCTGGTGGCCGGCATCACCGCGCCGATCGCGGTGGGCGCCGCCGGTGCCAGCACCTCCGGCCTGGCGCTGTTCGAATGCGCGCTGGTGGGCCTGGGCGTGACAGGGCTGATCGTGTGGATTACCGAATACTACACCTCCACCGAGTTCCGTCCGGTGCGCAGCATCGCGCTGGCCTCCACCACCGGGCACGGCACCAACGTCATCCAGGGCCTGGCGATTTCGCTGGAATCGACGGCGCTGCCGGTGCTGGTGATCAGCGCGGGCATCATCCTGTCCTACCTGGCGGCCGGGCTCTACGGCATTTCGATTGCGGCGACGACCATGCTGTCGCTGGCCGGCGTCATCGTGGCGCTGGACGCCTACGGGCCGGTGACCGACAATGCCGGCGGCATCGCCGAAATGGCCGGGCTGCCGCCCGAAGTGCGCAAGATCACCGACGCGCTGGACGCGGTGGGCAACACCACCAAGGCAGTGACCAAGGGCTATGCGATCGGCTCGGCCGGCCTTGCCTCGCTGGTGCTGTTCGCCGCCTACACCGAGGATCTGTCGCGCTACTTCCCGACCGTGAAGGTCGATTTCGCGTTGCAGAACCCCTACGTCGTGATCGGCCTGTTCATCGGCGGCCTGCTGCCCTACCTGTTCGGGGCGCTGGGCATGACCGCGGTCGGCCGCGCCGCCGGCTCGGTGGTGGTGGAAGTGCGCCGCCAGTTCAAGGAGATCCCCGGCATCATGGAAGGCACCGCCAAGCCGGATTACGGCCGCGCGGTGGACCTGCTGACCAAGGCGGCGATCAAGGAAATGATCGCGCCGTCGCTGCTGCCGGTGCTGGCGCCGATCGTGCTGTATTTCGTGGTGCTGGAAGTGGGCGGGCAGGCGGAAGCTTTCGCATCGGTCGGCGCCCTGCTGCTGGGCACCATCGTCACCGGCCTGTTCGTCGCCATCTCGATGACCTCGGGCGGCGGCGCATGGGACAACGCCAAGAAATACATCGAGGAAGGCAATTACGGCGGCAAGGGATCGGAGGCCCACAAGGCGGCCGTGACCGGCGACACGGTGGGCGATCCGTACAAGGACACTGCCGGCCCCGCGGTGAACCCGATGATCAAGATCACTAACATCGTCGCGTTGCTGCTGCTGGCGGTGCTGTTCTCCTTCTCGCACTGACCGGCGCTCGCCGGCCGGTCGGCCCTGCTGCATGTGAAACGGCCCCGGGGGCGACCCCGGGGCCGTTTTTCGTTTGCGGGCGTCGCGGCACGAATGTCGAAGATTTCGGCATTGACCCAGATCAAAGCGCAAGCGACAAGAAGCTCACTAGTCAGCGGGACGACATGAGCGGGGTTATCCTTGCAGACCCTTCTGGCCCGCCTGTTGCTTATAGTTGCGGTTGCCCTGGTGCCCCCCCTGGCATTCCAGGCCTACACCGAATTCGAGGCGCGCGAGATCCGCAAGCGGCTCGTGGACGACGAGGCATTGCGGATGCTGCGCCTCGTCGCCGCCGATCAGCAGCGCATCGCCGAAGGGGCGGAGCAGGTGCTGGACACGATCAGCTTCACCCCCGCCATCCAGGACCTCATACCCGACCTTTGCCTGCGCCTGCTGGCCAGCGTCGTGCAGCGGTCGCCCCGCTACGTCTCCGCCGCCGTTTTCGGCCTCGATGGACGTTACATCTGTGGGCCTGCCCATCGCCCCGCCAGCCTGAACGTGTCCGACCGGGCCTATTTCCGTCGCGCCCTGCAAACCGGCTGCTTCGTCATCGGCGAGTATGCGGTGGGCCGGGGATCCGGAAAGCCGACCCTCCACATGGCCAAGCCGTTACGGAACCAGGACGGGGTGGTCGTGGGCGTGATCGAGGTGGGGATCGGCCTCGACTGGCTGGGGCGGCAGATCGACCGGCTCGACCTGCCGCCCGGCACCATCGTAACCATGTTCGACAGCGACGGCATCATCCTGGCCCGCCGCCCTTTCATCCCAGGTCTGGTCGGCCGGACACTGATCCCCGAAGACCGCTTCATCCTCGAAGGCAACGAGGTCGCGCTCGGCACGATCAAGGGCCTGGACGGCAAGCCGGAGTTCATCGCCTATTCGCCTCCCGGCGCCGAGCCGAAGGGGCTGCTCATCAAGATCGCGCTGGATCCGGTCACGACTTTCGCCGGCGTGACACAGGCCAACCGCACCGGCCTGGTGCTGATCATCGCCGCCGCCGGGCTGGCCCTGGCGATCACGGCCCTGCTTGGCACCCCCCTGATCCGCCGCCCGGTCGCGCGGCTGCTCGGTACCGCCGAGCGCTGGCGCACCGGCGATCTCGCCGCCCGTACCGGCCTGCACACGGACCGCAGCGAATTCGGCCGCCTCGCCGCCGCCTTCGATGCCATGGCGACGGCCCTGCACGCCCGCGAGCACGCCCTGCGCACCGCGCTGGAAAGCACGACGGACGGCGTGATGGTGTTCGACCGCGACTGGCGTTTCACCTACCTGAACGAGCGCGCGAAGGCGGTGCTCGCACCCGGCCGCGACCTGCTGGGCCGGGTGATCTGGGACGTGTTCCCCGACGCCGAGGGAAGTCTTCTCGGCAACGCCTACCGGGAGGCGATGGAGCGCGGCGAGCCCACCCAGGCGACCGGCCCGTGTTCGACGATCGGCAGTTGTTTCGAGGCCCATGCCTATCCGTCGGACGACGGCCTGACGGTGTTCTTCGACGACGTGGCCGAGATACGCCGCATCGCCGCCGCGTTGCAGCAAAGCGAGGAACTGTTCCGTGCCACCTTCGACCAGGCGGCGGTCGGCATGGCCCAGACCGGCCTTGACGGCGCCTGGCTGCGCGTCAACGACAAGCTGTGCGAGATCACCGGCTACCGGCGCGACGACCTGCTCGGTCATTTTTTTCACGAGATTACCCATCCGGACGACCTGGACGGCGATCTGGAACGCACCAGGGCGCTGCTCGCCGGCGAAATCGCGACATTCTCGCTGGAAAAACGCTACCTGCGCCGGGACGGCGGCGTCGTCTGGGTCAATCTCACCGTTTCCCTGCTGCATGACGCCGACGGCAGGCCGACATGCTTCATCGCCGTCATCGAGGACATCACCGCGCGCAAACGCGCCGAGGCGGCGCTGGAGGCCCGCACGCATACCCTGCACACCGCGCTGGAAAGCACGACGGACAGCGTGATGGTGATCGGCCGCGACTGGCGCATCACCTATCTCAGCGAACGCGCGAAGGCGCATGTCACGCACGGCCGCGACATCGTGGGCCAGACACTCTGGGAAGCGTTCCCCCAGACGCGCGACAGCGTCTTCGGCGAGGCTTACCGGGCGGCGATGGAAAGCGGCGTGCCGACGCACAAGGTCGGCTACTCGGCGGCGTTCGATGGCTGGTTCGAGGCGCATGCCTACCCGTCGAATGACAGCCTCACGGTGTTCTTCCGCGACATCTCCGAGGAGCGGCGCATCGCCGCCGCTCTGGCCGAGAGCCAGTCCCGGCTCCGTCTCGCCCAGGAGGCGGCCGGCATCGGCATCTGGGAATACGACTTCGCTTCCCACGCGTTGACTTGGTCACCCGAGCAATATCGCCTGCACGGTCTCGATCCCGCGGCGGGGCCGCCGACCTATCCGCAATGGCTTGACCTTGTGGACCCTGAGGACCGGCCCCCCATCCGGTGCGCCGAAACCGCGTTCAAGGTGAGCGGTGCCGAGTCGTTATGGCTGGAATTCCGCATCCGGCGCGGTTCGGACGGCGCCATCCGCTGGCTCGCCAGCCTGGGCCGGGTGGTCAGGGACGAGGCCGGGCGGCCGGGCCGGATCGTCGGCGTCAATTTCGACATCACCGAGCGGCGGCAGGCCGAGGAGGATCTCCGGCGCGCGACGGCGCTGCTCCGCGCCATCGGCACCTGCTCGCCCGACCCGATTTACGCCAAGGATGCCGAAGGCCGCTTCATGTTCGCCAATCCCGCCTTGCTGGCCGTGATCGGCAAGACCGCGGAGGAAGTGATCGGCCGCACCGACGCCGACTGGCACAACGACCCCGCCCAGGCCGCCGCGGTGATGGCGAATGACCGGCGCGTCATCCAGTCCGGCAGCGTGGAAATCCTGGAGGAGGTGTTCGAGGCAGCCGGACTGGGCCCGCGCGTGTTCCGCTCCGCCAAGGCGCCCCTCCGCGCCGATGACGGAAGCGTGGTCGGCGTCATCGGCGTGTCGAGCGACATCACCAATCTCAAAGATGCCAAGGAGGCGCTGCGCCGCCTGAGCAGCGATCTGGAGGCGCGGGTGCGCGAGGAGGTCGCGGCGCGCGAGGCGGCGCAGGCGCGGGCGGCGCAGGCCGAGCGGCTGCAGGCGCTCGGCCTGCTCGCCGGCGGCATTGCGCACGACTTCAACAACGTGCTGCAGGCGGTCGCCGGAGCCGCCGCGATGATCGAGCTCCGCCCGGGAGATGCGGCTGGCGTCCGCCGCTGCGCAAGAGTCGCGATCGAGGCGACCGACCGGGGCGCCGCCGTCACCCGCCGCCTGCTCGCCTTCGGCCGCCGTGCCGACCTGCGCGCCGAACGGTTCGACGTGACCGTGCTGCTGAACGACCTGCGCGAGATGCTCGGCCACACACTGGGGGCCGGGATCGACGTTCAGGTCAGGTTGCAGGCCGGTCTTCCGGCGTTGTTTGCCGACAAGCGGCAGCTTGAAACCGCCCTGATCAACCTGGCCACCAATGCCCGCGACGCAATGCCGGAAGGCGGCCGGCTTTCTTTTTTAGCCACGACCGAGGCCGTGTTCCCGGACGATCCGGGGCATCCGTCCGGACTGGCTCCGGGGCGCTACCTCCGGCTCGCCGTTGCCGACACCGGCACGGGCATGGATGCGGCAACGCTCGAACGGGTGGGCGAGCCGTTCTTCACCACCAAGGGTGTCGGCGTCGGAACCGGGCTCGGGCTGCCGATGGCCAAGGGTTTTGCCGAGCAGTCCGGTGGCGCCCTGAGCATCGAGAGCCGGCCGGGCAAGGGCACCACGGTGACGCTGTGGCTGCCGGAGGCCGACGGACATTCCGGTGCCGTGGCAGCGCAGGGCGCGCCCGACCCGGCAAAGTCCGCCACCGGCACGCCGCCTCCATCCGCCTGTGTGCTGCTGGTCGACGACGAGACTTTGGTGCGGATGACCATCGGCGAATATCTGGAGAGTTCGGGTCTGCGCGTAGTGCAGGCGGCGACCGGCGCCGAAGCGCTCGCCTTGCTGGAAGCGGGGGAGGCGGTGGATGTCCTTGTCACCGACCTGTCCATGCCGGGCATGGATGGGATGGCCGTGATTCAGGCCGCGCAGCAGGGCCGCCCGGGACTGCCCGCGATGCTGCTGACCGGCTACGCCGATACCAGCGCCGCCTTCGGCGCGGACGCGGCGGCCGGCGGCGTGTTTTTGCTGGTGCGCAAGCCGGTGAGCGGTAACGAACTCGTTGAGCGTATTCTCGCGCTGGTGGCGGGACAGCGCAGGTGAGCCGGGGCGGTGCCCCGGGCCCCACCAGGGGGCTTTGCCCCCTGGACCCCCACCAAGGGCGATGCCCTTGGAACCCATTCCTTAAAGAATGGGGTCAAGGGGGCAACCGCCCCCTTGCGGGTCCAGGGCAGCGCCCTGGCCTTGCTTTCTTCGGGTGTCAGTCCGTTTCCGGCGCGGCGATGATGACATATTTCAGCCACCATCCCGCCATCGCCGCGGCGACCCCGCCGATCACCGCCACCAGGCCGGCGAACACCGGCAGCACGGCGGCCAAGGCCAGCAGCACGGCCGGCACGCACAGCACCACCGCCACGCGCCGCTCGCGGAAGGCGCGCGGTGCCCCGCCGGCCAGCGCGTCGCGATAGGCGGTCCAGACCGGCCAGCGCACCACCGCCAGCAGGAAAGCCAACCGCAGCGCCGGCAGAGCATCGTCGCTGAACGTCAGCGTCGCCACCACGGTCAGCAGCGCCGCGCCTTCGGTGACGCCGGTGCCGAGAATCAACGGCACGATGCGGCGGTCGCGCCAGACCGGAATGTTGTCACCTTCGCCCAGGCTGCGCGCCTGCGCATACAGGAAGCCGCCCGAGGCGAGCAGCACCAGCAGCAGAACCAGCGAAAACGGAAGCAACGCCGCCACCAGCGTCACCACCGCCACGACCGGCGCGAGCAGCGCCTCGCGGGTCTTCCACGAGGTCTGCGGATGGAAGAACACCTGCAGATACTGCTTCGGCCGGCCGAGCTCGGCCCAGACCAGGGCGATGCCGGCGCCGATCAGCAGCGGCGCCAGCAGGAAGGCAGCAATCACATGCTGTCCGGTGGCGAGCGTCAGCAGGGCGGCGGTGAACGCCAGCCCGCTGCCCGCACCCCCGAAAGTGTAGTTGCCTGCGGCGCGCCAGTCCCAGCTGGTCTGCCGCCTCGGAACCGAACCGTCCATCGGTCACTCCCACAGATAGTTGATGCCGGGCCCCGTCCCGAACTGCTCGTGCATGCCAAGGTACCGTGTCGTCGCGATCAGACACGTGACCTCTGCATCAGGGTCATCGGTATCCCCCAACGCCAGCCACCCGACCCTGCGCGCAGCGGCGCAGACCGGATATGCTTCGGCGTCCGCCCCGGGGCGCAATCCCCCGACGGTCCCGGCATCGGCGCAGTGATCCCGGGGGGCGCATTCAGCTGCGACCCAGCGCCGGGACGCGACGAAGTGGGCGGCTTCGGCTTCGGTGGGGCACTCGCCGAAGGCGACGCGCGGACGGCGGTTTTGTAGCGCGGTTGGTGCGGGCGGGCAACGGCGCAATAGCCATCGCCGCGGCGACGGGAATAATTGATCGTTACGCTATAGTCGTCACGCTTTCGTGTGGCGGTGACATGACCGACGCCACTGATCTCATAGGATTGTATGCTGGTGCGGATTGTCGGTGACGGCCGGGAATGCATGCGCGACGGCGTTAACGGTTGCGTGAGGTCACCGAAGCAGCCGTTCCCGTTAAGCATTCGTTAAGGATTTAACGCGATCTTCATACGCTGTCGCCATGCACACGGTGAGAACAATGGCTGGACGGAGACACCAATGACGGACAATCGTTCTGACCGTTATGATTTCCAAAGCTGGGAACGAGGTACGCTGGAGGCGTCTTCGGGTCTCGACGACAGGGATGTCTTCGAAATTGCCCGTTTCGCGTCACGCCTGCCTGGTGAGTGGCTGGTGGAATGGCATGAAGATGGTGCCGGAGAAGTGGCTGTACTTCTGATCGTCAGAAATGCAGAAGAAAACATGCTGGTATTTTATCGGGACAACGACCGCGCCCATCTGTCCATTCTGTCGCAGGATACTGACGAACACATTTCTTGTGCAAACCAATTTCAATTGCTGTTTCCTGCGGCCGAGCGGGAGATTGTTACGCGCGGCTGGATCTGCGGCGAAAGTTCCCGCGGCGTGGCTTCGGCCGGCCGCTGTCGGCTTGGCCGGTCATCGCCCA
>Ga0326727_10019251_pt1 | contig 13761 bp, 12 predicted proteins | sample MB2enrmetagenome_FD_207643 | JGI IMG/M metagenome (GOLD analysis project Ga0326727, IMG submission 207643) | Lab enriched peat soil microbial communities from McLean, Ithaca, NY, United States - MB29MY | ecosystem: Environmental > Terrestrial > Soil > Wetlands > Peat | place: USA: New York... | reverse complement strand
TATTTATTGTGGACTATTACAGTGTACCAATAAAAACATATTTTTAACCATAGTCAAGAACAGATTATTTTTTTAAGTTAAAACAGAATATTTAAAGCTAAATATAAGAAAGGATAATAGAATGAAATCACGTATGGACATTAACTCTATTGAACCGGCTATATATGCGGCTATGTCGGAATCGGATACGCGTATAGATGCGTTCGGCCTTAGCCCTAAGCTCCGGGAACTGGTGCGGTTAAGAGCCTCTCAGATTAACGGATGCGGCTACTGCATAAACTACCATACAAAAAATGCACTTAAGATGGGGGAATCAGCGCAGAGACTATTTGCCGTTAGCGCCTGGTGGGAAACTCCTTTTTTTACGGAAGAAGAGCAGGCAGTTCTAAAACTTACTGAAGAAGTAACCATGATATCGAAACATGGTGTTTCGGATGAAGTATATGAGAAAGCATTAAAATTTCTCGGTGAAAAAAAATTAGTTCAATTGATTTTTATAATTGTTACTATTAATAGCTGGAACCGGATTGCAATATCAACACACATGGTTGCAGAGGATGACTAACAACATAAATAAATAAGGAGAATAATTATGTCTGAAATTAATATCGCTTCCGCGGACGCTTACTATAAAGCATTTAATGAAAAAGACCCCGCAGGCATTGCAAAACAGTTGCATCCTGATGTTCAGTTTGTTGCGCCTATGGGAAATCTATCCGGAAGGGAAGCTGTTGTTGAAGCTGCGAAGCGGCTTCTCGGTGTTATGAAGAGCATAAAGATTCGCGAAAAATTCAGCTCCGGCGATCAGGTTATGCTTGTATACGATTTGTACTATGGAGAGGCAGGGGCAATTTGCCCTTCGGCAGTGCTGATGAACTTTAGGGATGGGCTTATCATTCGCACAGAACTTTTCTATGATGCCCGTCCATTTGGAAATTTATAGAAAAACTTATCTCTGGCTTATTACAAAACAATAATATAAAATGAACTTCGTGCAGATTTAATCTGCAGGAATGTTTTATTCTTAGGTTATACTAATATCGCTACAAAGCGGGCAAGTCAATTTATAAATTTTTTTATACTAATAAATATTATATTCCCTTCAACAATTAAATTATCTTTTATAATAAATCCGAAATAAACATTCATATGAAATTAATGAAAGCAATCCAGGTAAGTTCTCCCGGTGCGGACTTTGAATTAGTTCAAAAAGAAATTCCCGAACCCGGTAATAACGGGGTTTTAATAAAAGTGGAAGCATGCGGAATATGTCATGGTGATTCTATTGCAAAAGAAGGGCATTATCCGGGGATAAAATATCCAATTATTCCCGGGCATGAAGTGGTTGGAACAGTTGAAAAAACCGGGTCGTTGGTAACGAACTTGAAAGCCGGGCAGAGAGTAGGTGTAGGATGGCACGGCGGGCATTGTCATAAATGCGGCTCCTGCCGCAGAGGCGATTTCGGAGCATGCGAGAACTCATTGACAACTGGCCTTCACCTTGACGGCGGATATGCCGAGTATATGATTGCCCGCCCCGAAGTAATAGTAAATATCCCGGATGAATTAAGCTCGGTTGATGCAGCGCCGCTGCTTTGTGCAGGACGTACAACTTTCGGAGCTTTAAAGTTGAGCGGCGCACAGGGCGGAGACCTTGTTGCAATTCATGGGCTGGGAGGATTAGGACATCTTGCTGTACAGTATTCTGCCAGGCTGGGATTTAAAACTGTAGTTTTATCACGCGGTAAAGAAAAAGAAGAGCTTGCATACAAACTCGGCGCACATATTTATATCGATACCGATTCCGGCGAAGCAGCGAAGGAATTAATGAAGTTAGGCGGTGCAAAGGTAATTCTCTGTACTGCTCCAAACAGCAAAGCTATTTCCGATTTAATTCCGGGACTTGGCCGTAACGGTCAGGCAATTATTGTAACGGGCGCCAGGGAACCGGTACAAGTACCTCCAATGCTATTACTTGGAGGCCAGCGTTCCATACGCGGGTTTGTAAGTGGAAATATTGAAGATACAATCGGTTTTAGCGTTCTTACTAAGGTTATTCCAATGATAGAGATATTTTCATTGGAACAAGCGGCTTTGGCTTATGAAAAAATGATGACGGCTAAAGTGCATTTCAGGTCGGTGCTGAAGATGAATCATTAAACAAATATTAAAATTATTTTAAACCGGGGTACAATTATGATTGAATTATTAAAGCTTATGCAGAACAGGCAATCCGTCAGATTACCGTTTGATGCTGAACGTCCCATAGCAAAGCAGGATTTATTGCAAATATTGGAAGCTGGGCGCTGGGCGCCTACAGCGCACAATATGCAGAATTTCGAATTTGTTGTTGTTGATGATAAGAAAGTTCTGGAATCGATAGGAAATATAAAACGGCCTGTATCGGAAACATTTGTCAGGGAAAATTACATGCAATTATCTTTTTCAGAAGGAGAACTGCTCAAAAGAAAAACCGGGGTTTTGGCTGCAATGTTCCCGCCGGCATGGAGAAACCCGGATTTCAGATTGGATGAAAATGATGAGGATTTATCGGTACAGAGGCCGGTGCCCGTATGCCCTGTCCTTCTTGTTATCATTTATGATCCATGCAGAAGAGCGCCTGCTTCCGAAGGTGATTTCCTTGGTATATTAAGTTTAGGATGTGTAATGGAGAATATGTGGCTAATGGCCAACTCTCTTGGGATCAGCTTTCATATAGTAAGTTCGCTCAGTTCAGGCAGTACCGGTAAAGAATTAAAAAGTATACTTAATATTCCGGAAAATTTACAGGTTGCCTTTTCATGCAGGTTAGGTTATGCCGTTTCTGCTCCGGCCAAGTACGTAAGAGTTCGCCGTGATATAGAAGATTTCGTCAGCCATAATAAATTCGGAGATAAGGGGCTGAAATAAATATTTAAGTTTAACCAAATTAGGAATATAATTCCTGAACGATATTAGGGATGTTGTTTTGCAACTTTTCTCTTTTGAAAAATCTTAATAGAGTGTCAATTCCGTGATCTCAACGGGTGAAAATAAACTTTTAAGTTCATTGTATACACTATCCGGAGGCTCCTTTAATTGAAATCTGTGTTAAGGATTCGCACCAGCCAAGTGCGGCACTCAGTTCTGGTTAAAATTGTCAGCACATATTTTATTAACCTAAGCAGCACTATTATGTGAAGAATATGTTATGAAAACAATATTTTTACTTTTTATAATTCTAACCATCTTAAGCCTTACATATGCTCAGGATAAGATAAATTCTTTTAATCTTATAACTTTGAATCCTGTTGAATATGAAAAAACAGAATTTAATATTAATGTTTCAGCAGCTTTTAATAATCCGTATGTTTCAAGCGACATTCAAATCAATATGATTTTAACTTCACCTTCAGGTAAAGAATTGTTTCTGCCATGCTTCTATTTCTCAGGTGATTCAATATCATCACTCTGGAAGGCCAGGTTTGCAGCACAAGAATCAGGTACATATTCTTATTTTTTCAGGTTAAGCAGGGAGGCAGGTATATCGATAAATTCTGATACTTCAGCTTTTGCAGTATTTCCTTCAAATAAAAACGGTTTCCTTCATATTAATGATTTGTGGACTTTAAAATTTGATTCAGGTAAACTATTCAGGGGCATAGGAGAAAATGTTGGATGGGAATCAAGATCATTTGAAGATCCTAAATGGACTTATAATTATTTATTACCAACACTTTCAAAAAACGGGGCGAACTATTTTAGAACATGGATGTGCCAGTGGAACCTTCCTCTCGAATGGCAAAAAGTGTCGGGCACCAATAGGTATAAAAGTACACAAGAATATTATAACCCGGGCGGAATTAAAAGAATGGATGAATTGGTAAACCTCGCTGATTCCTTGGGATTATATATACAATTAACTCTTGATTATGGGGCTTCATTATCCAATGAACATTGGTTCGACAGCAGCAGTTATAACCGTAAAAACCCCGATAATGCAGAAGATTTTTTTACATTTAACAGTTCTCAGCAAAAATATAAAGATAAGTTGAGATATATTGTTGCTAGATGGGGATATAGTACAAGCATTGCTGCATGGGAATTCTTTAATGAAATTGATAACTTGGCATTCACAAGATTAGACAGTGTAATCATTCCGCAAGAAGATATAATAGAATGGCATTCTGAAATGAGCAGGTTTCTTAACGGCATCGATCCATATCATCACATTATTACAACAAGCATTTCTCACAGGGATATTATAGGACTGAATTCTTTACCGTATATAGACATAAATCAAAAACATATATATAAAAGAACTGAAGAAATACGGCCCGAAATATTAAGATATACTAAAGCTTATAATAAAACTTATGTCATAGGCGAATTTGGATATGAATGGGACTGGAATCTTGATTTTTCTAAAATTACCGGAGGCCTTGAATATGATTATAAACGTGGACTTTGGTACGGGTTATTCAGCCCGACCCCTATTTTACCTTTGACCTGGTGGTGGGAATTTTTTGATACAAATAACATGACCCCTTATTTCAGGGGAGTACGGGAAATTAGCGACTTGATGCTGAATGCCGGTGAAGGATCTTTTGAAATTATAAATGTTTACGCCAAAACTATTGAAGCGTATGGTCTAAAATGCGGTGAAAAACTTTTTGTTTACCTTTTAAATAATAGTAATTCCGATATCCTGACAGATATTGAACTTAAAGTTCACACGAAAAAATCACTCAGTGTCCAAAGTTTTATTCCGGTTAGCCGAATATATAAAAACCTGGGAAGATCAAAAAATACTCAAAACGGTATAACGGTAACTAATATTAATCTGAAATCAAAAAATGAGCTTGTCTTGATTTTGTCACCTAATAAAGATTAGTTTTATAATGTCTCTCCATTCATGTCATATTTTTAAATTTAAAAACAAATTAATTGATAAATTTTTGTAAGATTAAAACTTGTCCTATGCCGTAATAACACTCTTAAGCTTAGTATTCTTATTCCGCAGGTCCAACCCTCCTTCAAGGATGGATTTTAAATTTGCAAGGTAAAACACCCAGCCTTTAGTACAGCCTAAATGAAAACTTACTTTTGATTTTTCATCAAGCGGCATTTCAGATTGAATAAGTTCAACAATAGAGAATCCTTCTTCTATTGTGATTTTAATACTTACAATGCCCGCTTTACCGAATACAAATTTTAAAAAATCTTTCCCGTTAGCTGCCAGGACAGTTCCTCTTTCCACTGATTCATCACCGTATCCATGCCACTTCCATGCATAAGTATCATCTTTTTGAATATGACTATTTCTTTCTCTGATTGATTTATCGGGCTTGGTGAATTCTGCTTTTCTTAGAAACCATTTTTCAAGTCCGTTTTGTGTTGTCCATGAATCATAAATATAGGATACTTCAGTATTTATCGGAACCCTGAGAGTGAATTTACTCCAATTGTATTCCTGCATAATCTTGCCTCTAGTTTTTTTGTTAATTCATACTTTGACGTGAGCCGGAAAAAGAATAATAGACCGGAAAAAGAATGTGATAAAATAACTCGTCGCTTTTAATAAGTCAAAGGAACCGGTCACAAAAAATTATATAAAATGGAAATAGACAAAATACTATTCTTGTTTTCAATTTGAGACATATTCTCCAACATCAGCCGTAAAATCTGATGCAAACCTGTTCCAGCTATTTATAACAACGATAGAAAGAGTTAATTCAGTGATCTTTTCCGGTGAAAATAAACTTTTAAGTTCTTTGTATACACTATCCGGGGCAACTTTAATTGAAATCTGTGTTAAGGATTTGTACCGCCAAGTGCGGCACTCAGTTCTGGTTAAAATTGTCAGCGCATATGTTATTTATAGAGGGATAAAAGCGGGCAAGTTATTATAAGAAATAATTGTCGTTTTTAAACAGAAGAATGATTGCTAAAATAAATAAATTGTTACGGTGTTAATATTAACAAAAACAAATCCCTGTATAAGGCCAAAGTATTGTAAACCTATATCAAAAAGGTTTTTTTGACCACTTTAATTGGTTTCAAGATTTTTTGATAAGCCCTCTGACTAATTCAACCAGTTGTTCATTACCTTTTTCTATTTTTATATCCGATGGTACGTTAGCTGCAGTCCATTTAACTTTCCAAACAGATCTTTTACCGGGATCGATCGGTTTATATTCTCCCTGTATTTCGATTTCTATATAATCAGCCGCAGAACTTATATAAAAACTTATTTCGGCTTCACCGGGAGCAAACTGAGCCGGTTTTATATCGTCAAATTTTTTTATAAATACCCTGCCGTCTATTGCATAGGCTATCCAGCCTTCTGAGCCGTCGTCTATAGTAAGCAAGTCTTTTTCAGGCCTTGTCTTTTCATCTTTATACCAAACAATTCCATTGATGGTTTCAGCAGGAGCTTTATCAAAAGATTTCTTACCTAACGGGGTTTCTCCGGCCGGGAAAAACAGTAAACCGCCTTTATGAGCCCTTGTAACTTCCCAGGGGGCGGCTTTTTTAACATCCTGTGAGATATTAATCATTGAATAAGTTATTTCGAGCCAGTCATTTTTACCGGTAGAAAATTCTTTTATAAATTGAAGGCCGGTAACCGGGTCCTTCCCGCTGGTCAAAATAATCGATTTACCATTGTTTACCGACTGGTAAGGTTCATTGTCCAATACTGAAGGAGGCGGCCAATTCCATATTGTCTGCGGGCTGGGCCAAAATGTTGAGCCATAATTGTCCGGGTGTATATCTTTCCCGGTAAGAAATTCATAATTGCCTAATTTAAATGAAGTTATCCTTCCGCCTGCGTTTGGGTCAATTGACATATTTTTATTCCCTGAAATTATTGTGTAAGAACCATTCTTAGAAGTTAGAATTGAGTCACGCTTTGCCAGAGCATAAGCATAGGCTTGTATAATATAACATAGGCAAAACATTAAAATTAATCGTAAGTGATTGTTCATATCATTCCATACTTTCTTGTTTGCTTTTAACCATTGATTTGTAACTTAGAAAAATTAATATAAAAAATGTTAAGTAAAAAATAAGAAGAAAAAATCTAATTCATTACAATTCCAACATATTATTATGCCTTTGATCATTCAGTCCGCCCTTTGGCATAACTACTCCTGTGGCCTGCCGCCTCGTGCCGTGCTCCTATGTGGGTGTAATCTTTCATTTTATCCTTCTTTACCCATATTAAATTGATTTTAAAGGATAATTTGAATCTTATTACCCAATTCTTTACAAACAATTCTTTTTACACCAATATAATTTATTAGGTTATCAATAATATTATATGTATGTTTAATTCTCCGGTATTAGACCGGCCCGGATTTTCCGGGAATATTTAATTTAATTTTTTTTGGAGTTACTAAGTGAGTTACAAGTTATTTGTTGGTTCTTTACCATGGTCGGTAGACGATAGTGGTTTACAGTCTATTTTTGAAGTACACGGAACGGTTGTTTCGGCTAAAATTGTAAAAGACCGTGCAACGGGTAGATCGAAAGGATTTGGTTTCGTTGAAATGGAGAACCAGTCTGATGCAGAAAATGCTATAAGTGCATTAAATGAATCGGAATACCAGGGCAGAAATATTGTGGTTAATAAAGCAAAACCGCGCGAATAATCAATCCCAAAGTTTCTGAATGGCGCCCTTGAGGCGCCTTTTTTTTTAAGATCAGCCGGTTAAGAACCACTAAAAATTGATTTTTAATGAAGATGTTGAACTAATATTTTACTATAATCCGTCTCCCAACAAGTTATACCCTTTAAAAAATTGAAATTCTTTCAGTATTGAACTATTTTTAAGTTTTAATTTCATAAGTCTCCGGCTTAACAGTTTCTATATGCAAACACCTTTAATGACGCAATACAATAGAATTAAAGCTGATCATCCCGATACGGTTTTACTTTTCAGGATGGGCGACTTTTTTGAAACTTTTGAAGAAGATGCAAAAATAGCTGCAAAAGTTTTGGGGATAACTTTAACTAAACGGGCTAACGGCGCTGCCGGTGAAGTTCCGCTTGCAGGGTTCCCTCATCATGCTTTGGATACTTATCTGCCTAAGCTTGTTCGTGCAGGTTACAGGGTTGCCGTATGCGAACAAATCGAAAATCCGAAATTTGCTAAAGGCATTGTAAAAAGGGAAGTGATTGAAATTGTTACTCCGGGCGTGGCATTTTCGGATAAACTGCTCGATCATAAAAAAAATAATTATCTTATGGCAGTGTGCCTGAATGATGATATTGCCGGTATTTCTTTTTCCGATGTTTCCACGGGTGAATTTTATGCGTATGAAGTATCTACGTCCCTCATTCAGCAGCAGGTGGAAATGATTTTCCCTTCCGAATTGCTTGTTCAAAAAAAAGATAAAGACCAGTTGACTGTTACTGTTGGAAAAATCAATAAAAGCATCAGGATTACGAAAGTAGACGACTGGATATTTAATTATGAATACGCAAAAGAATTGCTTCTCATGCAATTTAAAACCGTAAACCTGAAAGGTTTCGGAATAGAAAATTTTAATGCCGGAATTATTGCTTCGGGCGCTATTTTAAGCTATCTGCAGGAAACTCAAAAAGAGAATCTTTCGCATCTAAGCAAAGTATCTGTTTATAATCCTTCCGAATATATGGCGCTTGATTATTCAACCAAGCGGAATCTTGAAATTACTTTTTCTATGTTCGACGGCGGAAGAGAAGGCTCGCTTATTTCAATACTTGATAAAACCGGGACTGCCATGGGCGCCAGGTTGTTAAAGAAATGGATAACTGCTCCCCTCAGAAAATTAGATGTGATTTTAAAGCGGCAGGATAGTGTTGAGGAGCTTGTAAAAAACAAGTCTCTTAGGAAAAATCTTATTAATGAATTAAAAGAAGTTGGGGACCTCGAAAGATTAATTTCAAAAGTTTGCACCGGAAGGGCAAATCCGCGGGAGATTACTGCTATCAAAACTTCGCTGCAAAGAATTCCGCAAATAAAATCAAACCTGGATGAAGCCCAGGTAAAAACTCTTGCCGGTATATCCGGGGGCCTGATGCCTCTTAACAGGCTGGTTGACAAAATTCAGAATTCAATCGTGGACACACCTCCCCTTAATGTGGCTGACGGCGGGATAATTAAAAACGGGTTCAGCCCTGAACTGGATGAACTGCGTGATATTTCTCTCAATGGAAAAAGCTGGATTGCTAATCTTCAAAAATCGGAAAGAGAAAGAACCGGTATTCCTTCGTTAAAGGTTAGTTTTAATAAGGTTTTCGGCTATTATATTGAAGTTAGCCATGCAAATAAAGAAAAAATACCTACCGATTATATACGCAAGCAGACACTGGTAAATGCCGAAAGATTTTTAACTCCGGAACTTAAAACATATGAAGAAAAAATTCTTAATGCCGAAGAAAAAATTTACGAACTGGAATCCCAGTTATTTAATGAAGTTAGATTAACTGTTGCATCCGAAGCCGGGCCGATTCAGCAAAATGCCGCGCTTATTGCCATGCTGGATTGCTTTCTTTCTTTCGGAGAATGTGCTGAGCAGTATAATTATGTGAAACCCGAATTAGGTGATGATTCTAAACTTGTAATAATTGATGGCAGGCATCCCGTTGTGGAAAGGATCCTGCCGCCGGGCGAAAAATTTACTCCCAATAGCTGCGTATTAGAAAATGAGGATGACCAGATTATTATTTTAACCGGGCCAAACATGGCGGGGAAGTCGGTTTTTTTAAGGCAGGTTGGCCTGATAGTACTGCTTGCGCAAATAGGTTCTTTTGTGCCTGTTAAGGAAGCGCATATTGGAATTGTCGACAGGATTTTTACAAGAGTTGGTGCAAGTGATAACATTTCTGCCGGTGAAAGCACATTCCTTGTCGAAATGCAGGAAGCAGCAAATATTTTGAATAATGCAACCCCTAAAAGCTTAGTGCTCCTTGACGAAATAGGGCGGGGTACAAGCACATTTGACGGCATTTCAATAGCTTGGGCATTAACGGAATACTTACATGAGAATCCCGCGGTTGCCGCAAAAACGCTTTTTGCAACTCATTATCATGAGTTGAATGAAATGGCTGAATTGTTCCCAAGGATTAAAAATTATAAGGTGGAAGTACGGGAACATGACGATAAAGTATTCTTTCTGCACAAGGTGAGCGTTGGAAAAGCCGATCATAGCTATGGAATCCAGGTAGCACAAATGGCAGGGCTGCCTTTGTTTGTAACTAAACGGGCTAAAGAGATACTGTCTAACTTGGAAAGTAAAGAATTAACGCCTTATGAAGAAAAGAAAGAAAAATTGAGAAGGATCAAACGCGAATTCGATAATCAGATAAATATGTTTGAACTTCGGGACGACAAACTCAGAGGTGAAATTGACGGCATTGAAATCAACAACCTTACACCGCTTGAAGCATTAAATAAACTACAGGAACTACAAAAGAAAGTAAAGGATAATGGTTAAATCCATCCCGTCACTTCAGGCTTTTATCATTTTCGTATTCATTTTTTCTTCAATGTATTTTATCTCATGTCAAAAGAATTTCAGCCCGGAGCAGAAAAAATATATACAGGATATAGAGAATCAGAGAAAAGATAAAGATGATTTTATGAAGAACAATCCCGGTTCGCCGTTTAACCGGGATAAAAATGCAGTCTTTCATCCATTGAAATATTATGACGTTAATCCGGATTTTGTCTTTAACAGTAAGCTTTACAACTATTCAATTAAGGATACTATAAAAATAATTGGCACAAAAGGAGATGAACGGAAAGCAGTCCGTTTCGGGTATGTACAGTTTAACTTTGATGATAATGTCTATCGTATAAATGTTTATGAGGGCGCTGCAAACAATAATTCATTATATTATGCCATATGGTTTACCGATAAAACAACGGGGGATGAAACATACGGTGTAGGCAGATATTTAGATTTTGATTTAAATAGTGATTCCAATTATGTTTATACAATAGATTTTAATCTTGCATATAATCCGTATTGTTCGTACAGCGCAATATATTCATGTGCAATTCCTTCTAAAGAAGATCATATTAATCTGGCAATAGAAGCCGGAGAGAAAAAGTTCCATTAAATTATATTAGGAGTTAATAGTGGTAGTTGTTTTAGAAAAGAATATATCCGATAAACAGATAGAGAATGTTATTAAACATCTGGAGGAATTCGGGTTTGCAGTTCATAAATCAACAGGGGTAGAGCAAATTGTACTTGGAGCAATTGGAGTAAAACCCGACTTTGACACCAGGAAAGTAAAAATTCTTGATGGAGTAGCGGAAGTTTACCGTATTACCGAACCGTTTAAACTTGCAAGCAGAACATTTCGGAAAGAAGATACAATAATAAAAATAAAAGATGTTTTAATAGGCGGCAATGAAGTTGTGATGATGGCCGGCCCTTGCAGTGTTGAAAACGAGGATCAGATTTTTTCTATTGCGGAAATAGTTGCCAAATCTGGTGCAAAAATATTACGCGGCGGGGCATTTAAACCCAGGACTTCACCTTATGCATTTCAGGGATTAGGTGAAACCGGCCTGAAACTTTTAAGAAATGCTGCAGATAAATATAAACTTCTTGTTATTACGGAAGTGATGGAATCGAGCCAGATAAATCTAATAGAAGAATACACGGATATTTTTCAGGTTGGCGCAAGAAATATGCAAAATTTTTCTTTATTAAGAGATCTTGGTAAATCAAAAAAACCGATCATGCTTAAACGTGGTTTAGCTGCAACTGTTGAAGACTGGCTTATGTCCGCTGAGTATATTTTAGCCAACGGCAATAGGGAAGTGATGCTTTGTGAACGTGGAATAAGGACATTTGAAACTTATACGAGAAATACTTTTGATCTCTCTGCAATACCGGTTGTACATAAAAGAAGCCACTTACCCGTTATAGCAGATCCTTCCCATGCTACAGGCCTGCGTGATAAAGTTTTGCCAATGGCAAGAGCCGCAGTCGCTGCCGGTGCTGACGGGCTTATGGTAGAAGTGCATAATGACCCCGAAAACGCCCTCTCAGATGGCCCGCAAGCACTTCTTCCGGAACAATATATGGAGTTGATGCAGCAGGTGAAGCTGATTGCGGGTGTTATTGGTAGAAAAATGTAATTTGTTTAATTAATATAAGATATTTCATTTGAGTATAAAAAATATTTCTATAGTAGGCCTTGGCTTAATCGGGGGATCAATAGCAAAAGCTCTAAAACAAAATTCGTCTCCGCTTTTCATTAAAGCATTTGATCAAAAAGATATACTTAAAAAAGCTTTAAAGGAAAAAGTAATTGATCAGTCCCTTAACTGTATTGAAGATGCAATAGATTCGGATATAATTTTTCTCTGCCTCCCTACCGAAGAGTCATTAAATAGTTTTATAAAATTGGCGCCGCAATTAAAAGAAGGCACTATAATTAGTGATGTGTGTGGTGTAAAATCGGTATTCCAGGAAGAATGGATAAAAACAAAAAGCAAAGGCATTTATATCGGTGGCCATCCCATGACTGGAAAGGAAACAAGCGGATACGGCAGTTCCGACCCATTTCTATTTGAAAATGCAGTTTATATTATTTCCAGCTTTGCAAAAGAAGAAAAAATCTTAAATGAGTTTCTTGATATAGTCAGTTCATTAGGTGCACGGGTTAGATTTTTGGACCCTTACCTGCATGATAAAGTTATTTCCAGGGTAAGCCATCTGCCGCAGATTCTTTCAGTCGCTCTCGTTAATTCGGCAGGGGATAACGGGAACAATGAAGTTAACTATATGGATTTTGCAGCAGGCGGTTTCAGGGATATGACCAGGATTGCTTCAAGTAGTTTTGAAATTTGGGAATCGGTTTTGAAATTGAACCGCAAGGAAATAGTTAGTGCAATTGAATCGTTAAACAAAAAACTCACCCGGATTGAAGACCTTGTCCGGGACGGTGATATGAACACTTTAAGATCGCTGTTTAAAGATGCAAGAACCAGGAGAGATGTAATTCCTAAGAATACTAAGGGATTTATTAACCCGTTATTTGATATTTTTATTTATGTCGAGGATAAAGCCGGCGTCTTAAGCAGGCTTTCTTCTTTAATGTATGAAAACGGTATAAATATTAAAGATATTGAAATTTTGAAAATTCGTGAAGGTACGGGCGGCACAATGAGGTTCTCGTTTGAGAATAAAGAACTTGCAGACAAAGCCAAACAGTTGATTGAAGAAGCCGGTTTTAAAACACAATAAATTAATAACTCACCTTTTGACAAAGCCATCCCTAAGAATATTTTTCGTGTATAAGACATAGTGGTGTCATTTTCCCTCCCCATTGCCTGAATTGCTGTCGATTTTAATTATTCCATTCTGCTCTTTTTTTAAATCAGCTTCAAGTTGAATTGTGGGATGATCAATATTAAATTTTTCTTTTAATGCTTTTTCAAGCCGGTCAATAATTAAATAACCTCTACTTATTAATTGATCCGGTACAACAACATGCATGGATAATGCATACATCTTAGACGATAACGACCAAATGTGCAGGTGATGTATATCTTTAACCTCCGGGAAAGATGTAATGAATGAAGTAACGTCATTAATATCAATGTCTTTCGGAGTTCCTTCACTAAGAATATTTACGGCTTCAAGAACTACATCCCACCCGCTTTTAATTATAAATAATCCTATTACAATGGAAAATATTGGGTCTAATACCGTCCAATTAAAATAGTAGATCAATATTCCGGCAACAATTACAAGAAAGGAATTAATCGC
>Ga0326727_10019249_pt1 | contig 13762 bp, 14 predicted proteins | sample MB2enrmetagenome_FD_207643 | JGI IMG/M metagenome (GOLD analysis project Ga0326727, IMG submission 207643) | Lab enriched peat soil microbial communities from McLean, Ithaca, NY, United States - MB29MY | ecosystem: Environmental > Terrestrial > Soil > Wetlands > Peat | place: USA: New York... | reverse complement strand
GGCGACGTGCTCGCCGTCGGGATAGCGTTCGAGATAGATCGACAGCAGGGCGGGATCGCGCTCGCCGCCGGCGAGGCGCCACAGCAGCGCCTCCGGCGACGAATCGCCCGCCGTTTCGCCGGCGAAGTAGAACTGCCGCGTCAGCGACGAATTCTCCCAAGGGATCTGCGCCCCGCCGGTGGCGGCGATGACGTCGCGGCGCACCGCGATCATCATCGACGACACGTCCACCCCCGGCGCCGCCACGTGGCCGAGCAGCGCGCGCGCGAACGGGCTGTTGCGGCCGGCGCCGTCGTAGGCGACGTTGTCGGGCTGGGTGGCGAAGGCGATCAGGAAACCCGCCGCGTCGCCGACCCGCGCCAGGCCCGACGTGCGCAGCGCGACGTTGGGGTCCTTGATCGGATTGTTGCGGCAGGCGTCGAGAAAAACCAGATGGACGCCGCGCGCCTTCGCCAGCGCGCCGAGCACGGCGTCGACAGGAATGGTGCGCTTGTCGATGTCGTCGATGTTGCGCAACTGCGCGTCGACCGGGATCAGGTAGTTGTGGGCGGCGACCTGCAGGCCGTGGCCGCCGTAATAGAACAGCGAGACGTCGGCGGCCGCCGCGCTGAGGGCGAACTCGCCGATCGCCTTCTCCATCCGCGCCTGGTCGAGATCGACGCCGAGCGTGACGGCGAAGCCGAGCGCCTTCAGCGCGTCGGCGACGTCGCGCGCGTCGTTGGGCGGGTTGGCGAGTTCGGCAACCGAGCGATAGCCGCCATTGCCGATGACCAGCGCCACCCGCGTCTCCGCCCAGGCGGGCGCCGCGGCGAAGAACAGCGCCGCCATGAGCAGTCCGAGCGATAGAGTGCGACGCCGCAGCGTCGCGCCGACTCTCGTCGTCTCTTGCGAGGCGTCCATGGCGGCCATCCCCAGAGCGTTCTGCATTCTCGTGCAATCGGCAAACCCCTCTCCCCGCTTGCGGGGAGAGGGCGAGGGTGAGGGGCTGGGAGGTTGGCCACGCTGTTGCGGCTCGTCACCAAGCCCCTCAACCTAACCTTCTCCCCGTAAACGGGGAGAAGGGACGCTGTGCGTCGATCTCATCGCAGAACGCTAAGCTCGGATGCCGTTCCGCCGCCGCCGAGTCAAGCCGCCGGGCGGAGCGTCAGAGCCCGCCGCCCTTCTCCAGCGCCAGGCTGGCGACGTTCAGCGTATCGGCGACGAAATCGCCGCCGCGGGTCAAGCTCGAGTCGTCGGGGTCCTCGGCCTTGACCAGCTCGATGTCCTTGTGGATGGCGGCGATCGCGTCGTGCAGGGCGCGGACGGCTTCCGCCTTGGTGCGCGCCACGCGCGCCCGCCCCGCCGCCGTCGCGACGATGCCCGCCGCATTCTGCAAGTGCGGCGGCAGGCGCGGCGCGACCAGAGCCAACGCCTGGGCGTATTGATCGAGCGCGTCGGCGATGCAGAGCTGCGTCGAGCAATGACAACTGCGGATATAGGTCTGGGTCGCCTCCGACATCTCCTTCACCGCGTCGCCCGCGTCGCCGAACGTCGGCGGCGACGGCAGCGACAGGCCGGCGTCGCAGGAGCCTGGGCTCGTGTACGTCAGGACGGCATGGGAGCCCGGCGCAGAGGGTGCGGCGTGGCTGGGCCCACCCTGCCTTTGCGCAAACGCGCCGCCGCCTGCGGTGAGCGCGACGGCGAGGATGAGCGCAGCCGCCCAGAATCTCAGAGCTTTCGCTAGTGTCGTCGCGCGCACCGAAGCCTCCTCCTCCAACGCGACGGCGGCTCGCGCCGCCGATCCCCGCTGGACCCCTCGTGGTTTACGGTCCGGTTTGGCGCCCACCGTAACGCGAAGCGCGATCCCAGGTCGAATCCTGCCGCTCCCGCGCGTTTCCAACCGCCGCCGACGGGGCTAATGCTCACCCCGCGGCGCGCTCAGGCGCGTCGGCAGGGAGGATTTGGCGATGGGCATCGAAGGACGAAGCGACGCCGGCCGCGGCGGACGCATCCGGCTCGGCATGGTCGGCGGCGGCGAGGGCGCCTTCATCGGCGCGGTGCACCGGCTGGCGGCGCGGATGGACGACCACTACGAATTCGTCGCCGGCGCGCTGTCTTCGACGCCCGAACGTTGCCGCCGCTCCGGCGAGGCGCTCGGCCTCGCTCCCGACCGCATCTACGACGACTTCGCGACGATGGCGAAGGCGGAGGCGGCGCGGCCCGACGGGATCGAAGCCGCGGCGATCGTCACGCTCAACTCTCTCCACGCCGGGCCGGCGATCGCCTTCCTCGACGCTCGCATCCACGTCATCTGCGACAAGCCGCTGACCACCTCGCTCGCCGAGGCGCGCAAGATCCAGGCGGCGGTCGCGCGTTCGGGCCGCGTCTTCGCGCTCACTCACAATTACACCGGCTACCCGCTGGTGCGCCAAGCGCGGGCGATGGTCGCCGCCGGCGATCTCGGCGCGCTGCGCCTCGTCCAGGTCGAATACCCGCAGGACTGGATGACCGCGCCGGTCGAAAAGCAGGGCCACAAGCAGGCGCTGTGGCGCGTCGATCCGGCGAAGGCGGGCCTCGGCGGCGCGCTCGGCGACATCGGCACCCACGCCTTCAATCTCGCCGACTACGTCAGCGGGCTCGAGCTCGTCGAGCTGTCGGCCGAGCTCACCGCGTTCGGCGAGGGCCGCGTGCTCGACGACAACGTGCAGATGATGCTGCGCTACGCCGGCGGCGCGCGCGGCGCCTTGTGGGCGAGCCAGGTCGCGCCCGGCCACGAGAACGGCCTGCGCTTCCGCGTCTACGGGACCAAGGGCTCGCTGATCTGGGCGCAGGCCGAGCCCAACGCGATGCTCTATTCGGTCTTCGGCGAGCCGACCCGCATCCTCACGCGCGGCGGACCGTCGCTCGGCCAAGCGGCGGCGCGCGCGACCCGCGTCCCCGCCGGCCATCCCGAGGGCTATCTCGAAGGCTTCGCCAACCTCTATTCCGATGTCGCGCTGACGATCAAAGCGGCGCGCGAAGGGGCACCGCCGCCGGCGGGCGTCGAATTCCCGACCATCGTCGACGGCGTCAAGGGCATGGCGTTCATCGAGGCGGCGATCGAGTCGGCGAAGGCCAACGGCAAGTGGGTGAAGCCGGCGAAGGTGTGAGCGCTCGGGCTCACGCCTTCTGCACTTTGACTTCCGCGCCGTCCTCGACCGCGACCACGCGCACCTTCGTCCCCTTGGGCAGGTCGTCGCCGGCGACGCGCCACAGGCTGTCGCCGACGCGGATGCGGCCGTAGCCGCGCTCGATGGCGTCTTCGAGATAGAATTCCTTGCCGATCAGCGCGTGGGCGCGGCTGAGCGGCAATTGCGGCGCGCCGGAATCGAGCGAGCCGTACACCCGCCGGCCGACGAAGACGAAGGCGATCACCAGCGCCGCGAACAGCAGCAGCGCCGGCGTCAGCTCGACCGGGACGAAGAACTCGACGACGCCGACCGCGACCGCCGCCGCGCCGATCCAGATCAGGAAGGCGCCGGGCGCGAGGGTCTCGGCCGCGCACAGCGCCAGCCCGCCGACCAGCCAGACGACATAGGTGGGCAGCGCCATGGCTGTTCGATCAGCTTTGCGGCGGCGACGCCGGGGGCGGCGGCGGCGGCGAGTCGGGAACCACGCTGGCCGGGCGTCCGGGCGGGCGCGCCGCGCCTTCGCCGAACGCGCTCGCCGCGATCTGCGAAATGCCGCCGAGCGTGCCGGCGAGCGAGGCGAGCTCCATCGGCACGATAAACACCTTCTGATTGGGCGCCTCCGCGATCGCCTGCAGCGCGCGCACGTACTTGTCGGCGATCAGGTAGTTGAGCGCCGCGACGTCGCCGTGGATGGTCGATTCGCTCACCACCCGCGTCGCCACCGCCTCGGCCTGGGCGGTGCGCTCGCGCGCCTCGGCGTCGCGGAACGCGGCTTCCTTGCGTCCTTCGGCTGCAAGCACCACCGCGGCCTTGCGACCCTCGGCGCGGGTGATGTCGGACTGGCGCATGCCCTCGGCCTCGAGGATCACCGCGCGCTTTTCGCGCTCGGCCTTCATCTGCCGGCCCATCGCGTCGACCAGGTCCTTGGGCGGCTCGATGTCCTTGATCTCGATGCGGGTGACCTTGACCCCCCACGGCTCGGAGGCGGCGTCGATGACGCCGAGCAGCCGCGCGTTGATCTCGTCGCGATGGGACAGCAACTGGTCGAGGTCCATCGAGCCCATGACGGTGCGGATATTGGTCATCAGCAGGTTGAGCAGCGCCTGTCCGAGGTTGGCGACCTCGTAAGAGGCGCGCCGCACGTCGAGCACCTGGTAGAAGGCGACGCCGTCGACCTTCACCGTCGCGTTGTCCTTGGTGATGATCTCCTGGCTCGGCACGTCGACGACCTGCTCCATGACGCTGAGCTTGCGGCCGATGGTATCGATATAGGGAATGACGAGGCCGAGGCCCGGGGTCAGCGTCTTGTTGTAACGGCCGAAGCGCTCGACGGTGTAGTTGTAGCCCTGCGGCACTTGCCGCACGCCCATCAAGACGGTGATGATGACGAACAGCGCGATCGCAATCGCGACGATGCCGAATCCGGTGACCATGCCCGCCCCCCTCGCGTCGCGGCCCCCACGACGGCGCTCGACGCGCTTCGCCGCTTACGGGACGCGCGAGTCTACCCGCCGCCGCCGCGCAAGGCCATAGGCGGACCGCCGGCGGTCACGACGCGGCCGACGATTCTTCGACCGTCAACGTGACGGCGCCGGCGGCGAGCGGCCGGCCCGCCGCCTGCGCTTCCGCCGCGCGGTCGATTCTCAGCAGCGCCAGCGCCTTGTCGCCCGCCGCGGCGCCGAGCGCGCCGACGGCGAGCGCGCCGTCCATGACCGGCGTCCCCGGCGCAGGAGCGGCGCCAGAAAGGCGCACGCGCACGACGCGCTTGCGCGCTTCGCCGCGGTGCCTCATTCGCGACACGACCTCTTGGCCGACGTAGCAGCCCTTGCGGAAATCGACGCCGTTGAAGAGATCCATGTCAGCGTCGTGCGGGAAGGCGTCGCCATAGGCGAAATCGACGCCGCCCTTCGGCGCGCCGGCGGCGATCCGCGCCGCCTCATAGGCGGGCAGCGCAGCTTCGCCAAAGGCTTCGGCGGCGCCGCGCCGCAGGATTGCCCGCCGCCCGAGCGTCGCGGCGCGCGGTTCGAGGTAAACGAGCGCATCGGCCGGCATCTCGGCCGCGCCGCCCCAGTCGGCGACGACGCCAAGCACAGCGCTCTCGTCCTTGATCGCGACCTTGGCGCGCAGCTTGTAGATCGCGAGCCGCTTGGCGAGGTCGGCAGCGAGCGCCTTGAAACAATCGAGCAGGAAGGCCGGCGGCGCGCCGGGCGCGCGCAGGACAAGGAAATCGAACAGAATCTTGCCTTGTGGGGTCAGCAGCGCCGCGTAGCGCGCCTCGCCCGCGGCGAGGCCGACGACGTCGTTGGTCAGCAGCCCCTGCAGGAAGTCGGGCGCATCCTCGCCTTCGACGCGAACGACGCCGCGGTCGGCGAGAAAGGCGGCGGTCGCGCTCATCGAATGGCCTCCCACGCGGCTTGCCATGGCGAACCATGTTAATTAGGCCGATCGGGCCGCTGCGCAAGGAAGGAACCCGAATGCCCCGCCATTTCGACCTCATCCTCGCCGGCGCGACCGTCGTCAACCAGGACGGCGCTGGCCTGCGCGACATCGGCGTCACAAACGGCAAGATCGCCGAGATCGGCGACCTCTACGCGGCCTCGGCGGGCGAGCGGATCGACTGCCGCGGGCTGCACGCCCTGCCCGGCGTGATCGACAGCCAGGTGCATTTCCGCGAGCCCGGCCCGACCCACAAAGAAGACCTCGAAACGGGCTCGCGCGGGGCGGTCCTCGGCGGCGTGACCGCGGTGTTCGAGATGCCCAACACCGACCCCTTGACGGTCTCGGCCGCGGCGCTCGCCGACAAGGTCAAGCGCGCGACCGGCCGCATGCATTGCGACTTCGCCTTCTGGGTCGGCGGAACCCACGACAATTTCGCCGACATCGCCGAACTCGAGCGTCTGCCCGGCGCGGTCGGGATCAAGGTGTTCATGGGCTCGTCGACCGGCAAGCTGCTGGTGCCCGACGACGCCGGCGTGCTGGCGATCCTCAAGCGGACGCGCCGCCGCGCCGCCTTCCACAGCGAGGACGAGCCGCGGCTGATCGAGCGCAAGGGCTTGCGGGTCGCCGGCGACCCCGCTTCGCATGCCGTTTGGCGCGACGCAGCGACCGCCATGCAATCGACCCAGCGGCTGATCCGGCTCGCCCGCGAGGCGCGCGCCCAGGTCCACGTGCTGCACGTTTCGACCCGCGACGAGATCGCGCTGCTGCAAGACGCCAAGGACGTCGCCAGCTGCGAGGCGACGCCGCACCATTTGACGCTCAGCGCCGACGACTACGCCCCACTCGGGACCAAGCTGCAAATGAACCCGCCGGTGCGTGGGGCGGAGCACCGCGACGGTGTGTGGCGCGGCCTCGCCCAGGGCGTCGTCGACGTGCTCGGCTCCGACCATGCGCCCCATACTCTGGAAGAGAAGGCGCGGCCCTATCCCGAGAGTCCGTCGGGCATGACCGGCGTGCAGACGCTCGTCCCGATCATGCTCGACCACGTCGCGGCGGGACGGCTGACGCTGCAACGCTTCGTCGACCTGACCAGCGCCGGCCCGGCGCGCATTTTCGGCATCGTCGGCAAGGGCCGCATCGCCGCCGGCTACGACGCCGACTTCACCGTCGTCGACTTGAAGCGCCGCGAGACGATCCGCGATTCCTGGATCGCCTCGCGCAGCGCCTGGACCCCCTACGACGGCAAGGCGGTGACCGGCTGGCCGATCGGAACCTTCGTGCGCGGGCGCAAGGTCATGTGGGAAGGCGAGCTGACGACGCCGGCGCAGGGGGCGGCGGTGCGGTTCGCGTGAAGGCTAACTCGAACTTTCGGACCCTGTGGCGCGAACCTTTCGAACACCCGGCTTTCCGCAGCTGCGGCGCGGGACAAGAACATCACGAATGACTTTAGGGGCAGCCTGGAACCGGTGTGTCGTAAGTGTACTTCTCGTCGGCAAATGAGACCGACACCCCCCCTTTCGTGCATGCGCGCACCGAACCGCTGTCGAACGCGAACCAATGTACGCCTTGTCCCATGGGGCCTAGCGCACGGCCGAAGACACTCTGCAAAGTGGCGAGCGCGCCAACGATTGCAGGTGGAGTCGTATTCGTATCCAACAAGTTTAACGGCTGGTTATCTTCGTTGTCTACCTGGATGTCTGCAACCTGATCGAATGTGAATATTCCTTCTTTTGACGAATGTGCGTGAACAACGCCAACAACAACATATTTATCGAGCAATTCTCGCGCCATTTGATTTGCCGGTTCATTCGGCATCATCGGCGACGCTATCCAGATTAGCATTACGAGTTCGCCATGGCCGCGATTGTCATTTATCACCAAATAATCTTGAGCCAGGTTGGTCGGATTCCGCGACCAGATTCGCGATTGCGCCGGAGAAACCGCTCCAATTAACGCGAAAAGAACATAGGAAACCCACAAAACCTTGCTGCTTAGCGATCTTTTCATGTCGGTTCCCCTCAGCCGTTTACAATTTTGAAGAGACGATCGCGCCAGGAAGCAACCAATCCGCTAGTTGTGTATAGGCCACGCTAGACGACAATCGCTTGACCCGACAGCACGGCGGATCGTCACACCCTTCGCATGTAACGCCCTATCTCTCCATCACGATCATTGTCAGCCATTGCGCGACCAGCGCCGGCTTGTCGGCGCCTTCGATCTCGACCCTCGCCTCGTAGCGCGTCAGCCACTCGCGCGGGGCGCGCTGCGTCGCCTCGGCGAGCGCGAAGCGGCCGCGCACGCGCGCCCCGGCCTTCACCGGCGCGACAAAGCGCACGCGGTCGAAGCCGTAATTGACGCTGACGGCGAGGCCGGCGATCGACGGCAGCGCGTCGTTCGCCATCGCCGACAACATCGCCAGCGTCAGGAAGCCGTGGGCGATCGTCCCGCCGAACGGCGTCGCCTGCGCGCCGACCGGATCGACATGGATGAACTGGCGGTCTTCGGTGACCGCGGCGAAGGCGTCGATGCGGGCCTGGTCGAGCGTGAACCAGCGCGAGACGAACGGCGCGCAGCCGACTCGTGCGGCAAGGTCGGCGATCGCGATCGGCGCCGGCATGCGCCGCGTCGCGCTCAACTGTGCGCTCCGAACAGCGGCGGCGGCGCGAAGGCGGAAACGCCGCCGTCGACCGGCACGATCGCGCCGCTGGTGTAGGCGCCGCCGCGGCCGGCGAGATAGATGAGCGTCCCGGCGATGTCCTCCGGCCGGCCGAGCCGCCCGATCGGCACGGCCTCGGCGCCGCGCGTCGCGCCGGCTTCGTCGCCGAGGGCGAAGCGCGTCATGTTGGTCGCGAACGGCCCCGGCGCGATCGCATTGACCGTCACCTGCCTCGGCGCGAATTCGGCCGCCAGGATGCGGGTGAGATGATGGACCGCCGCCTTCGACGCCGAGTAGGCGTAGGCGGTTTCCGCCTGGGTGACCGAGCCCATCACCGAGCCGATGTTGACGACCGTCGCCGGCCGCTCGGGCGAAGCGGCGGCGAAGATGAGCGGCGCGAGGTCGCGGGTCAGCGTGAACAAGCCGGCGACGTTGACCGCCATCACCCGCTCCCACGCCTTCCACGGATAGGCCGCGAACGGCGCGCCCCACGACACGCCGGCGTTGTTGACCAGGATGTGCAACTTGTCCGTGCGAGCGCGAACTTCGTTCGCCAACGCGGCGACGCCGGCCTCGTCCGCCACTGTGCCCCCGAATCCCTCGCACGGTCCGATCGCCGAGAGCTCGCGCGCCGCCGCTTCGCACGCCTCCGCCTTGCGCGACGCGATGAGGACGCGCGCGCCGGCGGAGAGCAGCGCTTCGGCGCAGATGCGCCCGAGCCCGGTCGCCCCGCCGGTGACCAACGCGACGCGGCCGGCGACGGAAAAGAGATCGGTCAATGCGAACATGGGCGTCCTCCCAGCGAGATTTGCCGCAAAACCTATGCAAAGACGGCCGGCGCGCCAATCAGCCAATCGGCTACGCGTCTGCCGTCGCATTGACCCTGACGGCGCGCCTTCCGATAATCGCTCGAAGGCGAGCTGCGGACGATTGGATCGATCGCGGCGGCGCGCAGCCCTCCAGGGAGACCTTCATGGCCGACGCGCCGCTCCATTTCGTCGTCCTAATCGGCAGCCTTCGGCGCGGCTCGTTCAACGCCGCGGTCGCGCGCGCCTTGCCGTCCCTCGCGCCGCCGGGCGTGACGATCGAACCGCTCGGCTCGATCGGCGACTTCCCGATCTATGACGGCGACGTCGAGGCGCAGGGCATCCCGGCGCCGATCGTCGCGATGGGCGAAGCGATCGGCAAAGCCGACGGCGCAATCGTCGTCACGCCGGAGTACAATTATTCGATTCCCGGCGGCCTGAAGAACGCGATCGACTGGCTGTCGCGGCTGAAGCCACAACCCTTCATCGACAAGCCGGTGGCGCTGGAGAGCGCCTCGCCCGGCATGCTCGGCGGCGCGCGGGCCCAATATCACCTGCGCCAGACCTTCGTCATGCTGGAAGCGCGCGTGCTCAACAAGCCGGAAGTGTTCGTCGCCCAGGCCAACCGGAAGATCGAGGCGGCGACCGGCGAATTGACCGATCCGCCGACGCGCGACGTCATCGCCAAGCAGCTCGCCGGCTTCGCCGCCTTCGCCCGCGCCCGCAAACGCGCCGCGGCGATCTCTTGACGTCGGCGGGCGCCGCATCGACATAATCGCTCGACGCCTCCAACCCGCGTGGGTCGCCGATGAAAGTCTCTCTCGTCCAGATGAACTCGGTCAGCGACAAGGCCGCCAATATCGCGGCGGCGCGGGCGTTGATCGAGCGCGCGGTCGGCGAGGACGGGCCGGACTGGATCCTGCTGCCCGAGCAGTTCGACTGGGCGGGCGGCGCGAAGGGCGACAAGGCGAAGAACGCCGAGATGCTGCCCGGCGGGCCGGCCTATGCGATGGCGCAGGAGCTCGCCGCGAAGCATGGCGTCTTCATCCACGCCGGCTCGATCATGGAGACGATCGAGGGCGAAGCGCGCATCCACAACACCAGCGTCGTCTTCGGCCGCAACGGCGAGGAGATCGCGCGCTACCGCAAAATCCACCTCTTCGACGTCACCACGCCCGACGGCGCTTCCTACAAGGAGAGCGAAACGGTGAAAGCGGGCGACGCGGTCGTCGCGTACGATTGCGAAGGCGTCACCGTCGGCTGCTCGATCTGCTACGACCTGCGCTTTCCCGATCTGTTCCAGGCCCTGGCGGCGAAGGGCGCGCAGGTGATCGCGCTGCCGGCGGCGTTCACCCTGCAGACCGGCAAGGACCATTGGGAGACGTTGCTGCGCGCCCGCGCGATCGAGACCGAGACCTACGTCTGCGCGGCGGCGCAGACCGGCAGCTTCATGGCCGGCGCCGAGCGGCGCGAAACGTACGGCCATTCGCTGGTCGCCGACCCGTGGGGTCACGTCGTCGCCAAGGCCTCCGACGGGATCGGAATCGTCTCGACGCGAATCGAGATGGCGGTGGTCGAACGGGTGCGGCGGCTGATCCCGGTCGCCCAGCACAAGGTCGCGCTGCCGCGGGCGTGAGGCTCAGCCGAAGGCGGCGCTGAGCCAGCCTTCGGCGGCAAGCCCCAAAAACAGCAGCAGGCCGGCGTCGCGGTTGGCGCGGAACAGCTTCAGCGCCGTCGCTTCGCTCGCGCCCTCGACCTTGAAAACTTGCCAAGCGAGGTGGGCGGTAAAGGCCGCCCAGCCGAGTTCGGCGGCGAGCCCGGCGCCGACGGCGATCAGCGCGCCTTGCGCCAGCAGCGACGTCATGAGGTAGAACGCGCCGATTCCGAGCCGCGCGTGGCGGCCGAACAGGCGGGCCGTCGACTTGATCCCGACGACAGCGTCGTCGCGCGCGTCCTGCAGCGCGTAGATCGTGTCGTAGCCGATCGTCCAGCAGAACGCGGCGGCGTAGAGCAGCAGCGCCGGCGGCGCCAGCGCGCCGAAGCGCGCCGACCAGCCCATCAGCGCGCCCCAGGAAAAGGCGAGCCCGAGCGCCGCCTGCGGCCAGGAGGTGACCCGCTTGGTCAGCGGATAGACCGACACGACGATCAGCGACGCGAGACCAAGTCCGATCGAAAAGCGATTGAAAGCAAGCAGCACGGCGAAGCCGACCAGCGCCTCGGCGGCGAGAAACAGCGCGGCGGCGCGCGGACTGACGCGGCCCGACGGCAAGGGCCGGCCCTTGGTGCGGGCGACGCCGGCGTCGAGGTCGCGATCGAGGATGTCGTTATAGGTGCAGCCGGCGCCGCGCATCGCGACCGCGCCGATCAGGAACAGCAGGAGATGCCAAACGTCGGGCCCGCGGTGCACGGCGTCGCCGGCGAGCGCGGTCGCCCACCAACAGGGCGCGAGCAGCAACTGCCATCCGGCCGGCCGGTCGAGCCGCGCCAGTTGCACGTAGGGAAGCGCGAAATCCGGCGTCAGCCGCGAGACGAGGCTATCAGGGCGCGCGTCGGGCAGCGCGCCCGAACGTGACGCCTCAGCGCTCAAAGCGGGCCGGCAGGCAGCGGCTGGGCCTGCGGCCCGCCGCCGTTGGCCTGCTGCTCCTTCATCTTCTTCAATTCGCCCGCGACCTTGCACGCCTTGGCGGCGAAGCCAGAGCTCTTGGCGTGACTGTCTTTGAGACCGGCGATCACCTCGTCGGGGACCTGGCACCAATCCTTGTTCTTTTCCATGTAGGCGATCAACGCGCTCTCGGCCGCGATGAGGCCGGCCGACTTGGCGCAGAACACCGTCGGGTCGAGCTGCTTGCCCTTGGCGGCTTTGACGACGTCGTTGATCGTCGCCATTTCCGCCTCGCGGCGAGCCCCGAGCTTTTGCAAGTCCTCGCCGCAGCTTTGCGCGAGCGCGGGCGCCGCCCACGCTGCGCCCGCGAGCGCCAGCGCGAAGGCCGCCATCGCAGAGGTGCGCTTGGTCATCGAACCTTTTCCCGCCTGTTTGCCCCCAGCTAGTCTAGCGTAATTCGCCCTGCGGCGCGACTGAGGGCAAGAAAGCGGCGAAATCGGGGCAAGGGGCGGTCAGACCCAGGCGCGCGCCGGGTAGTTGATCGCGTAGCGCTGCGGCGCTGCGGCGATCGCCGCCATGCCGACCAGCACCGCGTCGGAGCGGACGACGAGACGGGTCGGAATTCGGCGCGCCAATCCGTCGACCGGCGCCTTGGCCTCGAAAGCGCGGCGGAACGCAGCGTCGTCAAGGAAGTCGACGATGCGCGGCAGCACGCCGCCTGCGAGCGTCACGCCGCCGGTGGCGACGAAGGCGACGCCCATGTCGCCGGCGAAGCGGGCGACGATGCGCCAGTAGAGCCTGAGGCTCGCCGCCTCCTCGCCGGTGCGGTCGGCGAGCGCCGCGGCGACGACCGCCGGCGCGTCGAGCGTCGGTTTCGGCTGGCCGAGCGCGGCGACCCGCGCCGCATGGACGCGCGCCAGGCCGGAGCCGGCGAGCACGCTTTCGGTCGTCACCCGGCCGTGGACGCGTTCGAGATGCGGCCACAGCGCGCTCTCCTCGTCGTCGATCGGGCCGAAATCCATATGGCAGGCCTCGGAGGCAAGCGGCGTGTGGCGGCCAGCCGCCTGGACCAGCGCGCCGATGCCGAGGCCGGTGCCGGGTCCGAGAATCACCTGCGGCCCCGCAGCGCCGAAACTGACCGGACCGATCTGCCACGCCCAGCCCAGCGGGATCGTCGGCAGCGACAACGCCTGCGCCTCGAAGTCATTGAACAGCAGCCCCTGGGCGAGGCCGAGCTGCCGCCCCGTCTCGGGGCCGTCGATCGTCCACGGCGCGTTGGTGAGCTTGAGCTTGCGCCCGTCGACCGGCCCGGCGCCGCAGACGAGGAGCGAACGCGGCCGCGCGCCCAGCGAGGCGAACGCCTCTTCGGCCGCCTCGACCAGGCCCGGATAGTCGTGGGTCATCAGATGAGTCGCGGCGCCGAGCGGCGCGTCGGGCGCCGGTTGCAAGGCGAAGCGGGCGTTGGTGCCGCCGACATCGACGACGACGATAGGGAAAGGTACGACGAAATCGCTCATGGCGGCGCATAAACGCCGCAAGCCGAGCGCGCCGTCAAGGCGAGAGATGCCGGAGGATGCGCGATCGGTCGCCGCACCCGGCCGAAGAATGCTCTATCCTCCCTGCCCGTGAGCGATTCGCCGACCCACCGCCGACCCGGCTACTATGAATTCTTCTGCGGCGGCGGCATGGCGCGGGCGGGGCTCGGCGACGCCTGGCGCTGCCTGTTCGCCAACGATTTCGACCGGCGCAAGGGGCGCGCCTACGCCGACAACTGGGGCGAGGCGGAGCTGCGCCTCGCCGACGTCGCGTCCCTCGCCGCCGGCGACGTGCCCGGCCGCGCCGATCTCGCTTGGGCGTCGTTTCCCTGTCAGGACCTGTCGCTCGCCGGCGCCGGCGCCGGGCTTTCGGGCGCGCGCTCGTCGGCCTTCTGGGGCTTCCACGCGCTGTTGGGCGCGCTTCGCAGCGAAGGCCGTGCGCCGCGGCTGATCGCGCTCGAGAACGTGCTCGGCCTGCTCGCGTCCAAAGGCGGCGCCGATTTCACTGCTTTGTGCCGCGCGCTGGCCGACCTCGGCTACCGTTTCGGCGCGCTGACGATCGACGCCGCGCATTT
>Ga0326727_10019247_pt1 | contig 13763 bp, 11 predicted proteins | sample MB2enrmetagenome_FD_207643 | JGI IMG/M metagenome (GOLD analysis project Ga0326727, IMG submission 207643) | Lab enriched peat soil microbial communities from McLean, Ithaca, NY, United States - MB29MY | ecosystem: Environmental > Terrestrial > Soil > Wetlands > Peat | place: USA: New York... | reverse complement strand
AAAAATTCACGCTTTGATTGCGTCGCTGCCGCCCCATGAGCGCGTGCTGCAGATCTTGAATCCCGTGAACTGTCGCATCGGGCTGACCATAGGCCACGTCGTGGACCGGGCCTGTATCGGTCATTGCTTCAGCTACTCCAATTACGAACCCGGTTCGTTGCAGTTCCGCGTTCGAGCCACGCCCGGCAACCGCATCGTGACGGCGCACGAACACGATTCCACTGCCATGCAGGCCGGCCAATATCAAATGGATCCATCCGAGCTGCCGGCTGAGCAGATTTACTTTTGCGGCCGCAAGGTTACCGACATATGCATCCGCCCGCTTTCCCTGTCGCAAGAGGATGAAGACTCCGATGCCGTGACGCCGAGGTGGTAATCAGTAAGTGAGATTAGACCGGCAGCCCGCGCGTCATTTCACCGACAAGAATCCGCTGACGTTTTCCCAGAGCAGTTGCGGGAAGGATTTGTCGAGATAGGACCGAATGGATACGTAGCACTCGTCGCAGGTATTGGTCCGGGTAAATTCTTTCGCCATTAGGGCGCGGTCTTCCAGGCGATATTTCTTGAATACCATGGAGCAGGGCTGGAGCCAGCCGTCGCTGGTCACCACCAGAAAACGATGTCCCGCCTTGCAGCCGGGGGCCGCGCCCGTCTCGAAGAAACGACGGGTTGCCGCCAGCGTGCTGGGAGCATTCAAAAGCCAGTTGGTGTCGTCACGCCGCGCTTCCACCCGGTCGAGTTGCGAATTGAGCGTCGCCAATTGCTCAGGGGAATTCAGCGAATATTCCCGGCAGCCGGTGCGGCGGGCAGAATAGGCGCTGTAGCACAGATTGACTCCCCACTCCCGCGCTTTGTCGGCCAGGCGGTTGATCTCCGCCACATTCTCGGCGTGAATGCAGGAGTTGAGAACGATGTCGTCGTGTCCCAGTTTGGCCAGGCGCGGAACCAACGCTTCCAAATGGGAGTACAGCCCCGGATAACCGCGGAACTCGTCGTGCCGCTGGTCCGGAAAATCCAGACTGACCGAAAACTGATCGATGCCGGCCGCGCGCAGCTCCACATATTTCTGCTCGGTCATGTGCGTCCAGTTCGAAACCAGAATCAGGTAGGGCAGGTCGGAACCCGACTTGATGGTGCGCACGATTTCGACCACGTCTTCCCGCAACAGGGGTTCGCCGCCGGAGACCTGCACCACGCACGGCCGCAACGCCTCCATGTAGCGGCGGTAGTCGGCCGGTTTCAGATTGCGCGAATCGTCGCGCGGCCCGCCGTGGTCGCAATGCTTGCACACGCAGGTGCAGGAATCGGTGACTTCAAAAGACACCACGATGGGACGGCCCACCGGCCAATTCACCGAACCGCGGCCGATGATGCGTAGCGAACTGCCAAATGGCACCTTGCGCATAGAACCTGATCCACCCCACCTTAAAAAACAGTTGGAGAAACCTGTCCCTGGGAACTTTGGATCGTAGCAGCCGCACACCGGGCCACGCAAGCCGGAAACCGGCGAATGGCATTAACTAACGGTTTAACCGTCAGTTTAAGAGGTTAACAGTTCATAGTTTACAGCTGACAGCCAGCAGCGCATCGCAGAGGTGTGGGGTTGGTTTGGTTGCAAACTGTGAGCTGTAAACTGAAAACCCAGAAGACCTGCAAGGTTGACAGTTCACAGTTTACAGCTGACAGCCAGCAGCGTATTGCAGAGGCTTGGGGTTGGTTTGGCTGCAAACTGTGAACTGTAAACTTGGAGCCCAATCAAATCTTCGGGGCAGCGGCCAGGCTCTCACCGTGTTTCACGCGCGGACTGGCGTTCAGATAGGGCCGCAGCTGCTCCAGCGCCGCCTCCGCGCTGATCCCGTACTTGAGCCGCAGGGCTTCCGGCTTACCGTGCTCGATGAATTGGTCCGGCCAGCCAATGCGCACCACCGGAGTAGTCAGTCCCATCGTGTTGAGCGCCTCCAGTACGGCACTGCCAAAGCCACCCATCAATACATGGTCCTCGAGGGTAACAATGGCATCCACACTGCGGGCATAAAACTCCAGCAGGTCGCGATCCAGGGGCTTGACGAAACGGGCATTGACGACCGCGGTGGAGATGCCCTCGGTCTCGAGACGGCGGGCGATTTCACGCCCCATGGGAACCAACGCTCCCAGGGCAAAAACCGCTACCCGGTCATTCTCTCCATGCTCGAGCAGTTCGGCCTTGCCGATCGGAAGAGCTCTGGGCATGTCCTTCACCGGCGTGCCGGGACCAACCCCGCGCGGATACCGCACCACCACCGGCCCCTCGTGCCGCATGGCGGTAAACATCATGTCGGCGAGCTCATCCTCATCCTTGGGAACCATGTGCACCAGGTTGGGAATGCCGCGCAGGTAGCTGATGTCGAACAGCCCATGATGAGTGGGACCATCGTCCCCGGAGAGACCGCCCCGGTCGGCGCAAAAAACCACCGGCAGGTTCTGCAAACAGACGTCATGCACGATGGGATCGAAAGACCGCTGCAGAAACGTGGAATAAATGGCACAGAACGGCTTAAAGCCCTTCGTGGCCAATCCGGCGGCAAAGATCACCGCATGCTCTTCGGCAATGCCCACGTCATAGTACTTGGTGGGATGATGCGGCCGGAAACGGTCCAAGCCGGTGCCGTTCGGCATGGCCGCGGTGATGGCCACCACCTTATCGTTCATGTGGGCCAGTTTGACCAGCGTGTCGCCAAAAACTTCGGAGTAGGTCCGCCGGCCCACCGGCTTGGTTTCTCCGGTTTCCGGATCATAGGGACCAAGGCCGTGGAATTTCTTCTGTTTCTGCTCGGCCGGCTCGAAGCCCTTGCCCTTTTGCGTTAACACGTGCAGCAGGACCGGACGGTCCTGGGTCTTGAGGAATTCAAAAGTCTTAATAAGGATGGGAATCGAATGGCCGTCGATGGGGCCGAAGTACTTTAATCCCAGTTCCTCGAATATGACACTGGGCCACAACAGGCTCTTGGCGGCCTCTTCCGCTTTGCGGGCAATCCGCAAAGCGCCCTTACCGCCAATGCGTTCCACGAACTTGGCGGCCCGGTCGTGCAATTCGCCGTATTGCGGGCTGGTGACGATCTTGTTGAGATAACTGGCAATCGCGCCCACGTTTTTGTCGATCGACCACTCGTTATCATTCAGAATGACCAGCATGCGCCTGGTGTGGTGCGCAATGTTGTTTAAGGCCTCGTAGGTAATGCCGCAGGTGAATGCGGCATCGCCGGCCAGCGCCACCACGTGCTCCTTGCCGCCCAGTTTATCGCGGGCCACGGCCATGCCCAGGGCCGCGGAAAGCGCGGTCCCCGCGTGGCCGGCGCCGTAGCAGTCGTGCGGGCTTTCGCTGCGTAACATGAACCCGTTGGGACCGTCGGGCGTGCGAATGGCGTGGAACTGCTCCCGCCGCCCGGTCAGCAGTTTATGCACGTAGGCCTGGTGACTGACGTCGAACAGAAAATGGTCTTCGGGGGTATGAAAGACGTAATGGAGGGCGATGGTAAGCTCCACCACCCCCAGATTGGGCCCCAGATGCCCGCCCGTCCGGGAAAGGACGGTAATCATCTCCTCGCGGATTTCCGCCGCCAGTTGATCGAGTTGGGGAAGCGACAGACGCTTGACGTCCGCCGGCGAATTAATGCCATCCAGAATACGCGCCATGGTTTCTCTATTGATTATGTTACTCGTTCCCGGTTGGCTGCGTCACCCCAGGAGCGTTTCACGTCATTCGTTTCACGTTTCTCGTTGGGCAGACGTTAACGGGAAACGTGAAACGAATGACGTGAAACGACTTTCGGGCGGGGACGGGAGACGCCCAACTCGCGGTTGTCCCCTCAAGGAAAATATGCCATCCTTGGTATCTCCCCATCAGCAGTCGGTGTCCGTATTTGGGTTTTGCCATTTAAGCGTTGCACGACGAGGAGTTTGCTCGGCTGCGCCGAGTCACGCGTGTTTCGGCGTTGACTTCATTACGAGAGGCAAAGAGATGCGTCGAATCACTCTGGCAATCGCAGTCCTGGGAACGTTGTTTCTATTCACCGCTTGCGGCATTGACCCAAATTTTGTCCCGGTGTTCAGTACTACGCCTCCGCTGACGGCGGTCGAGAATATTCCCTACACGTACACCTTTCAAGTTGGGGGACCGCCCTACGCGCCTTTGCTTTCCCGCTTGACCACCGCACCGGAAGGAGCCACGCTGAGCGGCAATACCATCTACTGGACGCCAACCGCGGAGCAATCGTGCGCCCCCAATTATTTCGTGTTGACCGTGACCGCGCCGGGAGGACCTTCGGCGAGCCAATCGTGGACGGTCGGCGCCGTTTGCGTGCCCGTTTTCAGCAGCAGCGCCCCCCTGGCGGCGGAGCAGGACAACACCTACACGTACAGCCTTGACGCTACGGCGCCCCACGGTATGCCCGTAACCTTCCAACTCACGGCAGCGCCCACTGGCGCCACTTTGAGCGGCGATGTCCTCACCTGGACCCCGACTGCGAAGCAGTCGCGGACCGCCAATCAGTTCGAGGTAACAGCCACCGCGGGAGGCGGCGGTACGGCCACCCAATCCTGGACGGTCAATCCCAACGGCACCATCTCCGGCAGTTGCATCGACAACTACTGGGGTGCAAATGGCAACGTCAAAGTGGACCAGGACCTGAGCGCGTTCACCATCATTGCAAAGGTGCCACAAGCCGATGGTTCGAACCTGAATATAACCGGCACCGGAAATACCGATGGCACCTTTGTCATTCCCAATGTCCCGGCCGGGTTCTACACCTTATGGTTACAAGCTTCGAGTGCGTCGACTGCTTACCTCTATTGGACCAACAGCAGTACGTTTGATTGCGGCACAGACTATGCCGGCCGTCAACCGGGGAGCACGATCAACGGCAGCCTGTCTTTGAATTTGACTGGACTTTCCAAATGGGCCACCGGTGATGTTCTGGAGCTCACAAGCCCTAATGCGGGAGTCTATTGTGATCTGGTGGCGCCGCCGACTGTTGCGAGTATTTGTTCTGTGAGCTCATCCCCTTCGCCCGGTGACCAAGCGTTCACGACCGCCGATGCGCAGGTATTCAACGGTCCGCCCATCGACCCTTCTCAGGATGACACCAGCTTCCTGCTGCAGTACGAGTCGCTTTCCGGTGACGCGGCTAGCAGTGTCACGGTTAAAAGCGATTTGGTTCTAGGCCCGGCATTGGCATTGTCGCAACCTCCTCTGATGCTTACTTCGACTGATTCAGACGCCCCAATTTCCGGGGCCCTCAGTGCCCCTGCTTCGACCGCGGGCTCGACTGACGTAACGGTCGATGGATCGGCTTGGGGGGCAGCGTATGCCGTACAAGCCTCGGCATCGTCGACTGCAAGCGATTTCTTTGTCGACCTGGCGGTTCAGCCGATCGTCGTCGGCCAGCAGATTGCCGGAGGTGCACCGCTGGAATTGGTCTCGCTGGACGTATCGCAAGTGGCAACCGGTGTACCGGATTTAGGCAGCCAGACTTATAACAATCCATTTCCGTCCGCATGGCCGTTAGTCTTCAGCGCTTACGGCGGGTCATGCGATTCCGCGTACAACGTATGCGCAGAGGTTGGCTATTCCACGACAGTTTTGCCCACCGCGGCCATCACCCCTCCTATGACGCCCGTCTCGACTCCTACGCTAAACAGCGAAAACCTGTTTACCACCAAAGAAACCGCCAGCCCGGTCCTGGCGCTGAGTTGGGGCACCCCTGGCGGGCTGGCGCCGTATGGGTTCGGAGTCTACGTCTATGAAGTTAATCCGGCCAACGGCCTCCAAATGGTGTTTTATACGACGCAAACGGCGGTAGGAATTACGCTCGATAGCACTACATTTCCTGCCAACAATACTTTTGTCTTCGTTATCAGAGCGCTAGCGGATGGCGGGCTGGCCAACCTGGAAACCGCCCCCAACCACTGGAAATATCCCACGGCGTACGCCGATGTAATCTCCGGACCCGTAACCATCGGCGGCGGTACCAGTTCGGCAGCGACGAGAATCAAAGCCTTGAAATTGCAGTCTCAATCGCAGCCGCCGGCAAGTACGCAATCTTTACGGCAGCAGTGATTTTGATTTTTCATCCCCAGGGCTAATTGCGCCTGGCATGTAGGTTAAGGAGACAAAATGCTTCGGAGTACCTTGGCAGTCGCAGTCCTGGGAATACTGGTTCTATTTACAGCTTGCGGCCGCGGGCCTGCCGCCCCGGTTTTTACCAGCACCGCACCACAGACGGCAGCGGAAAACGCAACTTATACGTACACGCTTGCGGCTGTGTCCCCGGATGGGACAGCGATGAGCTACGCGCTCACCGCCGCGCCCACTGGCGCCACCTTGAGCGGCGACACCGTGACCTGGACACCGACCTGGAAACAGTCCCGTATTCCCAACCAGTTTACGGTGACGGCGACGACGACCGCCGGAGGCTCCTCCAGCCAATCGTGGACGGTTACGCCCAATGGTTCTGTCCATGGCAGCTATATCAACACCTACTGGACCGATCAGGGACCGGTAGCTTTGCCGGTGGATACGACCCGGTCCTCGTTTGAGGCATTCCTGCCACAGCCGGATGGTTCGCTGCAGGTCTGGCCGGCTGTAGGCACCACTCAGGGAACCTTCACCATCCCGGATGTCCCGGCCGGATATTATTGGTTGAAGCTCGGGACGTCGATGTACTGGACCAATAGCAGCACCTTCGATTACGGTTCTGATTACGTCGGCAGCGAACCGTCTTCCACTTCAGGCGAAGGCTCCTTCACCTTCGATCTTACTGGGCTCGATCCATGGGCAGGGGGTGATTTTCTTACCTTCTATAGCCCGAACGAAGGCACAGTCGCTACCTTGGCGCAACAGGAAGAAGTATGCGTCCCTCCAGTTTTGTGCAACCCGCAACCGGCAAACGGTGCGACCACTTTTGCGGAAACTGAGATGATACCGTTCGTCTCCTCGCTGGGGGACACGAGCTATATCCTGCAGTCTGAAGAAGTCCCCTCGTCCTTTCCGCTGCTGGGCACGGTTATGGGTCCCGGTCTGAGTCTGTCGTCGTCCGCGCTGCTTCCGGGCATGACGATAACGGGCGCACTAAGCCCGTCTGCCATTTCGTCAATGGACATCAATATCAAAGGATCGGTGTGGGGGCAGTGGGGCCAAATGATGGCTCAACTGCCAACAGTCCCGAACCAAATCCCCGAAGTAATTGCCAGCCTTTCTGTACAACCGTTCGTAGCCGATAGAGCTGCACGGGAGCCTCTTCTCAATCTTCCGAGACTGATGTCGGTTTATGATTTCCAGTTGACCGTCGATCAGGATTTTGGAACGGTGCAGTACGAAAATCCGTTCCCCTCCACATGGTTGCCGGTTTTCACCGCCAGCGAAATGTCATGCGTCCCAATTACCACCGGCTCCCCCAGCGTTGGCGTTTGCGCAGAAATGGGCTATTCCACTACGTCCTTACCCTCACCCACGACCGCAATCACTCCTCCCCTATCGCCGGTACAGGACCCGAAGCTGGACGGCACAAACTTGTTCACCGCTGTGACCACAAACAGTCCGACGCCCACGCTCAGTTGGAATCCTCCGATAGGTCTGGCACCTATAGGCTACGAGGTTTCCATAATCCAGATCATTCCGTCGTCGGACTCGCCCTTTAATCTCCCTAATATTCTGGTTGTGGCCCACATTTACACCGGACAAACCTCTCTGACCGTTCCTCCCGGCATCCTCTCGCCAGGCAGCACCTACCTATTCGCCATTCAGGCTCTTTTCGACGCGCGGGCCAACCTCGCCAACAGCCCCAACCGCTCCGCCTATCCGACGGCTTACGCCCAGGCGATTTCCACCCCAATCACTATTGGCGGTGGAAGTTCCACCTCGGCCGTAAGCGGCGTAAGCGCCATGGCCGTTTACCCTGAATCGCAGGCGTCCGGCACGTCGAAATCCTCGTCACAGCGGCAGTTCTATTTCGTCGATTCCGAGGGCCATTTGCATTCGGTGAGCAAATGAAGCTCCGAGCCCGCGATGCGGGCTTGCTTCACTGATTTACGCATTGCCTTTCGCAGCCCAGGCAAGGTTTGGCGCTGCCACCCTGGGCCTGGACATACGCATATAGCTTGAATGTTTCCTCTGAATCCCCGCAGTCCACTACGTCATCTGAAAGAACGTACAACGACCATGCACCGGTGACGTATTGCGAATTCTCCCGTTATTCTCGTTTTCTCTCCACCGTCGCCGTCTGGCATTCTGCTTGTTGCTGATCGCATTTGCCGGCACAAACACCATGGCAGCCGATAGCATCTCCGCCCCCCACGTCAAAGTCAGCCTCGTATCCGAGCAAAACGCGATTGTTTCCGGAGGCGGCAAAGATACGTGGCTCGGGTTTTACTTCCAGATCGAACCGGGTTGGCACATCTATTGGGTAAATCCCGGCGATTCCGGCGCGCCGCCCCGCATTGTCTGGAAGCTGCCGCCAGGATTCATCGCGGACGCCATTCAGTGGCCCTATCCGGCGCGCATTCCCACTTCCTCGCTCATGGACTACGGCTACGAGAGTTCCGTGCTGCTGATAGCGCCGTTGCATGCACCCTCCGCGGCGCGGGCGGGCACGATTCCGATCGCCGCTGATGTGCGTTGGCTGGTCTGCCGCGAACTCTGCCTTCCCGGACGCGCCAGCCTGCAGCTCACCTTGCCGGTGGCAGCCGCCAACTCCCCGAATCCGGAAATTCATTCGCTGTTCGAAGCCACGCGCCGGCGCCTGCCGAAACCGGCGCCGGCTCGCTGGAAGTTAAGTGCGGAATCCCGAAAACACGATTTTCTGTTGCGCATCCGCAGCGGACATCCCGAGCGGATCGTCTCGTTCCTTCCGCTGCAGTCCGGACAAATCGAAGATGCGGCGCCGCAAACCATTCGCGGCACTTCCCAGGGAGCGGTGTTGGAGTTGAGGAAGTCAGAACAGCTGCTGCACGCGATCCCCTCGCTCAGCGGGGTACTGGTGCTGGCCTCCGGAGACGCGTATGTGATTGACGCTCCCGTGCCGGCGGCAACCCCCGCGCACAACCCGGCAGGCATTTCCGGCCTCAAGAAACAATATGCGGTTTCAAACCAGTCGAATTAACGGAGGTCCATGTTCATGAAATCCCGCTTCGTCCCCGCGATCTTTTTTTTGCTCATCCTGTCCCAGCCGCTGCTGGCGGTAAAAGTCGGCGATCCGGCGCCCGATTTCCAAGGCGCCGACAGTAACGGCCAAACCCGCAAGCTCTCCGATTACAAGGGAAAATATGTCGTACTGGAGTGGCACAACAACGGATGCCCCTTCACGCGCAAACATTACGAAAGCGGCAACATGCAGAACCTGCAGAAGCAATGGACCGCCAAAGGCGTGGTCTGGTTCACCGTGATTTCGTCCGCACCCGGTCATCAGGGCTACGTGACGGCCCCGGAAGAAAACGCCTATCTGAGCAAAATGAATGCCGTGCCCACCGCGGCGATTCTCGACCCCAGCGGCGCCATTGGGCATTTATTTTCCGCCAAGACCACGCCGCAGATCGTGATCATCGATCCCGGTGGCAAGGTCGTTTATGACGGCGCCATCGATGACCGGCCCACCCCGGACGTCTCCGATATCCCCGGCGCCAGGAACTACGTAAACGCGGCGCTTACCGAACTAATGAGTGGCAAAAACGTCACCGACCCGGCTACCCGCTCCTACGGGTGCTCGATCAAGTACGGCAACTGAATCTACATTCCCTTGAGGTGCATTATGACCATTACCGACGACCTTCTCCGCAACAACCAGACCTACGCGCAGCAGTTCAAGTCAGACCAGCTGACCATGCCCCCGGCACGTAAAGTGGCAATCGTCGCCTGCATGGATGCCCGCTTGACGATCGAACCCATGCTCGGCCTGAACACCGGCGATGCCCACGTGATTCGCAATGCCGGTGGCATCGTCACCGAAGACGTTTTGCGTTCGCTGCTCATCTCTCATTATTTATTGGGAACGCAGGAAATTCTGATCATCAATCACACCGATTGCGGCATGCTGACCTTCCGGGACCACGAATTGCGTGACCGGCTCCGCCAGTTGACCGGCAAGCTGGCAGTGGCGCCCTCGCAGTTTCTCGCTTTCCCCAACCTGGAGCGGAATGTAGCCGAACAGCTTTTAAAGCTGCGTTCCCATCCGTGGATGCCCCAAGGGATAAGCACGCGCGGATTCGTCTATGACGTGAAGTCCGGCCGCCTGTCCGAAGTAGAAGCCGAGAGGCAGCTGAAAGCGGCGTGAAAATTCAGAAGTTAGAAGTCAGGAGTTAGGAGTTAGAAGCCGGATGCCGTCCTCCTTCTAACTCCTGACTCCTGGCCAGCCTGGCTACTTTCCCGCCCCCATCAAGATGAGCGAACGCTGGGCGAAGGGAACATAGAGCAGGGCGGCGGTTGCGCCCAGCGCCAGCCCAAAGCCGATCTGCGGCAGCAGCAGAAAAGGCGCGAGCGCCCACAACTGATCGGCCGCGAACAGGCCATAGAACAGCTTCAGGAAATTCTCCTTCAGCCCGGGAGCTTTGAACAGCACCGCCGCAATCAGATACAGGCGGGCGGGAATTCCGACCGCTGCCGTAACGATGACCACAGCCAGCACCCACCGGCCATGGGGCAGCAAGCCGCCGACCACACTTTCCACCTCACCCAACCGCGCCAGCGAGATCACATAGAAGCAGAGATACATGAGCTGAACCAGAAAAAATAGCATACGCACCACGGCGTGTGGCGGCTGCGGCAGTTGGTGTGGTTGGGTGAGGACCTGGCTCAATGCGCTGGCCGGCACCATCGGGGGACCTGCGGGCTCCGCCAATTCCGGCGACCGGTCGGGCACCTCCGATGCCACCGGCGCTTTCGCCAGCGCGGCGTTTCCTTCCACCACCTCGACCGGAGCGATGAAGCGATACCCGCGCCGCGCCAGCGTCTCGATAAACCTGGGACTGGAAGCGGAATCGCCAACCGTTTCCCGCAGTTTATTAATCGCGCTGTTCAAGCCGTGGTCAAAATCCACAAACGTGCCCTCCGGCCAAAGCCGCTGCCGTATCTCATCGCGCGTAATCACCTCGCCGGGGCGCTCCAGCAACATCAGCAACACCTGGAAGGGCTGGCCCGGCAGCCGGAGCCGGCGGCCCTGCTTGCGCAGTTCGCCGCTCGCTTCCACCGCTTCGTAAACTCCGAAGCGAAACAGCCTGCCTGTATCTGTCTTTTCCATCCGTGAGGGCTAGTTTAACTGCTCACCAGCACGATTGACACCGCTGAGATCGGAAGATAAGTCATGTTTCTGCAACAGCTTACAAGATGAGGCACAACTGAGGAGCTGGGCATTGAATCAGCCGGGGCAGAACCGCGATATTCGCCGCATGAACGAGAGGGTTTGCAGTTTACAGTTTGCAGTTTGCAGCCAACCGGGCCGGAAACTTGTGGCGCCAGCTTGGCTGTTTGTTTGTTGCCTATTCCTGGTTTTCAATGCTTCCGCTACGGAACTAAAGCCCCAAACCCTGACGGCATTTTCCCGCTACGTCGAAAATGCCGAAACCCGCATTCGCCGGCAGCAGCGTTCTCCCCGGGGATTCCTGACCATCGATACCCTCCCGGAAGCTGAGCGTTCGCAGGCCGAGGACCGCATGAACCACGGCGAGATTTGGATTCAAAAGCGGGAAGGAACGCCCTTATCGGTCCCGGGCGGACTCGTACATCATTGGATCGGGACCGCCTTCCTCCCCGGCGCCACGCTCTCGCAAACGCTGTCCGTGGTACAGGATTACGATCATCTCCCCCGCTACTACAGTCCGGAAGTGGAGCGCTCGCGCCTACTCTCCCGCCAGGGCGACGACTTCCGCATCTCCATGCGGTTGCGAAAACACAAGGTCGTCACCGTGGTCCTGGACACCGATTACGACGTCCACTCCGGGCAACTGGATTCCAGCCATTTCTTCAGCATCTCGCACAGTACGCGTGTCGTCGAGATTGCCGGCGCCGGCAGCGGCGAGCATGAGCTTCCGGAAGGCAACGATGACGGCTTTCTGTGGCGGCTGTACACCTACTGGCGATTCGTGCAGGCCGGCAATGGAGTCTTCGTTGAATGCGAAGCCATCTCGCTCACCCGCGACATTCCCACAGGCTTGGCCTGGCTGATCGGACCGTTCCTGGAGAACGTTCCCCGCGAATCTCTGGAATTCACGTTGCGTTCGACGCGCGCGGCCGTTCTGGCCCGCTTCCCCACCACTACCACGAATATGAGGAGGAACGATGTCCACCCATCACAACGCTAGTTATCCCGGTATTTGTGCCGGCAGTATCGCGGCCGGCAAACCCGCCAGATTCCGCACCGCTCCGCGCCTGCAACAGGCCTTGACGGCAGGTATGGAGCGCAAGGCGCTGGGTTGGCTGGCCCGGCGTACGCCGGCGTGCATCAACTCCGACCATCTCACGTGGCTGGGATTCGCCGCCCAGTTCCTGGCCGGAATCGCGTACGCTCTGGCCCGCTGGAACAAGTATGCCCTGCTGCTGGTCAATGTATTCCTCGCTCTCAATTGGCTGGGCGACAGTCTGGATGGCACATTGGCCCGCGTGCGCAATCATCTGCGTCCGCGTTACGGGTTTTATGTGGATCACATCAGCGACACCTTCGGGGCCGCCTTTCTCATGTCGGGACTTGCCTGCTCCGGTTACCTGCATTGGCAGGTCGCGTTTGGCATGCTGATCGCCTTTCTTGTCCTGTCGGTCGAGACGTATCTGGCCACCTATACGGTTGGCAAGTTTCGCCTTTCGCACGGCCCGTTCGGACCCACCGAGATTCGCCTGCTGCTCGCCATCGGCAATCTCGCGTTATTGTTTCGGCCTTTCACTCACCTCCTGGGAAAACCGGTGCTGGTATTCGACCTGGGTGGAGTCATCGCCATTGCCGGCATGTTGGCCATGGCCGTCTTTTCGACAGTCCGTCATACCCTGGAACTTTATCGCCAGGAACCGCTGCCGTGAGCGCCGCCCGTTGGTACGCAACCGGCACGCGCTGGATGAAATTCAACCTGGTGGGCGCCGCGGGGATCGGGGTGCAACTGGGGGCGCTGGCGCTGCTGACCCGCGGCCTGGATATGAATTATCTCTGGGCCACCGCGCTGGCCGTGGAGTTCACGGTACTGCATAACTTTGCCTGGCACGAGCGCTTCACCTGGTCCGATCGCTCTTCCGGACAACTGCGGGACGCATGGTTGCGGCTTTGGCGCTTCAGTCTGAGCGTGGGCATCACCTCCATCGGAGGCAATCTGCTGTTCATGTTCTGCCTGGCTGGACTGGCACGCTTGCCGGCGCTGCCGGCGAATTTGACCAGCATTGCGGCCTGCTCGTTGTTGAATTTTCTGGTAGCCGATCGCTGGGTCTTTCGGCTCAGTCCCCCGCCACCGTAATTACCACGGTGCGTTGACGGCCGCGTACGTCGCATTCCAGATGGAAAATCTGTTGCCACGTACCCAATAGCAGCCGGCCTTCCGCCACCGGCACGGTCAGGGACGGCCCCAGCAGTGTCGCCTGCAAATGCGAATGCCCGTTGCCGTCATGCCAGGCCTGTTCATGGCCGTAACTGCGGCTGGGCGGAATGAGCTTATCCAGAATCTCCGGCAGATCGTGCTGGAGGCCCGGCTCGAACTCGATGGCGCCGACGGCGGACGTGCTGCCTATGCTGAATATGTGCACCGTGCCCGTCTGAATGCCC
>Ga0326727_10019246_pt1 | contig 13765 bp, 11 predicted proteins | sample MB2enrmetagenome_FD_207643 | JGI IMG/M metagenome (GOLD analysis project Ga0326727, IMG submission 207643) | Lab enriched peat soil microbial communities from McLean, Ithaca, NY, United States - MB29MY | ecosystem: Environmental > Terrestrial > Soil > Wetlands > Peat | place: USA: New York... | reverse complement strand
AAAACGCGGCCCCACGGTGTTCCATGAGGCAAAGAGACCGCACGCCTGTGGTCAGCACGAAGGCCGGTGAGATCCGTTGCGGAGGAGGAACATGATGAAGGGAGAGAGCGAAAGTCGGGAGATCCGGAAACTCGCACGTTACCAGGTGCGGCCAGAGGGTCTTGAGAAATGTCTCGCGGCAATCCGCGAGTTTGTCGGGTCCATCCGTGAAAACGAGCAGGGGACGCTACGCTACGAGGTCTGGCAGGAGCGCGGGGACCCGACGTGTTTCGTCCACCTCTTCATCTTCCGCGATCAGGAGGCCAAACGGATTCATTCCGAATCTCCTTACGTCAAGAAGTTCGCCGGAGTGCTCTATCCGGAATGCATAGCACCAGTAGAGTTTGTTGAATACCAACAGGTGGTCTCGAATATCGACCCACCCGCCCGGAGCGCGCCATAACTCGTCCACCGGTTGCCGCCTGAATCGCCCGCTCAAGATACCGGGTACCTGAGGCCGGGTTGGGCGGAAATACCTCGCGGCGCGTCATCATTTCATATTGACAACCGGCTCCATCACGTGGAAGACTACGGTTCGGTTACGCGAATGCATTACGCTTGGGTCATCACGTTCACGGGTGTGCTCGTTGTGCTCTTTGCCCATGGTTTTGGGAGGATGTCCTATTCGGTAATCCTGCCGTTCATGAAGGATCACCTCTCCCTCACATACACTCAGGTCGGCCTGATCGCGACGGGAAACTTCATCGGCTACCTGCTCTTCACGACCTTCGGAGGTTTCCTGGCGGCCCGTTTCGGAACGCGCAAGATTATTTCCCTATCGCTCCTCGTTACGGGCGTCACCCTGTTTCTCACCGGCTTCTCCAATTCCTTCTCCTTCGCCTTTGTAACGAGACTGATAACGGGCGCGGGCAATGGAGGATGCTTCGTGCCGATGATGAGCCTCCCCGCCGCTTGGTTCGTAGCCCGCAAGCGCGGCCTCGCTATCGGGGTCGTGAACATCGGGGTATGCCTGGGCCTCACCCTGAGCGGACTCCTGTTGCCGCCTTGCATAAGCTATTTTGGTCCCGAGGGCTGGCGTTATGCATGGTATCTGATGGGTGGGGGCGTCTTCCTCTGCTCATTTTTTTGCTACGGGTTTCTGAGGAACAGCCCGCATGAAAAAGGACTCAGGATGTATGGCGAAGACGGCGGCGGCGACCAGAGCCCTCCTCAGGCCATGACCCTTCTTGCCGCCTTCCGGCGCGTCATGGGGGAGAGCGAGATCTGGAAGCTCGGCTGCGTCTATTTCATGTTCGGATTCTCATATATCATCTATCTCACGTTCTTCGTGGCCTACTTGACGAAAGAAATAGGAATGGCCTCTGTCGAGGCGGGCAGAATATTCGCAATCATCGGCATTGTCGCCATTTTCGGAGGTGTCTTCTGGGGAGCGGTCTCCGATGTTATCGGGAGAAGGTACGCCTGCGTTTCCATATACCTCGTCCTTGCCTTTGCCTGCGCCTTGCCGGGGTTTTTCAAGGGGCCTGGGGTTTCTTATTCCTCGGCCATCATGTTCGGCATAGCCTTTTCAGTGCCCGTGCTCATGGCGGCGGCCGCAGGTGATGCAGTGGGCGGGCAGCTTGCACCGGCGGCCCTGGGCGTGATCACGCTGATCTTTGCCATAGCGCAGATCTTCGGCCCTTATGTGGGGGGCCGCATTAGGGACGCGACGGGAACTTTCACGCATGCCTTCATGCTCTGCGCGGCCGTCGCCCTTCTGGGGGCGCTCTGTTCCTTGTTGCTCAAGAAAAAGGCGTCAGGGCATCCCTGATCTTCGGGGCCCGCAGGAAGGACTCGCCTATGAAATCGGTAAAAATCGTCTCCTTCTCACCCACGGGAACGACGCGCAGGGTGCTGGAGGGCATTGCCCAGGGGCTTGCCGTCCGGAAAATAGAACATCTTGATCTGACATCGGCAAGGGCGCGGAGAGGGGCGATCCGCGAGCTCGATGGGGACCTCATCCTCATCGGCACGCCTGTTTACACGGGGAGGGTTCCGATTCAGGCAGTGGAGGCGCTACGCACGATGAAGGCCGCGGGAGCCCCGGTCGTGTTGGTCGTTGTCTACGGCAACAGGGCCTATGAGGATGCACTCCTTGAGCTCAAGGGGATTGCCGAAGAGGCAGGGCTCAGGCCTCTCGCGGGAGCCGCATTCGTGGGCGAACACTCTCTTTCAACGGATACGATTCCCCTATCAGCGGGAAGACCCGACCATAAGGACATCGAGAAGGCCCGATCATTCGGGGATCTGATCCGCCGAATGCCGGAGAGCAGGGGGTCGTCCCGTGAGGTCCCTGCCCTCGACGTTCCCGGCAATCTCCCATACCGGGGCAGGACCTCTCTCGATGTGTCCCCGGAGAGCAGGGAAAGCCTCTGCGTCCGCTGCCGGAAGTGCGAAGAGGTCTGCCCTCAAGAGGCAATCACGGTGACGGGGGAGGGTAGGATAGGGACCGACAGGGGGAAGTGCATCCTCTGCTGCGCCTGTGTAAAGACCTGCCCCACAGGGGCCAGACGGGTGGAAGACCCGAGAATCTCTCAGCTCGTGCAGAAGCTGACCCTCCTGTGCCGGGATCGGAAAGAGTCGGAATTCTTCTTCGCAAAGTGAGGATGGACCAGGATATTCCCGTCGCCCAAGAACCGGGGAGGTACATATGGGTCCGATCGGAGCTGGAAAATAGCAGGGGTATAAAAGTGCGGACTGAAAGAAATGAAATTGACTTTTTTCGTAACGTGCACACTTCGCGGTGATCAATAGGTTGCGTGAAGAAAAAAGGCAGGGCCATTTGCTGACCCTGCCCCCGACGTTCGGTGAATAACGCTTACTTCCCGAACCTTCTCCTCATTGCCCCAGGGCCCACCAGACCTGTTGTCCGGTTATCCTTTAATCTTTTCCCATCGGGAAAGAAGGCTACCGCGATAGCCCTGAGTATGATCCTGAGGTCAAGAAAGAGAGACATGTTTTTCACGTAATAGAGGTCGGACTCCAGCTCATACATGGCATCGTCTCCGAAGGCATAGTTCACCTGGGCCCATCCGGTAATCCCCGGCCGTACAGCGTGCCTCGCCGAATAGTAGGGGACCGTCTCCTCCAGCACGCGCAGGAATTGCGGTCTCTCAGGCCTGGGTCCCACAAGACTCATATCACCCCTGAATACATTCCAGATCTGGGGAAGCTCATCCATATGGGTGAGACGCAGCCATTGGCCCACTCTCGTCACCCCGGAATCCCACTGCGCCACCCGTCGCGCACTGTCGATCCGGGCATGCTCTCGCACGGAGCGGAACTTATAAGCAGTAAACGCTTTTCTGTCCCTGCCTATCCTCTCCTCTTTCCAAAATATGGGGCCGCGAGAATCCAGACGGACGGCCAAAGCGATTATCCCAAGTAATGGGGCTGTCAGGAGAAGAAGGAGACTCGATAATCCGACGTCGATAAGCCGTTTTATTTTCTGTACATATGCCTTATGAAGCAAGGAGAACCCTTCTGTCGAAAAAAGCCACTTGCCCGCAAAGTGGCGGATGGGAATCCTCCCTGCGAACTCTTCATAAACGTCTGCCATTTCCCGAACCTTTATCCCCTGGAGCCGGGCATCGAGGAAGATGCCAGGCGAAATTCTGCCCCTCTGGGACCTTACCTTATCGCTCCCGGAAGTTGCGAAGGGCGCCGGTAAGTCGACCTTGCCGGCCATATCCTCCCGAGAACCCGACGATCTTGAAGATCCGGCAACTCGGTTCAGAGCGATCACTACGGTCGAATCTTTCATCATGGAATGCCTCTTCCCATAAGATAGTCGTATCCGGCAACTCGGCGGTCTCACTGATGATTGGCAGAGACGAACAACTGAGACCGGTTGCCTTTCCGTCCCACCCTCACGGACAGTCTGGTTTCTTCAGATCATGACTATACTGTTATACGGGCAAGAGCGAATGTCACGGCAAAAATGTGGGTACGGGAAAAACAAATTGCTCTCCCTTTCAGGCGGCATTCTTCACTCGCCTGAGGGGCCCGCAGGCGAGGAGCAGCAGGTGAAGACACTCCTTACTTCACGGTCAGACCGCATAAAAAACAGCGTGGCACCGAGGCCGGGGAGGGCAGAATCCCCTTCCCTCTTTGTCCCGGAGGGTAAGGACCTTCACTTTTTCTTTTTGGGTGATGACCCTTGGCCGGATTCACAAGGCCCGAACAAAGACCCCTCATGGCGGCAGGGGATAACGATCATGTGTGGGATGTCACGGATACCTTCGGGGGATCACCTGCGGGCCTCTCGTCTTCCTCGGCGACCATGTCCATATAGGCACTCTTTCTCGCGATAAAAATGCACATGGCAAACATCCCGCACAGAAAACCGATCCAAAACCCACCGATCAGCCACCAGATCATAATTGCCCCACCTTATTTTTATAGTGATCGCGTGTTCTATGTCCGAGCATGTAACCGTTATTATTACCATCATCTACCTCTGCGTGTCAAGAATAACATTGTATAAAAACACGTACGGGTATCGGAAACCAAAAAGGAGTTGTTGACAATTGAAAAATCACAGCACGTCAGCCCACCGGACCGTCCGGAAACCGGGCTCCCGGTGCACCTCAGAAAATTCAAGACTTGGCCCAGAGGCCTCTATCCTTACTCGTCCAGGAACCTGACGACCTCTCCGTCGGGGATGGGGCGAGTCCTGCCGGAGTTCAAGTCTCTGACTTTACCGGCCTCGATATACGCCTCGTCAGGGTAGCCCCGCACCTCCCAGAAGCCGGACACATACGTGTCCGTGAACTCCACCTTTACCACACTCTTTGCCGACTTGTAGCCCCAGAGGTAGGGGCATAAGCCCCGCACGGGGCCTCCGTAGTCTTCCTCGAGATACTCCTCGTCAAACTCGTAGGCGAGGAGTATCCTCTCCTTCCGAGCGATCTCGACGGGGATCGTCGTATCGTAGATCTGCCTGTACGACCAGAAACGTACGTACTTCGCGCCCGGATCAACTTCGACCGCGCGCATGACATCGGCAACTTTGACGCCGCCCCAGAGGCCCCTCACGGAGAACCTGGTCACGCTCGTGAGCCGGGCGTCAGCAATGGTCTTGGGCATGCCGGCCAGATCCTGCCAGGTGAAAGTCCCGGGTTTCTTGCAGAGACCAGCGATTTCTATCTTCCAGCTCTCCCGGTCGAGACGTCCCGGGTGCCCCTCGGCCCAGAAGACCGGGGTCCGCAGCTCCTTCAAGCGGCTCATGGCGTCACCACCTCCCGTATATGATAAAAGACGCAATTTTGTGCCTAGACCAAGCATACCACCAACTCACCAGAAACCGTAGAGGAAATGTTCACATTTTTGTGCGACCATCACTCTTCTCGAAAGATGTATTTTCTTATGTATCTCCTTCGGCTTTATCTTTCCTTCTCGAATTCACCTTGACAACCTACTGAAAATCGCATGAAGATGAAAAATGGAGAGGGCCGCGGCGAGCGTGGTATTAGGAACAAACGACGATGAAGAGAGACAAGAAAAGTTATTAAACCTGGACGTCCCTCTGGGCGCCCCTGTTATCCTTGCTTTGCAAATTTGAAATACCGTGCAATAATACAAGCAGTAATCGATGAAAGAAAAACAAAGAACTTGCGTAATACAGAATGTACGCGAAGAGTAAGGAGGAATTACGTTCAATAAGGAGTTCGAGGAGGGAGGCAAAATAGTGGATCTTCAGCACAGGCAAGGCTCGGGTTTCGGCGGTCAGACGGCTCTGGTTACAGGTGCCTCAAGGGGTCTGGGCAGGGAGATTGCGCGTCGTTTGGCTGAGATGGGAGCTTCAGTAGGTGTGAACTACGCAAGCCACTCGGCCGAGGCAGAAAGCCTGGTGAACGAAATACGCGCATCGGGAGGACGAGCCCTTGCGGTACAGGCGGATGTTGGTGAGCCCTCCCAGGTTCAACTCATGACCGAGAAGGTTACCGCGGAACTGGGGCCTGTGTCCCTGCTGGTGAATAACGCCGGTGTGCTTTTCCGCGGCACCCTGGAAAATCTCGATCCGGAAGAATTGCAACGCATGTGGCGAACCAACGTTGACGGGGTCGTCCATGTGACGCGGGCGGTGGTTCCCGGAATGAAGGCACGCTGCTATGGGCGGATCGTCAACGTGTCTTCCATTGCAGCCCACGGGACCGCGATACCCGGCACCACATTCTATGCTGCGGCCAAGGCTGCGGTTTCGACCCTGACGCGTCGATTCGCTATGGAGCTTGGACGTGAGGGCATTACCGTCAATGCTGTAGCTCCCGGCTTTGTCCTTACTGACATGGTGCGGCAAGGCTTCAGCGAGCAGGAATACCAAAGGATCGTACAAAGATTCTGCGAGTTGTCCATGTTAGGGCGTGTAGGCGAACCTGCTGACATCGCCAATGCCGTAGCATTCCTGTTGGCGCGATATTCAGGATTCATCACGGGACAAATCCTCACCGTTGATGGTGGTCGCACAGATTATATCGGCCATCCATAGGGGGAGAGAACAATCAGCAGCACACGGAATGACCCGGGCTCCGGCAAACTCGAGGCCTGAAGGCGTCCCCTTCCCCCTCAGCCGCCTGAAACAGCTTCTTCCTGAAATCGATAATCTACGAGTTCTTCTTGCATTGCCCGAATACAAGTGGTAACGTGGGAAGGTCAAGGGCCAGCAAGTGAAAGAAGCGAACAACCCCTTACCTTCCCGTCTGTTGTTTTGTCGCGCGGGCAGACCCCCCGTGTGAGGATAGCGAAGTCATGAAGACAATTCCCGACTGGAAGGTGAGCGACACGGCATCGGAAGCTTACGAGCGGTATATAGTGCCTGCCTGGATGGCCGAATAGGCGGAGGCGCTGGTAACGACCGCTGGCGTTGAGCCGGGGCAACGAGTACTCGATGTCGCTTGCGGCACGGGAATTGCGGCTAGAAAGGCCGCCCGCGTACTGCGGTCGAGCGGAAAGGTGGATGGCCTCGATCCAGTCAAGGAGATGTTGAATACGGCGAGACAATGCGCCGAACAAGATGGGATCCAATCCATAGGCTGGCATGAGGGAGATGCTTCTCGGATGCCATTCGACGGCGACGAATACGATGTCGTTCTCTGTCAGCAGGGCCTTCAATTCTTTTCTGACAGAACGGCGGCGCTCAGGGAAATGGCGCGCGTGCTGGTTCCGGGCGGGCGGCTTGCGATAAGCGTATGGAGAGCCATTGATCGCTGCCCATTTTTGGCTGTCCTCGCCAACGTCATTGGCAGTTATCTGGGCGTCGAATCAACGGCCCTGATGCATGCGTCATGTTCTCTTGCGGATCGCGAGGAACTACGGGCTCTCTTGAGCAATGCAGGGTTTCGCGACTTACACATTCGCCTCGAATCTAGAGTTGCCCGCTATGCGCCATTCTCGGAATTCCTTTCCGGTTATTTGTCCGTTTTGCCTGTGTTCCCGGCGATTGCCTCTATGCCCGATCCAGACAGGGCCGACATGTTTCAGCGCATCTCTGCTTCCCTTTACAACTACATGGACGATGGCGGCCTTGCGGCGCCTATGGAAAGCTATGTAGCAACAGCGAACAAGTGAAACAATGTGAAGGGGCGCACCCGATCGGTCATGACGACTATCGCTGGCCGCAAACACTCGGCAAGATGAAAGCTTCACCCGCTATCTATGCTTTGTGTCTACGCGTAGCTTCCCGTACTCGATAATTTGCGGCAATCTTCAACCAAGCCTCGGGCTTTTTTCAAGCTTCGTAGGTGTACTAAGTACATATAGGTCAGTGAAAAAAGATGTTTCAGGATTTGCTTTTTGAATTGTCGGTCCAACCCGCGAAGCATCAATGGCGCTGCCGCTCCGATGAATGCCGGTATCGTCAGCTCCCGGGCTGCCGATAACGGCCTGGATGGACGATGGCATGGAGTGGAACGTTCAGGTGGGGATGGGCTGTGAGCCTTGTTGGCCGTAGGCGTATATGCATACGTCGGAGGGCACGAGGCGCAGCAGACCGCCGCAGATGGACGTTTCGCTCCATGCCATCGGCCGCCTTTGCCCAAGTTGGGGGCCATGAGTCGTGAGTCAGGAGTGGCCGCCTGCAGCGGAGTCGGGAGTCAGAAGCAGAGAATGCTCACCTGATGACCCGGGGGATTCGGCCTTCGAGGAGCATGAGGTCCGCGATGACCACGGCTACCGCCGCCTCCACAATGACCGGCACCAGGATGGCAAAACACGCGTCATGCCGGCCCACCACGAGGGGTTATCTATCACCGATATGCCCTCCGCGAGCAGCGCGGCGGCGAGGGCGCGGCCGGTCATGCTCTTTGAGGGCGGGCAGCGAGGACCCCCTTAATCGCCGAAGGCGTGACGTACCTCATCCCACATCCTTTGGGCGATCTCCTCCGCGTCCTTCCCCTCCGTGTTGATCACCAGATCCGAGGTGGCCGCATAGAGGGGCAGGCGCTCCCTGAGCAGGGTCTCCACCGTGGCACCCGCGTCAGGACCGGCGTGGAGCGGCCTCTCATCGGTCCGCCCGGTCCTCTCGAGGATGGTCTGCCTGTCCGCCCAGAGCCAGATTGACAGACAGGTGTTCCGGAGGACGCGCACGTTCGCCCGGTTGAGCACCGCGTCTCCGCCGCACGAGGCCACCTGGTGCGTGACAAGCCTGAGCCCGTCGATCTCCTCCTGCTCCATCCTTCTGAATGCCCCTTCGCCGCTCCGGTCGAAGATCTCCGCCACGGAGGCGCCCGAGCGCTCCTCGATCCGCCTGTCCACATCGGTGAAGGTCAACCCGCTCCTCCGGGCCAAGGCCTCCCCCACCGCTGTCTTTTCGGTGCCCATGAAGCCGATGAGGGCGATGTTCCGCCTCGAGTCACCCCTTCTCTTCCAGAGGGCCTTCCTCATGTGCGCGTGGGGCGCGGGCAGGCCCGTGAAGAGGGTGAACGCGGGGGCTGCCTGGCTGAGGAACCACTCCCGTCCGTCGATCACGGTACAGCCGGCATTGGCCGCGTCCATAATCAGGGCGGTCGGCTTCTCGTAGAGGGCGTCGAGGACGACGAGGTCCGGCCTGAGCAGGGACGGATCGACCACGGGCGCTCCCGAGGGGATGGCCGAGACGAGGAGGTCTGCCTCCTTGAGGGCCTTGGGAAGGTCGTCCAGGGAGGCTGCCTCGCACCCGAGGTCTTGGGCTGCGTCACGGGCCTTCCCGAAGGTGCGGTTGGCGAGGATTACCCGGGCCCCTGCCGAAACCAGGGCGAAGGCCGCGGCCCTCGCCGCTCCACCCACGCCGAGGACCACCCCCTTTCGTCCCCGGGGCTGGAACCCGGCGCTTCCGAGCGCCCCCTGCACACCTGCCACGTCCGTATTGGAGCCTATCAGCCTTCCGTCCCTGCGCACCACCGTATTGACCGAGCCTACCTGCCTCGCATCGGCCTCTACCCCGTCGAGATAGCCCATGATGTCGGTCTTGAAGGGAGAGGTGACGTTGAGGCCGCCCATGCCCATGGCGCGGGCCGAGGCCACGACCTCCCGGGCAGTCGCCGCAGACAGGCGGACATAGTGGGAGTCCACGCCGAGCGCTCTGAATGCCGCGTTGAACATGACCGGGCTCCTGCTGTGAAAGACAGGGCTGCCGGCAACCGCGTAAATCTTCATGGCCTCTCGACCCCCCCTGCGCCGAGGTCTTCGAGGAGCCCCTGCAGCGTCTCCCCGTCGATCTGCCCCTCGGCGGCCTGCCTGCCCCGGGTGAGGGACGCGAAGGTGAAGGGGCTCCCGAGGAGCGGCGCCGCGATAGCCGTCTCGATGGTCTGCTTCTCGCTCTCCACCGTGCAGGGACCGGCTATCACGGTGAACCCTTCACCGACCTTCACGGAATCGACAGGAACCAGGGTCCTCCCGCCTCCGTTGAGCGACGCCAGCTTGAGGTTCGTCGTCGTCTCTCCTCCCCTGAAAGCAAAAGGCCATGGATGCTCTCCATAGCCTCAGGTCACAAAAAAAGGCCATGGGGCTTTGCATCCATGGCCCTTCGTACGCATCAGCGCTAAGGGCACCCCGGGTGCATGCCGGTAAACCAAAAATAGCCGTAATAAGAGGGGCCTGAATAAGAGATCAGCCGTTCCATGGTCTCTACTCTAAAGCGTTTCTTGCGCCTTGTCAAGGATGATCGGTGGGTGGATAGGGCACACGCATTCGGAAATCCTAATTTGAGTGAGACCGTATGGCGCCCTTCCTGAGCACGTATGCGGAACGACCGCTTGCGACCCGGGAACGGGAGCGTGGGAGAACCCGGGTACCCCGCTACAACGGGCGGTACTATGCGCGGTCCCCCTCGGGGGGATGAGGTGCGTGCTCGATCATCTCTGCCCGTACCACACCGCGCACCTCAAGCGATGGGACGCCCGTGCGACCCAGCAAAGCAATATGGAGCTGGGTACCCCGCCTATGTCGGGAAAGGAGCTTTAACGTTCGAAGGAACGGGTGCCATACGGTCCGGCGAATAGCCAGCTTCCGAATGCGTCTGCCCTGGGCGATTGCTCTGCCCGGCCGGGGGGCTTTTTGACATCCCCCATGGGGTATGATAACCTTTCGTTTTCAGCCCTTCGGAACGGTAGTAAAGTACATGCATCGAGTGGGGGTTCCTGGGACTCCCGCCGGGGTTAAAACATGAAAGTGGGCATACTCCCGCGCTGGACGGCCGGTTTTTTGGCCGTGTTCCTGTGTCTCGCAGCATCCAATTTCTATGCCGTCTGGAAGCTCCATCAGCTCAGGGCGACCACGATCCCCGGCGTGAGGGCGGATATCCGGATCCTCGACTGCAAGAAGAGGCTCTTCGACGCGCTCTTTTTACAGTTGAGTTGCGAGCGGAAATACCTGCTCGTGAAGGATGCCGGCCTGTACAACCAGTTTCTCGAGGCGACCAGCGAGTTCGACCGATACGCGGCCGAAGGGTTTCACTTGGCTGACACGGCCACGAAGAGGGACTCCTTCAGGAGCATCGAGACACAGCAGAAGAAATACGAGGCCCTGGTCAAGGCGGAGGTGGGCCGCGTCAGGGAGCATCGACCCTACGACGCGAGCCGGTACGGAAGAGAAAAGGATACGGCGTCCGATGCGGTCCTGGAAGAACTGAACAACCTGGAAACGTTCGCGTGGCAGGACGTGAACAGAAAAATCAGCACGGTGAGCGAGGCAGAGGCATCCACCCTGGGGATTGCCGCCGGGTCCTCTCTGGTTACGGTCCTGTGCGCCCTCTTCATGTCTTTCTTCGTGACGAAAAGCATCACCAACCCGCTGAAGCGCTTGTTGAACAAGACCAGGGAGATCTCCGCCGGGGTGTTCAAGGGCGATCTCGACATCAAATCGCCCTCGGAGATCTCGGAGCTGACAAAGGCCTTCAACTCGATGTGCGAGAAGCTGACCGCAGTCGATAGAATGAAAGGCGATTTTCTCTCCATGATCTCCCATGAGCTGAGAACCCCTCTCACGACGATAAAAGAAGGGACAAGCCTTCTTCTCGAGGGGATCGGCGGGGAGATTACGGAAAAGCAGGGGAAGCTCCTCACCATCCTCGGCGCAGAGACCAACCGGCTGATCGAAATGGTCAATTCGATACTCGATTTGTCCAAGATGGAGGCCGGAATGATGATCTATACCTTCGAGGAGAGGAGTATCGTCCCCCTTGTGGATCAGGTGATGACCGAGGTTGCCCCTCTTGTCGAGGCAAAGGGCATTCATCTCAGGAAAGAGGTGAACGGCGACCTCCCGCCTGCGAAGCTGGACGGTGACCGCATGCTGCAGACGCTCAGAAACCTGATCGGGAATGCCGTCAAGTTCACCCCGGGGAATGGGAGGATAACGGTCATTGCCCGCCCGGCACGGGAGGGCCTGGAGGTTACCGTGGAGGATTCGGGTCTCGGCATTCCCGCTGAAAAGCTGCCGTCCGTATTCGAAAAGTTCAGCGGCTCGGACCGCAACAGAGGCACGGGCCTCGGACTGGCCATTGTGAAGCACGTCATCGAGATGCACGGAGGTAAGGTGTGGGTGGAAAGCACGCTGGGGAAGGGAAGCAGGTTCACTTTTGTGTTGCCGTCCTGATTTTTCTCGCGGTGGCAGGTTGTGCCCTCGGACCCGTGACGACAAAGGTTGAGGATCCGGGGACCCATCTCGCCCTCGGGCGAACCTTTTTCGCGGAGGGCGATTATGCAAATGCCCTGAGGCAGGATGAATTGGCGGCCTCCCTTGCCCCGGGCCGGCCCGTCGCCCAGGAAGCCCTGCTCTATATGGGCCTGATCTACGCCTATCCTGCAAACCCGAAGAGAGACTATGCAAGATCGGCGGCTTATTTCAAAGCGGCGGCGGAGGGTTACCCGAAAAGCCCGTCCGGGCAACAGGCGAAGATCATGGCGGCGGTCTTACACCAGACTGAAGAGCTGAGCCGGACCGTCGAGAGGCTGACCGCGACAAATGCCGAGCTGAGCCGGACCGCCGAGAAGTTGAGCGCGACGATCGAGGCGTTGACAAAAGTCGATATGGGGATAGAAAGAAAGAGGAAGAGGGGGGCACCATAGGAGGATGGGTATGGCTTTGGGAAAGATCCTGATAGTAGACGACGACCTCAATCTTCTAGAGGTGTTGAAGGTCAGGGTCGAATCCGCGGGGTATGTGGTCACCACAGCGGCGCACGAGGAGGAAGCGCTCGAAGCGGCACGAAGGGAAACCTTCGACCTCTCGATCGTCGACCTGCAGCTTCAGCGTCTGAACGGAATCGGCCTCATGAAGGAGCTCCGCCTTCTCCTCCCCGATATGCCCGTGATCATCCTCACGGCCTTCGGTACGATCGAGAGCGCGGTACAGGCCGTGAAGCAAGGGGCGTACGGTTATCTCACCAAGCCCTTCGATGCCCCCGACCTTTTCTCTCACATCGAAGAGGCCCTGGAGAAGGGCCGGCTCACCAGGGACATCAGTCGGTTGAAAAAGCTCTTTAAAGAGACCTACGCCTCCCCTGATATGGTAGCCGCCAGCGAGAAGATGCAGCAGGTGCTCGGGGTCGTCTCCCGTGTTGCGGAGAGTGATTCCACCGTTTATATCAACGGAGAAACCGGCACCGGCAAGGAGTTGGTCGCAAAAGCCATACACCTTGCGAGCAAACGGAAGGACAAGCCCTTTGTCGCCCTGAACTGTGCGGCCATCCCCGAGTCTCTCCTCGAAAGCACCCTCTTCGGCCATGAAAAAGGGGCCTTCACCGGCGCTGTCCAGGCCACCAAAGGCCTGTTCACGCAAGCTCACGGGGGAACGCTCTTCATGGACGAGATCGGCGATATGTCCCTGACGATTCAGGCAAAGGTGCTGCGAGCCCTGGAGGAGCGGAGGTTCTACCCTGTGGGAAGCGAGAAGCCGGTGGAGGTCGATGTCAGGGTAATCGTCGCGACGAATAAGGACCTGGAGGAAGAGGTAAGAAAAGGTCTATTCCGCAGCGACCTCTTTTACCGGATCCATGTGATTCCCCTCAATCTCCCCCCCCTCAGGGAGCGAAAAGAGGACATTCCGCCCCTCGTGGAGCATGTGCTGACCAGGCTCAACCGGCAGATGAAAAAAGGGATAAAGGCGCTGACCCCCGAAGCGATGAGAAAGCTGATGGCCCATGACTGGCCGGGAAACGTGCGAGAATTGGAGAACACCCTGGAGTATGCGGCAGCGATGACCAGGGAAGAGGTAATCACCGATGAATTCATCCTCCAGCCCGGGCGTG
>Ga0326727_10019245_pt1 | contig 13766 bp, 14 predicted proteins | sample MB2enrmetagenome_FD_207643 | JGI IMG/M metagenome (GOLD analysis project Ga0326727, IMG submission 207643) | Lab enriched peat soil microbial communities from McLean, Ithaca, NY, United States - MB29MY | ecosystem: Environmental > Terrestrial > Soil > Wetlands > Peat | place: USA: New York... | reverse complement strand
TTACCGGCTTTAAAGCATTTTCGAAATTGGTGTAGACCGAAGCCATCGCATTCCAGTGATTTTTTCTCAAGAAAATCCACCTTGTATGATCTTCGAAAAGTTTACGTGTGGTCCGAAAATGCTCTATCACCCAGTCCCAGCGCCATCCTCGTCCTGTCGATCTTCTCTGCCAAGTAAGCTTTCACCCTCACCCGTGCCAGCCTCGCATCTCCTTGATCGTCCCGCATCTCCGCCGCCTCCTCCGCGCGGCCCTAATTGTTGCAGCTTTCCCCCCAAAAAATCGTCTTCTTTCCTTTTCATCCTGGGACATTTGGCCGTGCTCCATCGTATACTAAGTAATGGCGACCCCGGCGCATTTCATATCGCGTCTGGTTCTCGACCCTCAAAGCACTCTAATTCACACCCCGGCGGCAGTGACCTATGGCAACACTCTCCATGATGGAACAGACGGACGCGCCCAAACCGCACATGCACGTCGTGGATGGCCCCCACGACATCGTCACAGAAACCTCCAACATCGCTTCCGAGGGCTTTGATACCAAGTCGGCGCTGGAGATCGCGCGCATTATCAACCACGAAGACGCCAAGGTCGCCTCAGCGGTTCGCAAGGCCATTCCCGAGATCGCCGTTGTCATCGACATCGTCGCCCGTTCCCTGCGCGATGGCGGCCGCCTCATCTACGTCGGCGCAGGCTCCAGCGGACGCATCGCCGCGCTCGACGCATCCGAGTGTCCCTCCAGCTACTCCACGCTCCCCGCCCAGGTGCAATACATCATGGCCGGTGGCCCCAAGGCCCTCGCCAGCGCATCCGACGTCAACGAAGATTCCCCCGAACTCGGCCAGCGAGACATTGCACGCCGCCGCCCCACGCGCAAGGACATCGTCATCGGAGTCTCCGCCTCAGGCATCACGCCCTACGTCGTCGGCGCGGTGGAGTATGCCCGCGCCCGCGGCGCCATCACCGCCGCCATCACCTGCAACACCAACACCCCTCTCGCCGAGGTCTCCGACTACACCATCGTCGTCGAGGTCGGCCCCGAGGTCGTCTCCGGCTCCACCCGCATGAAAGCCGGGACCGCCCAAAAAATGGTCTGCAACATGATCACCACCGGCGCCATGACACGCCTTGGCTACGTCTACGACAACCAGATGGTGAACGTCCACATGAAGAACGCCAAGCTGGTCGAGCGAGGCATCCGGGTCCTCATGCGGGTCTGCGACATCAACCGGGACTCCGCCATCCGCACCATCAAGTCCGCCGGCAAGTCCATCCCCATCGCCGTCGTCATGCTCAAGGCCAACGTCGACAAGATGGAGGCCGTCCGCCGCCTCGCCCAGTCCGACGGCAACGTCCGCCTCGCCATCGACGACTCCCGCCTCGAACTCTAGCGCCACTTCTACACGGGTGCCCCATTCATGCGGTCTCATCGCATGAGTGGGATGGTTCGCCGGGTGCCCCACAACCTGCCCTGAGCCTGTCGAAGGGTCTCGATTCTGAGCTGTGGGATTGATCCGCTTCCTCCCCGCACCATCCCCGCCACTCATCCCTCCGCCCGCCCTTCCCGTAAACTATCTCCATGGACAAGTTTGTCGTTCGCGGAGGCAATCCCCTCCTCGGAACCATCAAAGTCTCCGGCGCAAAGAACTCCGCCCTGCCCTGCATGGCCGCCGCCATCCTCACCAAGGACGAGGTCATCCTGGAGAACATTCCCCAGGTCCGCGACATCGAGACCGAACGCCGCCTGCTCGCCGCCATGGGCGCCGAAGTCGATCTTGGCTATGGCCGCGCCCAGCACCGCACCCGCATCCGCTGCTCCACCCTCTCCGACCCCGTCGCGAAGTACGAGATCGTCAAAACCATGCGCGCCAGCTCGCTCGTCCTCGGCCCGCTCATCGCGCGCACCGGCATCGCCCGCGTCGCCATGCCCGGCGGATGCGCCATCGGCGGTCGTCCCATCGACCTCCATATCAAAGGCCTCGAAGCCATGGGCGCATCCGTCACCCAGGACCATGGCTACCTCGAAGCCCGCGCACCAAAAAACGGCAGCTCCCGCCTGCGCGGCGCGCACATCGTCTTCGACAAGATCACCGTCACCGGCACCGAAGACCTCCTGATGGCCGCAACCCTCGCCGACGGCGAAACCCTCTTCGAGAACTGCGCCCGCGAGCCCGAAGTTAGCGACCTCGCCGCACTGCTCAACGCCATGGGCGCAAAGATCAAAGGCGCAGGCACCTCAACAATTCAAGTTCACGGTGTCGCCAAGCTGCACGGCGCGCGCCACCGCATCAATCCCGACCGCATCGAGGCCGGCACCTTCCTCATCGCCGGGGCCATCACCGGCGGCGACATCAATGTCGATTGCTGCAATCCCGACCACCTCGGCGCACTCATCGCCAAGCTCGAAGCCTGCGGCGTCCGCCTGGAGATCGGCAAGGAGAACGTCCGCGTCCGCTCCGGCGGCTCGGGCAGCACACTCAAGGCCACCAACATCTCCACAGAGGAGTATCCCGGCTTCCCCACCGACATGCAGGCCCAGTTCATGGCCCTCGCCACCCAGGCCGACGGAGCAACCACCGTCACCGAAAACATCTTCGAGAACCGCTTCATGCACGTCCAGGAACTCAACCGCATGGGCGCCAACATCACCGTGCAGGGCCGCACCGCCACCGTCCGCGGCCCCAGTAAGCTCGAGTCCGCCGCCGTCATGTGCTCCGACCTCCGCGCCAGCGCATCCCTCGTCCTCGCTGCATTGGTTGCCGACGGCGAAACCATCCTCGACCGCGTCTACCACCTCGACCGCGGCTACGAGCATTTCGAAGAAAAACTCCGCAACGTCGGCGCCCAAATCCGCCGCATGGGCGACGTCTTCGGTAAGAAGTAACCTGCTTCGCGTGGCGAGGTCAAGTGGCCTGTGCCATCTCTCCAACGATGAACTGTGCCCGTTTCAGCAACTCGTCATACGTGACAATTTCAGTGTCCTTCAGTTGTCCCCTGAATATTTCAAAGCAATTGCGCTTTTCAATCGCGTCCAGCTGCTTCAAATCTCCGTAAATTAGCAGGGACCTCGGATGGACGGTATAGATTCGATCTCCTTCGAGGCGATCTCGATTCGCCTCGGTTCGACTACCCTCGACCTCCCAAGTACGCGAATTGACCTGTACCTGTGCAAGAGCATTCGCGAACTCCACGGCAAAGCCGGGAACACCCCTTCTGTAAGGCTGCATTTTACTCTTAGCTTGGAAGATTTCCGAATCCGGCAGCTTTATCTCCACTAACACAACAAATCTCGCTTCGCCCTCGGTGCAGTGAAGAAAGTCCCCTATCTGCGCTCCCTGTCCTGTAATGTTCATGCCACCATAGTTTGCTTGCCCTTGAAGATGACGAAGGAATTGATAGCGTAGGCCCAAGCCGAAAATCCAGCGGTTCTCCTCAAAGAACTTCCCCCATCTCGGCTCGTCCCAATCCCTCTTCTGCATCGCAAGTTCGAACTCCCGAATAGAGTCGTTCCGACGTGCGAGCATCTGTTGGGCAGCAAACCTGTCAGCCTCACCTGGTCTCAGTGATGCAAGTTCACTCCAGAATCGACCTTCGAACCCTTTGCTTAGAATCTCCTTGATGATCGGTTTCAGCGTTTCATCCTCGACCTCGACCGAACGATCTTGAAGCGCCACGCTAAATCGTTCGGATCGCTTCTCGATAGAGGCTTGGCGGGCCGTCTTGAGCAGAATACCGATGCCATCGAGGAGATTCTTCATCGCCTCGTGACCGAGCTCAAATTTCGCGGCATCCCCGGCCCTAAGCTCACGAAGCGATACGCCTGCTTCGTCCTCCCACCCGGTTGGCCCTTTCTTTTGATGAACGAAAACTCCCCTCAAGTGCCTCTCGCCGCTCTCGTCTTGGAAAAATGACGGAAGGAAGAGGCGCCTCGTTCTCGGCTTCGTTTCAAGCTTTATCGGCTTATCAACCTGAATGTACTCATCGGTTAAGTGATGCGTGCGAATTACGGCCATCTCGAACCCCTTCCGGCAAAAACTCTGGAGCCATTATGGTTCAATCAGCAGGTTTGTTACAGAAAAAAGATGCCGGGTGCCCCATTCATGCGGTCTCATCGCATGAGTGGGAAATCACGCTCACCGCAATCCGCGCCTCTATCCCCGCCGTGCTTTCTTCTTCGTCACAAACCGGTGAGCCATCGCCAGCAGATCGTGCAGCAGTTCGCGATTCAGCCGCTCCAGTCGCACCAACACCGCATCGTAGTCGAGATAGTGGTCCGTAACGTAGTACAGTTCGGGAGCCTCGGCCAGCATCGTTTGCCGGTTATTGCGGTCCACGCGGACCATCAGCGACCCAGGCTCAGCCGACTTGTTGATCGGCACGCACGCCATCAACTGTCCGCCCACCTTCAGCGCAGGACTGCCGTAGGCCGTGCTCCGAACCACACCCGGCAGCGTAGCTCCCATCTTCCAAACGGCATCCAGCGAAACACCCGCCATCGTCTCATCTCCGAACATCGCGCAGCGATCATCCATACGGTCTGGGTGCCCCATTCATGCGGTTCCATCGCATGAGTGGGAAAGTGCCTTACCGCCAGCTCACCGCCAGATGCCAGCGCAGCCCAGCCTTCACTGTCCGCTCCAGCACGCGCGCATACTCCTCCAGCTCGCTCAACACCTGCGGTCCCTCCGTTCCCAGCAGGTGCGGATCGTCCTGTAGCACCTTCACCAGCGCCTGCACCGTCGCCAGCCCGCTGTCTGCCGCGTACCACTGTGGCGGTGGCAGCTTGCGCATCAGCTCGGGATTGCCACCACCTTCTTCAATCAGCAGCGCCATCGAGTTCTCGTCCGCCGAAAAAAACTCGATCAGCGGCCTCACCCCCAGCTTTAGCGCAAGCCGCTCCAGCGCGTCCTCGTACCGAGCCAGCGCCCGCCCGTTGACGAAGATGTCGTACCCAGGGTCCTCGCCCTCCACCACGATGTACATCGAAGCAGCCATGGACAGCAGTGTACTTCGCGCGCCGCAAAACCGCGAAATCCAATATCCAGCGCCGCACCAACCTGTATTCCTCGCGGTTTAGCGATTTCCTCCGCCCTGACCACCGCCGCCGCCGGGACGTCTTCCGCCGCGCCGTCGCCGTCCTCCGGGACGACGATCGCCGCCCCCGCCCGGCCCGCGCCCTCCACCTGGTCCGCCGGGCCCGCGGCCGGGTTCCTTGCCCGCTGGGGCTGGAGCGCCATCGGCGCGGTTGAAGTTCGGCTCGTCGGCTGGCGCATCGTCCTCGTCTTCGCCGTCCTCGACGGAAAACTCCTCGCCGCCCTCCACCAGCACCTCCTCGTCCTCGTCTTCAATGGGAGCAGCGTAGGCCGAAGCTGCAACGTGGCTCTGTCTGCCACCGTGCCCGCCGCCCTCGCCGCTCTCGCCAACCTCCGGCAGTCCCAGCTTAGCCCGCTGCTCGCGCAGCACGGCCTTGCGCGACAGCTTGATCCGGTTGCCCTCGATCGACAGCACCTTCACCAGAATCTGGTCGCCCTCGCGCAGCTCGTCCTTCACCTCTTTGACGCGGTGCTCCGCAATCTCGGAGACGTGCAGCAGCCCGTCGGTTCCGGGGAATATCTCGACGAATGCGCCAAACTCCGCGATCCGCACCACCTTGCCCAGGTACGTCTTGCCGATCTCGGGCACGGCCGTCAGGTCGCTGATCATCTGGATCGCCGCCGCCAGTCCGTCCGCATCGCTCGAGGCCACGTTGACGCGGCCCGTATCGTCCACGTCGATCTTCACCCCGGTCGCGTCGATGATCCCGCGGATCACCTTGCCCCCCGGCCCAATCAGGTCGCGAATCTTGTCCGTCGGAATCTGGATGGTGTGGATGCGCGGCGCAAACTGCGACTTCTCCGTGCGCGCAGTGCCGATGGTTGCATCCATGATGTCCAGCAGGTGCAGCCGCCCGCGTCGTGCCTGCTCCAGCGCCTCGCGCATAATCTGCGCTGTAATGCCCATGATCTTGATGTCCATCTGCAGCGCCGTAATACCCTTGCGCGTTCCGGCAACCTTGAAGTCCATGTCGCCGTAGTGGTCTTCCGCGCCCGCAATGTCGGACAGGACGGCGTACTTCTCGCCCTCCTTCACCAGCCCCATCGCAACTCCCGCCACCGCGCCCTTGGTGGCAATGCCCGCATGCATCAGCGCAAGCGACGCGCCGCACACCGTGGCCATCGACGACGAGCCGTTCGACTCCAGAATGTCCGACACCACGCGCAGCACGTACGGCGAATCGTCCTCGCCCGGCAGCACCGCCTCAATCGCCCGCCATGCCAGCGCGCCGTGGCCGATCTCGCGCCGCCCCACGCCGCCCATCCGCCCTACCTCGCCCACCGAGAACGGCGGGAAGTTGTAGTGCAGCATGAAGCGCCGCTTCTGCTCGCCCTCGTAGCTCTCCATCCGCTGCGCGTCGTCGGTGGTGCCCAGGGTCGCCGTCACCAGCGCCTGCGTCTCGCCGCGCGTAAACAGCGCCGAGCCATGCACCCGCGGCAACACGCCAACCTCAATCGTCACCGGGCGGATCTCGTCGAACGCACGGTGGTCCGGGCGCACCCGCTCGTTCAGCACCTGGTCGCGGAAGATCTGCTCGCGCAGCAGTTCGTAATACTTGCTGAACTTCTTCGCCGCCTCGGCGTCGCCCTCGGGCAACTCCTTCTTCAGCCCGTCCTTGATCGCCTTCACCAGTTCGTGGCTCTCGGACTTGGGATGTTTCTGCGTGTCCAGCGCATCCTTCAACTGCGCGCCAACCTTCGCCGATAGCCCGTCCATGTACGCCTGGTCGATCTCCTCGGCAACCGGCACGCGCTTCGTCTTGCCCGCGCGCAACACCAGTTCCTCGATCGCCGCGCAGATCTTCTTGATCTCCGCATGGGCGAACTCGATGGCGTCCACCACCTGTACTTCGCTGCACTCCCGCGAGCCCGACTCGACCATCACGATGCCGTCCTTGGTGCCTACCACCATGATGTTCAGCAGGCTCTTCTCCCGCTCCGTGTAGGTCGGGTTCACCACAAAAGCGCCGTCGATCAGCGCAATGCGCACCGCCCCCACAGGCCCGTGGAATGGAATGTCGCTCAATGCCAGCGCGCAGCTTGCGCCGTTGATCCCCAGCACATCCGGATCGTTCTCCTTGTCCGCCGAATACACGAACGCAACCACCTGCGTCTCGTTGCGGAAGGTCTCCGGAAACAACGGTCGTATCGGCCGGTCGATCTGCCGGCACGTCAGAATCTCTTTTTCGCTGGGCCGCCCCTCGCGCTTGATGAAGCCCCCGGGAATGCGTCCGCCCGCATAGGTGTTCTCGCGATACTCCACCGTCAGCGGGAAAAAGTCGATGCCCTCCTTCGGGTCGGGCGCGGCCACCGCCGTGGCCAAAACTACGTTGTCTCCGCCGCTTACAAGCGTGGCACCGGAGGCCTGCTTGGCCAGCCGTCCCGTCTCAAAGGTAATGCGCTTGCCGCCGGCAAGCTCTACTGTTACTTCCTGCTTCATCGTTTGCCTCTTCTCTATTCGTCGTTCTATCAATTAGGAAACTTGCTTCTGCGCCGCTTAACCTAGCGCGCGTAGATGCCTCCCTGGCTGGCCGCGCTGCAGGCCGCCTGGGGAGTGCGGATACGGAATCTGTGGCTCGCATCCCTGGCCCGTGGCCCAGCGCGACCGGTCGGCAACCAGTGCAGTGCAGTCGATAGTCGTTCCATTGGCAGCCGCTCCCGCCATCAGCAACTCCGGCTGCATCGGCCTATGAGGCCGCGCGTGAAGTGGTCTGCCGGGGTGGGTCGGGTCTTGCTTTCGTCCATAATGTGGGGGTGTCCCAGTGCGTTTACTTGCGGATGCCAAGCTTCCCGATTACCTCGCGGTATCGGTCCGCATCGCACTTCTTCAGATAGTCGAGTAGGCCGCGACGCTTGCTCACCAGCATCAGAAGTCCGCGGCGGGAGCCATGGTCCTTCTTGTGTGTCTTGAAGTGCTCGGTCAACTCGCCAATGCGCTCGCTCAGGAGGGCGATCTGGACCTCCGGGCTCCCGGTGTCCGTCTCGTGCGTTCGAAACTTCTCAATAATTCCTGTCTTCTTTACCGATTCCAGCACAGCAGTTGGTGCTCCTGATCTCTAGTTCATTTGTGGCCGCAGTGTCTCTGCTAAGGATAGCACCCTCAACCGGAACCCGGCAATTCGACGTGCCTCAAAATGCGCTCGTCACCGTCTCTCGGTGCTAAGCCCCAACCAGGTTCTTCTTCAAAAACTCCAGCGACCGCGTATACGCCAGCTTCGCCGCCGCCGCGTTGTAGCTTGGCCGGTCGGGATTGGCAAATGCATGGCCCACCCCGTCATACCAATGAATCTCCACCTCCGGATGCGCCGCCCGCACCGCATCCGTCTGGTCGCTCCCAATGTGACTGTCGTCCGCTCCAAAGTGCAGCAGTACCGGGCACACTGGCTCCTCCGCGGCCACCTTGCCAATGCCGCCCGCGTAGTATCCCACGCAGCAATCGGGCCTCATTTGAACCTTCTCGCCGCGCGTCGCCGACAGCCAGCTCGTCAGCCCGCCGTAGCAGAACCCCAGCACACCAGTCGCCTTGCCCTCCTGCTTCCCATAATGAAACGCCGCTGCAATGTCCATCAGCGACACATTCGGATCCAGCTTCGGATAGATCCCGAATGCCCTCTTCATGTCTGCCTCGCCATAACCCAGTTCCAGGTCACGCTCAATGCGGTCAAAGAGCGCCGGCGCAATCGCCACAAAGCCCTCGCTCGCATATGCGTCCGCAACCCCGCGAATCGATTTGTTAACTCCGAAAATCTCCTGCACCACCACCAGCGCACCAAGCGGCTCCTGCGCAGGAGTCGCAACATACGCGCTCAGTTCGTGTCCATCCTCCGCCTGCAGCTTCACCCAGCTCCCCATTGCTCACTCCCATCCTTCCGTGCTTCCCGCCTTGTTGCAGATCACTCCATCAGATGCAAACCAAACGCAGGTCGTTCCACAGAATTGTCGGGTTCCCAAGGTCTCGATTTTGAGACTTTGAAATTTTGATCGAATACCATGTTCGTCGCCGTCGGGACAAGATCGGAACGGTAGCTTTCACGCTTCTTCGTGGGCCCTCAATGCTTCTCCCCCGCATGCGCGTAGCTCCTCATCTCCGAGAGCCATCGCAGATAGCGCATCACCTGCTTTCGTTCGGCATACACGAACCGTACGAAGTCGAGCATCCCGATCTCATCCGCATGTCGTCCCGTAAATGTCTCCATCCGCCACTTCAGGAACTCGCTGCGCCAGGGCCGCAGCCGGCTGCCGCGCGTAGCATTCCACACAAAGATCAGCACAGCGCCCATCCGGCATACCCTTGTCCTCGATTATAGATTCCGCCGGTGCTGTGCCCCGCATTCACTGCCCCTGCTGGAAGTGATCTCCCCGCCGCTTCCCGCCATAGTCCTTCGCCAGCGTGCATGACTCCAGCTTCCCGCTCTCGTAGAACTTTGCCCCGCCGTCGCGCCGCGCACCGTCGCCGAATAACCCCAGGAATCCTCCACGCATACACGGAACTCCCTGCACCACCTGCTCCTTTGCCAGCCAGCACTGCTTCAGCTTCCCGCTCGGATACAGCACCACCATCGCTCCCTCGCTCGGCCCCAGCAGCCAGTTCCCGCCGCTGCACTCGACCTCTCCAACCGCAGCGTCATGCAGCATCATCACGTAGCTCGGCCGCCCATCCGGTAGTAATTCAATGATCGACCCTCGCTGCACCTGCGCCACCCCAACCGCAATCTCCCGCGATGTCGTGCACCGTTGCAGCTTCCCGTCGCTGTAGAACCACGCGTAGTCTTTGGCGCAGGCATAGCCCTGGATCTCGGTGGCTTGCGCTAGCTTGGTCCGATGCGCCACAGTTCCCGACTGTGCAATCAGAGTCGCTCCGTATCCTGCCGCAACCATCACTGCAAAAGCCGTAACTAACCCGCCCATCCTCTTCATTGCAACCTTCGTTCCATCGGGGTGGTGGCTGTGTTTGCACACTCAGCGGCGTCATTCTGACTCGCAGAGTCAGAATCTCTGTCGTTGCCTTTACCAAATTGCCCCACTACTTTCATCGGAGAGCTGTCCTCTCTTACCCACTATTTTGCAGCCGACTTCCAGAGCGTGTTCTTCTTCTGGCCGCCGAAATCCTTCGAGAGCTGGCAGGATTTCAGCTTCCCGTTCCGGTAGAACTCAATGCCGAGGTCGTAGTCCTGGTGCTTGACCCAGAGAGCGTACAAAATGCCAAGGGGGCCATCGTTATGCCTGCACGGAACTCCCTGCACCACCTGATTCTTGGCCAGAGAGCACTGCCACAGCTTTCCGCTGGCGTAGAAGTCCGTACCGGCACCCTCCGCCGGGCCGAGAAAGCCGCCGCCTTTGCAGAACACATCGTGGATGCGCGTATTGTGAGCCAGATTAGCCTGCCAGAGCGAGCCGTCGGGCTTCAGACCGATGATCGACCCACGGGGAATCAGCGCTTCGCCGAACTGCGTCTCCTGGCTCACCCAGCACTCGCTCAGCTTCCCATCCGCATACAAATACACATTTCTCTTCATGCACGGATAGCCCTGAATCACGGTATCCTGCTTCAGCTTGTCTCGATGCGTCACTGGACGGGACTGCGAGTTCACCGTCTGCGCCACTCCGCATCCCGTCGCCACCACCACCGCAAGAATCGCAACCAGTCCATTCATCCTCTTCATTGCGAACTTCCTTTCCGCTGGAATGAACACCGTTATCGTGCCCTCCGACAGTCCCAGCAGCCGACTTCCAGAGCGTGTTTTTCTTCTGGCCGCCGAAATCCTCCGAGAGCAGGCATGTACGCAGACGGCCGTCTTCGTGGAAATAGACTCCGGAGTCGGGGCCATGAAGAGATGACAGAATCCCACCCCGGGCGCAGGGAACACCCTGAACAACCTGATTTTTAGCCAGGTTGCAGATCCACAACTTTCCGCTGGGGTAGAAGGCCGTACCGGCACCCTCGGCCGGGCCGAGAAAGCCGCCGCCGTCGCATAGCACATCGTGGATGCGCGTACTGTGAGCCAGCGCAACCTCCGAGAGCGAGCCGTCGGGCTTCAGATAGATGATCGACCCGCGGGGAATCAGTGCTTCGCCGTACTGCGTCTCATAGCTCACCCAGCAGTTGGCCAGCTTTCCATCCGCATATAAAAACACATTTCTCTTCATGCACGGATAGCCCTGAATCTCGGTGGCTTGCTTCAGCTTGGCTCGATGCGTCACTGGACGGGGATGTGCCGTCTGCGTCACTCCATACCCCACCCCAACCACCAATACGCAAACCGCAACCAGCCCACTCATACTCTTCATCGCAACCAGCCTAATCATGAAACCCACTCAGGTCCGGTTTCGTCTTGCGCAACTGGTCCACAATCTGCCGCGTCTGCGCGTCCGCCTGCAACTGGTCCAGCAGCAAGTCCGTCACATCCACGGTCGCCGCGGTTTTGTCGGCCCCGGGAACCTCCGCCACAATCGACGCCACGTGCGCCTGTGCCTCTACCGTCGCAAGCATCGGTTTCATCATCTCCAGAATGTTGTCGATCGGCGCCTCGCCCGCCAACTGCCGGTGCGCCAGCTCCTGAGAATCGCCGCCCCATTTATTGAGCTCATCGACCTTCTTTTGGTCGTTCGCCGCCTTCGCCTGTTGCATCTCCGTTTTCTTCTCTTGCACCACTGCCAACCATTGCGGCGACCGATAAAATGCCACCACTATGGATGGCCTGTCGAACGTCCCAACCTTCCCTGTCTGCGCCATTCCACATTGCGCGGCAACAACCGCCGCTACCAATCCCATCCACAAAATTCGCTTCATCCCAGCCTTCCTTTCCGGCGGAGCCTTCGTCCGCACGCTTCACTATCGTGCAACCTCGGCGCGAATGGGGCTTCTGAATCCATGACAATTCGTTGAAGGAATCCTTCGCAAACCATGAACCACAATAGAATCAGCGATTTGGTGGAACAAACTGCTTTTGGATCGCCAGATGCGCTCCCACCTGCGCCGCAATCTCCCGCGCCGCCAGCTTCTGAGCATCCGACAACTGCTGCGCCGGGTACTCGAAGCTGTCCGACCACACCAGCTTGGCGCTATGCACATCCACCAGCCGGGCCGTCACTCGCACCCGCTCGCCCGCCCGCTGCACTGTCCCATCCAGCATCACGTCCATCCCAAGAATGCGCGCCATAAACGGCATCGACAATCTGGCGCGCTGATACGTGTGCACCGTCGAGGGCGACAGCACATGCACCCCGTCATCATGAGACAGGTCGGCCACTAGCAGATCGTTCAGCCCATGCGGAAACGTCTCGCAGTCCAGCTCCGGGCTCAGACACTCGAAAGGAATCACCGCGATATTCGCAATCCCATCGCCCGACGAGAGATAGCGCGATGGCCGGTAGAACTGCCAGTACACCACAGCCAACACCGCGCACGCACCCACCAACGCCAGCAACAGCCCGAGCAGCCGCCGCACAGCCTTCGCACCCGCCTTCGCGCGCGCCGCGCCGCTATCCTCCACCCCCTCCATCATCACGTCGCCCACAAACCGGTATCCCCGCTTGGGCAGCGTCTCAATGTACCTTCCACTCTCGCTCTCGTCGCCCAGGGCCTTGCGCAACTGCGAGATGTTACGCGCCAGCCCGATGTCCTCCACTCTGGTGTCCGGCCACACCGCGCGCATCAGCTCGGCCTTCTCCACCACCGTCCCATGCCGCTCCAGCAGCACGCGCAGCGTCTCCCCCACCTTGGGGGCCAGCGGCACCGTCTCGCCCTCGCGGAACAGCAGCCTCTGCTCCCAGTCGTAGCGGAATGGCCCAAAACAGCTTGCCCGCCTGCCGTTCGTATTAGTGTCCGCAGGATTCTTGTCCGTCGAGTTCATGGCCCTGGACCTTCTGCATCGCAAATCGCACTCGATCTCTCGCTTGCAATATCCTAGAGCATTTCTCGAATTCACGTGGATTGGGGGAAAATGTGCGAGGTGGCTTTTTCTTGCGAAAAATCCACTCTGATACGGTAGCTTCTCTCTACACCCATTCGAGAAGTGCTATATCCCCACCGCGCACCTCGAACCTCGAACTTTGTGCCTCGAACCTTGGTCCCTCCCCTCACGCCCCGCCAGCAAGGGCCGATACACGCTCTGTGGCCGCATTGCACAGCATAACGATTAGGGTCCTGGTTCTGGACGATTCCCCGGTCATGCGCCGCATCCTGGAGAGCGCGCTGCGCCTCGCCGTTCCCCATCTAACCGAGGTCTTGCATGCGGCCAATGGCGTGCAGGGTCTGGAGGCGCTGACAAACTCCGCAGTCGCCAACCAGCCGCTCAGCCTTATCCTCTGCGACCTGAATATGCCCCACATGGACGGACTCGATTTCCTTCTGCAAAAGCAGCAACGCAACCTTGCGCCGGGAGTCCCGCTTCTCATGATGACCGCCAACCCCGGCGATCCACGGCTGCTCCACGCGCTCTCTGCGGGTGCCCAGGGCTTCCTCACCAAGCCCTTCACCCTGCAGCAAATCCAGGCGCGCGTCGTCTCCCTGCTGCGCGCAGACAACAAAACAATAAGCCCGCAACCTTAGCGGTCCGGGCCAAAGCATTTTCGGAATTGGTGTAGACCGAAGCCACCGCATTCCAGTGGATTTTCCTCAAGAAAATCCACCTTGTATGATCTTCGGAAGGTTTACGTGAATTGCGAAAATGCTC
>Ga0326727_10019244_pt1 | contig 13767 bp, 5 predicted proteins | sample MB2enrmetagenome_FD_207643 | JGI IMG/M metagenome (GOLD analysis project Ga0326727, IMG submission 207643) | Lab enriched peat soil microbial communities from McLean, Ithaca, NY, United States - MB29MY | ecosystem: Environmental > Terrestrial > Soil > Wetlands > Peat | place: USA: New York... | reverse complement strand
CGGTGTCAAATTCAAGGATGCGGACCTGGTGGGCATTCCTTACCGCATCAACGTGGGCAAGAAGGCTGCCGGCGGATTTGTCGAACTGGTGACGCGGGCCACGGCAAGCAGCGTGGACGTGGGGTTAGGTGAAGCGGTGGCGCTGGTGAAGGAGCGCGTGGAGGAAGATGCGCTGCTGACGGCGGTGGGAGAGTAGAGCAGCTTCTAGCTATTAGCTTTTAGCTTTTAGCTTTTTCCTTGCTTGAACATGGAGCTTTGGTTTCCGATGACGCTTCGTTCCAGCGAGCAAGAGCTAGGAGCTAGAAGCTTCGTTAAAGGAGTAGCGATGGCGTTGAAGATCAGGCTGAGAATGCCCCGGGGACCGCATCCCGTAGCAAAGCTTGTGCTGCGCATCGCGCTGGTGACGATTGCAGTTTGCGCGCTGGTGGTTATTGCCGTCACCGGCTTTTACTACTTCGATTATCAGGGCATTGTAGACGCGCGCCTGAAAGAGCCCCTGTTTGCCAACACCGCCAAGATCTATGCCGCGCCGCGCGAAGTCCGTCCGGGGCAAAAACTTTCAGTCCACCTGATCGCCGATGAACTTCGCCAGGGTGGCTATTCCGCCGACGGCGCCTCGCAGACCTCGCAAATGGGGACTTTCAGCGAGGGCGTGCAGGCGATCACCATGCGTCCCGGCCCGGAATCCTACCACGCAGAGGACCCCGCGACCATTCACATCAACGCCGGCGTAGTGGAGTCGATCAGCGACGATCGCGGGCAGCCGCTGTCAAGCTACGAGCTGGAGCCGCTGCTGATTACCGGGTTGAGCGAGGACGCCAACCGCACCAAGCGCCGCCTGATTACTTACGACGAGATTCCGCAGAACCTGGTGCAGGCGGTGGTGGCCATCGAGGACCGCCGCTTCTTTGAGCACGGGGGCGTGGACTACATCCGCATCCTGGGCGCGCTGCGCAACGACCTGACGCCGGGGCATCGATTTGTGGAAGGCGGCTCGACGCTGACCATGCAACTGGCGCGCGGCTTCTTCCTAACTCCCGAGCGGCAGATCAAGCGCAAGCTCATCGAGATCCTCATCACCTTCCAGCTTGAACACCGATTCACGAAGAAGCAAATCTTCGAGATGTACGCCAACCAGGTTCCGATGGGACAGCTGGGCAGTTTTGCCATCAATGGCTTCGGCGAGGCGTCAGAGGCCTACTTCGGCAAGGACATGCGCCAGCTCAGCCTGTCGGAAAGCGCGTTGCTGGCGGGCATCATCCAAAGCCCCAGCCGGCTGAATCCCTTCCGCCATCCCGACCGGGCGATGGAGCGCCGCGCCATGGTGCTGGATGCGATGGTGGAGACCGGCGCAATTACCAAGGACCAGGCCGAGCGCGCCAAAGCCGAACCGCTGCACCTGGCGCAGGCCAGCGTGGACGAAGGCGAAGCGCCCTACTTTGTGGATCTGGTGCGCGACCAGTTGGTACAAAAACTTGGCGATCGCGAATTCAACCGCGAAGGGCTGCGCATTTACACCTCGCTCGATCCGGACCTGCAGCGCGCGGCCACCGTAGCAGTCAACTCCACCATCCACGTGGTGGACGAGCAGGTGGACAAGCTGTACGCGCGCCGCAAGAAACTGGGGCAGAGCTACATCTATCCGCAGGTGGCGCTGGTGGCGCTCAATCCGCACACCGGCCAGGTGCTGGCGCTGGTGGGGGGGCGCAGCTACGGCGCCTCGCAGTTGAACCACGCGGTGGCCAGCCGGCCCACCGGCTCCATCTTCAAACCGTTTGTCTACGCCGCGGCCTTTCAGACCGCAGCGGAAGGCACCATGCTGCCGGGGCAGAGCAAGCTGTTCTCGCCGGTCACGATGCTGAGCGATGAGCAAACCACCTACGACCTGGGCAGCGGCCAGGAGTACACGCCGCACAACTACGAAGGCGTGTATCACGAACAGGTGACGGCGCGCTACGCTCTGCAGCAATCGCTGAACAACGCCACCATCGGACTGGCCGGCATGGTGGGATTCGACCAGGTGGCCGCCCTGGCTCGCGATGCAGGCATCAAGAACGCGCGCGGAACTCCGTCGGTGGCAATCGGCTCGTATGACGCCACGCCGCTGGATATGGCCGGAGCGTACACAGTTTTCGCGAATAACGGGGTTCACCTGGATCCATGGATGCTGGCCAGCGTGCGCACGCCCACCGGAGACATCATCACCGACTACACGCCCGCCTCAAGACAGGTGTTGGACGCGCGTGTGGCTTATCTCACCACCAACATGATGGAGAACGTAATCAACCACGGCACGGGCGCCGGAGTACGCGCGCTGGGCTTCACGGCGCCGGCCGCGGGCAAAACCGGAACCAGCCACGATGCGTGGTTCGCCGGATTTACCAGCAACCTGCTGTGCATTGTGTGGGTGGGCAACGACGACTATTCCAATTTGAATCTTGAAGGCGCACACGCCGCCGCGCCCATCTGGGCCGCGTTCATGAAGAAGGCCGTGCTGCTGCCGCAATACTCCGACACCAACGAGTTTTCGGCGCCGGACGGCGTCGAGATCGTGAAGATCGACAAGGTGAGCAACCTGCTGAGCGACGATACCTGCCCGGACAGCTTCGACGCCGCCTTTCTCGCCGGGACAGCGCCCACGGTTCCCTGCGACCACCCCGGCGACCACCGCAACATCCTGCAAAGGATCTTTGGGCTGGGGAAGAGCGGGAACTGATTCATCGATTCCCAGGTCTCAAAGTCGAGACCTGGGGCACCCGGTTTGGTGGTTGGGTCAGCAAAAAGCAGAATCAGATAGCGGGCAATTCATCCATCGACATCGGAGCCGTCGGGCATGGGCTGGCAGCGCCGGCACCAGAAGGTTACGCGCGCGTCCGGACCCTGGATGCGGCGGCAAATCGGCTCTCCGCAGCGGCGGCAGGGCTCGCCGTTGCGGCCATAGACCCACAGGCTGGCGCTGGGATCCGACTCATGCGTGGTGCGGCGTTTGCGGCCGCCATAGGTCACGATGGCGTCGCCGGAATTCTCCAGAACATTGGCGGCGAGAAGTTTTTGCGCGGCAGCAATCAAGGAATGCAACTGCTCCGAACTGAGCGCGGAGACCTTGCAAAACGGATGAATGCCGGCCACGAAACAAATCTCCGATTTGAAGACGTTGCCCACGCCGGCCAGCACTTCCTGGTGCAGCAGCACATCGTCGATCTCTTCGTTGCCGTGCGCCTGCACGCGGCGCACTGCTTCGGCGGCATTGAACGCGGGGTTGAGGAGATCTGTTTCAAGGCGGGGAATTCTCGGGTCGCGAGCCAGCGACTTCGCGGTGTGCATCTCGGCTACCGGCACACGAAAGCCGACCGCGATGTAGTCACTGTTTTCAATGACGATGCGCATGTTGGCGCGCGGCTGCTGCCAGCGCTCGCCGTGCCGGTAGATGTGCCAACTGCCGCTCATGAGCATATGAGTAGCAAGCGTCGCGCTGCCGGAGAAGTGAATGAGGAGCCATTTGCCGCGCGCTTCCACGCGTTCGACAAGCTGGCCGGCAAGGGGGGTATTGTCGTTGAAACGCGTGAGCAGCGGATAGGTGGAACGGAAGACCGTGACCGGCTTGCCGCCGAGTGCGCGGCCCAGTGCGCGTGCGGTGCGGAAGATGGTGTCGCCCTCGGGCATGGCCTGCAGCAACTCCTCTGAGAATCTGTCCCTCAGGGGCTAAAGCCCCGGTTTATTTCAAGCGCTAACGTACGGGCTGAAGCCCGTACCCTTCATTTGGCGCAAGGTCGCCTTCATTTGGCGCAAGGACACCTCCATTTGGCGCAAGGCCACCTTCATTTGGCGTAAGGTCATTGGAAAGGCTCTGAAACCGATTGGTGTTGAGCGACAGGCAAGGGGATGCGGCGCAGGTGCATGCCCAGCGGACCGGGATGAAAGCCGGCGTCCATGAGGAAGCGCGCCATGGGATGCGCGGCTACCGGTTGGCCGTTGATGGTGGTGATGAGCACGCCCTGATGGCTATTGGCTCGCATCCGGTCCTGACCACGGGAGCAGAGAAAATGGGCGAGGCCCGAGGCGGTCTGCGAGCGCTCAGGCTCCTCGGCGGGCAGAAAGACGAGGATGTTGGGATTGCCGCGGCGAAGCCACGCGACAAGCTGGCCGTTGCGCAAAATCACTTCAGCATAGGCGGCGCGAGTGAGGATGCGAGGCGCGGATTCAGAATCTTCTTCGGCGACGGGCAGATCGGGCCAGCGCAGGACCGAGCCGTAGGGATTGGCAGGGTCGGCGGCTGCCAACTGCACAAACTCCGGCTTCTCCTCAGGCGGCGCGGTGCGCAACTGGCGCAGCAGGTCGACGGCCGCAGGAAGCGCAAACTGCGTGGCGCCAAGTCCGGCGACAAAGTAGCCGCGGCGAATGCGGCCGCTTTCTTCGAGAGCTTTGAGCACGTCGTAGACGGCGCTGAAGCCGCCGGGAACATTCTCCGCGGCGACCGCTTCGCGCAGCAGGACGCCGTAGCGGTTGAGCAGTTGCAGGGCGAGCGCGTGACTGCGCTCCGTGCCGGTAGGTTTTGGAGTTGCCTCTTGGCCGAATTGAAGCGGCAGCAGCGACCAGCGGCCCTGCGCGGTGGGCGGCGTGGTGCGGCGGGAACGAAACACTACTCCGGTTTGCAGGCGACGCGGCGTGCGCGCACTTTCCGGCCGGGCGATGTAGGCGCGCACGGCATGGAGCGAGTCGTTGGTGATGAGGCCGCGCCAGACCAGGCTCCACAAAGCCTCGATGGTCTCGCCGGGATAGCCTCCGCCGGCAGCCTGGTGCAGTGGATCGAAGAAGCTGGCTCCGGTGGATTCGAGAACGGCAAGAAGCTTCGCTTCACGCTCGGTGAGCGGTTCGGCCAGCGGCCGATGCTGCGCGAGCAGGGGCAGCTTGTCGGCGAGAAACAACGCAATGCGGCCGTCGCGTTCGCCGATGGGTTCAACTCCGGCCCAGGAGACTTCGCCGGCGGCAATGAGCGTGTCGAGACCGGCGGGCGCGTAATCGGCGATGCGCGCGGGGAGGATTGACGATTCCAGCAGCGATGCGGGCAGAGGCGCGCCCTGCAGGCTCTCGATGGCGTCGAGAAGCGCGTCGAGATTGGCGTGGCCCGAGCGGCGCGGCGTGAGCAGGCCCTGCCAGTGGGTGAGGAAACGGGCCAGCGTGTGCTGCTCGACCGGCTCGACTTCGCGGCGCAGTTTGGCCAGCGATTTGCGGCGAATCTGGCGCAGGATTTCCGCGTCGCACCATTCGCGATGAAGTCCGCCGGGACGGAAACCGCCTTCCAGGATGCGGCCCTCGGCGGCAAGCTGGCGCAGTGCATTTTCGACGGCGGCAGCGTCCAGCGCAAAGCGGTCCGCGGCCTCGCGGAGGGTGAACGGGCCGTGTGTACGGGCGTAGCGGCGGATGAGTTCGAGGACGGGATGCGCCACCGGCTCGATCAGCGCCGCGGCCAGGCCGGGCGGAAGCGGAATTCCCAGGCCATCGCGGTAGCGGGCAGCATCTTCGGCGGCAACCAGGCGGCGCTCGCCGGCAATGCGAAGCTCAAGCAACCGGCGCGAACGGACGAGGCGGTCTACATTCGCGAGCAGATCCGGGGAAACCACGCGCCGGACCAGTTCTTCGCGGGAGAGATCGCCGAGGCGCAGGCAGAGATCGTGGATTCCGTCGGCCGAGCGGGCGCGATAATTCTCCGTGAGGCACTGGGCCGCCTCTTCCACGTCGGCGATGGCATCGGCGTCGAGCAGTTCGCGCAGGTCGGCCTCGCCGAGCAGCTCGCGCAACTGATCCTGATCGATGGTGAGGGCCTGGGCGCGGCGTTCGGCCAGCGGCGCATCACCGTCGTAAAGAAAATTGGCCACGTAGCTGAACAGCAGCGATGCGGCAAAGGGCGAAGGCTTGCGCGTTTCCACCACATGAACGCGCAACTGCCGCTGCTCGATGGCGCGCAGAGTTTCAATCAGCGCGGGCATGTCAAAGACATCGCGCAGACATTCTCGATAGGCTTCGAGCAGCAGCGGAAACGAGGGATAACGGGAAGCCACGCCGAGCAGATCGTAAGAACGCTTGCGCAACTGCCAGAGTGGCGAGCGGGCATCGGCGCGGCGGCGGGGCAGCAGGAGCGCGCGGCCGGCGGCCTCGCGAAAACGGCCGGCGAAGAGAGCTGTCGAACCCAACTGGCGCAGGACGAGCTGCATGGCCTCAGCCGATTCGACCAGGAACCAGTCGGGATCGGGCGGTTCGTCGGTGTCGGGAAAGCGCAGGACGAAGCCATCGTCGCCCCACAGGGTTTCGACTTCAGGGCCGCCGGCGGCGCGAATGCGCGCGCTCACCGCCATGGCCCAGGGAATGTGGATGCGGCTGCCGAAGGGGGTGAGGACGCAGACCCGCCAGTCGCCCAGCTCGTCGCGGCAACGCTCGATGACGACAGTGCGATCGTCGGGCACTGCATCTGTGGCGGCCTCTTGATCGGCGAGGAACTGGAGCAGATTCTCTGCTGCGCCGGGATCGAGATCGTGTTCGGTAACCAGGCGGGTAAGGGCCGCGGGCTTGGGCAGGGCGCGAAGTTCGCGGACCAGCGCACCGATGCGGCGGCCGAACTCGAGCGGGCGGCCTGGGCCGTCGCCCTTCCAGAAGGGCATCTTGCCGGGCTCGCCGGGAGCGGGAGTCACGAGCACGCGGTCGTGCGTGATTTCGACGATGCGCCAGGTGGATGCGCCGAGAATGAAGGTTTCGTTGGTGTGAGACTCGAAGACCATCTCTTCGTCGAGCTCGCCGACCCGGACGGCCTTGCCTTCGCTGTAAGCGAGGAAGACGCCGTAGAGGCCGCGGTCGGGAATGGTGCCGGCGTTGAGGATGGCGAGACGTGCGGCGCCGTCGCGGGCGGTCACGACGTTGCGGACGCGATCCCAGGTGAGCCGGGGACGGAGTTCGGCGAATTCGTCGGAGGGGTAACGGCCGCTGAGCAGATCGAGTACGCCCTCGAAGGCCGAGCGGGTGAGAGCGCCGAAGGGAGCGGCGCGGCGGACGAGATCGAAGAGGAAGTCAACGCTGACTTCGGGCTTTGGAGATTCAGGGGCCAACTCCTGGTGAACCGGGCTGGTGTGCTGCGCGGATTCCCAGGTTTCAAAAGCGAGACCTGGGGCACGCGGATTCTTTGCACGCGGTTTTCTTGCGTCCAGCGTTTTTGACTGGGTGGGCTTTGGGGCGTTGGGCGGGTGGGCGACGATGGCCACCAACTGCTGGGCGAGAACGTCGAGCGGGTTGCGCGGAAAGCGGGTGGACTCGATGTGGCCTTCGTGCATGGCGCGGGTAACCGCGGCGCAGGCGACCAGATCGGCGCGGTACTTGGGAAAGAGAATCCCCTCGCTGACGGCATCCACATGGTGGCCGGCGCGGCCAATGCGCTGCATGCCGCTGGCCACCGAGGGCGGAGCTTCAATCTGGATGACAAGATCGACCGCGCCCATGTCGATGCCCAGTTCGAGCGTGGATGTGGCGCAGAGGGCGCGAATCTGGCCGGCCTTCAACTGCTCCTCGATGATGGAGCGCTGGGCGGCGGCGAGGGAGCCGTGATGGGCGCGGGCGATGGGCTCGCCAGCCAGCTCGTTGAGCGCGCCGGCCAACCGCTCGGCCACCTGGCGGCTGTTGACAAAGAGGATGGTGGAGTTGCGCTCGCGGATGATTTCTAGCAGGCGGGGATGAATCGCATTCCAGATCGACACGCGGCGGGGCATCTGCGAGGCGGGGCCCGAGGGAATCTCTTCCTGCTCGCCGAGGTGGGCCATGTCTTCGACGGGAACCTCGATGCGGAGCTTGAGCTGCTTGGGAGCGCTGGCGTTGACGATGGTGACGGGACGGTAGCGGAGGGGTTGGGCGTCGAGGGCGTCGGAGGACCAGGAGAGTTCGAAGGGAGCCTCGTGGTTTTCCACCGTTGCACTCGAAGGAAGGCGCGTGGATGAGGTGCCCGGCTGATGGAGCTTTGTGCTTTCCCAGGTCTCAGAATCGAGACCTGGGGCACCCGGCATTTCCCGAAGAGCCGGGACGGCCGCTTTTGCTGACTCGGGCAATTCGACGCCGCCGAGGAAGCGGGCTACTTCTTCGAGCGGGCGCTGCGTGGCGGAGAGGCCGATGCGCTGGATGGGGCGTTTGGTCAGCGCTTGCAGGCGCTCGAGCGAGAGCGCGAGGTGAGCGCCGCGCTTGGTGGGAATGAGGGCATGAATCTCGTCGACGATGACCGTGTCGACGGTGCGCAGAGCCTCGGCGGCCTGCGAGGTGAGCAGCAGGTAGAACGACTCGGGCGTGGTGATGAGAATCTCGGCGGGATGGCGGGCAAAGCGCGCGCGCTCCCGCTGCGGTGTGTCGCCGGTGCGAACGCTGATGGCAGGTTCGCGGAAGGCAACGCCCATGCGGCGGGCCATGTTTGCCATGCCGGCCAGAGGCGAGCGCAGATTGCGCTCCACGTCGACGGCGAGAGCTTTGAGGGGCGAAACGTAGACGATGCGGCAGCCTTGCTTCCGGTCCGCTGGAAGCGGATGGAGCATGAGGCGATCCAGGCACCAGAGGAAGGCGGCGAGAGTCTTGCCGGTGCCGGTGGGGGCCAGGATGAGCGCATTCTCCCCGCGCGCAATCACCGGCCAGCCCATCCGCTGCGGGGCGGTGGGGGCGTCAAAGACGGCGCGAAACCAGGCTGCCGTGACCGGATGGAAGCAGGCAAACGGATCGGAGTTCGGGTCCGGGTTGGGCCGGTCGCTGGACATGCTCCTTTGAGAATAGCGCATGGCGAAGAAGAAGCGAAAGACAGAGATCAGAGATCAGAGGTCAGAGATCAGGAAACAGAGATCAGGAGTCAGTTGTGAGCATGGGCTCGTCGATTTATCCCTGGTAAAGTTGAAAACATTTCAAATCGTGCATCCGGTTTCGTGGTTTCCCGTCCATACTCAAGATAAAGCAGGCCCATCGCTTACCATGATCCTTGCTGGAGCGCCCATGCGAGACCATCTGGCTACACTCCTTGACGACTTCCGCCGTTTCGGCCGGGAGGTTGCAGTGGTTCGCTACCAGGGAAACCGGCGGCGGGTAACAACCTACGGGGAGCTGGCGCGGTTGGTGGGGCGGTTTGCGGCGCTGCTGGCACAACGGGGGATCGGGCAGGGCGACCGGGTGCTGGTGTGGGGACAGAACAGCGCGGAGTGGATCGCGGCCTTCCATGGATGCATGCTGCGCGGGGTGCTGGCCGTTCCGCTGGACGCGATCGGGACGGTGGAGTTCGCGACGCGGGTAGCGGCCGACGTGACGCCGAAGCTGGCCGTGGGCGATGCGGTGCTGCTTGCTCACTTGTCTGCGGATGTGCCGCAACTCTGTTTTGAAGACTGGCTCCAGGCGCTGCCCGGCGAAGAAGCAGGGCCGGTGGCGGGGCTCTCCGCGGAGACGCCGCTCGAGATCCTGTTTACCTCCGGGACGACGGGCGATCCTAAAGGGATTGTGCTGACGCACGGCAACGTGCTGGCCAGCATGGGGCCGATCGAAGAGGGCGCAAAGCCCTACATGCGCTGGGAGCGGTTGATTCATCCGCTGCGGATTCTGCACACGCTGCCGCTGAGCCACGTCTTCGGGCAGACGATGGGGCTTTGGGTTCCACCGATCTTCATTGCCGAGATGCACTTCGAAGAGCGCCTGGTGGCGCCGAGGCTCATTGAGACGATTCGCCGCGAGCGCATCTCCGTACTGGCCGCCGTGCCGCGCGTTCATGCGCTGCTGAAGGCGCACCTGGAGCTTACCTACCCCGGGCTTGCAGAGAAGGTTGCCGATCCCAAGCACATCGGGGGACTGCGGCGCTGGTGGCGCTTCCGCAAGATTCATCGCGCCTTCGGGCTGAAGTTCTGGGCCCTGATCTCGGGCGGCGGAGCGTTGCCGGGACCGCTGGAGCAGTTCTGGAACGCGCTGGGATTCGTGCTGATCCAGGGTTACGGGATGACGGAAACCACGGCGCTGATTACGCTGAACCATCCGTTTCATGTGGCCGAGGGAACCATTGGAAAACCTCTATCCGGGCGCGAGGTGAAGCTGGGGCCGGATGGCGAGGTGCTGGTGCGGGGCGCGGCCATCTCCGAAGCAACGTGGTCGGACGGGGCACTGCATCGGCGCAAGGAAGAGTGGCTGGCTACCGGCGACCTGGCGGAGAAGGAACCCTCCGGAGAGTTGCGCTTTCTGGGCCGCAAGAGCGAAGTGATTGTGACCGCGGCGGGAGTGAATATTCACCCCGAGGATCTGGAAGCGGCGATTGAGGAGCAGCCGGGCATAGCGGCTTGCGCGGTGGTGGGGATGGAGACGGCGGAGGGTCCGGAGCCATGCGCGGTGCTGGCCTGCCGGGGGACGGGCGACCTGGCCGCGGCGGCCATCGAGGGCGCCAATGCGCGGCTGGCGGAGTTTCAGCGGCTGCGGCACTGGGTGCTGTGGCCGGAGCCGGACCTGCCGCGAACTTCGAGCGGCAAGGTGCGGCGCAAGGCGGTGGCGGAGTGGCTCAAGAAAATCCAGTCGGCGGCAGCGACGGCGGACAACGGCACGGCAAAGCACCACGGCAATGGCGCGTTGACACCGTCGCAGGACTGGCTGCTGGCGCTGATTGCGCAAATCACCGGCGAGGACCACCCCGGCGTGGGCGATGAGCTGCACCTGACCGAGGACCTGCATCTCGACAGCCTGGGGCGCGTGCAGTTGGCCGCGGCCATCGAGGATCGGCTGGGGATTGTCTCAGAAGACGGGATGCTGGACCGGGTGGAGACGCTGGGCGAGCTGCGGCGGCTGGTGGCGGGCGAGGAGAATGGAGAACCGGCTTCTTCTTCTTCGGCACCTGAAACGGAAGAAAAGCGCAAGGACGGGGCAAGGGGCGAATCGGCCCAGTCTCCCACCCTTTCCGCAAGAAGCCGCGGAGAGGATGGGGCACCCAGCGAAGAAGCGGAGGCCGAGCCTGCGCGGGCGCGGTATATCTACCCGCTCTGGCCCTGGCTAAGGCCGTTCCAATGGGTGCGCGTGGCGTTTATTGAGGCGGTGATGCGGCCGCTGGTGTGGCTGCTGGCCAATCCGCGGGTGGTGGCGCCCGGCACGATCAGAATGGAAGCGCTAAAGACCGACGCGCCTATGCTGATCATCGCCAATCACGTGACCACATTCGACGGACCGCTGGTTGAATATGCGCTGCCGGGGGCGATACGGCGGCGGATTGCAATAGCGATGTCGGGCGAGATGCTGAGGGACTATCGGCGCTTCCTCAATCCTGAGCCTCTCCATCCCAGTGGACGGTTTTTCCTGCCTGGGCCGCTATTTTATTTCCTCCTGACGGCGCTCTTTAACGTGTTTCCGCTGCCGAGGCGGCGCGATTTTCAGCCCAGCTTCGCCCATGCCGGCCGGGCGATGGATCGCGGTTTCAACGTGATGGTGTTTCCCGAGGGGACGCGATCGGCAGAGGGCAAGCTGGCGCAGTTCCGTCCCGGGATCGGGCTGCTGGCCAAGCAGTGCGGAGCGATGGTGCTTCCGGTCGCCATTCGCGGGCTGGGCGAACTGAAGACGGGACAGCGGCGCTGGTTCCGCTCCGGCACCATCGAAGTGGTGGTGGGAGAGCCGCTGCGGCTTTCGCCCGCGGAGAGCGAGGCCGCCATCACGACGCGGCTGCACGACGAAGTGGAACGGCTGATGGAAGGCAGGTTCTAGCTTCTAGCTTCTAGCTTTCACTTTTGTCTTTTGGATGCCGGGCGCCGGCAACTCGGTGCTCATATTCTTCTTCTCGATATTTCTGGAGCGGGTGAAAGATCAGGAACGCCGAAGAACAAAGGGATCATAGCTAGCGGCCAGAAGCTGTCTTGCTAACTCGGAAGCCGCGGTCTGAAGTAGCAGGTGCCTCCGGCGAGGACGGAGGTCCAGATCGATGGGTCGGCGGGCTGTTCGCTGGAGCCGAGGAAAAGGATGCCGTCGGGTGCGAGCAGGCGATGAATGCCTGCCAGCAGGGTCTTGCGGGTCTCCTGGGAGAAGTAGAGCATGACGTTGCGCAGGAAGATGACGTCGAAGCGGTCACTGGAGCGGTTGAAAGGCAGAGTGGGCGCGCAGAGGTTGGCCTGGCGGAAGTTGCAGAGCTTTTTGACTTCGGGTTTGACGATCCAGTCCTCGCCCACGTGGTCGAAGTAGCGGACCACGAAGCGGGCGGGAAGGCCGCGGTTGATCTCGATGCGGTGGTAGCGGGCAACCTGGGCGCGCTCGACGACCTCGGCGCACAGGTCGGTGCCCTCGATGCGGAGATCCCAACCGACGAGCATGGGGAAATGTTCACGCATCAGTATGGACAGGCTGTAGGCCTCCTGGCCGGTGGAACAGGCGGCGCTCCAGAAGCGCAGGCCGCGCGCGTGGCGGCGGGCCTCAATCAATTTCGGCAGCAGTTCGGCTCGCAGCAGCTCGAAGGGGCGGGTGTCGCGAAAGAAGCTGGTCTCGTTGATGGTCATGGCCTCGGCGATGGCGCGCTCGAGCGCCGGATCTCGTCTGATGCGCAGGTGGCGGACGAGTTCATCCACGCGGCTCATGCCCTGGTTGCGCAGCAGCTTGGTGAGGCGCGTCTCGAAGAGGTAGTCGCGCGACGGATCGAGCACGTTCTGCGAGAGGCCGAAGACGAGTTGGCGAAGATAGCCGTAATCGGCGCTGGTGGCCCCTTCCATCGTGGGTTGCTCCATCACGACACCGCCTGGCGAGAGAGGTCTCGGGGAGTTTGGCGGGTTTCGCCGCGGGTGCGGCCGACGATGCGGAGGATTTCAGCAGCGATGGCGTCGAGCGGGAGCACTTTGTGGGCCAGACCTGCGCCGGCGACCGCGCCGGGCATTCCCCATACCGTGCTGGAGGCCTCGTCCTGGGCCAGCACGCTGCCACCCTGCTCGCGAACCATGCGGCAGCCGAGCAGGCCATCCGATCCCATGCCGGTGAGCACCACGGCCAGAACGCCGGAGCCGTAAACCCTGGCCACGGAGCGAAACAGCACGTCGACGGCGGGGCGGCAGTGATTCTCAAGCGGGCCCTGATTGAGGCGCAGGGTGGGAGGCGCACCGGGAAGCGAGGCAGCCAGGGTTTCGAGGTGCCAGTTGCCACGCGCGATGTAGATGGTTCCCGCGCGCACCGGATCGTTTTCAGAAGCCTCGCGCGCGTGCAGGTTGCAGCGGCTGTTGAGGCGCTCGGCAAACAGCCGGGTAAACAACTCCGGCATGTGCTGCACGATGAGAACCGGGAGCGGGAAGTTGGCGGGAAGCGCCGGGAGCAGAACATCGAGGGCAGCGGGACCGCCGGTAGAGACTCCGATGGCGACTACCGTCGGGATCGAGCTGATGGATTGCGGCTTGGGTGGCTGGATAGTGGGAAGAGTCAGGGGCAATGTGGCGGGCACTGGGGGTGGCTGAATCAGGGGCGCGCGCGCTACGCCGAAAGAGACCGGCTTCGGCCGCAAGGGCGACAGACCGGGGTACTGGGCAGGAGATGGACTGAGCGATGGATTGGTGAGGGCACGAATTTTGGGAATCAGTTCCTTGCCCAGCGTGAGCAAAGCGGCCTCGCGGCTGGATTGTCCGGCCGGCTTGGTTACGTAATCTGAAGCGCCGCCGGCCAGGGCTTCAATGGTGACCGTGGCGCCGCGCTGGGTAAGCGAACTGCACATGATCACCGGCATCCTGTTTCCCCGTCTCCGCAACTCTCTCAGGGTGACCAGTCCGTCCATCACCGGCA
>Ga0326727_10019243_pt1 | contig 13768 bp, 11 predicted proteins | sample MB2enrmetagenome_FD_207643 | JGI IMG/M metagenome (GOLD analysis project Ga0326727, IMG submission 207643) | Lab enriched peat soil microbial communities from McLean, Ithaca, NY, United States - MB29MY | ecosystem: Environmental > Terrestrial > Soil > Wetlands > Peat | place: USA: New York... | reverse complement strand
GCGTTTCATCAAGCTCAACCCGCATTGGTCTCACCCGACGTGAAGTGAAGGCCAAACGCCGCGGTCGTGCGCCGTGACGGGTTGGCCACAACCTGCTGCTGCGCCTCAGCACCCGCAAACAAGACGTGCTCCGCTTTCTCGTCGATCCCCTGGTCCCGTTCTCCAACAATCTGGCTGAACGCGATGGACGGATGATGAAGTTGCGCCAGAAGATCTCGGGCGGATTCCGCTCCGAGGATGGCGCAAAGAGATTTGCCGTGGTCCGATCGGTGATATCGACAGCACGCAAGCAAGGGTGGGAGTTCCTCCAGACCCTGACCGCCGATCCCGTCCGCATGATCGCGGTACTCCGTGTCGTCTGACCGCTACCGCGATACCTAGGCAGTAACGAAATATTTTCAGCGCGCCCGAAACGAGGGTCGGACATCGTTTCGGGATCGGCACAATTACCGGCCGTGACATCGTTGACGATCTGCACCCTCATAGCCGCCCCAGGTTGCGTCCGAACTTCATTTCAATCGAAAGTGGCAAATTTGCCACAGTTTTACCCGTAAAGCGGGAGTAACCTATAGAAATGCAATCGCGCTGACCGGCTCGGGCCACCCGGCGCAAGTGCGGGGCCCGTTCCGACGGAGGCTTTCGTCATGCGGCGCCTCACCATGCCACTGGTCTCCCTGATGCTGCTCGGCTGTGCCAATCTGCAACGGCCTGCCTACGTGCAGGGCGGCCCGCCCGCTCCGGACAGCGAGAGTATGCGTGTGGTGATGCACCAGCCGGTTTCGGTTGATCCGCTCCTGCCGGAGCCTGGCAATGTGTGGGCTGATCTGACCCCCTATCGGCCGGCGTCCATGCCAATCCGCCAGGCGCAACAGACACGGCAGGCTCAGCAGGCGCAGCAGGCGCCGACCGTAGCAGCCGGCACGGCGCCCATGCGCGCCGCTGCATCCGCCGCGGCCAGTCCACCATCGACGATCGGGCCGCCATCGACAGCGAAGTTACCCCCGCACCCGTCCGTTGCACCTCCGTCGCAAGCGGCAAAGCCGCATTTCGCCGCGCAACTGACTGCGGCCAACTCCCAGGTCGCCGCACTCACGCAGTGGCAGCGTCTGCAAAATACAGTGCCAACCCTGTTCGACGGCCGCGTCCCCGTCGTGGCGATGGCCGAAATCGGCGGCCGGTCAGTATGGCGCCTGCGCACCGGCGGCTTTGCCAACCGGGCTGACGCCGACGCTTTCTGCACGCGCCTCCAGGCCGAGCACGCGCCATGCTGGGTCGTTGCCGGAACGTCCTAATCCCGCGTGGTTGCTACCAAGTCGGGGAAAGATGGACGCTCTATCGTCATAGTCCGCCCATGCCGGTGGAGAGACAATTGTTCCGAAATCGGAAATAAATTGCCGACTCACGCACCCGAAACGTTCGGGTCGCGCCACGCACGCTCGAACGGCAACCGCCAGGCGTGCGGCGCGACAAGCTGATGGATCGATTTCGGCCCCCAGGAGCCGGGCTGGTAAAGCCGCACTGGCGGTGGCGCCTCCAGCAACGGGATCGACACCTCCCACAGCCGCTCGATGCCCTCGGCGGTGGTGAACAGCGTGCGGTCGCCGCGCATCGCGTCGAGGATCAGCCGCTCATATGCCTCCAGCACATCGCCGATCAGCCCGGTGTCATGCATGGCGAACTGCAGGCTCAGCTTGTCCAACCGCATGCCCGGACCGGGACGCTTGCCATAGAACGATAGCGACATCTTCGACGCATCCGCCAGGTCAAATGTCAGATGATCCGGCCCTTGCGCGCCGACGCCGGAGCCCACCGGGAACATGCTCTTCGGCGGTTCTCGAAACGCAATGGAGATGATCCGCTGCCCCTCGGCGAGCCGCTTGCCGGTGCGCAGGAAGAACGGCACGCCCGCCCAGCGCCAGTTGTCGATCAGGCATTTCAGCGCGATGAAGGTTTCGGTATCGGATTCCGGATCGACGCCGTTCTCCGTCCGGTAGCCGGTGTACTGCCCGCGCACGACGTCCTTCGGGTCGATCGGCAACATACTGCGGAAGACCTTGTTCTTCTCCTCGCTGATCGGTGCCGGTTCCAGCGAGGTCGGTGGCTCCATCGCCATGAACCCGAGGATCTGGAACAGATGCGTGACCACCATGTCGCGGTAGGCACCGGTCTGTTCGTAGAACGCCGAGCGCTTGCCGAGCGCGAGCGTCTCCGGCACGTCGATCTGCACGTGGTCGATGAAATTGCGGTTCCAGATCGGTTCGAACAATCCATTAGCGAAACGGAACGCCAGGATGTTCTGCGCCGGCTCCTTGCCGAGGAAATGGTCAATGCGGAAGATCTGATCCTCGGCGAACACCTCGTGAAGCCGGGCGTTCAGTGCCACCGCGCTTGCCAAGTCGGTGCCGAACGGCTTTTCCATGATGATCTGCGAGCGCGCGACCAGATCGGCCTCGGCCAGCAGACGCACCGCGGGCAGCGCGGCGTTGGGCGGCACACTCAGATAGTGCACGCGCCGGCTTTCGCCGCCCAGGTCACGCTCGGCGCTTTCAACCGCTTCACGCAACGGTCCGGCGCCGGCGCCCATTGGCACGTAGTCCAGGTCAGCGGCGAAGTTCGACCAGTCTGCGTCAGTCACCGGCCGCGCGGCGAATTCTTCGAGAGCGCCGCGCGCGATGCTGCGGAACCCATCGGCGTCGATGTCATCCAGCGAGACGCCAATGATCCGGCATCCGGGAATGAAGCCCGCGCTCACCAGATGGAACAGGCCGGGCAGCAGCTTGCGGCGCGAAAGGTCACCGGTGGCGCCGACCAGGACGACGACCTGCGGATGCTGCGGGCCGACGCCCGGGCGAATTTTTTTCAACCCGCGTCCGTCACGACTGCAGCATGCGCCGGAGCAGTTCGACGTCTTCGGCGAAGGCGGCGTCGCGCGCCATCAGTTCGTGGATGCGCGACACGGCATGCATCACCGTGGTGTGGTCGCGATTTCCGAATTTGCGGCCGATCTCCGGCAGGCTTCGCTGGGTCAGTTGTTTGGCCAGCCACATCGCGACCTGACGCGGCCGTGCGACGGCGCGGGCGCGGCGTGCGGACGACATGTCGGTCAGGCGGATGTTGTAATGTTCCGCCACCTTGCGCTGGATTTCCTCGATGGTCAGGCGGCGGTCGTGCGCCTTCAGGATGTCGTGCAACACCTCGTGCGTGGTTTCCAGGGTGACCTGGCGATTGAACAGGTTGGCGTGCGCGACCAGCCGGTTCAGTGCGCCTTCCAGCTCGCGGACATTGGAGGTGATCTTGTGGGCGAGGAATTCGAGCACCTTGGGCGGCACGGCGACTCCGGCGCGGGCGGCCTTGGCTTCCAGGATGGAGATGCGCAGCTCGTAGGTGGTGGAGTGCAGGTCGGCGACCATGCCGTGGCTGAGCCGAGTGCGTAGCCGCGCTTCGAGGCCCTCAAGATCCGACGGCGAAACGTCGGCGGAGACGACGATCTGCTTGCCGGCTTCCACCAACGCATTGAATGTATGGAAAAACTCTTCCTGCGTGTTGTCCTTGCCGATCAGGAACTGCAGATCGTCGATCATCAGCACGTCGACGCTGCGCAGTTGGTCCTTGAACTCCATCGTGGCCTGGCTGCGGATGGCCGCGATGAAGCGGTACATGAAACGTTCCGCCGACATGTAGGCAACGCTAATCGGCTGGCTGCCGCCGCTGCCGTTGCCAGTGTTGCCACTGCTGCGGGTGATCATGTCCCAGGCGATCGCGTGCATCAGATGGGTTTTGCCAAGGCCGACGCCGCCGTAGAGGAACAGTGGATTGAACCCCGGGCTGGCGGGCTGCTCCGCGACGCGGCGGGCGCATGCGTGGGCGAATTCGTTCGGCTTGCCAACGACAAACGCATCGAATGTGAAACGGGGGTCAAGGTTGCTGATCGTGTCCGGCCGCTCGCCTTTGGCCTCGCCATCCGCGCGCGACATGCCACGCGCTGTGCCACCCGTTGCATTGGGGGAATGGCTATGGCCGCCCCCGTTCGTACCCATGCCGTTGGTGTGGGAGCTGTTTGGCGCTGTGCCATTGGGGCCCAGGCTCTCGGCGAGGCCGCTCATTGCGGGCGCGCCCCCGCCGACGCGGATATCGACGAACCGCACTGCCGGGTTTTCCGACCGCCACAACGTGCTGAGGCGATCGGCGTAGTGCTCGCGCACCCAATCACGCAGGAAACGTGTTGGCAGGTGAAGGGCGATTTCGTCGCCATCGAGGCCGGCCAGAGTCATCTGGCGCAACCAGGTTCGGTATTCGACGTCCCCGACTTCCTGCTGCAGTCGTCCGCGGATCCGTGCCCACTGTTCCGCAAGCTGCGCTGGACCCGCATGGTCCGGCGGCGTTGTCGTGGACATGTCGCGTTCCCCAAGGCCGAAATTAGTCAGCCCGACGTCTGATGCCATCGAACCCCGCCCCATTTCCAGCGGCTCTGTACGGCCGCCGTCCAACCTGCCGTGCAGCCCCCACGCGCGGCCTCAGCGTGCTGTCGCGAACCTTACGAACGCTTCAGCCGGTCGCCTACGGCGCTGTAATCTTCTAGTCCAGCCGCGGGCCAGCGGCAATGGGATTTTGACGTGTTCGAGAAACGATCGAGATAAAAGCAAGAAACTTTCGGTGCGGGAAAGTCCTATATTCGGACTTTACCAACGATACATTTGCACAAGTGTTTGTATTTGCGTCTTTGCGACAATCCCGAGGGGCTATCTCAACCGCTTGTGTCAACGTCTTCGCGGCAAGTCGCATTGTGTATAAAAGTCGGCGTGGCTTAAGGCAGTCGTCGACCTTATAGCAGGCGGAAACTCATCAATCGACATCGCGGGTCGGTATCGTCGTGGAGCGTCGGCACGGCCATTATCGGTGCCGCCTTTGCGGCACCGCAGCGTCAGGCGCTTGCCAATGCCTTGATGCGTGCGGATAGCCGCGACAGCTTGCGCGAGATCGTGTTGGCGTGCGCCACGCCCTTGTTCGCGGCGCGCTGCATCTCGGGCTGCGCCTGGTGCAAAGCTTCCTGTGCGGCCGCCTTGTCGCCGGACGCGATCGTCGTCTCAACCTTCTTGATGAAGGTCCGCATGCGGGACTTCCGCGCCTGGTTGCGCAGCGTCTGGCGCTTGGTCTGGCGGATACGCTTGCGGGCAGAGGCGGTGTTGGCCATGGGTCAGGGATCACTCAAACAGAGGCTGGGACAATCGTCAGCGGTAGCATGTCGGTGGCGTAAGGCCGCCGGAGGGAAAGTCTTCTATGGATCGCCCCGTTGTGAGTCAAGGTGGCGTGAGACAAGGAGGCGTGAGACAGGGTGGCGTGAGACGGGGTGGCGCGAGTCTGGGTGGCGCGAGTCAAGGCAGGTCTGGCCCGCGGTAGATCTCTCAGGACCTGATCACGAGCCCGCCGTCGACGTGCAGCGCCTGCCCGGTGATATACGCCGCACGCGATGACACCAGGAACGCCACGGCGTCGGCCACGTCGCTCGGCAGGCCCAGCCGGCCGAGCGGAATGCGCCCGGTCTGCGCCGCCGCCTGCGCCGGGGTGTAGGCTGCGTGGGTGCCGGCGTCCTTGCGGATGAAGCCCGGAACCACCGTGTTCACCGTCACGCCGGATGGTGCGAGCTCGATTGCCAGGGCACGCACCAGCGCCTCGGTTGCCGCCTTGGCCGCGGCCGAAGCAGGGAACACCGCAAGGTCGGTGCGGAAAGCGTGGGCCACGAAGCTGGAAACGGCGACGATGCGCGGGTCGCGCCCGGCGACCAGATGCGGGATCGCCGCCCGGGCCAAGCGGAAGAAAGCGCTGTGGATCGACTCCATCGAGTGCGTCATCGCGGCATCGGTCAACTCGGCGAACCTGGTCCGATCTGCGAAGCCGGCATTGCTGACCAGCACGTCGAGGCCGCCGAAGCGTTCAATGGCGCGGTCTATCAGGCGGGGTGCGACGTTGGGCTCCGTCAGGTCGCCGAGGACGAGCTCGGCCTCGCTGCCGGCCGCATGAACTGCGGCCACCGTAGCCTCCGCGCCGGCGCGGTTGGCGCGGGTATGCACCACGATTGCCATATCGGGACCGGCGAGGGTGCGGCAGATCGCGGCACCGATGCCGCTCGCGGCCCCGGTCACCAGTGCGACGCGCCTGCGCACCTCGTTCATCACACTCTCGTGCGACGATGGTGGCGTGACAGGCGGATCATTCCGCCGCCAGCGCGGTCGCCGAGGTCCGCGCGACGCTGTAGCGGCTGAAGCTGCGATGCAGCGCGGGCAGCGGGCAGATCTCCATCCAGCCCTCGGCCGGTTTCATCACGATCATCATCACCGTCGCCGACAGATTGTCGCCGGTTGCCGCTGGGCGCGGCGGCCGACACACGGCATAAGGCGTGGCGAAGTCGTCAAAGAACGCCGCTTTCAGGTCGTCGATGCTGATGGTGCCGCGCTTCGGCGCAAGAAGCCCGCGCACGCGTTGCGCGCGATACGCGGAGTCGGGCGTGTTCGGCAGGCCGGTGTCCTTCAGCTTCGCCAGCGCGGCAGGACTTTCAAAATGATTGGCGTGCACCAGCAGGCCGTTGTCCGGCTGGATCACAAAGCTTTCATCCGGCGCGCTTTCGATATCCACTGCGGCGCCGTGACCGATCGTGGCGTGATCAACTGGGGCATGGCTCAACATGATGTTGTTGGAGACCCATTTCGGCGTCGCATAGATGGTCTGGATGCCGAGCGCGAAATGCGCACTCTCCAGCGCACGGCGGCGCAACAGCACAAGAGGTACGCCCGGCGTGCGGCCGTCGCGATCGGAGCCGAGGAAGTTCGCCGTCAGCGCGACGCCGGCGCTGTTCATGCCGCAGCGTGCGAGGCCGCCGGCCTCGGTGAAGGTCAGCACGTCGGGCCCGTCATCGCGGGCGATGCGCAGCACGACGCCGGTGTCGGCGCATTCGGCACGCCAGTCCCAGTTCTGCCCATGCAGCAGGTTGCCGTCGGCCGAGGCCTCGGGCAGCACCACCGCACCCGTGCAGCCATCAGGATCCGCGGCGGTGCGGCGTGCCTCGGCCAGAAGCTCGGTGCGCGCGTTCACCACGACGATGTGTTCCAGCGGACAATGCGCGCCCTCGGCGATGCCGCGCATTTCATCCAGGTAGGCGGGCTCGAACCGGTCGATGATCGGCATCAGCGTGTCGACGAGTTCGCGCACGCGGGCTGCGCCGAGCTTCTGTTGCTCGAACGCGGTCAGGTAGATCTTGGCCGAGCGATGGATACGCGCGGCGGCGGCTTCGCCATACTGGCGGCCACGCTCACGCGGCGGGCCGACAAGGTCGATCAGCGGAAATGGCGTTGGCGCGGCCATGGGCAGCTCCTGTCGATGCGCGGTTCAGCTTGAAGACATAAGCGCGCACATGCCAGATTGACCAGAGCGAGCGACAAGTTGACCAGGGCATGCGCCAAGCGGGGACACGATGCAGACGGTGAATTTCACCCAGATGAAGGACGGCACGCAGCAGGAATACCTGATGCTGCGCGCCTTCGAGCAGCAGCACAGCGCGCTGACGGCCGATCGGATTTTGCGCGAGCTGCGCAAGTCCGACGACGAGACCATCGCCGGCTACCGCATCACCCGGCTGGCGCATGCGCTGCAAGGTGCCACGCGCGCGCTGCGTGAGGGCGCCGACATCGACTGGATCGTTGCGGTCCTGCTGCACGATATCGGCGACGGCCTTGCGCCGCAGAACCACGACCGCTTTGCCGCGGAGATCATCCGGCCCTTCCTGCGCGAGGAGTGCACCTGGGTGGTCGCGCATCATGGCGCATTCCAGATGGTCTACTACGCGCACCATTACGGTTGGGATCCCAACGAGCGCGAGAAGTACCGCGGCGAGGCGTATTTCCAGTCCTGCGCCGATTTCTGCGAGCGCTGGGACCAGACGGCGTTCGACGATGCGTATGCGACTGAGCCTCTGGAGACGTTCGAGCCGATGGTGCGCGAGGTGTTCGCGCGCAAAGCCTACGACCCGGCCGTGCTGCAGGCCGGCGTGGTGAAAGGCCTGCCGAAGCTGATGGAGGCGGCCGCCTAGCCGCGCGCATGCGCTTCCGCCGGATGGTCAACGTCGTCGGTGTCCACACCGGCGGCGAGCTGAATGAGGTCATCACCGGCGGCGTGCTCGACGTCCCCGGTGCGACGATGTTCGACAAGATGACCTGGCTGCGCACCCAGGGCGACGATCTGCGCCAGTTCCTGCTGAACGAGCCGCGCGGCAAGGTCTCGCAATGCGTCAACCTCGTGCTGCCGTCGTCGCATCCCGACGCGGCGGCCGGGTTTGTCATCATGGAGTCGGAATATTATGTGCCGATGTCGGGGTCGAACACGATCTGCACGGTGACGGCGCTGCTGGAGACCGGGATGCTGCCGATGCAGGCGCCGGTGACGCGCTTCAACCTGGAGGCGCCGGCCGGGCTGGTCGGCATCACCGCCGATTGCGTCGACGGCAAGTGCCGCAGCGTGACCTTCGCCAACGTGCCGTCGTTCGTGTTCGCGCTCGACCAGATCATCGATGTGCCGGGGTTGGGCCGGCTGTCGATTGATGTCGCGTATGGCGGAATGATCTATGCGCTGGTGGATGCGGGCGCGCTCGGGTTCGAGATCGTTCCGCATGAGGCGCGGGCGCTGGTGGAACTGGGCGAGCGGATCAAGCGGGCGGCGGCCCAACAATGTCCGGCGGTGCATCCGGCGAATGCCGAGATCCACACGATCAATCAGACGTTGTTTTACGGGAAAGTGGTGGCGACGCCGGAGGGCAAGCGGTCGCGCAACACGGTCGTGGTGTCGCCAGGGCGGTTGGATCGGTCACCGTGCGGGACTGGGACCTGCGCGCGGCTCGCGGTGCTGCACGCGCGGGGCGCGTTGGCGGTGGGTGAGCGTTTGATTCATGATTCGATCATCGGATCGACCTATGTCGGCACGATTGCCGCGGCGGTCGATGTTGCCGGCACACCGGGCATTTGCGCGACGATCACCGGGTCCGCGTGGATCACGGCGTTTCATCAGTACGTGCTGGATCCGAGCGATCCGTTTCCCACAGGGTATGTGTTGCCCGATGCGTGGCCGGCGCCGGTGGATTGAGCGGGCGGGGGGCGCGCATGCTCGTTCCGGGGTGGTTCTGTCAAGGCCGGCGTTACGTCGCGAGTTCACCTCGCCCTCTGGGAGAGGTCGCCGCGAAGCGGCGGGTGAGGGTGCTGCGACACGCACACACCATGGGCGTGGCGGCAAGTCCCTCACCCGGAGCGCTAACGCGCTCCGACCTCTCCCGGAGGGAGAGGAAAAAGGAATCGCGGGATGCGGGCGATTGACACACCTTCCCGGCCACGCACTGTTGCGCCCGAACCGGTCGAGGGAGGAACCTGACCATGGCCGCATCTCACGGCAGTGATCCAAAGCGCCTGCGGTCTCGCCGCTGGTTCGATGATCCGGCCGATCCCGCAATGACCGCGCTGTATCTCGAACGTTACATGAACTACGGCATCACGCCCGACGAACTGCGTGGCGGCAAGCCGATCATCGGCATCGCGCAGACCGGCTCCGACCTTGCGCCGTGCAACCGCCACCATATCGAGCTCGCCTCCCGCGTGCGCGACGGCATCCGCGCCGCGGGTGGCGTGCCGCTGGAGTTCCCGATCCATCCGATCCAGGAGACCGGCAAGCGCCCGACCGCGGCGCTGGATCGCAACCTGGCGTATCTGTCGTTGGTCGAGGTGCTGCACGGCTATCCGATCGATGGCGTGGTGCTGACCACCGGCTGCGACAAGACCACGCCGGCGTGCCTGATGGGCGCGGCGACGGTGAACATTCCGGCGATCGTACTGTCCGGCGGGCCGATGCTGGACGGCTGGTGGCAGGGGCGTCTGTCCGGCTCCGGCACGATCATCTGGGAGGGCCGCAAGCTGTTGGCCGAGGGCAAGATCGGCTACGAGGAATTCATGCAGATGGTGGCGTCATCCGCGCCGTCGGTCGGTCATTGCAACACGATGGGGACAGCGACCTCGATGAATTCGCTGGCGGAGGCGCTGGGGATGTCGCTGCCGGGCTGCGCGGCCATTCCGGCACCGTATCGCGAGCGCGGCTGGATGGCGTTCGAGACCGGCAGGCGCATCGTCGACATGGTGAAGGAGAACCTGCGCCCCTCCGACATCATGACACGGCAGGCGTTTGAGAACGCGGTGGTCGCCGCGGCGGCGCTGGGTGCCTCGTCTAACTGTCCGATCCACATGGTGGCGATCGCGCGGCACATGGGGGTGGAACATTCGCTGGACGATTGGCAGCGCCTGGGGCCGGACATTCCGCTGCTGTGCGATGTGCAGCCGGCCGGACGGTTCCTGGGAGAGAAGTTTCATCGGGCGGGCGGCGTGCCGGCGGTGCTGAAGGAACTGCTGGCCGCGGGCAAGCTGCACGGCGAGGCGATGACGGTGACCGGCAGGACGCTGGCGGAGAATTTGCGCGACGTTCCGGACGGCGATCGCGAGGTGATTCGTTCCTATGCCGCGCCGATGCTGGCGGCCGCGGGCTACGTGGTGATGTCGGGCAACCTGTTCGATACCGCAGTGATGAAGATCAGCGTGATCGACCAGGATTTCCGTCGGCGTTTCCTCTCCAATCCGGAACGACCGAACGTGTTCGAGGGCAAGGCGATCGTGTTCGAGGGCCCGGAGGATTACCACCACCGCATCGAGGACCCCGATCTGGGTGTCGAGGAACAATCGGTGCTGGTGATCCGCAATTGCGGGCCGGTCGGTTATCCGGGCAGCGCCGAGGTGGTGAACATGCAGCCGCCAGCCTCGCTGATGAAGCAGGGCGTGATGACGCTGCCGACGATGGGCGACGGGCGGCAGTCTGGCACCTCGGGCTCGCCCTCGATCTTGAATGTGTCGCCCGAGGCCGCGGTGGGCGGTGGCCTGGCATTGCTGAAGACGGGGGATCGGATCCGGATCGATCTGAACGCGCGCAAGGTGGATGTGCTGTTGCCGGCGGGCGAGCTGGCGACGCGGCGCGCGGCGTGGACGCCGCCGAAGCTGCTCAGCATGACACCGTGGGAGGAGATCTACCGCTCTATGGTCGGGCAGTTGGGCAAGGGCGCCTGCCTGGAACCGGCGACGCTGTTTCTGAACGTTATCGAGACCCGGGGGGAGAGCCGGAACAACCATTAGCCGCGGCAGTTCTTGCGCGGTTGCCCCGAACCACCAACCGGCCGGTTTACGCGCCGTTAATACTTCGCGTTGCATAGTGCGTTCATGGCGATCGAGCTGGCAGGCGACCTTCGCCGCTGTCGCGTCCGCGACGACCGCGTGCCCACGGACCTGCCCGGTCGCGTGCGCGGGTGCCTGTCCGGCACGTCGGACATTTGGGTCTGGATCCTGCTTGTCCTGGGCGTGGTCGGCGCGTTGGCCAGCCGCGTGTCGTCCGATGCCGATTGGGACCTGCGCAACTATCATCTGTATAGCGCGCAGGCGCTGATCACCGGCCGCTTCTGGACCGACATCGCCGCGGCACAGTTGCAGACATACCTGTCGCCGGTGGTGGATCTTGCCCTCGGCCTGGTGCGCGAGGGCCTCAACGCGACGCCGGTGCTGCGCGACCTTGTGCTGTCGATCCCGCATGGCGTGGCGGTCGCGCTGGCATTCGTGCTGACATTGCGGATGCTGCCGCGGGACCTGCCGGCGCGCGCGCCGCTGGCGCTGGTGGCGACGTTGTGCAGTGCCGCCGGCGCCGCCTGCTATCCGACGCTGGCCACGTCGATGAGCGAGATGCTGCCGGCATGCGGCATCCTCGGCGGTTTGCTGCTGCTGACCGGCAACGCAATGAAACTGCGCGCATCGGTCATGCTGGCCGGCGCGTTGTTCGGTATCGCGGCGGGGCTGAAGCTCACTGCTGCGCCTTGTTGCGTGGCCGCGACGGTCGCGGTGCTCGTGGCACCGCGACCTGGGTTGCCGCGATGGTCGCAAGCGAGCCTGTTCGTGCTGGGCGGCCTGCTTGCCGCGGCACTGGTCGGCGGGCCGTGGTGGATTGTGATGTACCACCGCTATGGCAATCCGATCATGCCGTTCATGAACCAGATCTTCCGCTCGCCATTCGTCGCACCGCTCGGCTTCGCCGACCTAAGGTTCCAGCCGCGGAACGTCGGCATGGCGCTCGCGTATCCGTTCTATTGGGCCGTGCGCACCCGCGCGCTGGTGAGCGAGCTGCCGATGCGCGATCCGCGCTTCGCGATCGCCTATCTGGCGGTAGGCGCGCTCGCGGTGCAGGCGTTACGCCGGCGACGCATCGGCGGTCGCGGGGGCGCTCTTCTGGTGGTTTTCTTCGCCATGTCGTTCGCGCTGTGGGAGGCGCAGTTCTCCATCCTACGCTACCTTGGGACGCTGGAATTGCTGACTGGCGCCGTGGTGCTGCTCGCGCTGAGACCGCTATTGCAACGGTCGCGCATGCGCGCGCAGGTGGCGTGGGGTTTCGTGGGCCTGTGCATCGCCACGCAGGCGATGACGGTCTATCCGAACTGGGGTCGGATGGCGTGGAAGGAGCCGACGCTGATTCAATTACCAGCGCTGGAGGCGAACGCACTGGTCGTGCTGTTGGATCCGTCGCCGATGGCCTATCTGGCAAACCTTCTGCCACCCGCGGTCCGCTTCATCGGCGCCAACAATAATCTGATCAAGCCTGGCGGCGACGGTTTGCTGGCGCGCCAGGCGGAGGCGGCGATCCGCTTGCATGCCGGTTCGCTGTATGGGCTGGAAGATCCCGCCGAATCACCCGAAGCCGCGGCCCGGACACTGGCCTATTATCGATTGCGGCGTGGCGAGTGTTCGCCGGTCAAATCGAACCTCGACAACGACGCCATTCATCTCTGCCGCCTGTGGCCCGATCCAGGCTGAGTTTCCGTCGCTGTGCCGTCACAGCCAAAGGTCGTTGGCAAGTTTCCCGCATTGATCGAAGACATGCCAGAAGCACGGTGTCGGCGACAGACCGACGAGAATCGTGATGGCGAGGCCGCCGCGCGACCCGGACGCCGCATACGCGATCAGGCGGTGGTTGCCCTCGATGATCGTGAACGGACCGGACGGTTGGTGGCCCCAGAGGATGACCGGCGGCCATTCCGTCGGCGGTTTCAACAGCGGTTCGCGGCGGCGCGCGGCGACCTGGTGCAGCTCGTTACGATCCCGCGGATCGTCCCAGCCGCATCGCGCGATGACGTGCAGGTGGGTCAGGTCGGCATCGGTCAGGTTGCGCACCTCATACCAGTCGGTGTCGGGTGGGATTTCCCCGATCAGCAGTCGCCGGATCAACAGCAGGTATCGCAGCCGCTGATGGTTCTGCTGCGGATTGCTCAGGTCGGGGGTCGCCAACGCCGGCGGCCATGCACCCGCAATCTTGTGCTGTTCCGAGCGGAGGAACGCCGCGACCATGGCGTGCACCGAGACGCGCTTCCAGCTCATGTCGGCGAGGCTCATCGGGGGCTCATTTCGAGGATCCTGGGTAGGTGACGGGTGCGAGAGCTGCCCCGCTTGTCATTGCGAGCCGCCGGCGAAGCAAGCCCCCTCCAGGTGCCTACGAGGCCCGGTGCGCACGCGACCCTGTGCGCGCGAGGCCGGTGTGCACCTGGAGGGAGATTGCTTCGCCTGCGGCTCGCAATGACAGGGGGATCGAAGCCCGCGTCGCGGCGCTGGCGGGCACGGGGTTCAGCCAGGCGGGGTGTCGATCCCGCCCGGCCAGGCGCAGA
>Ga0326727_10019241_pt1 | contig 13768 bp, 10 predicted proteins | sample MB2enrmetagenome_FD_207643 | JGI IMG/M metagenome (GOLD analysis project Ga0326727, IMG submission 207643) | Lab enriched peat soil microbial communities from McLean, Ithaca, NY, United States - MB29MY | ecosystem: Environmental > Terrestrial > Soil > Wetlands > Peat | place: USA: New York... | reverse complement strand
GCGTTGAAGGCCACGCCCCGCCGAGTCGGGCTAATGTCCTGCCAGGGGCCGCGATGGGGCACCAGCGCGTATTTCACGTGGTGGATTCCCACCAGCGGCTCATCCGACTGATCCGACCACATCTCGGGAGTCGAAGGATAGCCGCGGCGCGGCCCGCGGAGCAGGCTCATGCGGAGCACATTCTGCTCGAAGGAGAATCCATACTTCGAATCGTTCAACAGAGTCGCGCCATGGCTCCCGCTCTGGTCGGTCACGTCCACCCAGCGCTGCGCGGCCACTTCAAATTTCGTCCGATCGGCGATATCCCAGCCACGCGCGGGTTCCTCGAGCCGGGTTTTCGGATCCTCTTTGAAGGTATAGTCGAAGCGCTGGATCGAGCCGAAGGGAATTTCATAGGTTGCGAAGGCGCTCGAGAGGCGAAGCGGGAAGGCGACCTTGGCAAAATGATAGTGCTCATGCCAGTCGGCGCGAAACTCGAAGTCCACGCGGTCTGAATGGCTATAAAGGACGATGTCCTGCTCGAATGACGACTTTCCAAACTGCTTCTTGACTCGCACCAAGGCGCGCACCGGACCCTGCTCGATCACATTAACGCTGTCGGCTTTATCCAGCTTGTGCACATCGCCAAGGTAGATGTTCCAGGCCGGTTCGCCGCCGGGCGCGTTGGGCGGGCGGTCTTCCCAAACCTCGAGGGCATTCCCTTGAAGATCGTTAGGCAGGAAGTTCGCCTCGCTTCCCTTCTTCTTCAACGATTTCAGGTTTCCGGTGTTTTCGTCGATTTCGATTTCAACCAAGCTGTTAGCCAGCATCAGCCCCGAAACCACCAAATCGGTTGGAAACTCGGGCTTGCTTTGGCTCGGAACCAGGCGATACTGCTTGAAACCGAGGCCGGGAATGTCTTCGGCAAAGAATATGGCTTTGCCAGCCCCGTCCTCGTTAATGATTTGATAGGGGACGAGGCGCGCCGCTGAATCGACGATCTTAAATGACCCGGAGGCGGGAAGGTCGTGCAAGTTCAGCGAAACCAGGTCCGTCCTCACCCATGGGGACGGATTAAAGACCAGGATGGCCCGGCCTTCGCCTTCCGTGTTCGCCTGTCGCCCAATTGAAGCCAGGGCCGCCCCCAGCAGCTTGCCGCCCTCGATCTGCAAGTCCGTGTAATCCGTCGCCGCATCCCGATAGACTTGGCCGACGGCCGAGCCATCGATATTGTCGTGGACCTGGCCGAAGAGCAGTTTCTCCCACATCGGCTGAAGCGCTGCCTGCGGATAGGAGTGGCCGAACTCGGTAGCCACCGCCGCAAATTTCTCGGTATTCATGAGAAGGACTTCACAGCGGCGATTGTCACGCTTCACCTGGGAGTCCGTGGTGAAAGTGCCGCGATGCGTCTTGACGTAGAGTTCGTCATTAACCACAGGAAAGCTCGCGCTGGCGGGCAGCGCCTTGATTGTCTCGAAATACGCCTGGGCCTTCGAGAAACGGACTTTTGGGAAGCCGGGCATGTGCATCAGCTCAGCGGCCCGGTCCACCATCTCCGGCATGGGGCCGCCGCCATGGTCGCCTTGCCCGAACAGGATCAGCAGCTTATCCACCCCGTGCTTGGCTTTGAGTTCGGCTAATTCCTGGAGCATCTCGTCCGGGATCACTTCCTGGTTGTAGTCCCCCACCGTGTGGAACGCCAGCACGCGCGAGCCGTCCGAGGCCTGCCACCAGAACAGGTGATAAGGGAACGGCACCGGAGGATTGTTCCGCTCGACTTGCCATTTCAGCTTGTGGGTGACGAAATATTCGATCCCGCACTTGCGATAGATCTGGGGCATGTTCCAATTGAAGCCAAATACATCCGGCAGCCAGCCCACCTTGACGTCCACGCCGAACTTCTCCTTGAAGAAGCGCTTCGCGTAAAGGTGCTGGCGCACCAGGGACTCCCCGTTGGGAATATTGGTATTGTGCTCCACCCACTGTCCGCCGACGATCTCCCATTGGCCCGCCGCCACCTTTTCCTTGATGCCCTGAAAAACGTCCGGGTAGTACCTCTCCATCCACTTGTAGAGCTGCGCGGCGCTCTGGGCATAAATGAAGTCAGGGTGCTTGTCCATGATCTGCATAACGCTGCGAAAGGTCAGCGGACATACCTCGTGGATGGTTTCGCTCCGCGGCCACAGCCAGGAAGGATCAATGTGCGCGTGGCCAACCAGGTAAATCTCTCCTTCTTGGGAAAAGAGATTCGGCGCTATGCAGGAGAGGATAGCATAAAGCAGGAGAGCGTAAATAAGACGCTTGAACATTCCCACCTCCTTCAAGTGCGGGTCTAGAGAAACGGGTGAATGGCGACGTAAAGTCGCCGCTAGCTCTTCTGGCGGACTGAACGATGGTGATCTAAAATCGCGGTCCGTCAGAAATCCAGGCCGACCAGCAATATACCCCGGACCGAGTTTGCGGACAATGGTCGCTTGGGGGACTGGTCTTGACGAGATTGGAGATTTGAAATTGCAGATTCCAGATTCCAGGAAGGTAGCGGCGATTTTGCATCGCCACGTAGCGGGTTACGCGCATCGCAGCTAGCGTTCACTGAATGCAGCGGTGATTTCACATCGCGGCTATGCCGTGGGCTGAAGGGAAGACTTTCCGCAGCTTGAGCATGAGGTCGTGGGTAGTGGTGTCCTTTGCGACGTTAAAGTAAAATGTAATTGTTTTCTTATTGAATCTCATCAGTGGTGAACCACAAATCGAAGAAATGGGGATACAAAATCGCCGCGCCGCCGCAGCCGCACAAAGCAGAAAGGATGGATTAACGCCATGCCGCACCAACCGATGCCCAGGGGTACACTACGCCATGCTTCCTGGCTTTGGCTGCTTCCGTTCCTCTTGGCGTTAGTTGTAACACCCTCCATCATAAGAACCCAGGAGACGAAGCAACTTCAACCTCCCAAAACCAGGACGGACGACGTTAAAGAACGGATAGCGGGAGTCGAAATCGCCGACCCCTACCGCTGGCTCGAGGACCAGCAAAGCCCCGAGACGCGCGCTTGGATCAATGCCCAGAACAAGTATACGCGGGCCTACCTCGACATTTGGCCGGGCCGGACGGCCCTAAAGCGGCGGCTTACGGAGCTTATGAAGGTAGAGGTGATTAACGCACCGGCGGAGCTGAACGGCAGGTACTTCTTCAAACGCCGGGCGGCGGACCAGGATCAAGGCGTGTTGTATATGCGGGTGGGGCCGGAGGGGAAGGACGAAGTGCTGGTCGATCCTAACCCGCTCAGTCCGGACAAGAACACTTCAGTCGATTTCCGGGATATCTGCCGGGATGGAACACTTGTGGCCTACAGCCTCAGGAACGGCGGAGAGGACCAAACTACGGTTCATTTCCTCGATGTCAGCACTCGAACTGAGCTGCCGGACCGGATGCCGAGACGTCTCTACTTCAATTTCTCAATTAAGCCCGACAAAAGCGGCGTTTACTACACTTGGGCAGCGCCGGAAGGTCCACGGCTCAGCTACCACGCGATGGGCAGCGACCCGGCCAAAGACCGCGAAATCTTAGGCAAGGGCTACGGACCCGACAAGATCATCAGATGTGATTTGTCGGAAGACGGACGCTACCTGACCATTCACGTCTTCTACGGTTCAGCGGCCGAGCGGACAGAGGTTTACTTCCAAGACCTGCAGAGCAATGGACCGATTCAGCCGCTCGTCAATGACATTCCTGCCCGGTTCTTCGGAGAGGTTGGAGGCGACCACATTTTCCTGCACACCAATTGGAAAGCGCCCAAGGGGCGCATATTGGAAGCTGACCTGAGGAGTCCGGCGCGCGACAAATGGCGCGAGATCGTCCCTGAAAGTGACGCGGCAATCGAGTCCTTCACGCTCGCAGGGGGAAAGCTCTTCGTGAACTACATCCGGAATGCCAGTTCACAGGTGAAGGTTTTCGATGCTAGCGGCACGCATGTCCGGGACATCGAGCTTCCCGCAATTGGATCAATAGATCGGTTCAGCGGCCGTTGGACGAGCCGGGAAGCGTTCTATGAGTTCACCTCGTTCCCGACTCCCCGGAGGATTTACCGCTACGACAGGGACACGGGCAGGCAGAGCGTGTGGGCGGAGGTCCACGTTCCGATTAACGGGGAGAGGCTGGAAGTGAAGCAGGTGTGGTACACGTCCAAAGACAAGACCCGTATACCAATGTTCCTCATGTACCGCAAGGGGACAAAACTGAATGGCAACAACCCCACAATACTCACAGGCTATGGCGGATTCAACATCAGTTTAACGCCGTATTTTTCAGCCAGCGCGGCCCTCTGGGCGGATCAAGGCGGCGTCTTTGCCGAACCTAATCTGCGTGGAGGTGGTGAATTTGGCAAGGCATGGCATCGCGCCGGAATGTTCGCCCATAAGCAGAATGTGTTCGACGATTTTATCGCTGCCGCCCAATGGTTGATTGACAATCACTACACTCAACCCTCCCGGCTGGCCATTGAAGGGGGCAGCAATGGCGGCCTCCTTGTGGGTGCGGCACTCACCCAACGGCCTGACCTGTTCCAGGCTGTGGTGTGCGCCTACCCTCTGCTGGACATGCTCCGTTACCAGAAGTTCTTCGTGGCCAAATACTGGGTTTCCGAGTATGGCTCGGCCGATGACCCTTCTCAGTTCAAATACATTTATGCTTATTCGCCTTACCAGCACGCCATGCCCGGCACAAAGTACCCCGCCGTGCTCTTCGTGACCGGTGATGGCGATACCCGCGTGGCGCCTCTTCACGCGCGCAAGATGACAGCGCTGCTCCAGGCGGATACAGGCTCGGACCGTCCGGTGCTGCTTCGCTACGACACCGAGGCGGGTCATTCCCAGGGTGTATCCATTACGAAGTCCATCGATGAAACAACGGATTCGCTTGGATTTCTCTTCTGGCAGCTCGGGGCTCCGTTTGGTGAGGATTGATATGTCCTGGATCAAAACCATACAGCCCGATGAAGCGACGGGCGAACTGAAGATCGAGTATGAGCAAGCGATCGAGCGGGCAGGCAAAGTCTTCAATATATTGAAGGTGCAAAGCTTGAACCCCGAGAGCCTGCGCGCGTCCGTGCAGTTATATCTGGCCACGATGTACGGTCGCTCAGGCCTCTCGCGCGCCGACCGGGAAATGCTGGCCACCGTTGTCTCCTGGGCGAACCAGTGCTTTTATTGAATTGAAGCGCACGGGGAGGATCTCCGTCAGGAAACAGGAGACACGGAACTGGCCGAACAGGTTAAGCGTGATTACCGCCGGGCCAAGCTTTCCGGACGCCAGAAAGCGCTGTGCCGGTTTGCTGTGCGGGTGACGCGGGCGCCCGCTTCGGTGCGCCGCCGGGATATCGAATCCCTGCGGAAACAGGGCCTCACGGACCGCGATATCCTGGATGCCGTCCAGGTGATTTCCTACTTCAACTACATCAATCGGGTGGCCGATGCCCTGGGGGTTGAGAGGGAACAAGCCCTACCCCTACCCAGCGAGGATCCAGCGAATCAGCAGGCCCAGGCCCGCCAGAAACTTCACGCCATCCAATCTGGTGAAAGCTCCGTGCAGCGCCCAGAAGCGGGGCATAACGGGTGGCGGAGGGTTGCGGGGAACAAAATCAATGCTTCGGCCCAGCGAGACAATCATCGGCGTGAGCACGAGGGTGAGGACCAGGACCAGTCCTAACATTCCGCAGACCACACCAAATCCTAGGGAATCTCGCGGAGAGGGAAACGTATGAACCGAGTTTTCATTCTTCACTACCACGAAATCTGGCTCAAAGGTGGGAACAAGAACTACTTCCTCAGCCGGCTACGCTCCGCTATCAAGCAGAGTCTTGCCGACTTGCCCGTCCAATCGCTGGTCAGCGTTGCGGAACGCTTCCTGCTTGTCCCTGGGGAGGAATCCGCCGCCCCTGCCATCCTGGAGCGTTTACGCCGGGTATTTGGTCTCGCTTACATTGCCTCGGCCCGCGAAGTTCCGAATTCGCTCGAGGAGTTAGGCCCTGCGGCTTGCGCGCTGATGGCTGAAAAGAACCCGCGAACCTTCGCCGTGCGCGCCAAGATCGCCGCAACGGGGTACGGCATGCATTCCATGGAGTTGGAGCGGCAACTCGGGCGAGTGATCCTGGACGATTTGCGAGCCAGAAATCCAAGCGTCCAGGTGAATCTCACCCATCCGGAAGTGACCTGCTGGGTCGAAGTTGTACCCGGAAAGGCTCTTATCTACGCGGACCGGGTAGACGGACCAGGCGGACTTCCTGCGCTCACCAGCGGCCGTCTCCTGGTGTTGCTGTCGGGGGGATTTGATTCCGCAGTGGCGGCCTACAAAATGATGCGGCGCGGGTGCCACGCTGCTTTCGTACACTTCTTCGGTAGTACCTCGCCCTCTCGCGGTTCATCCATAGACGTAGCGGAAGAGATTGTTCGGACCCTCACGCCCTACCAGTTCACCTCGCGGCTCTACCTGGTTTCATTTGACGCCGTGCAACGCCAAATCGTAGCGCAAGCGCAGGAAAGCTTTCGGCTGTTGCTTTATCGCCGCATGATGGCGCGTATCGCGCGCGAGATAGCTCTGGCCGAACGCGCCATGGGACTGGTGACCGGAGACAGCGTCTCGCAGGTGGCCTCGCAGACGCTCCATAACTTGGCCGCCATCGACCGCGGCCTCGACCTGCCGATCTATCGCCCCCTGGCAGGCGATGATAAGGCTGAAATACTGAGGCTGGCCCGGCAGATCGGGACCTTCAAAATCTCCTGTGAACCTTTCGAGGACTGCTGCCCTCGCTTCATGCCCCGCGCCCCAGCGATCTTTGCCCAGCCCGAGCAGCTCGACCAGGCTGAGGCGGGATTCGACGTCCCCGCTCTGCTTAGGATGGGTCTGGAGGCCGTCCGCGTAGAGAATTTCAAATTCGAGCGAGGCTCGGTGACCTCGCGCGAGGCACTGCCTAGGCGCTTCGAAAAGCTTCTCGCCTCCCTCCACCCGATTCCGGATCGCGGCCAATCTTCGTGATAGAATTGTTATGGTTAGTGGAGAGCGCAAGGATGAAAAAACTGCTGTTATTTCTCTTACTCTTGTGCCTGACGGGGGGACCGCTTTTCGCACAGGAGCCCGCCGGCGGGCAAGCAGGCAACAAGTCTCAATCTCCGGGCGAACAGACTCGAATCCAGGTGCGGGTTGAGTTGGTAAACGTGCTCGTGACGGTTACCGACAAAAAGAACCGGCTCGTCACGGACCTCACCAAAGCTGACTTCCGTATCTTTGAAGACGGCAAGCCCCAAGAAATTCGCTTCTTCAGCCGCGAGACCGACCTCCCGTTGCGCATTGGGATGTTGATCGACACCAGTAACAGCGTTCGCGACCGGTTGCACTTTGAGCAGGAGGCGGCTATCGATTTCCTGAATGCAGTGCTGCGCCCCGGCAAAGATCTTGCCTTTGTGGAAGCTTTTGACGTGGAACCCCAGTTTATCCAGGATTACACGGATGACATGGAGAAACTCTCGACCGCCATTCAGGGTCTTCAGGCCGGCGGTGTCACAAGCCTCTTCGATGCAGTGTTCTTTGCCAGCAAGGAGAAGTTGTACGTTTTTCCGCCGCCTGAACCTTACCTGCGCCGTGTCATGATCATCATCAGCGACGGGCAGGACAATCAGAGTGTGCGGACTCGCGAAGAAGCACTGGCCATGGCGCGGCATGCCGAGGTTACAATTTTCACCATTAGCACCAATCGCAGCGGCGCGGAGGGAAAAGGAGATAAAGTCCTGCGCCGGCTGGCGGAGGTAACCGGTGGACACGCCTTTGTTCCCTTCGAGCCGAGTGATTTGGCCGCCAACTTCCAGGAAATCGCCCACGAGCTCCGCAGCCAGTACAGTTTGGCCTACGTTTCAACCAACACCGCCCACGATGGTACCTTCCGCAAGATTAGCATTCAGCCTGTCGACGGCAACCTGCACGTACGGGCGAAGGACGGTTATTTCGCATTGTCTCCGTAGGTGTCAGGTGCCGGGTGTCAGGTGCCAGGAAAAACAGGTGTCAGGTGTCGGGCGCCAGGTTTCAGGTGTGAGGTGCCAGATCTCGGCTCTCACGTCGGGCTTTCAGCTTATTAATAAGCCCGGCTAGCATGCGGCCCAGTTCGGCCGTGCTCCTCATTACGGGCTCCAGTTGTGCTTCCGTCATGTAACAGAGCTTTCTGGCAATTAGAAAATGTGTCTCCAGTTCCATCAAAGAACCATTGGCACAAGAGAGGTGATGAAGGTAGTCTCCCAAGTACTCCCTTCCGTGCCCCTCTGCAATGTTGGCTGGAATGGAAACTGCCGCTCTCTGAATCTGTGTTGCCAGGCTATAGACTTCGTTCTTGGGGAGGAGGTTCACAACCTCATAGCTATCGACGACAAGGTCCATCGCCTTCTGCCAGACTTGAAGATCGCGGTAGCTTTTGATGACCACTGGTGTATTCTTCAAAGCTTGCACTTAAACCAAACGCTTTCCCCCGTGCTGACACCGGACACCTGAATAATACCTGAGGCATGACACCTGGCACCTGGTTTTTCTCCTGACGCCTGACACCCGCCCCTGTTTTCCCTGACGCCTAACACCTGGCACCTGTTTCTCCTGGCCCCTGACACCCGGCCCCTGGCCCCTGACACCTACTCCGTGGGTGCGTAGTAACCCCGCCGCGCCTGCACTTTGTAGTCCTCGTTGTGAACCTGCACGCGGATCTTACGAAAGGCCCCGTCGTGCCGGGTGTTGGTGGGTGTATAGCCGATCAGGTATTGTGTTCGCAGCTCGTTGGCTATTTCCTGAAACGCCGCGGCAGTATCTTTGCTGCGGTTCACTTGGATAACACGTCCGCCAGTGTCCTCGGAGAGCTTTCTCAAAACGGAATCCCCGCTAAAGCCCAGGGAGTGCATACCGTAGAAGGGACGATCAACGATATCGACGGCGTAGTTGATCACATCCGACTTTTGCGCGGCCTCCAAAGCCGTCTCGAGCTTAACCCTGCTTCCCTGGTCCTCGCCGTCCGTCAGGAGAATGAGCACCTTGCGCCCCACTTCGTTCTTCAAAAGCTCATTCGATGCCAGGTAGACGGCATCGTAGAGGTGGGTGGCGCCGCCCGTGTCACTCGTGGGAAAGGGTCCCGGCAACGGGCCATGACCGCCGCCATTGATTACGGTCCCGTCGATAGCGTGGGCGAGCAGTCGTTGATCCGAGGTGAAATCCTGCAGGAGTTCCACCTCCACGTCGAAGTGCAGGACAAAAGCCAGGTCCTTGGGGCGCAGCACCTGATGTAGAAAAGCGTCTGCTTGCTCCTGCTCAATTCCCAGCACCCTTCCTTGGCTAGGGCTGGTGTCCACCATGATCCCCAGGGTCAGAGGAGTCTCCGTTTCACGGGAGAAGTAGCGGATCTCTTGCGGTTTTCCGTCTTCCTGAACCTCGAAGTCCTCTTTCTTCAAGTCCGCGATCAGGTGTTTCTTCTTATCCTCGACCACGGCGTAAACGTTCACGACTTCCGTGGATACTTTTATGGTGGCCGAGGGTGTCTGCTCTGGTTTTTCCTGGCCCGAACCCGGCAGACTTGCCAAGGTCGCCAGGATCATCCCGAGAAGAATAGGTGCGCGCCGTCCGACGGACGTGGGGGCGAGATGCAGGGTCGAGTGTTCAGTGGTCTTTGATGTTGTCGCCATGGTTTTTAGATGCAGCGCCTCTGCTTCGCGTCTTCGCTCATTATACGCCCGTATCTCGTTGGGCGGTTCGCTGACCGCTATGTCGGAGTCCGGGAATGATCGTTGCGCATGAGGAGGTTTGTGCAATCGAATTCGGAAACTCATCCTCGAAAACGTCTCCGGCGATTTCTTTCTTCTCGCATTCGGGTCCCGCTATTTTCATTTTTTTTCCAGCAAACTTCACTTTCCTCTTGACATTAGAATTGCGTGTCACTATACATGAGATTGAATACGCGCTCCGCCAGCAACGCTGGCGTGAATTTCAAAAAGTTTGGAGGAGAATAGAATGGCAGCGAAAAAGAAAGCAAAGAAGAAGAGGTAAGTTCTTCCGAAAATTCGAAAGGAACTCTCGGGGATGCAGCGATGCATCCCCGAAGTTTTTTATGGGCCTTTTTCCTCCCTGTCCAAAAAGTGCACCTAATCCTGTCATTCCGAGCGTAGCGAGCAATCTTGCTCTGATTGTTGTTGCACGATCCGCCCCAAGGAAAGCACGATTTCTCGCTACGCTCGGAATCAGAACAGACTCACTCGAATGCTAACCATCGACGGTCACCGCTGGCCCGGCTGTCTCCCCTGCCTCGCATTCGGCGGCAGCCAGGGAACGCGGTGACTCGTCCACAGGCTCAATCACAGGAAGCCCATCGCCGGTGGCGGCGCCAAGCTCTTTCAGCTTCCTGGCCGAGGGCAGCACCCGCCCTTCCAATGAACCGACTGCTTTATTGTAGGTATCAACAGCCTTCTCGAGACCTAATCCAATCGCTTGGAAGTGAGCCAGGAAGGGCCGAATGCGGTCGTAGAGTTCCTTGCCCAGTTCGCTGATGAGGCGAGCGTTCTCCGCGATCTGCTCCTGCCTCCACCCATACGCCACGGCGCGAAGCAAAGCGATAAGGGTTGTCGGAGTGGCCAACACCACGCGCTTCTGCATTCCGTCCTCGATGAGGGTGCGATCCTGTTCGAGGGCGGCGCTGAAGAATGACTCGCCGGGGATAAACAGCACGACAAACTCCGGGGCAGGCTCCAAATGCTCCCAATAACCTCGACCGCCTAACTGATTCATATGTGCGCGCACGGCTTGGGCGTGTTTGTCGAGCGCCTTTTTTCGCTCCTCCTCCCCGCAGTTGGCCGCGGCATCGAGAAATGCCTGGAGGGGGACCTTGGCATCCACAACGATCCGCCGGTTGCCGGGCAATCTCACGATCATGTCGGGACGCTGCCGGCCTGACTCCGAAGTGAAGGTTTCCTGCTCGGTAAAATCGCAATGCTCCGACATGCCCGCCAACTCGGCCACGTTGCGCAGGGTCATTTCCCCCCAGCGGCCCCGGACCTGGGGTCCGCCCTTCAATGCAATTGCCAGAGTTGAGGTCTTTTCCTGCAATTGCTGGTTTGTGGCGGCCAGGTTGCGCAGTTGCTCCTCGAGCGTGCCGTAAGCGTTTTGACGCGCCCTCTCCATTTCCAGAATCTGCGTTTCATAACGGCTGAGGGTTTCCTTCAAGGGCGCCACCAGCGCATCGATCGCCTGTCGGCGCGTTTCCAGGTCTCCTTTCGCATGAGCCTGGATGGTTTCGAAGGTGCTTCGAGCCAAAGTGATAAACGCCTCGTTGTTGCTATTGAGCGCCTCCGCCGACAGTGCTTGAAACGTCTCCGCAAGGTTCTTCTTGGCCTCATCAAACGACTTCTTCTGATCTTCCAGATTCGCCTGCGTTTCCTTCAGCTTGGTCTCCGCAGCGACACGCAGTTCACCCTCGGTCTTTATCCGCTCGCGCAAGGCTCCCAAGTCTTCCAGCCGGTGTTGCAGTTGCTCCAATTCTGTTTGCGCTTTGACCTTTTGCTCGCTTTCCCCGCGCAGCATTTCCTGGAGGTTCGCAGTCACCTTCTCTTTGGACTCGAGTGAGATCTGAAGCGCGCTGACTTGAGCCCGAACCTCGTTCAAGGTGCTCTCCGCCGACTTGACACGGCCTTCCGCTTCGACCCGCACTTTTTGGACTACGCTCGCGGACCGGGCCGTCGCCCAGAGCCAGGCAATTACGACTCCCAAGGCAATACCGATGATAAGCAGGACAATCGAGACCATAAGGCTCTCCTTCGCGCTTGGTGGAGATCATATCTGAATTTCGAGCTTAAAGGTAGGATTCGGCTATTACATGACTCGCCCCAACCACGGTAGCGGCCGGTTAGAAATTTCCCTCGTGCGCAGGGCAGATGGGCCCGTAATCGCAGAACTTACACACAAAGCCCGGGGCTGCCGGGAAGTGGTTCTGGCGAATCCGCTCGGCGACCGCCAGGATCCTGGTTTTGACGGCCTTAAGTTCCTGTTCGGTCCTGACGGTGTGGACCGTCTGGTTGTTGGTGAGGCAATAGAAGGTCAAGCGGCGCGGATTCAGCTTCAACTCTTCCTGCGCGGCCAGGGCGTAAACGGAGAGCTGCAAGCTGCCGTCGGCATCTTTCTGCGAGCGGGGTTTGCCGGTCTTGTAATCAATCAGTTCCACCGCGCCCTTGTCCTCCCGCGCAGATGGGAGCAGGGGATTAATCTGGTCGATGCGCCCTTCCAACAATACTTCGCCCAGGTCTAATGAGAAGGAGCTTTCCATATCCAGGGGTAATGTTTCGTAGCTTTCGTGCTTTTCCACGAAGGCGCGCAGTTGTTCCAGGCCCGCTTGTTTGTAAGCTTGCTCCTGGTACTCGTCCTCGAACCCGGTATTTCTCCATGCTGATTCGTAGAACGCCTTCACCGACTCGAAGTTGGCTTCTCCGTTGGCTCGCAACTCGAAATAGCGTCTTACCGAACGGTGCATGATATTTCCAAAGGTGAGGGCAGCCTGTGGTCCGGTGGGGATTTTGAGATAATGGCCAAACTTGAACTTGAGCGGACAGTCCTCGTAATCCTCAATCGACGAAGCGCTCAGGTGCAGTTTTCTTCCGGGCTTGATTTCAGGTTCGCGCGCCGCCCAGGCCGCAACCGGAGGATGCACGCCAGGACGCTCGGCCATTTCCCCGAAAAGTTGCTGCTGGGCGGTTCCTGTCGGACTGCGGAGATTCTTCGCTTCGCTCAGAATGACGGGCGGAGCACTCAGAATAACAGACGAAGCACTCAGGATGGCAGGCGAACCGCCTAGAATGACCGGCGAGGGGCTCGGAGTTACCTGGACGCGGGCGATGTCCCGAGCTGTTATCAACGGATCGGAGACCATATCATCGATGAGTTTTGACGTTTTCTTGCCCGGCGCAGCCACGCTCGAAACATAGAGACGGTCCTGGGCGCGCGTTAGGGCCACAAAAAACAGCCGGCGTTCTTCTTGCATGTGGATATTCTTGGGCGGCAGCGGTCCCTTGCGAAGCTCGTCGGGGAACTCGATTACGGTCCTGCGCTCAATGCAGGGAAAGCGGCGAGCGGCCACGCTAAGCACGAAGACGATGGGGAACTCCAGCCCCTTGGCGGCGTGGACGGTCATCATCTGGACTGCACCCACGCGGTCCTCACGGGGCGCTTCGATCTTTCCTCCTGCCTCGAGATAATCCTGGAAGTAATAAAGGAATTCACCGAGATTCTTCTTGGGTCTTTTCCCCTCGCTTTCCTCGTCCCACTCAGGCCCGGCCAGCGCCGGGAATTTCGAGACTTTTTCCTCCCACTCGAGGAGGAATTCCTCGAACGCATTCTTGTAACGCAATTCCCGTTCGGAGAGAAACGAAAGTACTTGTAGGCGCTTGAGGAGCAGCTTGAGGAGAGCCGTCACCGTCGCATTTTGGGCCGCCCAGTGCAGGCCGTGAAGGAGCCGCTTTAACGCCACCCAGTCGGTGGCGCTAAGGCGATTCGACTGGGGGCCCTTTTCCCAGGCAGTGAGCACATCATAAAGCGAACAGCGCTGCTTTTCCGCCTCGAGACGGACTTCGAAGGCGAGTTCGTCAGGAAAATTCCAGCGCGGAGCAAGCAGCACGCGCGTCAGGCTGATGTTGTCGTGGGGGGAATACACCAAGTTAAGGTAGGCGAGGAGATCTCGAATAATTACCGTGGAAAGTACCGAGAGGCCTCGGATGGCGAACGGAATGCCCC
>Ga0326727_10019240_pt1 | contig 13769 bp, 11 predicted proteins | sample MB2enrmetagenome_FD_207643 | JGI IMG/M metagenome (GOLD analysis project Ga0326727, IMG submission 207643) | Lab enriched peat soil microbial communities from McLean, Ithaca, NY, United States - MB29MY | ecosystem: Environmental > Terrestrial > Soil > Wetlands > Peat | place: USA: New York... | reverse complement strand
CATCAGCAGAAGCATGACCACGGGAAGCAGCAGCGCGAGGGCCAGCGTGCGCCAGTCGCGAACAATCTGCGTCAGCTCTTTTCGCACCTGGGCAAAGATTCGTCTCATGGTTGCTCCTGCTTATTTCGCTGGTCTGGTTTATTTTTCAATGGCCACCTTGCCTTCGAGTCGCGCCTTCTCGACGATGGAGATAAATACGTCTTCCAGCGAGAAGCGGTCTTCGCGCGCGCTGAGTACGCGGAGGCCGTTCTTTTCCAACTGCTGCGTGGTCTGTTTAATGGCAATCTCCGGCGCGTCTTCACTGATGAGGTGAAGACGCTTTCCGAAGAGCGAGACGCGCCAGCTTTCGGCGGAGTGCTGCAACAGGTCCACGGCATGCTGCGGCTGATCGACAATGAATTGAATTAAATGTCCGGACTGGCAGGCCTTGATGCCGCTGGGCGTTCCCTCGGCGACCAGCTCGCCGGCAACCATCATTCCCAGGCGGTTGCACTGCTCGGCCTCCTCCAGATAATGCGTGGTGACGAGGATGGCGGCGCCGCCGTCGGCGAGGCGGTTGATCATTGTCCAGAAGGCGCGGCGAGCCAGCGGATCGACGCCGGAGGTGGGTTCGTCGAGGAAAAGAATGTCCGGCTCGTGCATGATGGCCGCGCCAAAGGCAACGCGCTGCTTCCATCCGCCAGGCAGGCTGCCAGTGATCTGGTCTTGCCTTCCCTCGAGGCCAGAGAAGGAGAGCACCCAGCGGATTTTTTCTTCGCGCTCCCGTTCGGGGACGCCGTAGACGCCGGCGAAGAAATCGAGGTTCTCGCGGATGGTCAGATCGTCGTACAAAGAGAACTTCTGCGACATGTAACCGATGCGCTGGCGCACCACCTCGGAGCGCAGATTTTCCTGGGCGCCGGCGAGTTGCATGGCGCCGCTGGTTGGTTCCAGCAGGCCGCAGAGCATGCGGATGGTTGTTGTCTTACCCGCGCCGTTGGCACCCAGCAGGCCGTAGACCTCGCCGTTGCGGATCTGCAGGCTGACATCTTTTACCGCGGTGAAATCGCCGAACTGCTTGATGAGGCCGGTCGCGCCGATGGCCACCTCTCCGCACAGATTGCCGTGGTCGTGACGCGTGGGAAACTGGGCTGTGTCTGCGCTCTGTCCTAACGCTCTCAAGCGGGCGACGAATGTGTTTTCCAGCGTCGGTTGATCGACATGCATCTCGTCGATGGAGACTCCGGCGCGGGACAACTCTTCGGCGACTCGCTTCTGCTCCTTGTCGGGATCGCGGACCAACAGGTCGAGGCGATCGCCAAAGCGCTGCACGTCGAGGATATCCTTGCCGGGACCGGCTTCGGCGGAGAGAAGACTCTCCGTCTTGCGCAGGTCCGGCGTGCGCAGCTCGATGCGCTTTGCGTCGAGGGTTGCGCACAACTCATCCGGTGTGCCGATGCGGAGAATCTCTCCCTGATGCGTGAAACCGATGCGATGGCAGCGCTCCGCCTCATCGAGATAGGGCGTGGCGACGAGAATGGTGAGACCCTGCGACGACAGGTGGGCGAGCACGTCCCAGAACTCGCGGCGCGAGACGGGATCGACGCCGGTGGTTGGTTCGTCGAGCAGAAGGATGCGCGGCTGCGGAACCAGCGCACAGATCAGCGAGAGCTTCTGCCGCATGCCGCCGCTCAACTTTCCGGCGAGCCGGCCGGCGAAGCGGTGCATGTCGAACATGCGCAAGTATTGCTGGCCGCGGTCAAGGATCGCCTGCGGATCGATGCGGCGCAGATCGCCGCTGTAACGTATGTTCTCCGCGACGGTGAGGTCGGGATAGAGGCTGAAGGTTTGGGTGAGGTAGCCGGTCTGCGAACGCATCTCGCGCGCGGGGCGCCCGAAGATGTTGGCGACGCCGGAGGTTGCTTCCATCACGCCGGCGAGAATCTGAAACGTGGTGGTCTTACCCGCGCCATCCGGGCCGATGAGTCCGAATATCTCGCGTGGTTGGACTTCGAAACTGATCCCGCGCACGGCATCGAGCGGGCCGTAACGCTTGGTGAGGCCGCGTGCCTCAATGGCTGACAGCTCAACGATGCGCTGTGCTGCGTCGCTATCTACATCCCGGTGTGGAGGCGCGGCGATCACTTATGACTAACCTTCGGCCACGCGTTGCCTTGAACGAGAACTTCGCCATCGACAGGCATTCCGGGCTTGGCGAACCCGAATCCGGCCATCAACTGCAGCTTGATGCCAACCACCTGCTTGATGCGGTCATCGCGAAAATAGGTGTTCTCCGGCGTGAAGGTGGCCTGGGGATCGATGCGCGAGACATACGCATCGACCGGCTTCTGCGGATTGGAGTCGAGAAAGATGCGCGCGGGCTGGCCGACCTTGACCTTGCCGATCTCGCCCTCCGGAACAAAGCCGCGCAGATAGACCTTGGTTAGGTCAAGCAGCGTGATGATCGCTGTTCCCGCGGAAATAACCTCGCCCGGCTCGGCTGCGCGCGTGACCACGGTCCCGGTGAACGGCGCGCGTATGGTGAGGTCGTTGCGATTGTCTTCCGCCTCGGCGAGCTGTGCCTGGGCCTGCTGCGTCTGTGCGGCTGCGCTGGCGATCTCAGCTTGCTGCTCGGCGATCTGGCGTTTCACCAGTGCTACCTGCGACTCGTGAATGCCGGGGTTGGAGAGAATTCCCTGCGCGGTGGTCAGCGCGTCGTTTGCCGCCTCGACGCGGCGCTGCGCGGCGGCAACCGCGGCGGCCTGCTGGTCGGCGGTGGTGGAGGCCTGCAGGCCCTGGCGCTCGGAGACAGCGCCGGACTTCGCAAGACGTGTGTAGGCGTCCTTATCGAAGGCTGCGATCTGATAGGCGGCCTGCTGCTGCGCCAGGTCGGACTGCGCGGCGGCCAGCTCGGCCTGGGCCTGCTTGACGCGGCCCTCGGTGTCGAACTTCGACTGGCCCACCTGCAACTGGCTCTGGTCCAACTGTTGCTGGAGGACGGCAATCTGCTGCCGCGCGGCATCGCCCCTAGCCTCGGCCGATGCGAGCGCGTCCTGGGCCTGGTCTTCGCGAGCGCGAATCTGCGCGTCGTCGAGAATGGCAATCACGTCTCCGGCGTTGACGCTGTCGCCCTCGCGCACGCGGACCTCGAGGATGCGACCGGTGGTCTTGGAAGCTACGGCGGAGTCGTCGCCCTCGATGCGCCCGCTGACGGCGACGATGCTGCCAGGCAGCGCGGGCGTGGCAAAGAAGACGCGCCAGACGATGAGGCCGACAACCATTAGTAGAACCGCGCCAAGGGCGATTCGCACTCTGCGGAGGCGTTGGGTTGCGGCGGCATCGAGTGCATCTGGCTGGATTGTCGGCTCAGCCTGCTGCGGCTGGCCCAGGGGTGTGGGTTCGGTCATTTACTTGCCCTCGGTTTTACGGATCGTTTGCTTCGTTGGATGCTTCGTACGGTATTTGTTGAGCGAAAGTTTTGAATATAGGAGAGTGAGAAGTCGGCGATGTGATCTGCGATGCGCTCCGCCTGTTCGGGCGTCATCTTCAGTTGAGGCCACGCGCCCTTCAACAGCGGATCGGCAAAGACATACACGATCATCTGCCCGATGATGCTGACCACGCAGAGGTGGGTCTTTTCATCGTCGGCGGGCAGACCCATCATTCTGCCGACGAGTTCCAGCAGGCGATTGGCGAGGGGGCGGCCAACCTTGTCGATGAGTTGGCGCAGCGCGGGCGTGGGCTGCGCCATCTCGTGGGCGAGGATGCGGAAGTGCCAGTCGGGACGATCGCTGCGGCAGATGTTGCGCATGCGGGCGCGGATGACAGCGCGCAGGACCTCTTCGGGCGGGGCAGACAGGTCGAGAGCGTTCCGCACGGCCTCGATCTCGGTGGTCTGCATTGCCTGCCGCACCACCTCGGTATAGAGGCCCAGCTTGTCGCCAAAGTGATAGTTGACCGCGGCGACATTGGCCCCGGCAGCGATGCTGATCTGGCGTATGGTGGCGGCCTGATAGCCACGATCGGCGAAGATGCGTCGTGCTGCCACCAGCAGCTTCTCGCGGGTTGGGTCGGCATCCGTTGATTTATGACTGCGCTTGACTGTTTTCATTTTGGCTTATGAATGGCTCCCGTTCCTATTCAAACAAGGGTATAAAACATTTGTTTGAATTTGTCAAATAGGACGCTCAGACGGCTGCAAAACAGATTGATACGTAGCAGGTGGGGCAACGGTGCTATAAAGCTTCATGCTGAAAATGTGGCGAGTTCGGCGCTGGATTGTGCGTTTGGCTGTCGGTTTTGTCGTCGTGATTGCGATTTCGTTTGCAATGATCCAGGTTGCACAACGCATCGCACGGCACCGCGCGGAACGGCTATTGGCGGACATTCGCAGCCTGCAATTGGAAAAGAGTAATTGGAGCGATGCGCAACGATTGATGACCCGATGGGGCGCATGGGGCAGCTACGTCGGTCGATGCGATGCCCATAGCTGTGAGTATTCGATCGTAATGGGAGATTGGGCCAGACCCGGTGTTGGTTGGCTAGCCAATCTCTCCGGGGCACCCTTCAACCCTGACCCGCCGATAATGCGTCTGGTCAAGTTGCTGCATGCAAACCTACCCATCGTCAGAGCATCGATCTCGATTCACGATGGTCGTGTAACAAGAATCTGGTTCTGGATCGAGACCCATGTACCCAAGGGGTACGGCCCGGGTTGGAATGGCGATGGCCCAGAGCCTGCGGGCTACATGGAGTATAAGAATTTCAAATACGAGCTGGTGGCAAGCGCTCGTTCTACTACATCTCCGATGAGTCATAGCTTCTGGCCAAATATGGTTGCAGCCCATCCCGAATACGAGATAGGACCACCAGGCGGATGTGAAGGATGCCTTGGATTCCTCACAGAATTCACCGCTGCGACGAAGAAGGAAGATTTGGACTGGCTGATGGGCTTTGATCTTTCCTGCATGACACACTGGTTCCCATGCACCGTTTCGAGTGACCTAATGCCCGCCGCGTGGAGCCGATATGCCGTGGAGCGCAACAATTCTCGACGCCTTGAGCATTGCGACTATTCGCTTGAGGAGCTGGCGCGAGCCTCCGAAGATGTGGCCGTGGTTCAGGTTTTATCTGTCCAGCGTGGCCTCGACGGGGAGTCGCATCCCAGTCTTCGCCTTGTGGACAAGCTGAAGGGGGCTGATGCGTGGCCGCGCGAGCAACCTCGCCTGCTAATCGCGGGGCGTTATCCCGATCAACCTCTTCAGAACTCGCCAGTGGGCAGCAAGCTCATCGTGCTTTATGCGAACTCAAACGGCGATGCGCAGCGCGGCTACTTCATCCTGGCTCACGACTGCGGAGTGATTGCGGCGACAGACGACAATCTGCGGCGCATCAAGGCTGGGCTCGCCGAGTAACTACTCCTTGACGTTGACGCCGAGGGCCTTCATCTTGCGGTAGAGGTGGGAGCGTTCCAGGCCGAGGGCTTCGGCGGCGCGGGTGACGTTGCCGGCGCACTCGTCTAGTTTTTTCAGGATGTAGTCGCGTTCGTAGGCCTCGCGGGCTTCGAGCAGGGTGGAGAACTCATCATTGCGGGATGCGGATTTCGCGGAGTCGCGAGCGGCCTCGCGCGAGACCAGCGGAGGGATGTGTTTGCGCTCGATGCGCTGGGTCTTGGGGTTGAGGATGAGGACGCGCTCGATGAGGTTGCGTAGCTCGCGGACGTTGCCGGGCCAGTGGTACTGGCGCAGGGCGTCGAGGGCGTCGGGGTGCATCTCCACATGCGGACGGCCATATTGCTTGCCGAACTCCTGCAGAAATTCCCTGACCAGCAGCGGAATGTCTTCCTTGCGGTCGCGCAGGGGCGGAACGAAGAACGGAATGACGTTGAGGCGGTAGAAGAGGTCTTCGCGGAAGTTGCCGCGGGCGATCTCCTCTTCCAGGTCCTTGTTGGTGGCAGCGATGACGCGAACGTCGACGTGGATGGGGTGGGTTGCGCCGACGGGCAGGAAGCTCTGTTCGTCGAGCGCGCGCAGAACGCGTGCCTGGGTCTTGAGGCTCATGTCGCCGACTTCGTCGAGGAAGAGGGTTCCGCCGTTGGCGCGCTCGAATGTGCCGCGTTTTTCCAGGGGCGCGCCAATCGCAATCGAACCAACCGGCATGGCCCCGCGGCGATAGCCGAAGAGCTCGGTCTCGATGTGGTCCTCGGGGATGGCGGCGCAGTTCAGTTCGACGAAGACCCTATCTTTGCGAAGACTCTCAGCGTGCATGGCCCGGCCGATGAGTTCCTTGCCCGTGCCCGATTCGCCATAGATGAGGACGCGGCCATTGGTGGGGGCCATCAGCTTGATCTGCTGGCGCAGGGCCTTCATGGGGACGCTGTCGCCGGTGACGCAGGAGCGGAAGGCGAGTTGGCGGACGAACTCCTGGTTGTCCACGCGGAGCTGGCGCGCGTTGATTGCGTTCTTGATCACGATAAGGGTGCGGTCGAGCGAGAGCGGCTTCTCCAGAAAGTCGTAGGCGCCAAGCTTGGTGGCGCGGACGGCGGCTTCAATGGTGCCGTGGCCGCTGATGATGACCACCTCGGGCAGGTGTACGGAGTCCATCTGGCGGATGTCGGTGAGCGCTTCGAGGCCATCGCGGTCGGGCAGCCAGATGTCGAGCAGGACGACGTCGTAGAGCGCGTCGGCGAGCAGAGTGAGGGCTTCGGCGGCGGTTGAGGCGGTGGTGACGAGGTAGCCCTCTTCGCTGAGGATTCCCTCCAGCGAGTCGCGGATTTCAGCTTCGTCGTCAACGATGAGGATGTGATTCATAGGGACGGTTGCTGGTTGTTAGTTGCTGATTACTAGTTGTCAGTTTCGATTGTATGTGCGCATAAGCTTAGGGGCTCGTGGTTATGGTGACTGCGGTTGAGCTCTCAAAAGATGTTTCGGAATCGAGATTGGAAGCAGGGCGCAGTTCCATAATGAATTTAGCGCCGGCGGGGTGGTTCTTTTCGGCGCGGATGGTTCCCTGCTGCTCTTGAATAATTTTAGCGGCGATGGCCAGGCCGAGGCCGGTGCCGCGCTGCTTGGTGGAGAAGTAGGGCAGGAAGAGGCGCTCGCGCATCTCGTCGGTGAGGCCGGGCCCAGTATCGGAGACCGTGAGTTCCACCATGCCACTCGGCAGAAGCGAGGTGGCGATGCGCAGCTCACGCAGCAGGCTGTTCTGCATGGCCTCGGCGGCGTTGTCGATGAGGTTGCCCAGCGCGCGCTTCATGGCTTCGGGGTCGGCGAGGACGAGCGGGAGACCGGGCGCGAGGTGCTGAATGAGTCGGATGTTCTGCAGGCGACCGGCGAACAGGGCGAGCGAGTTCTCCACAATGGGGTTGAGTTCCGCGGGGCGCGGCTGCGCCGTGGGAAACTGGGCCAGCGCGGAGAACTGATCGACCAGCGAACGCATGCTCTCTACCGAGGAACTAATGACCTCGCTGGAGCGGCGGATGACGGCGATGGAGGGCGATTCAACCTGGGCGGAGGCGAGGGTTGCGCCGAGGCGGTCGATGTGGCGATGAATCTGTTCCGCGGAGAGGGAGATGGGGGTGAGCGGGTTCTTGATCTCGTGGGCCACGCGGCGGGCCACCTCCTTCCACGCCGACTGTTTCTGAGCGCGCAGCAGCTCGGTAGCGTTCTCCAGCACCAGGACGTAACCGTGGTGGACGTGTTCGCTTCCCACTCCGGTTTCCAGCAGGGCGATGGTGGCCAGCAGATACATCGTGCTGCCGCTGCTGGCGCTGGTCCCCGCAACCGTCATTTCCATCTCGCCGGAAGCGGAGCCCATGCGATGGCTGCGTTGCAGCAGGTGGTCCAGCGTCTCCATGGCCTCGGCGGGGAAGATGGATTCGAGGGAGTTGCCGATGAAGGGCGTCTGGCCGCCGGGGTCCAGCATCTCGGTCAGCGCGCGGTTGGCCAGCACGATGCAGCGGTTTGTATCCAGTGTAGCGACGCCGTTGGGAATGGTCTCCAGCATGGTCTCCAATTCGCTGCGCCGCGCTTCCAGGGTGGAGTTGGCGGCGGAGAGTTGCAGGTTGGATGTCTCGACCGCGAGTCGGCTCTGCTCCAGGTCGGCGGCCATGTGGTTGAAGCTGCGCACCAGTTCGCCGAGCTCTTCGGTGGCGCTCTCGCCCACCCTGCGGGCGTAGTCACCCGCAGCGATGGCTTCCATGGCGTCGGCCAGCGCCTCCACCGGCCTAGTCACCTGCTTGGAGAGGTGGAGCGCGAGCCAACTGCAGGCGAAGAGGGCCAGCGTGGTCATCAGCAGCAGGAGCAGCATGTAGAGGTTGCGCACCTGGCGTTGACTGCGATGGATGCTCCAGTAGACGTCGACTGCCCTTTGCAGATGGACCATGGTGGCCGACATTCCAAAGGGTGTGGGGATGCCGACGACCACGATGCCGCCCTGCTTCATGGCGGCGGTGCCAAGCGCGTAATCGGTGTCGCCCTGGGAGAAGATGGGCAGATCGCTGCGCTGCGCCGCGGCTAGAATGGCGGCGTCGAAGGACTCATCCACTACGCGATCGTCGCCGGGCAAGTGGCCGGGCGGCGACTCGGACTCGGCGTCGCCGTCCTCATCGCTGGAACTCTGTTCCGGGAGCCAGGGTTTCACATGGGCAGGGACGCCAGAGCGCTGCGGCATGTGGAAGGAGGCAATGGCGCGGCCTTCGCGATAGACCACGGCGAAGCCGTTCTGCAAGCTGATCTCGTGCTGGTGCAGAACGCGGTCGATGCCGTTCAGGTCCGGCTCGCTCTGTTTTCCTTTGGCTGCCTCCGAGATGCTCTCGGTCACGGCCAGCGAGACCGCGATTGACTCCGCCTCGGTGCGCGCGTTGGCCGAGGTGTACTGGGCGAGTTGCAGCGCCATGCGGCTGGAGTCGTCGCGCATTTCGGTTACCGGCTGCGAGAACCAGGTGTTGACAGCGCGATTCATTAGACCGTAGCTGAATAGGACCATGAAGACGATGGGGACGAGCGATACCAGCACCGCCCCCCAGAGCATGCGCGTTCGCAGGCGCGTGCCCATCACGCTGCTGCGCTGGTCGGCGTAGAGCTTGAGCACGTTGCGCACCAGCAGGAGAAGCACTGTGACAAAGAGCAGAAACACCAACGCCGAGAGACCGGTAAAGACCACAATCTCACCGGTGGTGGCTGGATTGAGAAACTTGAGGTTGAATGCGTTCAACGCAGTGAAGGCACAGAGCAACACCAGCAGTATCCAGCCAAGGGAGCTGCTGACGATCTTCCTCCGGCTTGCGCTTCTACCCATGACAACCGGCCCTCCCTGCGGTGAGTCGATTATAGGCGGGATGGGCTGCGGCTTTGCTAGATAAGCTCAGCAACCGATTGCCAGTCGCGCTGCTGCGAGCCGGCGACCGGCTTGCAGGTGAGCGTGCCGTGCAGGGTATTGACGCCCTGTGCGATGCTCGCGTCCGCGCGGATGGCCGCGTTTGCGCCTAGATTGGCCAGCTTCAGCAGGTAAGGGAAGGTGGCGTTGGTAAGCGCCAGGGTGGAGGTATTGGGAACGGCGGCGGGCATGTTGGTGACGCAGTAGTGGACTACGCCATCGACCAAGTAAGAGGGGTCGGAGTGGGTGGTGGGGCGCGCGGTCTCGATGCATCCGCCCTGGTCAATGGCCACATCGACGATGACTGCGCCCTTCTTCATCTTCGCGACCATGGCCAGGGTCACCAGCCTGGGCGCGGCCGCCCCGGGAATCAGGACGCAGCCGACAACCAGGTCGGCTGAGCGCACGGCCCGCTCGATGTTGTAGGTGTTGGAGGCAAGGGTGTGCAGGCGGCCGCCGAAGATGTCGTCCAGTTCGCGCAGACGGTTGAGGTTAATGTCGACCAGGGTGACGTTCGCACCCATGCCAAGGGCGATCCTGGCCGCATTCGAGCCGACGATGCCGCCTCCAAGGATGACGACGTTGCCGGGTGGAACGCCGGGAACGCCGCCCAGCAGGACGCCGCGCCCGCCGCGTTCCTTCTCCAGACAGGCAGCTCCCACCTGGATGCTCATGCGCCCGGCGATCTCGCTCATGGGAGTCAGCAGGGGCAGCGCACCACTGCGGTCGCGTACCGTCTCGTAGGCGATGGCGGTGACTTTCTTTTGCAGCAGCGCATCGGTAAGTGCCCGTGCCGGCGCCAGATGCAGATAAGTGAACAGAACCAGTCCCTCGCGCAAGTAGCGGAATTCCTGCTCGATGGGCTCCTTAACCTTGACAACGAGGTCGGCCAGCCGCCACACGTCGTGTGCGGAGCCAACAATCTCCGCGCCTGCGGCCTGGAAGTCGTCGTCGGGCATGGCGGAGAGTTCGCCCGCGTTGTGCTCGACCAGCAAGGTGTGGCCCTCCGCCACCAGCGCGTGAACCCCGGACGGAGTGACGCCGACGCGGCTCTCGTGGTCCTTCAACTCTCTGGGAACACCAAGGATCATGTACATCACACTATCACTATCAAGTGTGCCGCTGGATGTTCTTTTCCAGTTCTCGGGAAGGGGCAAATCTCTACGGACAAGGATGATTAGAGAACGGATACCATCCCTTCCCCGGCAATCGCCAGCGCAAAGCCTTACAATAGGAGTTCATCTTCTATCTAGGAATAAGTTGCCTCATGCCTTCTGACGGTTATCAAATGCGGTACTCGCGCATCCACAACATGCGCTCGTTGTTCAGCCTTTTTTCCAACGATCTGGCCATTGACCTGGGGACGGCGAACACGCTGGTCTACGCGCATGGCAAGGGCATCGTGGTCAACGAGCCCTCCATCATCGCGGTCAACACGCAGACCAACGAGGTGGAGGCGGTGGGCAAGGAGGCCAAAGAGATGCTTGGCCGCACGCCCGGCAACATCGTTGCCATAAAGCCGATGAAGGACGGCGTGATCGCCGACTTCCGCCACACCGAAAAGATGCTGAACTACTTCATCATGAAGGCGCACAACAACCGCAAGCGCATGGTGCATCCGCGGATTGTGATCGGCGTGCCGTCGGAGATCACCCAGGTGGAGAAGCGCGCGGTAATGGATTCAGCCTACCGCGCCAAGGCCAGTGAGGTGCATCTGGTGGAGCAGGCGATGGTGGCGGCCATCGGCGCGGGGCTGCCCATCACCGAACCGGGCGGCAACATGGTGGTGGATATCGGCGGCGGCACCACGGACATCGCCGTCATCTCGCTTTCGGGCATCGTCTATTCCAAGTCTGTGCGCATGGCCGGCAACCAGATGGACGAGGCCGTGGTGACCTACCTGAAGCGCAAGTACAACCTGCTGATCGGCGAGCGCACCGCCGAGCAGATCAAGATGCAGCTCGGCTCGGCCTTCCCGCTGGACAGGCCGCTGACCATGGAGATCAAGGGACGCAACCTGATCGAGGGCGTACCCAAGACCATCACCATCGAGGACTCCGAGGTTCGCGAGGCGCTCTCGGAGTGCGTCTCCACTATCATCAACGCCATCCGCGTGGCGCTGGAACGCACCCCGCCGGAGCTTTCGGCCGACATCTCCGACCGCGGCATCGTACTCACCGGCGGCGGCGCGCTGATCAAGAACCTGGACAAGCGCATCCGCGAAGAGACCGGCCTGCCGGTGTCGATCGCCGACGACCCGCTGGCGTCGGTGGTGCTGGGCACGGGCCAGATGCTCTCCGACTTCAAGCTGCTGCGCAAGATCTCCATCGACTGATGCGGCGCCACGAAAGATGGAGTTAGGGCCCTATTCCTGAAGGTGGTTTGCAAGGCGAGAGATAAATACTGAGGCGCTGGCTTCGCCAGAAGGCCGCCGCAGTGATAAGCTATTGAGTAGAAGCAGTGTGACACGGCAGCGACCGGGGATTTGAGCCTCGTGTGCCTGCCTCCTTCACCCCTCGGAATGGTTTCAGCAGGGACGCCGGATTCAGCGGGACGTCCCCATGTGCCGAGTGAAGGTTGCTGCAATTCAGGATTGGAGTTTCACCATGGCAGCCAAATGTGACATTTGCGGCAAGGGGCCGCAGTTCGGAAACAACGTCTCCCACGCCAACAACACCACCCGCCGCCGATGGAACGTGAACCTGCATCCGGTAAAGGCCACGATTGCGGGCGCGACCAAGCGCATCCGCGTATGCAGCGGATGCATCAAGACGGGCAAGGTCGTCAAAGGCTAAGCAGAGATTTTTATCACTGAACAGAAGCCCCGGCTGGCATCATAGCAGCTGGGGTTTTTGGTGTGTGAGGCAACTCATTTCTTCTCGAAGGCAAGCGAGGCGCTGTTGATGCAGTAGCGCAGGCCGGTGGGCTGGGGACCGTCGGTGAAGACGTGGCCGAGGTGCGCGCCGCAGGTGGAGCAGGTGACCTCTGTGCGCCGCCTACCCAGCGACAGGTCCTCGTGCTCGTCGATGACCTCGGGCGACTGGGGCAGCCAGAAACTGGGCCATCCGCAGCCGGAATCGAACTTGGTGTCGGAGGTGAACAGTGGAGCATGGCATGCCCCGCAGTGGTAGCTGCCGTCGTCGCGGGTGTCCACCAGAGCGCCGGTAAACGGCCGCTCGGTCCCCTTCTGGCGCATCACATGGAATTGCTCCGGGGTAAGCAGTTCGCGCCATTCGGCCTCCGTCTTGTGTACCTTTTGCCTCTGCGACGCGCTCGGTCCCTGTGTCTTATCAGCCATCTCTGAAATCCTCTCGCCTGATTGGATGCCTCGGCTCCGCCAACGATACTCATGCTCAACGAACAACTAACAACCAACAACAGTATTACGGCTGTGCAGCGATCACTTCGATCTCCACCAGCGCTTCCTTGGGCAGGCGCGCCACCTCGACTGTGGACCGCGCGGGCGGCACCACGCCCTCCGGGGCAAAGTAGCGGGCGTAGACCTCGTTCATCGCGGCAAAGTCGCTCATGTTCCTCAGAAAGACGGTGGTCTTGACCACGTTGGCCATGTCGAGATCGGCCTCTTCTAGCACAGCGGCCAGGTTGTCGAGCACGCGCTTGGTCTGCTCGCGAATGCCGCCTGCAACCAAGGCTCCGGTGGCTGGGTCGAGCGCGACCTGACCGGAAGTGAAGATGAGATCGCCGACACGGACGGCCTGCGAATACGGGCCGATGGCGGCGGGGGCCTGGGTGGTCGAGATCATCGTCTTGGTCTGTGCCATAGCGAGCTTTCTTGTCCTAAATTCCTGACGATGGCTAGATTGTCGCGCTTGCCACGGTCTTACGCAAGCGGGACGGTGCGGCAGGCCGCCACAAACCGGCTATAGGTTTCACAGTAGGTGTAGAGTGAGGCAAAAGAAGCCTGCGTGGTTTTCTCTTAAAGAAAACCACACCGCATGAGCTTTCCGACACCACAGGTACTGTGAAAATGCTCTAGGCTACAATCGTTGCAAGCATCCCCAGGTGGTCGACCAACCAGGAGAATACTTGCCTGTCATCCCTCCGTACCCGGAACCTGCCGCTTGCGACGCTCCCAGCGAAGAGAAAACGCTGTCACGCCTGGATGTGATTTCGGCGTGGGCGGGTGTCGCGGTGCTTGCGCTTACGGTCCTGGGATTCTTATTTGCGCCGGCTCCGGAACATCATCTCGGTCGCATCTCGTGGGACCGGTATTATCGACAATTTTCCCTGCGGCTCGATGGGATTCTTGCGGGTGGATTTCTTGCAGCATTTTGCCTCGTACCTGTTTTAACTTCGCTGGTCCGATTCTTCCGGGAGCGCTGGCGCAGTGCGTATACCTGCGGCGCGCTGCTTGGGATCTGCGCGTTCCTCTGCGCGTTCCTGATCCACATGGG
>Ga0326727_10019239_pt1 | contig 13770 bp, 15 predicted proteins | sample MB2enrmetagenome_FD_207643 | JGI IMG/M metagenome (GOLD analysis project Ga0326727, IMG submission 207643) | Lab enriched peat soil microbial communities from McLean, Ithaca, NY, United States - MB29MY | ecosystem: Environmental > Terrestrial > Soil > Wetlands > Peat | place: USA: New York... | reverse complement strand
AAAGGCAAGAACAAGAGCAACCGCAGGTCCTTCGACTCCGCTGCGCTCCGCTCAGGATGACAGCATCTTTGCAAGTTCAGGATGACAGCATTTTTGCAAGTTCAGGCCGACGGCATTTCTGGAAGGCCATGATCACTGCGTCTGCAAAAGCCTACTTCTTCTGTGCCGCCGCGCCCTGCTTGACCATGCGCACCACCGGGAAGTAGCCGGTGCGGGTGCGCACGTTGAGCTTGCCTCCGCCCTTGCCTTGGGCCGTGACCAGCACCCGCCGGAAGCCGGGCTCGGTGGTGGGTTTGGTGGAGTGGTAGCCCAGCGTGTACTGGTTGCGGATGTCGCGCGCCACCTCGGCGGAAATCTGGTCGATCTGCTCAATATTCTTGGGGAAGAAGGCCATGCCGCCGGTCTCGGTGGAGAGCATTTCCAGCGCGCGGCGCGCGTGGCGCACTTCGGAGCGGCTCATCTCGTCGCCGAACAGCAGGCCGATGGAGTAGATGACCGGCCCGGAGAGCTGCTGCACCCGGCGGATAGTCTGCTCGAGGTTCAGCGTCGAGGCATTGTCTTCGCCGTCGGTGATCAGGATAAGAACCTGCTTGGGCCGCCTGGCGTCGTTGGCCAGCTTGTCCGCGGAGGCCACCACGGCGTCGTAAAGCGCCGTCCCGCCCCTGGATTCCAGGTGCCCCAGGCCGTCGCGCAGCTTGTTCACGTCGGAGGTGAAGTCCTGGTCGATGAAGGCCTCGTCGGAGAAGTTCACCACAAAGGCCTCGTCCTGCGGGTTTGAGGCCTCGATCAGATCCAGTGCGCTCTTGTTGACCGCCGGGCGCTTGCGGGACATGGACCCGGAGTTGTCCACCACGATGGCGATGGAGACGGGAAGATCGGTGTGCTGAAAGCTGATGATTGTCTGCGGGACGCCGTCCTCGAAGACCTGGAAGTTGTCCTTTTTCAGGTCCGGGACCAGCCGGTTGCCGTCCAGGACGGTGGCGTTCAGCACCACTTCTTCCACGTCGGTGTGCAGGACATAGCCCTCGCCCTGCTTGTGCACGCCGCCGGTCTGAACCACCGCGGGCGGCTCGGCATCGGGAGAGCGCACCGGGTCGCGGTCCACCGTGAGAGGCGGAGCCTGCGAGGGGGCCGGCGGAGGGGGCGATTGTTGCGCCGCAAGCGAGAGCGCCGCTGCCGACAGAAGAACCGCGAGGATCGCGTTATTGCAAAGGCGCATAGTAACCGGTGCGTGCATGGACGGTGAGCGGTGGAAGCCCTTCAGGAGGATTCACCTTCACCTTCACTTTACGCCACTTGCCGTCGCGGGACAGGTCTTTGGGATGGTAGCCGATGACATATTGGTTGCGCAGTTCGGTGGAAATCTTCTCCGCGATGTCGCCCATCTCGGAAATATCGTCCACGCGGAAGAGCAGGCCGCCGGTTTCCTCGCTCAAATCGTTCAACAGTTGCGGGCCGGTGCGCTCCTCGGGGGTGGCGGCGTAGGGGTCGAAGATGCCGATCGAATACATCTCCACATCGGCCTCCCGCACCTGGGCGCGCACCTCGCCCTCGGTGTAGCGGGAGCGGTTGTCGCCGCCGTCGGAGACCACCAGCAGCGCCTTGCGCTCGTGGCGGGCGTCCTTCATTTTGGCGACACCATAATAGATGGCGTCAAGCAGCGCGGTGCGATGGCCGCTGCGCACCGTGGCCAGCCGGGCCTCGATGTCCTCAACCGAACTGGTGAAGTCCTCAATCAGCTCCGGCCGGTCGTTGAAGCCGATGACAAAAAACTCGTCCTGGGGGTTGGCGGTCTTGATGAACTGAAGAATCGCCTCGCGGGCGCGAATCAGCTTCGAAGTCATGGAGCCGGAGAGGTCGAAAACAATGCCGATCGAAACCGGCGCGTCCTCGCTGGCAAAAGTCTGGATCTTCTGCTGCGCGCCGCTCTCGTAGATACGGAAGTCTTCCTCCTCCAACCCGGTAACCAGCCGGTTCATGGGATCGGTGACCGTGACCGGCACCAGCACCAGGTCCACGTTCATGCGGATGCGCTCGCCGGGGCGAACTTTCAGAGCGTCCTTGCCGGTGACCGCGGGCGCTTCCGCCCCGGCCGGGGCGCCGGTGGACGGCACAGTGGCGGTGGGAGGCGGGACATGCACCCGGTTCAGCGGATCGTCCTGGGCCGCGGCGCGCGCCGCACAGAGAATTGCCGCCAGGCCACAAACCGCCAGCAGGCTGCGCAACCGCCGCGAGGAACCGCGCCAAGCAGAAATCTTGCACCGAGAAGGAAGCTTTCTCATGCTCCGTCACCACGGAATGAAGCCGATGTTAACACGCTTCGAGCGCCGCTGGCCTGCCGCCTTCATGACTTCAAATCTCCTATCCCGGCATTCGGCGGGCCGGCCGCGCGGCGGATGCTGGGATACAATCGACCCTATGCGGGCATGGGTTCCGGGGCAGGCAAGCCCGGAGCGGCGCGCAAATTCCACCGTTTGAACGGGGAGCAGGACCTCAAGTATGGCCAGTATTTATCCCTTCCGCGCCTGGCGCTACAATCCTTCCGCCGTAAAACTGGATGACGTCGTCACCCAGCCTTACGACAAGATTTCTCCCGCCATGCAGCAGGCCTACTACCAGCGCAGCCCCTTCAACCTGGTGCGCATCATCCTGGGACTGCCGGAACTGTTTGACGCAGAGCGCGGCGAAAGCGTCTACACGCGCGCGGCGCGCGACTTCAGCGCCTGGCGCGAACAGGGCGTGCTCATCCAGGAGAAGGACCCCTGCATCTTTGCCTACTCGCAGCGCTTCAAGGTTCCCGGAACCGAGATTGTGAAGGAACGGCGCGGCTTTATCGCCCTGGGCAAGGTCCACGACTACGCCGAGAAGGTGGTTTTCCGCCATGAGCAGACGCTTTCCAAGCCCAAGGGCGACCGGCTCAACCTGCTCAAGGCCACGCACGCCCATTTCGGCCAGATCTTCATGCTCTACTCTGACCCCGCCGGCAGCATTGAGAAGATTCTCTACGACGGCAACGGCCCGGCCGACGCCGAAGTGACCGACGAGTACGGCGTGCTGCACCGGCTGTGGAAGGTCAACGAGCCGGCGGTCATCCGCCTGCTGACCACCGCCATGGCCGACAAGAAGCTGATCATCGCCGACGGCCACCACCGCTACGAGACCGCGCTGAACTACTCCAAAGAACATGCGCCCGCCGGTCCGGCCAAGGCCCAGCACAGCACCAGCCAGTTGCCGCAGCCCGATTTCCCGGAAGCCGCTGTGATGATGAGCTTCGTCAACATGGACTCCGACGGGCTGGTGGTTCTGCCCACCCATCGCGTGGTGCACAGCCTGCCTGGCTTCGATCCGGCCGCTTTTGCTCGCGCCGCCGAAGAGTTCTTTACCGTCACGGCATTGCATGCAGCAGACGCCGCGAGCTACATGAAGACCCTCGGCGAGCAGCAAGGCACGGCGTTTGTAGCCGTCACCCGCGGCGGGGCGTTCCTGCTGCGCTCCAGGCCGGAGCCGGTGGCCGCCGCTTTGGCGCACCTGCCGGAACGCCAGCGCCAACTGGACCTGAGCCACCTGCACTCCATCGTGCTGGACCGGCTGCTCGGTCTGAACGAGGAAAAGGTGCGCGAACAGACCAACCTCCGCTACCTGCGCGATGCCGCCGAGGCCGTGGACCAGGTGCGGCGCGGCGAAGCCGACGTCACCTTCCTCACCAACCCGGTATCGATGGAGCAACTGCGGGAAGTGGCCTTTGCCGGCGACGTGATGCCGCAAAAGTCCACCGATTTCTTCCCCAAGCTGCTCAGCGGTTTGACCATCTATGCGCTGGACTAAGCGCGGAAGGCGGAACTAACCTATCTCAGCGCGCGGAGCGAGAAACCGGGGAGACCGATGCCGACGATCAGCAGGTTTTACGGAATCTTGATTCAGATGTACTTTGGCGACCATGTTCCGCCTCACTTCCACGCGCTTTACGCTGAATTCGAGGCATTGATCGACATTCAGACTTTTTAGGTCCTCCGCGGAGATTTGCCCAGCCGCGCCATGGCACTCGAACTGGAATGGGCACAACAACACCGCGACGAGCTCAGGAAGGATTGGGATTTATGCGCACAGAATCAAACGCCTGTGAAAATTCTCCCATTGCCTTAGCCGAAGAGATCGCACCGCGGTCGCCCTGGCGTGTAACCGCGGTCGAAGCCCTACCGGGGTTCCGGCTGCGGGTCGCCTTTGCCGATGGACTCACGGGGATGGTCGATATGTCTGGCCTGGTGCACTCGCCGAAAGCCGGGGTATTCGGCGCGCTCGCCGACCCTTCTCTGTTTGCTCAAGTGAAGCTCGATTACGGTGCCGTGGCGTGGCCCGGTGAATTAGACCTCGCCCCCGACGCGATGCACGCGGCCATCCAGGAGCGCCAGGAGTGGTCGCTTCAGGGAACAGAGACCTAATCGCAGCAAGCCTGGCAGGTCGGGGCTCTCGCTCCAGAGGTATATTTTTGTCGGCAAGGGTTAAATTCCGGTCTTCTTCCGCAGCCAGCAGCAAAGCGCGTCGAGGACTCCGTTTATGGGGGGCGCTGACTGTTCTGGCGGCAGCCGCTACTTTGGCTGCCGCGCAGGCCCCGCCCGCGCCCGCCGCCCGCTTTGTGGTGGTGCTGGATGCCGCCCACGGGGGCGACGACCCCGGCGGACGCCTCAGCGGCAGCCAAACCGAAAAGGCCTTCACGCTGGCCCTCAGCGTCAGGCTGCGATCACTGCTGGCGGCGCGCGGCATTTCCGTGGTCACCACCCGGGAATCCGACGCGACGATCGATTCCAACCGGCGCGCGGAGATCGCCAACCACGCCAAAGCTCAGGCCTGCCTCAGCCTGCACGCCACCGAAAGCGGCTCCGGCATTCACCTGTTTGCCTCCTCGCTGGCCCCCGCCCAAGCCGTGCGCATTTCCACCTGGAAGACCGCGCAGGCCGGCTGGGTCACCCGCAGCCTGTCCCTGGCCGGGGTGCTCAACTCTGCCCTGTTGCACGCCGGCATGACCGTCACCCTGGGCCGCACCGACCTGCCCGGCATCGACAGCATGACCTGCCCCGCCCTGGCCGTGGAAGTGGCCCCGGAGAGCGCCCCTGGCCGGCCGGTCAAATCCGCCCTGGACGATCCCGCCTACCAGGCGCGCGTGGCCACCGCGCTGGCTGCCGCTCTGCTGGAGTGGCGCACGGAGGCCCGCCAGCCATGATTCCCCGCTACCAGACCATCCTGTTTATCGTGCTGCTGGCCGCCTCGGCGGTCATGGGCACGGTGCTCTGGCAGTTGCGCGAGCGCGCCCACCAGCGGCTGCTCGCCGGCGAGGACTTCGCGCCCACCTCCGCGCCCCAGGTGGCCCCCACCGAGCAGGCCACCCTGCTGGTGGCCAACGACGCCGACAATTCCCTGCTGGAAGAGACCCAGTCCCTGCCCCTGCCCCAGGACCCCGGCACGCGCGCCCGCGTGGTGCTGGGCAAACTGCTGGACCTCTACGCCAGCCCCGATGCCGCCCATCCGGTGGCCGGCGGGGCCAGTTCCATCCTCCAGGTCTTCCTGTTGCCGCTCCCGGCTTCGGACCGCGCCGCGGCCGCACCCGCCCCTGCCAAGGCAGCAGCGCCGGGCACTCCCTCCGCAGGCGGCCAACCAACCGGCCCGGAGCTGGCCGTCGTCAACCTGGCCGGCAAATTCGCCGCCAGCCACCCCTCGGGGTTGGAGACCGAGACGCTCACCGTCGAATCCATCTGCGCCACGCTCCACGCCAACCTGCCCCGCGTCACCCAGGTGCGTTTCCTGGTGGACGGAGCGCAGCGCACCAGCCTTGCCGGCCACGCCGACCTCACCCGCACCTATTTGGCCGTCGAGGCCGCTCCGCACCCGTGATCGTTGTGCCTGGCCAGCGATGTTTCAATTCCGTGGAATTGGCAGTATGATTGAGGCACAATGCGCAAGCCGATACACATCAATGCCGCTCGGCCCACTCTTGAGGAGAGGGCAAAGCGCCTGCGCATTCCCAAGGCCCGCCAGAAAGAGCTGCAGGTGCTAGTGGACGAGTTTGAGGCAATGCTTTCCAATCGGGAAGAGGCGCCAATTAACTCCATTGAGCCGGGAGAGAGGCGCAAGAGTGCCTCCGCCGCCTGATCCAAATGGCGTTTTCCTGAACATTCCTTACGACGAAGAATTCTGCAGCCTCTACGTCGCTTACATTGTTGGGCTCTACCAACTGGATCTGGTTCCTCATCTTGCCTCTGAAATCCCAGGTGGCGAGCGCAGACTGAATAGAATCTTCCAGCTCATCAAGAGTTGCCGTTATTCAATCCACGATCTCTCCAGGGTCGAAGTGAGCGTAGCGGCAACGGCAGTTCCCCGGTTCAATATGCCCCTGGAATTGGGAATGACAATAACCTGGGCCAATCTGCACCCCAGCCGTCACACCTGGTTCGTCTGGGAGTCAGAGCCCTATCGGCTGCAGCGCTCGGCCAGCGATCTGAACGGAACCGATCCCTACATTCACAAGGGAACGCCGGAGGGCGTTCTCCGCGAACTCTGCAATGCCTTCCAAAGCGACCATGCACCCACCGTTCCAGAAATGATCGATGTCTATCGTTTTGTCAATAACCAACTCGATGCGATTCTCACGAGAAAGGGAACGCGCAATCCCTACTCGATAAGCGTCTTCAAGGAACTGTGCTGGTTATCATCGACTCTCACAGTTTCGGTCCGCCGCACCAAACCGGCGGTTTAGGAACTATGTCCCCCATTCTTGGCGTTTTCGATTCCGGCTTCGGCGGCCTCACCGTCCTCCGCGCTCTGATCAACAAGCTCCCGCAAGCCCGCTTCGCCTTCCTAGGCGATACCGCCCGCCTGCCCTACGGCTCCAAGTCGCGCCGCACCATCGCCCGCTACGCCGCCCAGAGCGCCCAGTTCCTGGTGCGCGAGCAGGGCGCCGAGTTCCTGGTGATCGCCTGCAACACCGCCAGCGCCCTGGCTCTGGACGCCATTCAGGAGGCCGTGCCGGTCCCCGTGCTGGGCGTGATCGAGCCCGGCGCCGAGGCCGCCCGCGCCGCCTCCCGCACGGGCGACGTGCTGGTGATCGCCACCGACGCCACCGTGCAGAGCCACGCCTACGCGGCCGCCTGCCGCGCGCTGGGCCTGCGGGCTCTGGAAATGGCCTGCCCGCTGCTGGTGCCGCTGGTCGAAGAGGGCTGGACCGATCACACCGTTACCGCCCAGGTGATCCGCATCTATCTCGATCAACTGCTGGGCGAAGCCGCCGCGCAGGGCCTCAACCCCGACACCCTGGTGCTGGGCTGCACCCACTACCCGCTGCTGCGCCCGCTCATCGAGAGCGCAGTCCCGGCCGGCATGCGGGTCATCGACTCCGCCGAAGCCACCGCCGAGACGGCCGCGCGCCTGCTCTCCCCGCTGGAAGCCGGGAACCTGCCGCCGGCCGCGCAGGTTCGCTGCTTCGCCACCGACTCGGTGGAGAAGTTCGAGCGCCTCGGCTCCCGCTTCCTCGACCGCCCCGTGGGCCACGTCGAGCTGGTTGACCTGGGCGGCTGATATTCTATTGGTTGGTCCGCCCTCCCCTGAGCGCGGCCCATGGAGGAAATGAACAAGCATGATCAATTTGGCAGGTAAGACGGCCGTGGTCTTCGGGCTGGCCAACAAGCGTTCCATCGCCTGGGGTATCGCCCAAAAACTGCATGAGGCCGGCGCCACCTTGGCCATTTGCTACCAGAATGAGCGCATGAAGCTGGAGGCCGAGGACCTCATTGCCGAACTGCCCGGCGCCTCCGGCTTTCAGTGCGATGTTTCCAACGACGCCGAAATCGACTCTCTCTTCGCCGCGCTCAAGCAGAAATACGGCAAGCTGGAAATCGTGGTGCACGCCGTGGCTTTCGCCCCGGCCGCGGAGTTGCACGGCGAATTCGTCAACACCAGCCGCGAGGGCTTTCGCATCGCCATGGACGTCAGCGTCTATTCGCTGATCGCCGTCACCCGCGGCGCTGCCCCGCTCATGACCGAGGGCGGCAGCATCATGACCCTCAGCTTCTACGCCGCGGAAAAGGTGGTCCCCAACTACAACGTGATGGCCGTGGCCAAGGCCGGGCTGGAGTCGTCGGTGCGCTACCTGGCCTACAACCTCGGCGACCGGAACATTCGCGTCAACGCCATCTCCGCCGGTCCCATCAAGACCCTGGCCGCCCGCGGCGTGGGCGCCCTGGGCGAGATGCTCAAGTCGCATGCCGACCGCGCTCCCCTGCACCGCAATGTGGACCAGCTGGAAGTGGGCGGCGCGGCGCTGTTTTTGGCCAGCGACCTCTCCAGCGCCATCACCGGCGAAGTGATGTACGTGGATTGCGGCTATAACATCATGGGGTTCTAACCACCTGCGGCGGGGCCAACCACCTGCGGTGGGGCCAACCGCTTGCGGCGGGGAGATCGAATCGACGGGTGCCCCACCTTCGGCGCGTTGTTTGCGCCTAAGGTGGGATATCTATAACTACAGTCTTTTATCCGTACTTACGGCTCTTGCCGCAACCCACGCTGTTCCCGCAAAGCCGCCGTCCAGAACGATTCAATCTCGACGGTTCCCCGCACTCCCGCCGCATAATGGCGAAAACTCGACCATTGCCAATCTTCGGGCCGCTCCACCAGGCCGCGCTTCACCGGATTGCGATGCATGTAGCGGAGCTTCTCCACATGCTTGCGCGCCGTGAAGACATTGAAGTCGTAATAGCGTGCCTGCCAGAATGGCCGCCGCGGCTGCCGCTTGGACATGGATAGCTTGAGAGCGTGAAGGGCTCTTGCCAGTGGCCCCGTTGAAGGTTCACTTACCAACAGGTGCACGTGCTCAGGCATCACGACATAGCCAACGACGCAGAATCCGTAGCGGAGCCTCATGCGCTCCAAGGTCTCTTCAAACAGGAAGCGCGCGGATGGAGAAGCGAGATATGGCTCAAGGCGATAACAACTGAATGTGACGAAATGGAGATCGCCGGCGTATTGATATCGCCTGAGGCCTTGCGTCATGCAAGCGATTGTAGACCGGCGATTGAAAACTGTAAAAAGCTATAAAGAACTGAAAGCTGGAAAAGCCATAAAGAACTGTACTTATATCCCACCTTAGGCGCACAGAACGCGCCGAAGGTGGGGCACCCGCTTTTTGTGCGGCACCCGCTTTTTTGTGCGGCACCCGCTTTTTGTGGGGCACCCACTTTTTGTGCGGCACCCGCATCTGTGGGCAGGGGCGCTATTCCTTCAATGTGACCGTAATCTTGCGCACATCGCCGCCGGCGGAAGTAATCGCAATCTCCCCGGTGGCCTTCTTCTTGATGCTCTTGAACTTCTCGCCCCACTCCACCAGCACCAGCGCATCGGGCGTGAGCAGCTCGTCCAGGCCCAGCGACTCCAGTTGCCGTTCGCCTTCCAGGCGGTAGACGTCCAGGTGAAAGAGCTTCACCGGCTTGCCGTCCAGGCCGCCGTCGTACTCGTGGATCAGAGTGAACGTGGGACTGGTTACTTCGTCGGGCTCGGCAGCGTCCAGGGCCTGGGCAATACCCTTCACCAGCGTGGTTTTGCCGGTGCCCAGGTCACCGCGGAGGATCAGTAGCTGCGGCGGCGCCAGCAGACGGACCAGTTGGCGGCCCACCTCGACGGTATCTGCGCCGCTCTGCGTGGTGAACTCGTGAATCCGGCCTGCGGCGGGCGGTGCGGCGTTGCTCATTCGGCTGCCTCGTGGGTGGCCGCGGCCGGTGACGACTCCGCCGGCAGCCCCTGCAACCAAACATAACCGTTCTTGCCGCGGGAACGAAAGCGAAAAGCCTGCGAAAGCTGTGCAAGACCGTCCGTGGCCAGCAGGGTGTGCTGGTCAAACTGGCGCAACGCCAGGTCGGCGGCCAGCCCGTGCAGATAGACCGCCGCTTCCACCGCCCGCGCCGGTCCCATGGAATCGGGTCCGGGCGGGAACTGCGCCAGCAGTCCGGCCACCAGGCCAGTCAACACATCGCCGCTGCCCCCCTTGGCCATGCCCGGGTTGCCGCTGGTGTTCACTGCCACGCGCCCGTCGGGTTGGGCAATCAGGGTACGCGCGCCCTTCAGCACCACCGTGAAGCCGGTACGCTCGGCATAGGCGCACGCCACCTCGAGCCGGTTGGCCTGCACCTCGGCCACCGTGATCCCCGCCAGGCGCGCCATCTCGCCGGGATGCGGCGTCAGCACCAGCGTGCGGCCTTGCTCGGCGGCTTTGCCCAGTTCCTCCAGCAGCGCCGGCTGAGCAGCCAGAATATTCAGCGCATCCGCATCGATCACCGCCGGCATCTTTGTGGACGAGAGCAGCCCGATGGTAAATTCCACCGTCTCCGCGCCCTGCCCCAGGCCGGGTCCGATGGCCAGCACCGTCTTCCCGGCGGTGAGCGCCTCCAGCAAATCCGGCGCCAGGTTCGCCTCTGCAATTTGCCCCGCCGTCGTCGTCATGAGCGGCCAGGTCATCAGTTCCAGCGCAACCGAGGCCACCTGTGGCAGCACCGGAGCGGGAACCGCCGCCGTGACCAGGCCGGCCCCGGCGCGCATGGCCGACAACGCCGCCATGGCCGCCGCGCCTGAGCGGCCCACTGCCCCGCCGACCACCAGCACGTGGCCAAACTTTCCTTTGTTGGCCGCCGCCGCCCGCGGCGTCTGAGTCAGCTCCAGCGCCGAGCCGGCCCAGGCCAGCCCCGTAGCCGAGACAATTGCTTCCTGCGGCGAGCCAATGGGCGCCACCACAATGGGCTGGTCCCAGCGGCGGGTCAAAGCCCCAAAAACGTGCGCCGGCTTGGGCGCGGTAAAAGTGATGACCGCATCCGCCGGGAACACCGGCCCGGCTGCCGTGGCTGCAATTTCATCCGCCGCCCAGCCCGAGGGCAAATCCACGGCAAGAACCGGCGCCGGGCTCTGCTGGAGCCACTCCAGCGCGGCCAGCGCCAGCCCTTTCAGCGGCGGCTTGAAGCCGGTGCCCAACACGGCGTCCACAATCAGATCCGCCGCGAGCGCGTCCTTGTGCAGGTCCAGATCTTGCGCCGTTTCAATGACGTGGAAGAGCCCATGCGCCGGCCCGCAATCCAGACGGGCCAGCTCCCGCCAGGCCTCGGCGGCGTCGCCGGCGAGCCCCTCGGGGGAGCCCAGCAGCAGCGTGGTCACTTCCAGGCCCGCAGCAGCCAGCAGCCGCGCGGCCATCATGCCGTCACCGCCGTTGTTGCCCCGGCCGCACAGAATCGTCACCCGGCGCGCGCGGGGAAACTGCTGACGCGCAAACGCGGCCACGGCCGCCGCTGCCGCCCGCATCAAGGCCCGCGACGGAATCCCAAACTCCACGGCAGTGACCCGGTCACACGCCTGCATCTCGGCTGCGGAAAGAACCTGCATGGCAACCATAGTAGCGGGTTTGGCGCCCGTGCCTTGATTACGATTGGCAGAAAACTTGGACTTTACCTGGCAGCGGCACAGGGAGCAAGCTTCGGCTTCGGCGCCAAAGACGCGTAATCCGGCCCCAGCCTGGCAAGATGGGTGCGCAATTTGTCCTCGTCCGCTCCGGTTGTGTCGTAAACGATCAGGCCCTGAGCGTCCACCAGCACCAGGCGAGGAACTCCGGACGACCCCATGAGCTTTTCGATCTCCCCATCGCCATCATGGAAATCGGGCCAGGTGTAGCCTTTCTGGGCCAGAAAGCTGGCAGCCGTGGCCGCTTCTTCATCCTGATCCACCGCCAGCAGGACGAGGCCCTTGTCCTTGGCTTCCTGATAGATTTGGGCAAGCTGCGGCAGCGAGGCCACGCACGGGGCGCACCACGTGGCCCAGAAATCCAGCAGGACCGGCTTGCCCCGGAACGACTCCAGCGAAACCACCTTCCCATCCGCGGACTTCAACTTCAGGAGCGGGATTGGCTCGCCCGTCATGTTGATCCCGAAGCTGTCCCTCGGGTCGGGAAAATCCTGGATGAGTTTCGCGTCCGCTGGTGGAGAAAAGGTGAAGAGGCTGTCCGGCACAACGCCGTCCAGCACCGTCCTGTTGTACGAGGTAGCCGTTTCCTGATCGAGCGGAATGCGGGCATTCCCTTCGATGAAGTAGGTGTGAGCCTGTTCGACGGTCTTCAAAACCGTGCTGCGCTCCGCATCGATCCAGATCTTTCTCTCGAAGGAGTAGGCAGGCCGCTCGCGTTTCTGATCGGAACTTTGGACGCGAATGACCTGGCATGAAACCGGCCGGCCATCCACCATGAGCGTTTCATCCGGGAGGCGCTCCGCCGACTTGTATTGCTTCGCCATATTCGCCAGGCTCCCGCGCAGGTTCTCGGCATTCATGAGCGCCATTTCCTGCATCCCGATGACGCCCGGCCTGGCAGCGTTTTCGATCGACCTGGGTTTGGCCGTGTAACGATGCTCAGTGATCCGGTATCTCCAAACCGTCTTGCCATCCGTAACTTTGATGGCGCTGCCCCTTTCGGAACGCCCCTCGTAATAGGAACGATCTCCCGGCGCCTCCGCGGCGGCAAGAACCGTCTTGTTCCACGAGTGGCCATATTCGCTGCTGGATGTGCGCTCCTCCACCGATTCGATGTCGGCGTAGTGTTGAGCCACACGCTTGAGCAGGTCCAGACCATCGGAAGACGGCGTGGATGGTGCGGATTGAGCGAATGCCATCGCTGCGGTCATCAGGACCATTGCGCAGGAAGCCATCGATAGACGTCTCATAAGCCCGCAAACCTCCGGCGCGCCCATTCTAGCTCATGAGAAGAGAGGTTCTATCGGCGAAGAGTAACTTGCGCAGGCACGCGAGCCACGCTCCGATCCCTGGCTGTTCTTACGCTTTTCCCTGCGCCATCAGCACCAGCAGCCAGGCATTCAACCCGGCGATGAGAACGGCCACCACCCAGGCCAGGCCTTGCAGCCAGCGCGCGTTCACAAACTCGCCCATCTTCTTGCGGCTGCCGGTGAACAGCACCAGCGGAATCACGGCAAAGCTCAACTGCAGCGAGAGAATCACCTGGCTCAGGATGAGCAGTTTCTCCGTGCCCTGCTCGCCGGTAACCGCCACCACGATGATGGTGGGGATAATGGCCAGCATGCGCGTGATCATGCGCCGCAGCCAGGGCGACAGCTTGAGGTGAATGAAGCCTTCCATCACCACCTGGCCGGCCAGCGTGCCGGTGATCGAGGAGTTCTGTCCGCTGGCCAGCAAGGCAATGGCAAACAGCGTGCTCGCGCCGGCCGCGCCCACCAGCGGGCTGAGCAGTTTGTAGGCGTCCTGGATGGCCGCCACCTCAAAGTGCCCGCTGCGATTGAAGACCGCCGCCGCCACCATCAGAATCGCCGCGTTCACAAACAGCGCCAGGGTCAGCGCCAGCACGGAGTCGATGTTGGCCATCTTGATGGCCTCGCGCTTGCCCTTGGGGGTGCGCTCGTATTTGCGGCTCTGCACAATCGAGGAGTGCAGGTAGAGGTTGTGCGGCATCACCGTGGCGCCCAGGATGCCGATGGCGATGTAGAGCATGTCCGGGTTAGTGACGATGGACGCCGAGGGAATGAACAGGGAGTGCAGCGCGGGCCAGTAGTCCGGCCGGGAAAGGAACATCTGCACGCCGAAAAGGCTGAGGATGGTGCCGATGAGCGCAATCACCAGCGCCTCAACGTAGCGGAAGCCCCAGCGCTGCATGAGCAGAATCAGCAGCACGTCCAGGCTGGTGATGAGCACGCCGTAGAAGAGCGGAATGTGGAAGAGCAGCTCCAG
>Ga0326727_10019237_pt1 | contig 13772 bp, 10 predicted proteins | sample MB2enrmetagenome_FD_207643 | JGI IMG/M metagenome (GOLD analysis project Ga0326727, IMG submission 207643) | Lab enriched peat soil microbial communities from McLean, Ithaca, NY, United States - MB29MY | ecosystem: Environmental > Terrestrial > Soil > Wetlands > Peat | place: USA: New York... | reverse complement strand
CAACTCGACCGCGCGCGCCAGTTCGAACACCTCGGCGAAGTCGGGGCCAGGCGCCTCGCGCATGCCGTAACGTTCGTTCATCAGCGTGGTCAGCGCGACCCGCCACCCCTTGCCGACGTCGCCCACGCGCATCATGTCGGGGATGCGCACATTGGTGAAGAACACCTCATTGAAATGCGATGACCCCGACATCTGCCGGATCGGCCGAATCTCCACCCCCGGCGTCTGCATGTCCAGAATGAAGAACGTCAGCCCCGCGTGCTTCGGCACATTCGGATCGGTGCGCGCCACCAGAATCCCAAACCGACAATAGTGCGCCCCCGAGGTCCAGATCTTCTGCCCGTTGACAATCCATCCATCACCGTCTCGTTCCGCCCGCGTGCGCAATTGTGCCAGGTCCGACCCGCCCGACGGTTCGGAGAACAACTGGCACCAGATCTCATCGCCGCGCAGCGCCGGCGGGGCGAACCGCGCGCGATGTTCCGGCGTACCCCAGGTGCAAATCGTCGGGATCGCCATCGCCAGGCCGATGCCAAAAACGTTGCTGAGGACTTTGTATTTCGCCTCCTCCTGGCTGTAGATCACCTGCTGGATCGGTGTGCCGCCACGCCCGCCCCACTCGGTCGGCCACGCAATGCCGGCAAATCCCGCCGCGTGCTTCTTTGCTTGAAACGCCTGCGCGGCCACGATCGCGCCGGGTTCATCCTGGCCGCGGCGATAGCCCTCCACTTCGCCCGGCTTGCGGCGTTCCGCGTTTGCCTCCAGGAAGGCCCGCGCCTCGGCACGGAATGTGGCTTCGTCTGGCGTATCCTCGAAGTCCATGTCGTCCTCCCGTATCAGGCGGCCAGCGCTTGCGTGTTCCGCATGCGCAGCTCGCTGATCAATCGATGCTTCCACTCGCGTGATGTTCCCAGCGCCAGGCCCAGCAGCTTCGCGCGACGATAGTAAAGGTGACAGTCGAACGCCCAGGTGAACCCCATGCCGCCATGCGTTTGGATATTCTCCTTGGTGGCGAGCCAGCCGGCGTCACACGCGGCGATGCGTGCGACCGCCGCGGCAACCGGTAGTTCGGCTGCCTCACTGTTCAACGCCCAGGCGCCGTAATACGCGTTTGAACGCGCGAGTTCGAGCGCAACATAAACCTCGGCGAGTTTGTGCTTGATCGCCTGGAAGGAGCCGATCGGCCGGCCGAAAGCGTAACGTTCCCGCGCGTAGGCACAAGCCATGTCGAGCGCGGCCTGGGCGTTGCCGATCTGCTCGAATGACATCATGATGGCTGCCCGGTCAAGAATGTGTCGGATCGCATCCGGATTGTCGGCGCCGGGCAACGGTTCCGCCGGTGCGCCATCAAATGTCAGGCGCGCGTGCGAACGGGTTGGGTCGATCGTGCCGATCGTTTCGCGTTCGACGCCCGGGCTGGTGAGATCGACCAGATGCAACCACGCGCTGCCACGCGCCGCGACAATGGCAAAATCGGCAATGTCGCCGTCTGTAACTGCGTGTTTCGTGCCATGCAGATGGCCATCCCTCGCCTGCGTATCGATCCGCCGTGCCACGAACGCGCCAGGTTGCTCGGCCACCGCAAAGCAGCCAATCACCTCCCCGGTGGCGAGACGCGGCAACCACGCGGCCTTCTGCGAGGCATCGCCGTATACCAGCAATGCCTCTGTCGCGAGATAGACGGACGACGCAAAGGGAACCGGTGCGACCGCGCGTCCCAGTTCCTCGGCCAGCACGCACACCGCAAGGCGACCGAGCCCGGCCCCACCGTACTCTTCTGGAATCGCCGCGCCGGTCCATCCCATCTCGGCCATTGCGCGCCACAGCGCCTGATCGTACGGCGCATCGCTTTCCAGGATGCGACGCGCCGCGGCCGGCGGACAGCGCTCCGTCAGGAAGCGCCGCGCCTCATCGCGCAAATGCTTAAGGTCGTCGGAAAAATCGAAATTCATTCGCGTTTCCCCATGGCGTTGCAGCACATTTGCCGATCCCGTCGGGTTGGGCAATGCCGAGGCCACAGGCCAGGGGTGACGAAGCCGAGCCTGCCGCATATGGTGGTCGCGCCAGCACACCGACGGAGGAAACCACAATGGCTGACGGCACGACATTCAAGCATATCGGCGTCAGCCGCGAAGGCGCGATCACGATTGTCGAAATCCGCCGGGGCCCTAACAACTTCGTCGACACCGATATGGTCGCCGAGATCGCCGACGTGTTCGAGGACATGGACCGCACGCGTGATTGCCGCGCGATCGTGCTGTGCGCCGAGGGCAAGCATTTTTGCGCCGGCGCAGATTTCTCCAACCGCGGGCCGGATGGCGTGGCGTTGGGCGGCACGCGCGGCCGGCATCTCTATAAGGAGGCGCAGCGATTGTGGCGAACCGGCAAGCCGATCATTGCGGCGGTGCAGGGCGCCGCGGTGGGTGCCGGGTTGGGTCTGGCGGTGATGGCGGATTTCCGCGTGACCTGCCCCGAGGCGCGGTTCTCGGCGAACTTCACTCGCCTCGGCTTTCATCCCGGCTTCGGACTGACCGCGACGTTACCACGGTTGGTCGGGATGCAGACGGCATCGATGCTGATGTACAACGGACGCCGCGTGCCGGGCGATGAGGCGGTGACGTTGGGGCTCGCTGATTACTGCGTTCCGCTAGAACAGGTGCGCGCAAAGGCGATCGAGGTGGCGAGCGACATTGCCGCATCCGCGCCATTGGCGATCGTGGCCACCCGCGAAACGTTGCGGCGCGGTCTGGCAGAGGCGGTGGCGCAGGCGACGGAGCGCGAATACGAGGAACAGGACTGGTTGCGCAAGACCGACGACTTTCGCGAGGGCACTAAGGCAATGGCCGAGCGTCGCCCCCCGAACTTCACCGCGGCCTAGGAGAAGGGTGCCATGAAGATCGAACGCATCGAGACATTCCTGTTCGATCCAGGAACGGCCAAGAACCTGCTGTTCTGTCGGGTGGAAACCGATACCGGCCTGCACGGCTGGGGTGAAGCCTATGTGACCCCAGGCAAGGAGCAGGCGCTTCAGATGGGCCTGCAAGGCATGGCGAAGTATGTGGTCGGGCGCAGTGCGTTCAATATTCGCCACACCGGGCAGGTCATGTTTGAGGATTTTGCGATGCGCCGCGCCTCGCTCGATCTCATGTCCGCGTGGAGCGCGATTGAGATCGCGCTGTGGGACATCGTTGCCAAACACGCGAATCTACCGTTGTACAATTTGCTGGGCGGGGCGTCGCGGGAACGCGTGAAAGTCTACGCCAATGGCTGGTCAAACGGCCAAGAGTCGATCGAGCAGAATTTGGAACGGGCGTTAAAGGTCAAGGCGGCCGGATTCACTGGGTTGAAATGGGATCCGTTCCCAGGTGCGTGGCGCAGCTTCATCCACAAGGAGGATGAGGACCACGTCGTGCGCTACGTGAAGGCGATGCGCGAGACGCTGGGGCCGGACTTTACGCTGCTGGTCGAAGTGCATCGCCGGCTCGCACCGATCCACGCGATTCGTATCGGGCGCCGACTCGCGGAATTCGACATCGGTTGGTACGAAGAACCCTGCCTGTGCGATAACATCGAGTTGGTCGCGGAGGTCCGCCGCGCGCTACCGGGCATCCCAATCGTCACGGGTGAGGCGATCTATTCGAAGGAGGCATTCTCCCAGGCCTTCACGGCGCGCGCAGCGGATATCATCAATCCGGATATCTGCAATTGCGGTGGCATTGGCGCCATGTTGGATATCGCGGCGATGGCGCAGCCGCACGCCGTAGCAGTGGCGCCGCACAATTACAACTCCACGCTGGTGGGGCTGGCGGCGACGGTGGCATTGTCGGCGATGATCCCGAATTTCTGGATCGCCGAATTTTTCGTCAACCTGCAGCCGGCGTGTGATGCGATCGCCGTGCAACCGCTGACCGTGCAGGACAGTTACGTTGAACTGCCGACGACACCGGGCCACGGCATCGATATCGACGTGGGGAAATTGCGTGCCCATCCGTTTCGCGACCAGGGCGCACGAGGCGGCACCAAGAGTTTGCGGTCGTACACTGAGGAATTTCCGCGTAAGAACTATGTCGTCGGGGCGACTCGGACAGGATATTAGGCCGCATCCGCCACTCAACCTAACGGCGCGCCACGCGTTCCAGCCAACTCTGGAGCCCTTCAATCGCCATTGCATCGCGCCACGCGCGATGCCGATTGGCCCGCATCCGTTCCGTGATCGCCGCGCGCCACGGAGTATCGCGAGCCAGTCGCGCGGCGATCGCCACGTACTCATCCACCGTCGCGGCGATCGTTTCGGTCACGCCAATCGTGCGCAACACACCCTCACTGTGCCGGCTGCGCATCGTCACGCCTGGGCATGTCACGATCGGCAGTGGCTGCGACAGGCTCTCCATCGCTGTGTTGAATCCAGACCAGCCCAAACTGTCGAGGAAGGCATCGCACAGTCCCATCACCGACAGGAATCGCTGGATATCCAACCGCGGCAGCATCACGCAATGATCCGCCGCATTCAACCCGGCCGCGGCAAACGCGCGATCCAGCCGCTGGCGGAACAGATCGGTGGCGTAAGTGCCCTTACCGTGGGCGATAAAGACAAACTGCGCGTTGCCTGCAGCCGCGGCGATGCCGGGGAAGACAGCATCATGGCGTGGCAGATACTTATACAGAGACTGACCGCACCAATACACCATCGCCTCCGGGTGCAGCCCGAAATCGGCACGCGTCACCGACAGTGACGGCACATCCAGCGGTTCGTAATGCACCGACAGGTTCGGTAAACGCACCGGTGTCTCGGTATACTGATCCGCGCTGTCCTCCGGCTCCATCAGGTCACTGGTGAGGAAGTAATCGATGGTCGGAAACCCACTGGTAATTGGATGTCCGATCGCATTGCATTGCACCGGTGCCAGGCGCTGCGCCGCGAGTTGGGCGGCGACCGGATCCATGCCGATCTCCGGGTAGATCAGGACATGCGGCGCGTCTTGCAGGATCGCCTCACGCCAGGCGGCGATCGGGCGAGCACCGTGGACGAAACGTTCGCACAACGTCTCGGCGGTCGCGGTAACATCGTCCGCATGGCCGCCGGTGTGGTAGCCGAACAGCCGGAACCGACGGCGATCCAGACATTCTAACCACCCACGGATCGGAATTTTCCATACCGAGTGATGCACGAAGAATCCGCTGACGATGCCGACGCGGATTTTTTCGTCTTGCGCCGCCAATGCGGTTGATTGCGGCAGGGAATAGCGCTCGGCCATGATGCGGCAGACCAGATCCCCATAGCGAAGCTGCAAGTCGCGGTCGTTCCGGCCGTGATAGGCCAGATAGAACGGCTGATGCGCGCCGACGGCGTCGGAAAAATCCACCGTGCCACGTAACGCTCCAACAACTTCCTCCAGCGCAGCAAGCTCGCGCGCATAGGCCGCGTGACGTCCCGCGAGTTCCGCCTCGTCGGCGCACAGGATCGGCAATTGCGCCATGCAGACGCCGAACCGCGCCTCGGCGAAACAAGACGGCACGGCCATGGCATGGCGATAGGCTTCGATCGCTTCATCGGCGCGGCCAAGCTCGGTCAGCACAAGCGGCAAATTGTGAAGTGCCTCGGCCAGGCCAGGCTTCAGTGCGATAGCGTGCCGATATGCGACAACGGCTTCATCCAGCCGATCCTGCGCCTTCAGCGAATTGCCAAGGTTGTTGTACGCGTCGGCATGATCCGGCCGCAGCGCGATCGCCTGGCGGCACGCCGCCTCGGCGTCAACGAAGCGGCCAAGGGCATGTTGCACGTACCCAAGGTTGCTCTGAGCATCTGCCAGGTCTGGCTTCGCTGCTATTGCCTGCTGAAAACTGGCGATCGCCTCAACAGCGCGGCCCTGACGCACCAGCGCGATGCCGAGCGCGTTATGCGCCGTGCCATCGTCCGGGTCGAGCGCGACCGCTGCGCGACAGGCGGCCTCCGCCTCGGCGAAGCGGCCCTGTCCGAGCAGCGCGATGCCCAACCGCCCATGGACCTCGGCGTCGCGCGAGGCCACGGATCGCTTAGGACCCCGGCAGATCGACGATCTCGATCCAGTTCGGATTGCGCGCCGTCGGGTGTCGTTCGATCGGGGCCAATCCGCCCGTATGTGGATCGATCCGGTAGACGCTCAGATGGTGGCTCTCCTGTCCGACCGCGAGCAGGAAAAGTCCGCGCGAATCGATCGCGAAGCCACGCGGGAAAGTCTCAGTCGCCGTCTGCCCGACCAGCGACAGCGAACCGTCCATCGCGACGCGGCAAGCGGTCAGCGTGCTGGTCCTGCGCTCGCTCGCATAGAGCAACGTTCCATCCGGTGTCAGGTGCATGTCTGCGCACTTGGCGGCGAAGCCTTCGGGCTGGGTGCGCAGGATCTGCCGCCGTTCCAGCAAGCCCGTGTCCGGCGCCACCGAGAAGACGCCGATCGTCGCGTCCAACTCGCACAGCGCATAGAGAAAGCGCCCATCCGGCGAAAGCCGCAGATGGCGCGGCCCGGCACCCTTCGGCATCGGCGCGGTCTGCATGTCGTCCAGCTTTCCTGTGACATTATCGAAACGAAACCGCATAACCACGTCACCACCCAGGCTGGCGGCGTAGATGTAGCGGCCACTCGCATCTTGGATCACCGAGTGTGCGGCAGGTGGCGTGGGCACCACTTGCGTCGGCGGCGCGGTGATCACGCCGTGTTGATCCAGCCTGTGGCTGGCTAATAACGCACCCTGGTACGATGCGGCAAGAAGATGTTTCCCTGTCCGATCGATCGTAAGATAGCAGACAGAGTGGGGCAGATTGCCACTGCCCACCATACGCAGCGCGCCATCCGTCGGATCGATTGCGAAGCCGACGCACGGAAACGGCGGCTGCCGCAGCCCGGCGTGCAGCACGCGCCGATCCGGACTGATCGCCAGCGGCATCGACGTGTTGGACGCGATCTCGATTCCCGGCACGTAGGTCGTGTCGATCCGCCGTAATGCACCGCCGTCGCGATCCATCGCAAACCGCAGGATCTCCCGCGGCTCCGCGCAGGACACATAGACCATCGTCGTTGCCATCGTTCCCTCCGTCGTCACGGACGCCGGCACTATGCCAGAGATACGGTGCCGTCCTATAGTCCGCGCCGACGGAGGGGATCATGCTGGACAGTCCGTTCGAAATCGCGCTCGATCTGCGCGTGGCCGAAATATTGGAGCGCTGCACCGCGTGCGGCGCCTGCGTCGAGGTGTGCCCGATGCCCGCGGCGGCTGGCATCGATGCGACGGATCAGCAAGTGATAGCCGGCGGTGTGCTGAATATTCTACGCGGCACCGATTATCCTGCGGCGTCCGCGCGCTGGGCCGCGGTTTGTTCCGGGAGCGGGCACTGCATTCCGGCCTGCCAGCACGGGGTCAATCCGCGCTTCATGCTGGCGATGGCACGCTTGGCCCTGCAACGTCGCAACGATGCCACCGCGCGGCGCCGCGACGCTTTCGCGCGTTTCGGTACCATGACAAAGGGCGTGCGGGTGCTGTCGCGCATGCAGTTGCCGCCTGAATTGTTATCGCGCTTCCGTGCCGATGACGCGGACAACGATACGCAACCGGATGTGGTATTCTACACCGGCTGCAATCTGCTGAAGACGCCGCACATAGCGCTGCTGTGCTTCGACATCATGGAGGCGCTTGGCGTTCGCTATCGTGTGATGGGGGGGCCGTCGCATTGCTGCGGCGTGCTGCAGTTCCGCGCCGGCGATGTCACGACCTCGGGCCGCGTGGCATACCGCACAATCGAGCGGTTGGCCGGCGCTGTTGGTGGCCGCGCGCTGACCTGGTGTCCGACATGCCAGGTGCAGCTTGGGGAGATCGTGGTCCCGGGGAAGATCGACACGCCGCTCGATCTGCAACCGTTCCTGTTGTTTCTGGCCGCACGGCTCGATGCGTTGCGCCCGCTGATGGTGCACCGGGTCGAGAAACGGGTGGGCCTGCACGAACATCCGGGTGTCGCCGGTGTCAGCGAGGCCGCGCGGACCATTCTTGAAGCCATTCCGGGTCTGGAATTCGTCGATCTTGCGCAGCCGCGTGTCGGTTACATGTGCAACACGCTCAATCCGTTGCCCGCGTTCAAGGCGGAGGTACATCGGACCCAGTTGCAGGCGGCAGCGGATGCCGGTGTGACGACCCTGGCAGGTATCTACCATAACTGTCACCGCGAGTTGTGCAGCCACGAACGCGACTGGCCGTTCGAAGTGGTGAATTTTCTCGAACTCGTCGGCGAGAGCATGGGTCTGGCGCGTCCCGATCTGTTCAAACGGTTGAAGCTGATGCAGGACGTCGATGCGGTGCTGGCCGATGCCGCGCCGTTGCTGGCGATGCACCAGGTGGATCTAAATGAAGCCCGCGAAATCGTATTGACAGACATACTGGGCGAACAGTCACTGCCGCTGCGGTGAGCTCGATGTACGTCGTGACTCTGGTGGCTGATCGCACTGCCACGACCTTGACCGATACGATAATGGATCGTGTGCGCGACGCGATCGGTGGCGGCACGATATCCGTGCTATCGTCGGCGGAGGCGGTTGATATCGCGATTGATTACGTGCCGGACCTCGACACCATACGCGCCGCGCTGCAAGGTGCCGCGGTGGACGCGATCGTTGCCCCGCGCGAGGGCCGACGCAAGCGCCTGCTGATCGCCGACATGGACAGCACGATTGTCACCAGCGAGACACTCGACGAACTGGCCGATTTCGCCGGCCTGAAAGATCGCATCGCCGCGATCACCGCCCGCGCAATGAATGGCGAACTGGATTTCAAGGCTGCATTGCGCGAGCGTGTGGCGATGCTGAAGGGTCTGCCAATCGCCGCCCTGGAGCAGACTTGGCATCGTGTGCAATTGACGCCCGGTGCAGGGGAACTCGTTGCAACGATGCGCGCGCATGGGGCGATGACCGCGCTTGTCTCTGGTGGGTTCACATTTTTCACCGGGCGAGTGGCGGCGCTGGTGGGTTTCGACCTGCACCGATCGAACGTGCTGATGGATGACGGTGCGGCGCTGACTGGTGCGGTCGCGGAACCAATTCTTGACCGTCATGCCAAGGTCGCAACGTTGCAGGAACTGGCGGCAGGGGAGAGACTGCCGTTGTCGGCGACTTTGGCCGTTGGCGATGGCGCAAACGACCTGGACATGCTGGCGAAAGCGGGCCTCGGCGTCGCGTTCCGCGCCAAGCCGATTGTTGCGGCTGCAGCGCGGACGCGTGTGGATCACGCCGACTTGCGCGCCTTACTGTTCGCCCAGGGGTATCGGGCCGCGGAATTCGTTACGTCATAATACCTACCCCAACAACACCTTGGCAATCCGCTCCCGCGTGAACGGCATGTCCCGAATGCGTATCCCCAACGCATGCGCCACCGCATTGCCGATGGCCGCCGCGGTGGGGCCGAAGGTGCATTCACCCATACCTAACGTGGGCTGATCCGGCGCCTCCACCAACACCGTTTCGATCTCCGGCACCTCGCTGAATTTCATGATCGGGTAGGTGCTCCAATCGACCGACGTCACCCCCGGACCTTCCATCGTAACTTGTTCCTTCAGCGTCATACTGGCTGCCTGAATAATGCCGCCCTCCAGCTGGTTCTTGCCGCCATCCGGATTGATCACCAGCCCCGCATCCGCGGTGCACCACACACGCTTCAGCCGCACCTCCTGGTCCACCTCCACCTCGACCACGACCGCCGCGTACGCCGCCTTGTTCTTATAGCGTGCCCAACCCATCCCCAGCCCGCGCCCACTCCCCGCCGCCCCTCGTGCCGCCCAATCGCTGCGTGCCGTTACGTCCTCGATAATATGCCGCGCCCGCTTGTCCGACAGCATCGACAGGCGATACACGACCGGTTCGACTCCGGCACGCTCCGCCAGTTCATCCATGAAGCACTCGATCGCGAACACGTTCGGCAGCGCACCGAGGCCACGCAGCGCACTGGTACGCACCGGCGGGGCCAGCACCAGATGATGCAGGATGCGCCGTACCGGAATATCATAGAGCGGCCGGCCATTGCGCGTGCCGCCCCCGCCGGCTGCCTCGGGTGGATCGGTCGGTTTCGGGTCAGGCGGCGGCGTCGGCAACGCCTCGTGCGTCAGCATATTTCCGCCGGTACTAGGCCGTTGCACATGCGTTGCGGACCAGATTTCCTGTGTCCATTCCACGGGTTTTCCAACACCGTCCAGCGCGGCGCGAGCGGTGACCTGCATCGCGGTACCGAACGGTTCGTAGCCGAATTCTTCCTCCCGCCGCCACAGTACGCGGATACACTGGTCAGGCACCTGCAGCGCGACCACCGCCGCATCCACCGCGACATCGTCGGCGCCATTATGGCCGTAGCAGCCGGCGCCATGTGCGTGCCGGACAATGATCCGATCCGCCGGCAGTCCGAGCACATTGGCGAGCGCGGCGCGCAGGGGATACGGCCCCTGCGTGTGCGACCACACCGACAACACACCATCACGATATTCCGCTAGCGCACAGGACGGTCCCATCGCGGCGTGCGCGATGTACGGGCGGGAATACGTCGCCTCCACCACCGTCGTTGGTGGATCGGTCATCGGTTCGTCACCGTGCACGCGTTCATTGGTGGGTTTGCCAACCAGCCACGCAGCTTCCTGCTGGTCCGGCGTGATTTGACGTGCCTTGTCCCACCGCGCGTGCGCTGGTGCCGCCACCGCCGCACGCTGCACCACGGTTTCGTCCGCACCCACGAATGCAACGAAATTGCCGACACGCACCACCCGGAAGTCGCCGCCAGCGACATGACGCACCGGCGCCTCATCGAAAGCAGTCAATATCGCACCGCGATTCGGCTGGCGCAGGATGCGTGCGTGTAGCAGGTCGGGACGCACCATATCATGGATGAAGCCGGCCCCCGTGACCTTCGCGGGCAGGTCGCGCCGCGGCACAGGCTTACCCACAACGCGATACGCAGTGTGCGACTTCGGTGTCGCCGTGCCCGCAATCTCGGCGGCGAAATCCTCCGCCTGCACGAAGTTCCAGTAATCATGCCCGGTCGGCGCGTCGCCACGGCAAAACACACCGTCTTCCACGCTGATCTCTCCCGGCGCGCAATTTAGTCGTTGCGCCAGCCGATCGACAACTCGGGCGCGCAACTCCGCGGTCACCAACTGCACGGACTTGCCCGACACCTCGATCGACTGGCTGGAGGTCGTCTGTCCCTCGTCCGGCGCATCCTGCGTGTCACCCGACAGCACAGCGATGCGCGACAGGTCGATATCAAGTTCCTCCGCCGCGATCTGCGCCAGTGCGGTGACGTTGCCTTGACCCAGTTCAACCTTGCCAACGGCCAGCCGCAGTGTGCGATCGGGGTCGAAACGGATCCATTTCTCCATGCGCCGATTGTTCTGAATGCTCAACGGCAGAGTGTCGCTCATGCTGCTGCTCCTTCGCGCAGCATTGAAGCGGCTTTGGCGACCGCGCGCAGGATGCGCGGATGCGCGCCGCAGCGGCACAGATGGTTGTCCAAGGCGGCGGCAATCTCGGTGCGGGTCGGGTCTGGATTGCGGTCCAACAATGCCTTGGCCTCAATGATAATGCCGGACAGACAGTAGCCGCACTGCCCGGCCTGTTCATCAAGGAACGCAATCTGCAACGGATGCGGCGTTGCGACGCTGCCGATCCCCTCGATTGTCGTGATGTGCTTGCCCGCGACCGTGCCAACCTCGCGTGCGCAGGCGTAGACCGGTGTGCCGTCCACCAGCACCATGCAACTGCCGCATTGCTCCAGGCCGCAGCCATAGCGCGCACCCTTCAGGTCGAGCTGGTTCCGCAACACATCCAGCAGCGGCGTCGTCTCCGCCACATTGACCGATCGCGAGGCCCCATTCACCACCAAGTCGATTGCCATTAGCCTCCCCTTTTGCCGTTTGTGCTCTACTCTCCCGGAGCCAACGAGTATCAGGTCTCGAGCTTCTCCGCATGCCACGGCAACTGCCACAGTTCGGCGTTGCACAACTTGTCGGCCAGAGAGTCGGAGATCGCATCGAACAGGCGTTCGCCTTTTTCCCTGCTGGCAGCTTCAGGATTGCCGATCACACCAGATGCGGAACGAGCGCCGATCGCCCGCCAGCGATACACACCACCGCCGACCACATCGGTGATGTCGGGTGTCATGTTCACCTTGGCAAGCGGTATGCGGTCCTCTGCCACCAGCTCCGGCCGCGCCACCATCATCATTGAGGTCTCGGCTTCACACGCATGTTGCAGTCCCCCTTGGGTCTCCAGGATCTTCGCGATCGCCACCGCCGCGGCGTACCAGTAGGTGAATTGCACAATCGGCACGCCAAGGTTCGGCGTCAGCTCATCGGTGATGGTACGCAGCGCGTTTTCGTTGCCACCATGCGCATTCAACAGCACGATGCGCCTGAACCCATCGCGCACCACAGAACGCACCACACCTTCGACCAGCGCACTGAACGTTGCGAAATCCAGCGTGACGGTGCCGGAGAAGCTCATGTGATGTTCCGACAATCCGGTCCACAGCACCGGCAGCACGACCGCGGCCTGGCCGCGCGCGACGGCCTTGCGCGCGGTGCGGGCGGCGACCTCCTCACCCAATCGTGAGTCGACCTCCACGGGCAGGTGCGGGCCATGCTGTTCCAGTGACGCGATCGGCAGGATCACGATCGCGTCCTGTCGCGCCAGGTCGCGCAACTGGTCGGCACGCAGCCGGCGCCACTCAACTTCGGTCTCGGCCATCGCCATCGTCCCTCTGTTCCGGTAGCTATCGGGCCACGAAATTGCCGGCAACGGAAGGGAGTGCGCAAATGAACCTGCATCGGCTGTTGCAACGACGGGTGGCGGCGGGCAAGCCGGTGCGCGTTGGGCTGATCGGCGCTGGAAAATTCGGCTCGATGTTTCTTGCACAGGTGCCGACAACACCTGGGATCGAAGTCGCGGTGATCGCCGATCTCGCGCCCGATCGTGCGAAGGCGGCGTGCCGCAACGTCGGCTGGGACAGCGGGCGGATCGAAGCGACACGCTTCATCGACGATTCGACCAAGCTGCTGGCTGCATCGGATGTGGAGGTCGTTATCGAGGCGACCGGCCACGCGCCAGTCGGCATCGCGCACGCACGCGGTGCCATCGCCAACGGCAAGCACATCGTCATGGTGAATGTAGAGGCGGATGTATTGGCAGGCCCAATGTTGGCGAAACAGGCGGCCCAAGCCGGCGTCGTGTATTCGCTCGCCTACGGTGACCAGCCGGCACTGATCTGTGAGCTGGTGGATTGGGCGCGGGCCTGCGGGTTCCCGGTGATTGCCGCCGGGAAAGGAACGAAATACCTGCCCGAGTATCACGCCTCCACCCCGGCGACGGTGTGGGGCTATTACGGCCTGACCCCGGAGCAAGCGCGGCTTGGTGGGATGAACCCCCAGATGTTCAACTCGTTCCTTGATGGCACGAAATCCGGTATCGAAATGGCCGCGGTCGCCAACGCGACAGGCTTGACGCCGCCGCCGGATGGTTTGGGGTTTCCCGCTGTCGGCACGCACGAGATGGCGGAGGTATTGCGCCCCGGCAATGCCGCCGGCGGCCTGCACCATGCCGGCCAGGTGGAGGTGATCTCCTCGCTGCATCGCGACGGGCGGGATGTGGTCAACGATCTGCGCTGGGGCGTCTATGTCGTCTTCGAGGCCCCCGGCGACTACACCGCGCGATGCTTCAAGGAATACGGCGTCGTGACCGATGCGTCGGGCCGGTTCACCGCGTTGTACCGGCCGT
>Ga0326727_10019236_pt1 | contig 13773 bp, 12 predicted proteins | sample MB2enrmetagenome_FD_207643 | JGI IMG/M metagenome (GOLD analysis project Ga0326727, IMG submission 207643) | Lab enriched peat soil microbial communities from McLean, Ithaca, NY, United States - MB29MY | ecosystem: Environmental > Terrestrial > Soil > Wetlands > Peat | place: USA: New York... | reverse complement strand
GCCCCGTAATAAGCCGTCACATCACTGCCAAGATCTATATTACTATGCAGCCGCGTTAGAAAAACCTGGGCAATCTGAGCCTGGTCAGAAGCATCAGAAGCCTCCTGGCCAACCATTGAAGCCAAAATTATACCCTGGTAAGTACTAAGCCCCTCGGCCGCAAATGCTGCCCGCAAACTAGATGTTAAACGCTGGCTCATTTCATTCAAAGACTCGTTTATAATCGTCTGTGCGCTGGTGCTAGAAGTTTTCTGGAACGAATCCGGATAAAGGTACCCCTCCAAACTGGCACTAGGCGGCTTATCAACTAAAGCCGGATTGCCAATATAGCTATCCGGATTTAGGGCTGTCTCAACAGCGCTAGGGCTAAAACCAGAGTTAATCAAAGCTTGCTTAACTTGGTCTAGCCGCTGCCCAGGTAAAATGGTAACAAGTTTCGTAGCAATTTTACCTTGAGTTAACTGGCTAACAATCGCTGGCACACCTTGGCTAGGCCTAAACGCGTAAGTACCGGCTTCAAGCTCATTGTGTACTTCTTGGCTACTGACGTACCACTCAAACACCCAACTGCTATGCACCAGACCATCTTTATATAATTGGTCAGCAATATTAGTAGTAGATTCACCTGGATTAATTGTCACTAGTTTGATGGTTTGGCTATCGCTAACCGGCTTTAGGTAATTGTCATATGAACGGCGGATAAAAACCGTAGCCACCACTAAGGCTACCAGTGCAATTAGCGCCACAAAGGCTACCCGCCTAAGCGGATGTCTATGCCTGGGTACTGTGCCGGCAACATATTTAGCCATTAATTGTACCTTTCGGGTTATCCTTCAAAAAGTCTTCCAGTATATAAGTGGCAGCTAATGCGTCAATGTCACTTTTAGTTGATACTCTATGTCTACTATTTAACTCAGCCTGCGCCTTAACTGAAGTAACAGCTTCATCTTGCCAGAAAAGCGGTATATCTACTATAGCTTTTTTCAAACGCTCAACAAAAACCTTAACTTTCATAGTCTGAGCAGTCTCTTGGCCTTCCAGCCCCCTAGGCAAACCAACCACTATTGCCTCTACGTTTTCGGTTTGTACTATTTTCTGCAGCTCTAGAAAAATATGATCTGAATTATTGAGTGTTAAATATGGCATAGCCAACCGGGCTTGGCTACTGGCCAATGCTACTCCTGTCCGCTTCCCGCCAACATCAAGGGCTAATATATGCTTAGTGCTTGCTTGCATTCGAGATATTCTGTAATTTAATTGTTATCTTGCTTGTTTTAGTTGGTACGCTGCTTACCCAAAACGGGCTGAGATTTACCTGGACGTTGGTCACTCCTGGATCAGAGCTAATCAGACTCTCGACCTGCCCTGTTTTTTTGCCAGCTACTTGAGCCTTAAGAGCTGCAATACTAAGATTCGGCCCGATAGTAGCCGTAGCTTGTATCGACACCTGATCTGATGAAGCAGACTGATTAAGTACGCTAAACACGGCTTGATTTAAGCCGTCGTTTATAATGCTTTGTTTAGAAGTATCGATCTGACTATCAATATAGTTGTCTAGTAAAGGCTGGATATCACTTTTACGTACACCGAACATAGTATACGGACTAGTCTGGGTAACCGACACCGTGTTAGCTTGGGCACCAACGTTAGCACTGTCAGTAGTTGTAGTTGTACCGGCGCTAAAGGTAGCCGAGATGGGATAATAACCGGCCTGGATTAAGTCATTCTGCAGTTCGGTTTTAATCGAACTTGTGTCTGGAGCTGTCAACTTAGAGGTGGCGTTATTTATGTCAGCCTGAGTGACAATTTGCACTATGTTATTAGTGCCATCCGTAAAATTACCGTCGGCGTTAGCAGTCGCACTAACACTTGAGTCGTTTACAGTAAAACTATCGCTTGATGTCGGCAAGCTACTGTTAAGTTCTCCTGGATTTTGGGCCACTACTGGTATCTTGTTACTTGTGTACGCACACTGGTTGTTGCCATTCCCTTTCCCCACCCCGCTAGGAGAAAAAGTTGCAGCATCAGGACTAATAATAAAATTAATGTTGCTGTTGGTGTCGGTAATACTGGTGCCGGCTGGAATGGTTGCAGGCTGCGCACAACCAGAATAAAAGTTTTCACTAGTATCCTCGGTAACCGTTACGTAGCCATTTGCAGGTGACCCGTTGTTCTTTTGTCCGGTAGTGTTAACTGTTTGTGTGTTGGTCTTCTGTAGCTGCTGAGAGTGAGCCGGCACAGTCAGGTTGGCCTGGCTAACCGTACTGGCTGACGTGCTTAGCGTAAGCGTAAGATTGCTGTTAACCGAACTGGTTTGTGTGGTAACTATAATGTTAGCCTTGGGCAAAATAATATTTGCCAGTATCCAGCCAACAATTAATAAGATAAGAATGACTACTGCAATAATTAAGCGGTTGCGGAACTTATTGAAGTTTGGCACCTTGAGATTTTTATCCTTGGCCTTTTTTTCTTTTTTGGTTTCTCCACCAGTTTCGGCAGTATCAGCAGGAACGGGCGTGTTATCTAGCTCGATAGTGTCGTCTGTTTCTTCTGCCCTCGGTATAGGTAACGGGGTTAGTTCTGGCTTAGCTTTCACGGTCACACCAGGCAAACCGGCCAGTTCACCAACTGGTTGTTCGGCAGCTGCTGTTTTATCAAAATCCTCATCAACATCAGGCTCTTCTAGGGTGTCAATAGCGTTATCTGCTGCCGATGTATCCGAAAACGTCGGGATTTCCGGCTTAGATTGAAGGTCTTTTGCGACGTAAAGGCCAATACTGCCGGCCAGCGGCAATAAATTGTTTTCCGAAGTAATAAGCACCAGCTGTTTTTTATCTTCAGCGGCGGCTCTTTTTAGCAGTTTCATATTTACGCTGCTTTGGAATACTGTTGCCCGCTTTGGCAATACCAAAGCAATGATACGTGCTTCAGCAGTCCGTACTTTATCAATGATAACTGTGATCTCATCATCGATATCGATATAAATAACTTCTTTGCCTTGTGATGCCATAAGTTTATACCCTTAACATTCTATCAAGCTTTTCCCTTATAGAGTTAGTCGGGCTATCAGCTTGTTGCAATGTATCCATCCCCACCCTAAGTAACCCCATAGCAGTAATAAAAGTATGGTCATTCACCCGCCCAGTCATATCGTTTATGCCTACCACTTCATCCGGTTGGATGTGGTCAATTTGCGGCTTGCGGGTAAAAGGCAGTTGCTTATGCCAATCACTGTCGTGCAGCCTATCCATCAGCATGCCTAGGCTTGAGCCACCACCACAAAGCAGTAAGCGGTGCGGCAAATGGTCAAGTTTGGGGAACTCACTTAAAGCTAATTCTACGCCACTAATCCAAACATCGAGAGTCTTTTCTAGGGCTGCCGCAACGGCATCGGCATCACCTCGGGCAATCGTATCGTTTGAGAAACCTATTTTAAGGTCCTCGGCATGGGGGTAATCTACGCCTAGTTCACGCTCAACTGACCGGGTGTATGCCCGCCCGCCTATACCGAACATCTTAGTCCCCTGCACGCCACCGTCATCAATAACAGCAATGTCTGTAGTACCACCACCAACATCCATTAGAATAGCACTCATAGTAGCGTTAGGGTTATCACCTATAACCGAGCGCGCAACAGCAAACGGCTCAGCTGCTACCGCCAATAAGTCCAGATCTAGCTCATGTGCTGTACGTTCCAGCGCGCCTATATGTACTAGCGGGGCAAAAGCCGTATAAAGCTGCACGACCACGTCACGACCCTGAAAACCTATAGGATTAGTTACTTTGTAGCCGTCAATTTCAATCCCGACTAAGGCGCTGTTGACTAGACGCACTTCGACGTTTTTACCGCCTAGCTCTATGGCTAGTTGCTGCTTGGCTTTGATCTCGGCTCGTTCCTGAACCAGCTTTATGATCCGCGCCATTTCGTTCATATCCAAAGCCTCGCCCGCTTGTTTACGGCTAACACGCACTGTTGTGGTGGTACCTTGCACTAACTCGCCTGCAATACCTATAACCGCGGAGCGGGCGCTAACACCGGCTTGCTGCTCGGCCTGATTCAAAGCCTGGTCACAATTATCCACCACACCGGCTATATCTGATATAGCCCCGGCCTGCATATCGCTAAGATTTTGGTGTACGCGCCCAACACCGATGATGTCTATTTCTTCAGTACCTACGACTCGACCTATAAGAGCCTTGATAAATTCGGTGCCGATGTCCAGCGCAACGATAAGCTGATCATTCGAGTTTTTTTTCGAATGTTTGGTTTTTACGCTCTTAGCGGCGGCAGTAGCACCGGCAGCTGTTTTAGAAGCAACCGCGTGGCTTAAATTCTTGAATTTATCAAGCATAATCGTATTTGATTATACCATGAATAGACGGTTTTAACTGGGAAAATCTAAATCTCGCACCTGAGAGTAACTTTGCCCGGGACGATATCCTTATTATGGTGAGACTTATTTGGTGTGTATGTTCTATTTCTTCAATTTGAGCTCGTCAACAATGGAAGCCGCCCCGTCTATTCCGGCTTTGAGCGAATCAGCTACTGCATTGTAGGCGTCATCACTAATGTCTTTGGCGGCGTTTAGCGCTGCGGATACAGCTTGACGCAAAGCGGATGCGGTGTCTCCGCCAACCTGGCCTACGCCTTCAATGGCACCTTTTACAGCTTCTATGGCAGTGCTGGCTATGTCCTCGCCAACCTGTGCCGAACTATGGACTGCCTGGCCAACAGCGCCGCCAACAGCATCTTCTTGCTTCCCGCCAGCTTGCATAAAGCCCTGGACGGATCCGTTAACTACACCTTTTACAGCACTAACAACAGAAGTACCAACCGCTGCTACGCCAGAAATCGCACCCTCTACAATAGAAGCCGGCACGTCAATACCCTGCTCCACGAACTCTCCGGTTTCTTTAAGTGTTTTTACAGTCACGTCGCGCACCGCGTCAACTGTTGCGGAGCCAACATCAGCCGCTCCGCTAAGTGCAGCCGTTACCCCACCCTTTACGCCGTTTACTAAGCCCGAAATAATTTTAAATGCCATATCTTATACTCCTTTTTATATTTATATTTACGAATACCATTTTATGCCAGAAAATGTGCGAGAACAGGCTTAAACAAGCAAAGAAATTGTACGAACTATAAAAAACCACCTTACCTTGCGGGAGAGGGTGGGGCAACCTAGACTTTTCGGCCATCCGCCCATACGGGCAGTTTTGAGCTTAAAACTAACACAGTTAGCCGTTACTGGCTGACACTAAAAGGGTATGGCCTAAAGTAACAATATTGCCGGTTATAGCCATAGAGTAATTCGTGCAATGCGTGACGCTACGCCAATACCGCTTTAATACGTCTAACCCCAGCGCTAGAGGACTCTTCTTTTATGATCTTAAAGTTTTTGCCGCCTTCAGCTAATTGGTCGGTGTGTTCCACGTGCGGGCCGCCACAGATCTCCCGGCTGTAGTTCTCGCCGTCCGGATCACCAACAGTATAAACTTTGACATTTTCTCCATAGCGGTCGCCAAAAGCGCCCATCACGCCGCTTTTCAAAGCCGCTTGAGTGTTTTCTTCCCGCCAAGACATTGACCAGTCTCTAGTGATTTGTTCATTGACCATGTCTTCAACTGCCTTTATTTGCTCTGGTGTCATCTTCTCAGGGTGTGAAAAGTCAAAGCGTAAACGTTCTGCTGTAATATTGCTGCCGCGCTGAATAACATGATCCCCTAAAATGTTCCTTAGGGCACGGTACATCAAATGCGTCGCCGTATGATACTTTGTAGTAATCTCGCTATGATCGGCTAAGCCACCCTTAAATTCGCCTTTTGTCGCTGTTCTTGATCGATTACGCTGTTCTTCCATTAGACGATTAAACTCTTCATCGGCATCAGGTATAACTTCAATGTTGCGCTTAAAGGCTTCTTCTTTGGAAAGCTCGACCGGGAAACCATAAGTATCATACAGATAAAAAAGGCTTTGCCCGTTTAGGCTTGCTGCAGATGCATCTTCAGTTTCAAGGCTCTTACTGGCGATCTTTTCAAACTCCCTTAAGCCCTTGCGCAGGGTCTGACGGAACACCTTTTCTTCCTTTACTAAGACTTCAATAACCACTTGACGCCTGCTAGCAACTTCGGGGTAATCTTCGTGATATAAATCCACTATAACTGGCACAACCTGCTCGCAAAGTGCTTGTTCAATCCCTAGATCAAACGCAAAACGGATAGCACGACGCAGTAAACGACGCATAACATAGCCTTGTTCCTTATTGCTCGGCACAGTCCCGTCTACAGCCAGAAAAGTAGCGGCTCGTAAGTGATCAGTAATAACCCTCATGCTGTTGGTATGGCTATCGTAGGCTTTACCGGATAACTGTTCTAGTTTCTCTACAATTGGCAACATAACACTAATCCTATAAATGTCTGGGTTATCAATAGCAGCCGCGGCAATACGTTCTAACCCGCCGCCAAAATCTACGTTCTGTTTCGGTAAACGATCAAATCCGTTTTCGGTCTTAATATATTCCATAAATACGCTGTTACCGATCTCCAGGAAACGGCCACAGTCACAATTGGGATGGCAGTTCTTGCCATAGCTCTCATCATGCGGCAGGCCAAAGTCAAAGAAGACCTCACTAGATGGGCCCCCCGGTTCACCGGCCGGCATAGCACCGATATTGCCTGCCCGGCACCACCAGTTTTTAGAGGCATCGTAGTAAAAAATCCGGCCATCCTGCATGCCTACCTGGTATCCATCGGCTTCACTGCCGATTTCAACTTCTTTGGCTTCAATCCCTTTGTCGGCAAACAGCTTTCGCCAGATTTCAGCGCTGGTTGGATCTTTGGGAATACTATTGGCGCTATCACCGATAAAGCAGGTGACATAAAGTCTGTTTGGATCAAGTCCAACGGTTCCAGTTAAAAATTCAAAAATCCAGGGTAACTGTTCAGGCTTAAAATAGTCGCCAAGGCTCCAGTTGCCAAGCATTTCAAAGAAAGTAGTATGTCTATTATCACCGACTTCATCAATATCTTGAGCCCGCAGGCAAGTTTGGCTATCTGTTAAACGGTTTCCATTGGGGTTTTCTTGACCAAGCAAATAAGGTATTAACGGCTGCATGCCACTACCGGTAAATAAGGTAGTTGGATCATTTTGGGGCACCAATAAGGCTCGTGGAATTACCGCATGACTGTAAGTCTTAAAAAACTCTAAATAGGCTTTTCGTATCTCTTGCGCGTTCATTATAGATGAATTGTACCAATATATTGATAAAATCTTAAAATATTTGACAGTCAAACTATTATGGTTTAAAGTATACTAATGTATTCTACACCAAACTCTCCAGAAGAGAACCAAAAACCACCATTAAACCCCCCCGAGGAAGACTGCCCATACCCTGAATTAGTCAGAGAAGAATTAAACACAGCCGATGAAGTTCTGCTCCCTGTGGCTCGTGCAATGAAAAGAACCCCCGGTATCGATGTAGTAAGACAAGCCATTATAGATAGAAGACGGGCAGCAACGATATTTATGCGTCTTGTGGGGGCGGGTTTGATCACTTGTGCTGCTAGAGATGAACATGGCTGCAATCAACCATGCACTCTTTTCAGTAAGTTAACATCAACACAAGAAGCCGATTCAGCAAGTCCTACACTAGAGAGTCTATTTCAAGCCCTACTATCTATGGAGCCAACCGATCCGCCTAACTAACAGTTGCTGATATTTGTCAATCTAGTAGACAATACCGCCCCCTAGACACCAATCCCCGTCGTATATGACGGCAGACTGGCCAGGTGTTACGGCACGGATATCTTCGTAAAGTTTAATTTGTGCCTTTTTGCCGTTTAGGACAACCTCACAGGGCACAAGTGCCGCACGATACCGTGCGCGTATCCGATAAACCCTACCCCCTTCGGGCTTATCGTTTATCCAGTGTAGATCCGTTAAATTCAGTTCACTACTCCAGAGATTTTTATCCTGCAAATCAGTGGTAACAAACACCTCGTTACGCCCCATATCTTTGCCGGTGACGTAATACGGTAAGCCACCACCGACATTTAACCCATGTCGTTGGCCGATAGTATAAAACAACGCGCCATCATGTTCGCCGACTACCTGACTATACTGGTCGATAATTAAGCCGTGCGGTTGTTCGCCCAGCTCATGCATCAAAAAGTCTTTGATACCGACTTTGCCTATAAAACAAATGCCTTGGCTATCTTTTTTATCAGCAGTGCTCAGGCCCAATTGCCTAGCGATTTTACGCACCATCGGCTTTTCGTACTCGCCAATAGGCATCAACGAATGAATCAGAGCGTCTTCGCTAACCCGGTACAGAAAGTAGCTCTGGTCTTTATTGGCGTCAATGCCAGTAAGAAGACGAGCAGCCGGCTTACCTGTGGTTTTAGCATGGGAAGTTTTAGATATACGGGCATAGTGGCCAGTAGCGATTAAGTCGGCTCCATCGCTAAGCGCTGTATCCAGAAACAGCTTAAATTTCACCTCCTGATTACACATGACATCCGGGTTAGGCGTGTGGCCGGCTTGGTACTCTCTGATCATATAATCAACGACTTTTTGCCGGTACTCTTTTTCAAAGTCGTAGAGTTTGAATGGAATGCCCAGATGTACCGCTACCCTTTTAGCGTCCTGGTAATCCCCTTCCCACGGGCAAACCATACCAGGCAGATCCTGGCTCCAGTTCTTCATGTATACACCCGTCACTGCATAGCCCTGCTGAATCAGTAGCGCCGCAGTTACCGACGAATCTACCCCGCCGGACATTCCAACATAAACTATTTTTGACACAACTATTATATCTTAGCGAATTATTGCTCTTTCTGCACCTCTTCGCTACTGTGCTCCATCTTGCGGCGCAAGGCAATCAACTGATTGCGGCCGCCTAGCCAAAACGCTGCCAAAATAAGCGGCACAGTTATCAATAGCGGCCACCAGATAAGTTTTGCCGGTAGAGTAGCGGCCGTGCTGCTGCCGGTTATAGTAGAATTGGTTGGGGCAATTGTGCCGTTACCGATGGCTACTAGCTGTAAGTAGGCTACCGTGCCATTTTGATCAGTTGCCTTTACGAGTACGTTATAAACACCGGCCTGGTTATAGATATGCTGCGCTGTAAAAACACCCGGCAGTGTTTGGCTGATTAAACTATCGGCAGATGCATCGCCCCAGTCGATATCAATAGCATACGGCGCTGTGCCGCTGGTAACACTTATCGGCCATGTTAATGTCGAGCCAGGGTTAGCACCGCGTTCAGCATAAGCACTGGTAAGCAGCAGCTGTGGCGCCCCGGCAGCAAGGCTACTGGTAAACGTCACGGTGACTTGATTTGAGGCCGGGCTGCTTTGCCCAAGCGCATCATAATCTTGAGCTACCAGCTGGTTTTGTCCGTCAAACAAACTGGCGGTTATTGAGTAGCTGTTATTATTGCACTGGGCTGCACCGATAAACACGCCGTTTGAAAACAGTCTCACCAATAACCCACTAGTGCAAAGCCCGCTTACCGTTACCGGCCCGCTGCTGAATGGCTGCCCATTAGTGGGGATACTTATGGTAGGCGCTGTACTAGGAGGAGCTTCAGTTTTGGTGCCTTCCAGTCCCACCGAACTGCTTTGTGGGTCAGGCGGCAATGGAGGTAACTGCAGGGCGGAAGCCACTGACGGTAATAGTAATAACAGCCCCATCACAGTTGATATCAGCCCTACGGCACAAAGTTGACTATGAAAGCGTAATACTTTTAGCATAACTTAAGCTTTATAGCTATCATCATAGCCTAAACCCAAATGAAAGACAAAAAGTAATTAGCTTTCTCGATATCAGTAGTTAACGGCGTTGGTGAGACCGGGATCGTGTTTTGCAGCGCAATACTAACCAATAGATTGCAGCTACAATCAGGATGACTACTATGACAAATGTTACGACAAACCATACCGGGATATACCAAAAGCCGGCCGTAGCAATTATCAGGTTACCGCTGCCACTGGCGTAGGCCAGACTTGCTTCTATAGTGTAATGACCCAGCCATGTCCGCTTTGGCAAAGTATTGACAAACTTACGGATACTGCCGGGAAGAATATTGCCCCTAGGAGTGACATTGTTGAACTCATAACTAGCAACAACTTTACCGGACATGCTCTTAACATTAACCACGCCGAAAGGCTGAACGTGAATGTCTCCGACGTTATTTAGACGGACAAGCACTTGAGGAGCCCCAGAAAAGATCAGGCTTGACGGCTGGTTATTTTTCGCAGCAGACAGCTGAACTAAATCAAGCTTTTCAACTAGGTTGCCGGGTACCGTTATCAGGAAAATCGTGCCGACGCTGGCTGTCAAACCGACGTTACCGCTATCGCTACTCATACTAACCGGAACAAGACGAACTACTCCATAATAGCCACCAGAGTTAGCATCAGAAGGCACACTAATCGTAACCGTTACATTTGCGGTGCCCTTAGGCGGAATGGTTATATTCGGAATAGGCGCCACCAACGGTATAAAGTTATGGCTTGGATCGGCAACCTTACCATTTAACAGCAGCTGGGGAGTACCGTTTTCGTTACTACTGGCGATAAAGTCATCGACTACAACCTTGTCGGTGCTAGTATCACTAGTCGGATTGTTAACCGTAATATCAACGACCTGAGACTGCCCTTTTTTGATAGTTAATTCGCTCAATACCGGTGAAATCTGAAAGCCATTAGCTGCCGAGCTGCTTTGTGTAGTGGCAGCTTGCGCTGGCAAGATAGTCATCCAAACTAAGGCAGACGTAATACCAACTGCAGCCACAATACGATTCAACATAAACTTGATCCCCCTATTAATACTTTAGAAAAATAGTAACACATGGCTTAAAAGTTTGCCAAGCAAATGTAGGTCAGTGTTGTAACGTACACGCCTGCCGGCTGGCCGCTACTGACATTGGTTAGATATGACACAGTAAATGTCTGGTTATCGCTATTAGTGGGTGATGTTACCAGGGTGTCGCCATCGTTATACGTAAAAAGGTTCAGCGTATTGTAGTTAGATGTAACTTTGCCTATACCAGGGCCATGGACATCAGCTCCAATAGCCGGATTTGTGTTGGCGCGAAGGTTAAGCCCGAACTGCGGAACCCCAGCAACCGATGGCGACGGCGTAGACAGGAGTAACGATGGTAGATTGGGTGTTAGCGAGAGCTACAATCACACCAGGTTGCACGTTCCCGACACTAGGGTAGCTTTGCACTGTTGTCTGTGTCTGTGCTCGGGCTGTATTAAGGGTCGCTAACGATACAATACCGACTGTTGCCAGCCCGAAAACTATATAAGCGTAGATTCGGATGCAGCTACGCCGCCTCCTGCGTAAATCATAGGTTAAACGTTGGCTTATAGATTTGTGTTTGTTATTAGTCATCTGAAAAGACCTCGGCGCCATAAATGTTAGTATACCGTAAAAAAGTTAAATGTTTAGACCTAATATTTTGGTTAGTTTTTCTATAGCGCGGCGGATGTCCGACTCAGAGGTAGCCCGCCCCATGGTAAAGCGCAGGCTGGCATGGGCATCTTCGGGCGATATGCCACAAGCTCGCAGCACATGTGACGGCTCTTGGCTGCTAGCGCTGCAAGCCGAACCGGCGGCCGCTAAAACACCAGCCTCATCAAGGGCAAAGATCAGGCGCTCATTATCTTGGCCGGGGAAGGTAACATGAACATTGTTCGGTAACCTGTACTTAACTGAACCGTTAATAACGGCTGTCGGTATTTTTTCAAATATCAGCTCGAAAAACAGAGTTTGTAGCTCTTGTAGCCGTCTGGTTTCTTCGCGTCGCTTGACCTGCGTTAACTCCAAAGCTTTAGAAAAGCCCATGATAGCCGGCACGTTTTCGGTGCCACTGCGTATATTGCGCTCCTGCCCGCCTCCTAGAATGTATGGTCCGATCTTAACAGAAGCCGACACGAATAAAGCGCCGCTAGCTTTCGGACCATACATCTTGCCGCCGTTTAAGCTCATCAGATCGACTCCTAGTTTTGAAACATGCAAGTCTAAGTAATTGGCTGCCTGAGCCCCGTCGCTATGGAAATACAGCGGCAAATGGTTACCTCGCTGCTGACGTTCACGGCGAATATCTGATAGTACCTCGGTAATCCGGTGCAACGGCTGGATGGTGCCAATTTCATTGTTGGCGTACATAACACTGACCAGTACTGTCTGGTCATCCACTAGCTCTGCTAGCCGATCTATATAGACAATTCCCTCTGCATTAACTGGGGCAATTTTGGCTCCTGCCGCTTGGGCTGGCGCTAAGACTGATTCATGTTCAATGGCGCTAACTACCACGTTGCTGCCAGGAAACTGTTTAGTTACTCCAAAAATTGCTAAGTTGTTGGCTTCGGTGGCCCCGGCAGTGAATATTATTTCAGGTGAATTAGCCCCTAGTATCTGAGCGATACTAGCCCTTGTGTTATTGAGATCCTTTTTGACAGCCTGGGCTGCAAGATAAGAAGCCGATGGATTATAGAACTTGTCTGAAAAATATGGCTGCATTGCCTTCATAACTTCTGGGGCCAGCGGTGTGGCTGCTGCGTAATCCAGATAGATTAGACCGTCAACAAGTTTGGATGGTTTGCCGGATAAATTCATTTCATTTCCTATATAGCAAAAAGCTTACGTGCGTTTCGGGTTGTAGCTGCAGCCAACTTCTCAAGGCTTTCGCCTCTTAAATTAGCTAGAAATTCAGCCGTTACCCGCACGTTTTTTGGTTCGTTTATGGTACCACGGTAAGGGGTGGGGGTCAAATATGGAGCGTCAGTTTCAAGTAATAAACGATCGAGTGGTACTGCCTTGGCGGCAGCAAGTTGAGCCTGGTCTTTAGTAAAAGTCATAATGCCATTCAGACCGACATACAGGCCACGCTGCAAAATATCTGCCAACTCCTTATCGGCCGCACTGAAACTATGTACGACCCCCCTAATCCCATGGTAAGTATCAAATATCGGCCAAAAATCCTCAAAAGCCTCGCGCACATGAAAAACCATTGGCAGGTTATGTTTTAACGCTAGTTCGATCTGGGATTTTATGATAATAATCTGCGCTTCTTTGGCGGAATGGTTATAAAAGAAGTCCAACCCGCACTCACCGACTGCTACGACTTTAGGTTTTTCGGCCAACTCAGCAAACTCTTGGAATTTTTCAGTATCCAAGACATTGCCCTTAACAAAGGCTTTGGCTTCGTGGGGGTGAATACCGATACTGGCCCATGTGCCATCCCGCGTTTGCACAAAACTAACCGCCTGCCGACTGTCTTCCGGCGTCTGCCCGACGCATAACAACCTTGTCACATCATCCAGCTCGGCCCTAGTGATAACTTGGTCGGCAGCTAGAGGATAGTCCAGAGAGTGAATATGGCAATGTGTATCTATAAGTTCCATTTTAGGTTTCTGGTACTTGCTCGGGTGTTTGCGGTGTTTTCTTTGGGAATAGTGTCCCCTCGATTGGGTGGATAGTTCCTGACTCAAAAACACTACGAATCTTAACGGCTGTCTGAGGCATAAACGGCTCAAGCAGATCAGCAATTTTCAGCAAACAACTGACTTGATAAGCCAGTACTTCGCGCAAATGGTTTTTATCGTCGAGTTTGGCTAGAGCCCATGGTTTTTCTTCGTCAATGTACTGGTTCAAGCCGCGGACTTGACTCCAGATATCATCAAGCGCTTTATCAAAACGGCAAGCTTCAAGCGCTTCCTTGTACGACGTAATATCGTAGTCGTCAGCCGGCACTTCACCAA
>Ga0326727_10019235_pt1 | contig 13773 bp, 13 predicted proteins | sample MB2enrmetagenome_FD_207643 | JGI IMG/M metagenome (GOLD analysis project Ga0326727, IMG submission 207643) | Lab enriched peat soil microbial communities from McLean, Ithaca, NY, United States - MB29MY | ecosystem: Environmental > Terrestrial > Soil > Wetlands > Peat | place: USA: New York... | reverse complement strand
GTGGTATGCCGGTCGGGCGCGGGCGCGGTCTCGGAGTTGGCGGCGGCCGGCAAACCCTCGATCCTCGTGCCTTTTCCCTTCGCGGCAGACGACCATCAGACCCGTAACGCCGAATCTATGGAACGCGGCGGCGCGGCCCGGCTGATCCGCGACGCGGAAATGAACGGCGAGAAGCTGTTTGCCGAGGTCGTGGAACTTGCCCGCTCCCCGGACGCCCTGGAACAGATGGGCCGCGCGGCCCGGCAGTTCGCGCATCCGGGCGCGGCCCGGCGCGCGGCCGAGATCCTGGAGGCGGTGGCCCGTGGCTAGGCTGAGAAGTTCGCCACGGCACTGCCGGGCTTCCACCGGCAAACACCTGAGAATTTCAATTGACAGCAGCACACTAATACCGAAACAATACAAAAAGCAAATGTTTTTTCGCCCACAGCACCTACACTTTACGGGCATCGGCGGAATCGGCATGAGCGGAATTGCCGAAGTCCTTCTGAACCTCGGCTACACCATCAGCGGCTCCGATCTCAAGCTCTCGCCCATTACCGAGCGCCTGGCCTCTCTCGGGGCGCGCATTTACGAAGGCCACGCGGCCTCCAACGTGGCCGGAGCGCGCGCCCTGGTGGTGAGCTCGGCGGTGGACGAGCAGAACCCCGAAGTGCAGGAGGCGCGCCGCCTGCAGATCCCGGTGATTCCGCGGGGAGAACTGCTGGCGGAGTTGATGCGCCTCAAGTACGGAATCGCGATTTCCGGAAGCCACGGCAAGACCACCACCACCTCCATGACCGCCACCATCCTGAACTACGCCGGGCTCGATCCTACCGTGGTGGTGGGCGGACGGGTGGCCACCATGGGCGGATCGAACGCCCGCGTCGGGCACAGCGATTTCCTGGTGGTGGAGTCCGATGAGAGCGACGGCTCGTTTCTGAAGCTGGCGCCGATCATGGCCGTGGTCACCAATATCGATCGCGAGCACCTCGATCACTACCCGTCTCTGGATGCCATTCGGGCCGCATTTATCGAGTTCGTGAACAAAGTGCCATTCTACGGCACAGTGATCGTCTGCCTGGACGATCCCAACGTGCAAAGCATTCTACCTTCCATCCGGCGGCGCACCATCACCTACGGCACCACCGCGCAGGCCGACGTGGAGGCCGTCGAAATCGGCTGCGGGCACTTTTCGAGCGATTTCCGCCTGCGGTACCGCAGCACGGACCTGGGACGTTTCCACCTGCGGATTCCGGGGCGTCACAACGTTCTGAATGCCATGGCGGCGGTGGCTGCCGCGATGGAGTTGGAAGTCGCCCCGGACACCATCCGCGAAGCGCTGGCTACTTTCAGCGGCGTCGACCGCCGGTTTCAGGTACGCGGCAAAGAGGCCGGAATCACGGTCATCGACGACTACGGCCACCACCCTACCGAGATCCGCGCCACGCTGGAGGGCGCCCGGCTCTGCGGCTTCCGCAAGGTGCACGTGCTGTTTCAGCCGCACCGTTTCACCCGGACCTTTCACCTCATGGATGAATTTGCCAGCGCCTTTAACCAGGCCGACAGCCTGTTCGTGATGGACATCTACGCGGCCTCCGAGAAGCCCATCGAAGGCGTCACGGCGGAAGCCCTGGTCGAGCGGATCCGCCAGTTCGGCCATCGCGCGGCGGAGTATGTCGGAAGCATGGATCGCGGCGTGGAAGCATTGCTGGGCGCTGCCCAAGATGGTGACGCGGTACTGACGCTCGGCGCCGGCAGCGTCTGGCTGGCGGGCGAGAGAGTGCTGGCGCGGCTGCGGGCGGGGAGCGGAGACTGACGTGGCGAAGGAAGCCAAGAAGGCGGCGGACGGCTTTCGTTGGAGGCTCTGGCTGGAACTGGCGGCCCTGGGCGCGGCGGGCGTTTGCGCCGCCATCGCCGGCCTGAAGGTGCACGAGTTGGCTCTCACCGATCCGCAGTTCACGCTCAGCCGCGACCGCAAGCAGTCGCTCGACATCCAGGGTTTGCAATACGCTTCCAGCGCCAGGGTCGCGCGCGTCTTCGCCCCGGATTTCGAGCACAGCGTTTTTGCCGTTCCTTTGGCCGAGCGCCGCAGACGGCTGCTGGCCGTCGATTGGGTGGAAGACGCCAGCGTATCGCGCATCTGGCCCTCTTCCCTGGAGGTGCGCATTCGCGAGAGAAAACCGCTGGCGTTTGTGCTCTTCCGCTCCGGCGTCCTGCTGATCGATGCGCACGGTGTCCTGCTCGAACCGCCCCCGCAGGCCCAGTTCACCTTTCCGGTGTTGAGCGGTGTTCGCGAAAGCGAGACGGAAAGCCAGCGCCGCGAGCGCGTGCGCTGCCTGCTGCGTGTCGAGGACGAGTTGGGAAGCGCGTTCCAGGACGTCTCCGAGGTGAACGCCGCCGATCCGGACAACATCCGGATCGTCGCGCAAGTGAACCATGGCACGGCCGAGCTGATCCTGGGCGATCGCCACCTCGCCGCCCGCTACCGCAATTTCCTCAAACACTTTTCCGAGATCCGGAAAACCTCGCCAGGCGCCAGAACGTTCGACCTGCGGCTGGATGACCGCATCATGGCGGAGGATTGAGCGCCCCCCATGGCAGCGAAACCGATTTACGCAGTGGGACTCGACGCGGGGAGCCGCACGACGCGCTTGGTGATCTGCGTTCTGGAAGGACGCCGCCTGCGTCTCTTGGGATGCGCCACCGCCGAATCCCGAGGCTGGGTCAAGGGCAAGATTGCCGACCAGCGGGCGGTCGCGGAATCGATATCGGCAGCCGTGCGCGAAGCCGAGGCAGTCGCTGGGATCTCCGTGGAATCGGCCGTGGTGGGCATGGGCGGACCCACGGTGCGCGGCGCCAATGGCCGCGGCGTGGTGGAACTGGGGCACGTTCGCGAGGTCGAGCAGCGCGACGTCACCCGGGTGGTGGATCGCGCCTCGCGCGTCCAGTTGCAGGAAGATCGCATGGTCCTCCAGATGCTGCAGCAGGATTTCGTGGTGGACGATCATCCGGGCCATCGCGATCCGCGAAAAATGCTGGCCTCCCGCCTGGAACTCAACGTCCACCTCATCACCGCTTCCATTCAGGAGCACAATGCCCTGCTGGGCGCCGTGAACCAGGCACACTTGACCGTGGAGGAGACGGTCTTCGACGCCCTGGCGGCCTGCTATGCTGCCGTGCTGCCGGAGGAGCGGCGCGAAGGCATCGCCGTGGTGGATATTGGCGCGCAGTCTACGGAGCTGGTGGTTTACTCGGGCGATGCCATCAACCTGGCTTCTATCGTGCGGATTTGCGGCGACCACTTTACCCGCGACTTGGCTCAAGGCCTTTGCCTGAGCTTCGAAGATGCCGAGACCGTGAAACTCGAGTTCGGCTGCGCGCGCTCGGAAGGCTGCCCCGAAAACGCCCTGGTGGAGCTTCCCTCGCCGGAGAGCCGCGAGCCCCGCCAGGAGCGGCGCCGCTTCGTCAACCAGATCCTGGAGGCGCGGTCGCGGGAACTGTTTCAGTATGTGAGGGCCGAGCTGGCGCGCGTGGGGATGGACCGCGCCCTCATTGGCGGCGTGTTTCTCACCGGAGCCGCGGCGAAACTGCCGGACCTCCTCGAGGTCGCGGACCAGGAACTCCAGTGCCAGGCCCGTTATGGCCTGCCCTTCGGCATTCAGGAGTGGCCGGACTCCCTCAACGATCCGGAATGGAGCACGGCGGCGGGGCTGGCCATGTATTCGGCCAAGGTCAAGGCACAAGATGAACAGCAGCGGGAGGCCGCCGGATGGCTGGGAAGGCTTCTGTGGTAGCACAGGCATTCTTGCCTGTGTGTTCTTACGTAACAACTGGGTGGTGGTAACAAAGGAGGCGATATGGGGCTGATCAACGCGGACATGGACGACTTGAAATACGAGATCGAGGATGAAGCGCGCACCGGCGCCCGGTTCAAAGTGATCGGCGTTGGCGGCGCGGGATCCAACGCAGTGGCGCGCATGATGCAGGAGCGCTTGGACGGCGTCGAGTTCTACGTCATGAACACCGACCTTCAGGCGCTTTCGGCCTGCCCGGTGCCAAACAAACTTCAACTGGGCGCCAGGGTGACCCACGGCCTCGGCGCCGGTTCGAACCCGGAGATCGGGCGGCAGGCCGCGCTCGAGAATACCGACCAGATTGTCGAAATCCTCCAGGGCGCCGACATGGTGTTCATCACCGCCGGGATGGGTGGCGGCACCGGCACCGGCGCGGCTCCCGTCATTGCCGGGCTGGCCCGCGAGTTGGACGCCCTGGTCATCGCCGTGGTCACCAAGCCATTCGGCTTCGAAGGCTCGCGCCGCAGGAAACTGGCGGAAGAAGGAGTTGCCAAACTGGCGGCTACCGTGGATACTATCATTTCCATCCCCAACGATCGCCTGCTCGCCCTCGTGCCGCGCGGCACCAGCATCGTGGACTCCTTCAAGGTCGCCGACGACGTGCTCCGCCAGACCGTCCAGGGCATTACCGACATCATCGTCACACCCGGCCTGATCAACCGCGACTTCGCCGACATCCGCGCCGCCATGGTGGGAACGGGCTATGCCGTCATGGGGACCGCGGTCGGGCACGGCGAAAAGGCTGCCGTGGAGGCCGCTCGCCAGGCCATCAGTTGCCCGCTGCTGGAAGAGACCAGGATCGCCGGAGCGCGCGGAGTTCTGATCCACATCACGGCGTCCTGCCGCTTGGCGCTTCACGACGTCGACGAAGCCTGCGCCATCATCCGGGAAGCGGCCGAGTCCGACGACGTGCAGATCAACTTCGGCGTTATCCTGGATGAATCCCTGGAGGATGCCGTCAAGATGACCGTGATCGCCACCGGCTTCCAGCGGGAGCACGAGTTGCTGGTGCGGCCACCAACGGCGCCCCTGATCCGGGCCATGCCCAGCCTGCCGGAACCGCGGGTCGAACCCCTTCCCGAACCCGAACCAGAGCCGGTGATGCAACTGGAGCCGGAACCCGAGCCCGCAATGCTGGCCGAACCCGAGCCGCAACCGGAACCGGCGCCGGCACTGGATCTCGACGATCTGGATACTCCCGCATACCTGCGGCGCGGACGGATGTTGAACTGAGCGGCCTGCATACCGGCCCCCACACCTCTGATCGGCGGGCCATAATCGTATTGAGGGGTTCAGGTCAATGTGGCTGACGAATTGGGTAAATAGCCTGGTGGTCGCCGGCAGACGGGCTGTCGAAATCAACCGCCGCCGCACTGTCGAAAAGGCGATAAAGCGCATACGCCGCTTGCGGCGCCCTTTGCCGTCCGGCTTTAAGTTTAACCGCCTGGACGCCAATCAGCGGTAACACGGACGAACGAAGAAACTATGAAGATACGCAAAGATAAGGCAGACGACGAGTTGCGCCCTGAATATGATCTTCGCCAGTTGCTCAAAGGAGGGGTGCGAGGCAAGTATGCCAAGCGCTACCGTGCGGGCACCAATCTCGTTCCATTAGACCCTGACGTTCGAAAGGTCTTTCGCAACGACGAATCCGCAAATGAAGCCTTGCGCCTGGTCATCGAGTTGCGCAAGATCGCAACCGGCAGAGCCCGGTGAGTTGAGGCCCTACTCTTCCTCTTCCGTCTGCCCCACCTTCAACACCGCCAGGAACGCCTCCTGCGGGATCTCCACCCGCCCCACGCGCTTCATGCGCTTCTTGCCTTCCTTCTGTTTCTCCAGCAGCTTGCGCTTGCGCGTGATATCGCCGCCGTAGCACTTGGCCAGCACGTTCTTGCGCAGCGCGGAGATCGTCTCCCGCGCCACAATCTTGTTGCCGATGGCCGCCTGCAGCGCCACTTCGAACATCTGCCGCGGAATCAGCCGCCGCAGCCGCGAAATCAGCTCCTTGCCGCGCTCGTAAGCGAAATCCCGATGCACGATCATGGAAAGCGCATCCACCGGCTCGCCCGCTACCAGCACGTCCAGCCGCACCATGGGCGAAACACGGTAGCCCGAAAAGTGGTAATCCAACGATGCGTACCCGCGCGATGCCGATTTCAGCCGGTCGTAAAAATCCAGCACGATCTCGTTCAACGGCAACTCGTACAGCAGCATCACCCGCCCGCCGCCGATGTACTCGAACTTCTTCTGCTCGCCGCGTTTCTCTTCGAGCAGCTTCAGAATGCCGCCCAGGTACTCCTCGCGCGTGATCACCGTGGCGTCGATGATCGGCTCCTCGATCTGCTTGATGTCGCTGGGGTCTGGAAACTTGGTCGGATTGTCCACCTCCACCACTTCGCCGGTGGTGGTGGTGATGCGGTAGCGGACCCCCGGCGCCGTGGTAATCAGGTCGATGTCGAACTCGCGCTCCAGCCGCTCCTGCACGATCTCCAGATGCAGCAACCCCAGGAAGCCGCAGCGGAAACCGAAGCCCAGCGCCACCGAGTTTTCCGGCTCGAAGCTGAAGGCGCTGTCGTTCAGCCGCAGTTTCTCCAGCGCATCGCGCAGCAAACCATGCTCGTGCGATTCCACCGGATAGAGTCCTGCGAAAACCATCGCCTTGATCTCTTCGAACCCCGGCAGCGCCTCCGCCGCGGGGTTCTCGTGATCCACAATCGTGTCGCCGATCTTGGCGTCGGAGACCGTCTTGATGTTGGCGAACAGAAACCCCACTTCGCCCGCCGACAATTCGTCGCAGGGAATGGCCTTGGGAGATTGATAGCCGAGGCCGTCCACCTCGTATACTTGCCCGTTCGACCACAACCGGATCTTCTGCTTCAGCCGCAGCCGTCCGTCTAGCACGCGCACCAGGATGATCACCCCGCGATAAGTGTCGAACCACGAATCGAAAATCAGCGCGCGCAACGGCGCTTCGTACGACCCTTTGGGGCACGGCACCAGGTGGACGATGGCCTCCAGGACATCGTGGATCCCGATTCCCTGCTTGGCGCTGACCAGCACGGCATCGCGCGCATCCAGCCCGATGATGGTTTCGATCTGCTCGCGGATGCGCTCCGGCTCGGCCGCCGGCAGATCGATCTTGTTGATCACCGGAATAATCTCCAGGTTGTGGTGCAGCGCCAGGTAAGTATTGGCCAGCGTCTGCGCCTCCACTCCCTGGGATGCATCCACCACCAGCAGCGCGCCCTCGCAGGCTTGCAGGCTGCGCGAAACCTCGTACGAAAAGTCGACGTGCCCCGGAGTGTCGATCAGATTGAGCTGATAGAGATTGCCGTCGTCGCCGCGATAATTGAGGCGCACCGCATGGGCCTTGATGGTGATGCCGCGCTCGCGCTCCAGGTCCATGGTGTCCAGGACCTGTTCCATCATTTCGCGCTGCGGCAGCGCGCCGGTGGTCTCCAGCAGACGGTCCGCCAGCGTCGACTTGCCGTGGTCGATGTGCGCAATGATGGAAAAATTACGGATGAATTCGCGATCCATGAAGATGGGGAGGCTCTCCTGATTATCCCACGCCGGAGCCCCGTCTCATCCGCTGGTACCGCACGGCTCGCGGGAAATCTGGTAATTTAAAAAAGTCAAAGGGCTGCGGATGTGGCGAAATTGGCAGACGCGCTGGATTTAGGTTCCAGTTCCCGCGAGGGAGTGAAGGTTCAAGTCCTTTCATCCGCACCACCTGATAACAAAGGGCTTCGCCATTCCGGTTGCTTTCGGCAACTGTAGTGGTTTTCGGTCATTTCACCCGCCTCAGCTTAGCCGCCCGCTGGATCTTGCGCTCCGCAAAATAGCGCGTCATCTTCTCACCTGCAGCTTCGATGTCCTCTTCATCGACGATGTTGTACCTGTCAAATATGGAGCGCGTCTTGTGTCCACTTATCTCCATCGCAACTTTATCTTGAACGCCGGCCCGCGTCAGGTTGCGGACGGCAGACCGGCGCAGATCGTGAAACAGGAGGCCCGGCATGCCGGCTGCTTCGCAAGCTTCGCGCCACCCCTTCCATTGCGCCCCTATTAAACGGCCCTTCCCATGGTGGAAGACCCATGGGCAGCCAGGGCGGGCGCTTTCGATCTGCTCACGGAGCCACCGCTCCATGTCTCCGTAGATGGGAAGAGGCCGTGGTTTTTTCCCTTTGCCTGCGCCTTCTCGATGCGGATTATTTTTGCTTCGAAGTCTACCTGCTCAATTCGAATCTTGCGCAGTTCGCCCTTGCGAGTGCCCACACGGTAGGCGACAACGAACAGCGCCTTCAGTCGTCGCGGCAGTTCTTCCAGTAGCTTCTCGTATTGCTCCGGCTCCAAGAACCCCTGCCGCGCATTGTCTTCGTCCGACTTTGGAATCTTTGGGACGCGCCGTACGAGCGGGGGGTCTTCCTCCGCGCCGAGCAGAAATCCACGTCGTACGATGGACATCTCGCGGTTGATCGTCGAGTCTTCCGCGCCCGGCGAGGACCCTCCACGTAGCGGCGGACAATTGCTGAGGTCGATTTCCTCGCTTGGATGTGGCCCAACGCGTCCTTGACGTGCGCGTCGTATCGCCACTCCACGGTCTTAGTGTCTCGCGGTCTTCGAAGGCGGTAGTCTGCATCTAGGGGCTGGCGAGTTTACTCGGCATAGTCCGGAACTCGGCATAGTGTCGTAGATCGTGAAAGGGGAAATCACGATCCCGGCCAAGTCCAGGATGGTCTCAAAGCTCTTGTCCACCCTCTGGCGTTCGCGCCTGGCACCCGGCTCCGCGGGTATCCGCTCGGCCAATTTCTCAACCCGAGCGAGAGGTGGAGTACACTACCCACTGGAGGTCCCTTTCGATGAATCCATCCGCTGACGAGAATGCAGTGTCCGCGGTTCCCAGTGACGGAGTCGATCGCAGGCAATTCTTGAGGCAGGCGGGCGGCGCCGTGCTCGCCGGCTCCGCCACCGCCTTTACGGCCCGGTCCTACGCACAGGTGCCGGGAGCCAACGACCGCATCCGGCTGGCCCAGCTCGGCTGCGGCGGGCGCAGCCGGGGCCATGTGCACATGGCCCAGATGGCGTCCCGGCAAACGCCGCTCACCATGGTGGCGGTCTGCGACATCTGGAAACTGGCGCGCGAGCGCCGCGCCGCGCAAGTGAAAGAGGTGTTCGGCGCCGAACCGGACCAATACCAGTATTCCGAGAAGATGCTCGCCAGAAACGATATTGACGGTGTGATGATCGCCACGGGGGACTTCCAGCACGCCAAACTCTGCATCGAGGTGGTCCAGGCAGGCAAGGATTGTTACGTCGAAAAGCCGTTCGCCAACGTCTTGGAAGAGGCCATCGCGGCGCGGAATGTCGTGAAGGCATCCAAACAGACCGTGCAAATGGGCTCGCAACACCGCAGCCAGCCTTATCCGATTGCCGTGCGCGACATCATCCGCTCCGGCCGGATCGGAGAGATTGTCAGGATCACCCAGGAGTGGAACGTGAATCAGCCCCGCTGGCGCAATATTCGCGGGCTGGACGATGGCCACACCACGGCTCTTAAGCAGGAAGACACGGATTGGAAGCGCTGGCTCCTGGGAAAACCGGACCGCCCGTTCGATCCACATGTGTACCTGGAGTTCCGCCTCTACAAGGACTTCTCGGGCGGCATCTTCGACCAATGGCTCAGCCATGGCAGCGACCTGGTGCACCTCTGGACGGACGAGACCCACCCCGTGAGTGCGACGGCCACGGGCGGCGTTCTCACGTGGAAGGACGGGCGCGAAAACCCCGACAACGCCACCGTGTCTTTGATTTATCCCAAGGGATTTCTTTACACCTACACGACCAGCTTTTCCAACAGCTATCGAAGCTACAGCCGGATTCAGGGCCGCGATGGCACCATCGAGAACTACGGCGGCGAGGGAGCTTCGCTGTTCGTCGTCACCAAGGAAGGCGGCCGGCATGAGCGGGAGAATCCCTTCTCGACGTCGCCCCCCACCACGGGACCGGCCGGGGATGAGGCCGAAATCGTCAAGCTGCCCAATGTGTTTGCCCCCAACACCAGTGGCGGAAGCGACGATGACCTGGGCCATATGATGAATTGGGTGAACGCCATGCGGTCCCGCACCGTGCCCAATGCCAACGTCGATCACGGCTTTTCCCACGCCATTGTCTGCATCATGGCAGCCCAGTCGTACTGGTCGGGAAAGCGGGTCTATTGGGATAATCTGAAGGAACAGATCGTCGATCACCCGGTCTGAACAGAGCGTCATCTGAGCAGAGCGTCATAAGGAAGCCGCGGTCCTTGGCGTCGCGTGCGATTGCCATCGCCGGCAGCCGCGGGCTGCAACAGAGTTGCGCGAATGCGCTGGAAGCCGCCGGACTGCGTGGCGTCTCTTATGTCACGGCGGAATCCCGCGCCTTGGGCCAGCGAATGGAAGGGTGGCGTGCCGCAGCGGCGCGCGGCGGACGGTGTAGGTGGCCAGATGACGCTCCGGGGATGACAAAAGCGCGGTGCTCCTTCCATAATGCAAATGCAAAGTGTCGTTCATGAACACCCCGCTACTTGCCATCGATGGCAAGCGTTCGCGGACCTTCGCCTATCCCTGCGGTGATGTGACGGCCGGCCGCCGAGCCGATCGATGTGGAGTCCCGGGCGGACCTCGGCGGCCCCTCGGCAGCCCCTTGGCGGCCCCAAGATGGAAATTGCGCGCAAATAGCCGCGGCCTACGCCTGCGACAGGTACTGCAGCGTCTCCTGGACCAGCCTTTGCGTGATCTCGTAGGGATCGCCGGGCGTGTCCGCCTCCATGGAATAGTAGCCGCGATAGCCGCTCTCGCGGGCGATGGCGAACAGCCGGCCCAGGTCCACGGTGTGGACCTTGCGGTCCTCACCGACGTACTCGTCTTTCACGTGGCACATGTTGAACACGTGCCGAAACATGGCGGCCACGCCCCGGTAATTCCGTTCGGCGTCGTCATCGGGCCGCATGGAGTTCGCGAAATCGGGTATGCCGCGCAGGTATAGATTTCCGGCCTTCTCCATCACCGCCACCAGGAAGAACGGATCCTCGCTCACCGGGCTGTCATTTTCCAGGTTGACGACGATATTCCGTTTCTCCCCATATTCGGCCAACTGGCCCAGCGTCTCAGCGGTCAGATTGATGTCGGCCTTCACGCCGGGGGCGCCGCTGATGTGCTGGCGGACGCTGGGGCAGCCGAGGACCGCGGCAATGTCGATCCACTGCTTGCCGTACGCCACGGCTTCCTCCCGCCTGGCCCGATCGGGATGGTAGAAACTTCGCCCGCTCAGCCCCAGATCCACCAGATGAGAACCGGCTTTGTCCACGGAGGTTCGGAATTCGTCGATGTAGGCCGCATCCGTGGAGCGAAAGTGCCCGGCGAGAGGGTTGATGTTGTGGACATCGAACCTGCTGGCCACCATTCCAGGGAAATCCTTCAGGTCCATCTTATTGTTTGCATCGCGCGCGCGATTGCCGGGCACATCGATAAAGGCGCGGAACGGATAGGACGTTACAGCCAGGCGGTCTCGCGGTTTGGTGGGGAATTCCAGGCGGGGTTCGGCGGCGGACAGCTCCTGACGGGCTCCGAGCGCCACCGAGGCAGCGCCGGCGGCCCGCAGAAATCCGCGGCGGGTCAAGCCAGCCTGAAATATCCCGCCTTGACTGCGAATCATATTTTGTGCATCTCCACCCATATCGCGGCGCTCGACGATCTGTCAACCGAAGTCCGTCCAACGCCTGGCCTCACGTGGCAGGCACCCCACAACCGGACTTCGTGAGGATTTGTGGCAGCGCGGGGAGCCGGAGAGCCGTCCTGTGCCGCCGGCCGGTCGTAATACAAGCCGATCGATTCAAACGCCGCGACCGCCCGCGCGCGGTTCTCCGCCGCGCGGGCCGCCATTGCGGCTCCGATCAAGGCCATGACCTCACGGTGTTGTCTCCCCTCGGCCAAGTCTACTTGCGCTCCAGCACCAACACCGCATACGTGCCCAACTCAGGGAGTTCGATTTCCGTGGCCGGGCCGGAGGAAGTTACGCGTGCCGGATCGCGGGGGCTATCCGGCGAGAACAGCCGCACGCCCGCGAACTTGTCTTGCACGACGACTTGGATACCCTGCGCGGGATGGCCGGTGTAATTCAGCAGATGAACCAGCACCCGCGACCGGCCCTGCGCGAGGGCATTATAGTAGACGCCTTTCGGCGCTTGCACCCGGACGGCTGAATGGGCGGCGCCCAACAGCGCGGCAGCCAGATCGTCCAGCGGCGGCAACTTTTCGTAATCAACGCCTTTAGCGAAAAATGGGGGCTTCGGTCTGGCTTTGCCGGTTTCGTCCAGGCTGGCGGCGGCTCCGGCGGTGAACAACTTTCCGCCGCGCGCGACAAAGCTCTCGAGTGCCGCCAGCGCGCCGGCCCGCACCGTGTTCGCGGTCGGCAAAGCCACGGCCGCATACGGCGCCAGCTTTTCGCTGGTGAGGCCGTTCTCATAAAGGACGTCGAAAACCACGTTTCGCGCGGCCAATCCGTTCAGCAAAGCGGTGCTGGAGCTGCGGTCGTCCAGCACGATGGCGAGCGGGGCCAGCGATTTTGCGTTGGTGTAGAGGTCTTCATTGTCCGCGAAGAAATGGTTGTACTGGCCTATGGCCTCCCAAATCTTCCGCGTCTGGGGATCGCCGCTGGCGATGCCGTGCGCGAAGGCGCCCTCGACGAACAGCTCCATCGAAATCCCGTACATCCCGGCTTCCGCCAGCGCCAGCTTGTGGCGAGCGGCGGACATGGGCGTCGTCTCGCGCACCCCGGTTTCCCGCCCGCCGTCCTCGATCATGACCGGCTTCCATCCATCGGTCAGCGCGCGGTGAACTCGAAAGAGCCCCATGTTGTTCATCAAAAACCCTCCCTCGATGGGCAGCAGGACGGACGTGTCGCGGCCACGCCGGCCCGCCGCACGCGATTCGGGATAGATTCCGGGCTCAATCCCGTCTTCGGTGGTGATGCAGTTGAGCAGCCGGTTGAACACATAGCTGGTCTCGTGGAAATTGCCCATCAGCAGAAAGTCCTTCTTGCGGCTGGCTCCGTACCGATACATCTCCTGGTAAATCTCCAGCATCTGGTCGGCTTGTTGGTTGTTGTCGTAAATGACCCCGTCCGCTCCGGCATCCAATGCCAGGTCGATTCGCCGGCGCAGATAAGCGCGCCATTCCGGTTTTCGCAGGTCCGCCATGTAGCGGGTAACCCGGCCCATCTTGGCATAGTCGCCGGCGCTGTAAGCCGCGGGCTTGCCATCGTTGCCGAGGTGCGGCCAGTCCTTCGATTCGGGAACCTGTTCGTACATGTCTTCCCAGAACATGTTGGCGATCGATTCGTAGGCCATCACGTGAATGCCCTGCCGGTGGCACTCGTCGATGTAGCGCTTGACCTGCTCCTGGTGCGGCCTCTCGGTTTCGATCGAAAAACCGTTGCTGAAGGTCACCCAGATCATGTTGATGCCGGCCTCACGCAGAAACCGTACGGTTTCGGGCCGATACCAGTTGGTCATGGCTTCCACGCGGTTGGGGTCCGGCGGGTTGAAACCGGGCCAACCGGACAGCACGGCCTTGGCGGTTTCAATGCGGCCGCCGTCCCAACGCGCGAACCGAATGCGGCCCGGTTTTGCCCATTCCGGCACGGAATCCGGAGATGGGCCGGCCGGCCATTGCGCCGGATAAAGGGACTGGGAGGCCGCCTCCATGGTGCCGGTTTGCGCGGCCAGAGGAACCGCGACAACCGCGGCGAGCGCCAGAATTCGAACGTTTCGTTGGATTGACATCAGTTGGATTGACATAAGAATGACCGTTCCGTTTGTCCCACTCGCCGGCTGGAACTCCAACCCGCGACTGCACAGCTCCGCTCCCGACTCTTTCCAACCTTCCACTATTCAGAATCG